>Ga0209023_10000755_pt1 | contig 46448 bp, 38 predicted proteins | sample LakOneMetagenome_FD_187468 | JGI IMG/M metagenome (GOLD analysis project Ga0209023, IMG submission 187468) | Freshwater and sediment microbial communities from Lake Erie, Canada (SPAdes) (version 2) | ecosystem: Environmental > Aquatic > Freshwater > Lentic | place: Lake Erie, Canada...
ATCTACCTGCGACACGCCGTCGGCCCGCGCCGCCACGCCTGCCGCCCTCCGGCGCACGACGGGGTTAACGTTGCGGCCACGCCGTACGCTGTGCGACGTGGCCGTCTCCACCGGTGGGAAAACCGGGTGAGAGGGTCCGAGTCCGTGATTACATGGGGGGTGTCGAGCACCACGGCGGGGTGGGAATCTTCCGTCCCCTCCCGACGTTGAGCCAGACACCGACGTAGGAAGAGAGGTCGACGTGAACACCGCCGTTGTCCAAAGCACAGCAGCTTTGAGCGCTGCTGACCGTTGCGACCGTTGCGGAGCCCAGGCCTATCTCCGGGTACAGCTCCAGAACGGTCTCGAGCTGCACTTCTGCGCACACCACGCCCGCGAGCACGGCGACAAGCTGCGTGAGATCTCCGTCCTCTTCCAGGACGAGACCCACAAGCTGGGCACCACGCCGGCAGCGGCTCCTGAGGGTGAGCGCTGAACCGACCACCCGGCTTCGACGGCCCCGGACCTCCTGGTCCGGGGCCGTCGCCTTTCCCGGGCTCGATCGGGCGCGGCACGCCGCCTCCCGGACGGAACCGATGTGGCAGGGTGACGCCGTGACCCTCGCCGATGTCGCCGCCGGAGTGGCCATCCTGGTCGGCCTTGCCGGCATCCTCGTCCCGATCCTGCCCGGTTCACTGCTCATCCTCGTCGCCCTGGTCGCCTGGGCGGCCGAGGTCGGGACCCGGACCGGCTGGGTCGTCGCGGGCGTGGGAGGCGCCTTCCTGCTGATCGGGACCGTGGTGAAGTACCTCCTCCCAGGCCGCCAGCTGAAGGCTGCCGTGCCGACCGCGACGATGGTCGTCGGAGCGCTCGTCGCGATCGTCGGCTTCTTCGTCATCCCCGTGGTGGGCGCGCTGGTGGGGTTCCCCCTCGGCGTCTACCTGGCCGAGCACCACCGAGTCGGCGCCGGTGAGGCGTGGCCCTCGACCAAGGCGGCTCTCAAGGCGGTCGGCTTCAGCATCCTCATCGAGTTCGTCTCGGGGCTGATGGCGGCCGGCGTGTTCGTGCTCGGCGTGCTGGCGGTCTGAGCGGTGGCCGTCCTCCTCTCGCTGCTCGCGGCGGCGTCATACGGGCTCGGCGACTTCATCGGTGGGGTCTCGTCCAAACGCAGCAGCGCCTGGTCGGTGGCCGTCATCGCCCAGTTCGGCGGATCGCTGGTCATGCTGCTGATCAGCCTCATCGTCCCCGGGTCACCGACCGCCGCCGACCTGTGGTGGGCCGGCGCCGCCGGCATCGCCAACGGGTTCGGTACGGCGTTCCTCTATCGCGGCCTCTCGTCGGGCCGGATGGGGGTGGTCGCCCCGGTGTCGGGTGTCGGCACAGCGGTCGTGCCGGTGGCTCTCGGCCTCATCCTCGGCGAGCGGCCGAGTCTCGTCGTCTGGGGTGGCATGCTCATCGCTGCCCCCGCGATCTGGCTGGTCTCACGCGAGGCGCCCGACCCCGCGTCACGCCCTCCGGGCCGCAGCGGGTTCGTCGACGGCGTCCTCGCCGGCCTGGGGTTCGGCACGCTGTTCGCCCTGCTGGCGCAGGTCCAGGAGGGCGCGGGGCTGGCTCCTCTCGCGTTCAACGAGTTCATCGCCGGCTTCGCCGTCATCGGGGTGGCCCTGTCGATGAGGGCCGACTGGCTCCCGCGCAGCGGCTATGCCGCGTTCGGCGTGGTGAGCGGTGTCCTGGGCGGCGTGGCCACGCTGTCCTTCCTGCTCGCCACGCACGAGGGCTACCTGAGCGTGGCCGCCGTGCTGACCTCGCTCTATCCGGCCGGCACGGTCATCCTCGCGGCCACGGTCCTCCGCGAGCACATCCACCGAGGCCAGGCCTGGGGGCTCGCGCTGTGCGCGGTCGCGATCGGCTTGGTCGCCGCCGGCTGAGCGAGCGCTCGAAATCTTTACCGAGTTCTCGCATTCCTGCTCCGCAACCCCAGGAACGTGGCTAGATTCCTGTACAAGAACCTCTGGAGAGCCCGCGGCAGGGTGAGCCAGAGTGGCCGGCCGCCCAACCTCCTCGGGCAGCCTTGGGAAGGCTCCCGTTTTCGCGCCCGGGAGCCTTCCAGCCATTTCCGGCCCGGATCACCACGGGCCCAGGCGCACCGCGCCCGCCTGGGGGCAAGAGAAAGCCCCCGGAGTCTCGGGTCACCGGGGGCTTTCTGCGTTTTCCATCATATGTCGCTCGCGGGTGCCGAAAAAGACCTCGCACGGGGAGTCAGGTAAAACTTGGCCCCCCGTGGTCGTGCAGGAACCCGTTCCTGGGCAACTCGGGCACCCAGGAGCGGGTTCCTCGCCACGGGTCCCTTCGGGGCTCAGCCCTGAGCGACCGGACCGACCAGGGCCCGGCGGGACACCAGCCAGTCGGTGCTCCGGCTGCCCGCCTGCGTCTCGTTGACGCGCACGCCGACCCGGATGGAGCTGTGGTCGCCGAAGCAGTCGTCGCCGATCCGCGCGATGGCAACGTCGTGCCGCCAGTCCAGGGTCAGCCGATACGAGCAGGTCAGCGGGTTCTGCGCCAGCTGCCAGCCACGCACGCGGACCAGCTGGTAGTCGGTTCCGGTGTTGAGGCCACCGGTCATCGCGAGCTCCGGCCCTCGCCGGGCCGCGTCCGTGTCGACGAAGACGGTGAACCCCTGGCCGAAACGGGTCCCCGAGCGCCGGATGTCGTCGAAGGTCATCCGCACGCGGACCCCGGTCTCGTTCACGGTCTTGACCTTGAGCAGGTCGGCCTTCTGGGTGCCTTCGGCTGCGTCCGGCGTGACACTGCTCGCTGCGAGGGCCGGAGCCGCCCCGAGCACCAGCGAGGCAAGCGCTCCGGCAACGGCCGTGGCGGTGATGGTGTGCAACATGTCAGGTTCCCCCTCATCGACTGATGTGCGGGCAGGTACCCGCGGGGGCAGGACGCGACACGAGGCCGTGAGGTTGCATCGCGACAGTCGAAAGACGCAGCGCCGGCCGACCTCTCGACCGGACCGAGGTCAGTCCAGGTAGTCCCGGAGGACCTGCGAGCGCGACGGGTGACGCAGCTTGGACATCGTCTTGGACTCGATCTGGCGGATCCGCTCACGCGTGACGCCGTAGACCTTGCCGATCTCGTCGAGGGTCTTGGGCTGACCGTCGGTGAGGCCGAAACGCATGCTGACCACGCCGGCCTCACGCTCGGAGAGCGTGTCGAGCACCGCGTGGAGCTGCTCCTGGAGCAGCGTGAAGCTGACGGCGTCGGCCGGGACGATCGCCTCGGAGTCCTCGATCAGGTCGCCGAACTCCGAGTCGCCGTCCTCACCCAGAGGGGTGTGCAGCGAGATGGGCTCACGGCCGTACTTCTGGACCTCGATGACCTTCTCAGGGGTCATGTCGAGCTCCTTCGCGAGCTCCTCGGGCGTGGGCTCGCGACCGAGGTCCTGGAGCATCTGCCTCTGGACCCGGGCGAGCTTGTTGATGACCTCGACCATGTGGACCGGGATGCGGATCGTGCGGGCCTGGTCGGCCATCGCCCGCGTGATCGCCTGGCGGATCCACCAGGTCGCATAGGTGGAGAACTTGTAGCCCTTGGTGTAGTCGAACTTCTCGACCGCGCGGATCAGACCGAGGTTTCCCTCCTGGATCAGGTCGAGGAAGAGCATGCCGCGGCCCGTGTAGCGCTTCGCCAGGCTGACGACCAGGCGGAGGTTCGCCTCGAGCAGGTGGTTCTTCGCCCGCCGACCGTCCTCGGCGATCCACTCGAGCTCCTCGCGTGTCTTCTCCGAGATCTTGCCGCCCTTGGCGAGCTTCTCGTCGGAGAAGAGGCCGGCCTCGATGCGCTTGGCGAGCTCGACCTCCATCTCCGCATTGAGCAGGGGGACCTTGCCGATCTGCTTGAGGTAGTCCTTGACCGGGTCGGCCGTGGCACCGGCGACCATGACCTGCTGCTCCGGCTCCCCGGCGTCATCGGCGTCGGAGACGACGAACGCCTGCCGCTCGTCCTCGACGATCGTGGGGTCGGTGGCGACGTCCTTCTCGAACTCCTTGTCGTCGAGGTCGGGCAGCAGCTTCTTGCCATCGGGACCGACGGCGGCCGCGCCCGGGGCCGCCTCGGCGACCGCGCCGGCTGCGACGACCTCGAGGTTGTCGAGCTCGATCGGGGCCGCGGCCGCCTTCTTGGCCGGGGCGGCCTTCTTGGCGGCAGTCTTCCTCGCAGGAGCGGCCTTGGCTGCCGGAGCGGCGGCGGCCTGGGGGGCGGCCTTCGTGGCCTTGGCGGGCGCAGCCTTGGTGGCCGGTGCCTTGGTCGCGGGGGCCTTCTTGGCCGGACTCGCCTTGGCGGACTTCGCGACAGCGGTCTTCGCGGGTGCTTTGGCGGTTGTCTTGCGTGCGCTCGAGGACACGAAAACCTCTCGTAGAACGGCGTAGGGCGCGGCGAAGCCCGGTGACGTCAAGTGCCGCTCGGACATTGTGCCATGACCATGGTCACGGTCCAGCACTCCCCCACCCCGTCGTCGAGGCCCGACCCCGGCCGTCGCCGCGACACCGTCAGGACCGCTTCGCGGCGGCCTTCATCTCCTTCTTGTGGTCGCGCACCTTCTGCAGCGACTCCGGGTCGACGACGTCGGCCACGGAGCGATAACCCGGCTCGGCGTAGGCGCCCGCGGCGGCCTCCCACCCAGCGGGGCGGACGTCGAGCTGCTTGGCCAGCAGGGCCACGAAGATCCGGGCCTTCTGCTGACCGAAGCCGGGAAGTGCGTTGACGCGACCGAGCAGCTCCTTGCCCGTGCCGGCGTCGGCCCAGAGGCGGGTGGCGTCGCCGTCGTAGTGGTCGACGACGACCCGCGCGAGCTCCTGGAGCCGGGCGGCCATCGACCCGGGGAAGCGATGGATCGCCGGTGGGGTCGAGCAGAGGGCGGCGAACTCCTCGGGTTCGGCCGCCGCGATCCGGTCGGGCGCGAGCGTCCCGAACCGGTCGAGCACCTTGGCCGGACCGCGGAACGCGTGCTCCATGGGGTACTGCTGGTCGAGCATCATCCCCACCAGGAGCGCGAAGGGATCGTCGGACAGCACCTGGTCGGCGGTCTCGTCACCGGTGATGTGGATGGCCATGCGCCCATCCTGCATCACCGCACGGCGCCGTGCCGAGGCCGGCGCTCGCCCATCGCCGGCGGAGGGCCGGTCAGTCGGCGTCGGCCGCCTTGACGGCGAGGACAGGACAGTGGGCGTCGAGGAGGATCCGCTGGGCGTTGCTTCCGAGGATCAGCTTGCCGACGGGGGAACGCCGACGCAGGCCGATCACGATCAACTCGGCGTCGCTGGCCTCGGCGATGCTGATGAGGTCCTCGGCCGGCTCGAAGCCCCGGACCATCTCCCGGACCTCGTGCTCGATGCCGGCGTCCTTGAGCCGCTGGTCGACCTTGGCCATCGCCTCGTCGGCGCGCCGCGACTCGGAGCCGTCGAACTCGTCACCGCCCCGGTGGGAGTTGACCACGATGAGACGGCTGTTGCGCAGCTTGGCTTCCTCGATGGCGCGTGCCAGTGCGGCGTCGCCCTCGGGCTTCACTACGTATCCCACCACGACGGTCCCCATCGACCACTCCTTCTGCGACGACAGCCCAGAATGGGCCCTCCCTCCACGCACGGTATCGAATCACTCGTCCTATCGCAGCCTGTGGATGGTCAATCCGGTCACACGTCGCGCTGGGCCAGGCTGGCCCGGTGACCCCCGACCCGGTCGATCCACTCCCCCGCGCGCTGCGTCACGGGCTCCGGGCGCTGGTCATGGAGCTGACCGCGTGGGGTCGCACCCAGCGCTTCCCGGCCGCAGTCTCGGTCGGTACGCCGGGCGGCGACCGGCTGACCTGGACCCTCACCGACGACCCGGCCGACCACGCCCTGCGGGCCGAGATCGTCGCGGCGCTGCTGGCCCGGGCGCGCCCCGACCCGGGAGACCCGGCTCCGGTGTGCTGGCTGACCCGGCCGGGTGTGACCAGGTGGCATGACCTGGACGCCGCTTGGCTTCCGGCGGCGCTCTCGGCCTATGCCGAGGCCGGAGTGCCGCTGACCTTCGTGGTGGTCACCAAGACAGCCTGGTGGGACCCCTGCACCGATCGTGCCCAGCGCTGGCGCCGCCCGCGCCGGCGCTGATCAGCCCCAGGTGTGGACCGGCTCGTTGGTGTGCATGTGGTCGCGGTACTCGTGGAGCACGTGTCGCAGCGCGTCGTAGCGGTCGGCCTGGGGGTGCTCCCCCATCTTGGTGACGAACCACTCCGCGCCGTTGATGCCGGTGAGGCAGCGCTGCTCGATGATGCCGAGGAGCCGCTCCCGCACCGAGGTCTCCACCCCCCACCGCTCCAGGCCCTGGTGCGCCAGCGGCAGCAATCGGCGCAGCACCAGCTCGGTGGCCGGCACCTGGCCGATTCCGGGCCAGTAGAGCTGGGCGTCGATGCCGTGCAGGGCGGCGGTGTGGAAGTTCTCCTCGGCCGCGCTGAACGACATCTGGCTCCAGATGGGCCGTTCGTTGTCGGCCAGCGACCGGACCAACCCGAAATAGAACGCTGCGTTGGCCATCATGTCGGCGACGGTCGGACCGGCGCCCAGAATGCGGTTCTCGACCCGAAGGTGAGGCACCCCGCCCTGGATGTCGTAGACCGGCCGGTTCCAGCGGTAGATGGTGCCGTTGTGCAGCCGCAGCTCGGGGAGCTTGGGGGTGCCGCCTGCGTCCAGGACGGCGACCGGGTCCTCGTCCTCCGTGATCGGGAGGAGAGCCGGGAAGTAGCGGACGTTCTCCTCGAAGAGGTCGAAGACCGAGGTGATCCAGCGCTCACCGAACCACACCCGCGGTCGGACCCCCTGGACCTTGAGCTCCTCGCTGCGGGTGTCGGTCGCCTGCTCGAAGAGGGGGATGCGGGTCTCGCGCCACAGCTCCTTGCCGAGCAGGTAGGGCGAGTTGGCACCGAGCGCGACCTGGACACCGGCGATGACCTGGGAGGCGTTCCAGTAGTCCGAGAAGTCCTCGGGTGAGGTCTGGACGTGGAACTGGGTGCTGGTGCACGCGGCCTCGGGAAGGATCGAGTCGGAGGTGGTCCGCAACCGCTCGTGGTGGCCGGAGACGTCGATCAGGATGTCCTCGCCCCGCGCTTCGAGGATCTGCTCGCTCAGCAGCTTGTAGCGGGGGTTGGCGCTGATCGAGGACGGCGCCATGTGGCCCTCGGCCAGCGTCGGCAGGATGCCGATCATCACGAGATGGGCGCCGATGGCCGCGGACTTGGTCTCGGCGTCGTTGAGGCTGCGCCGGAGGCTGTCCTCGAACGTCGTGAGACCGCCCTCGCGGAGCTTGGCCGGTTGGACGTTCATCTCGATGTTGAACTGTCCGAGCTCGGTCTGGAAGTCCGGGTCGGCGATGGCCTCGAGCGCCTCGGCGTTCTTGAGCGCGGGGTCCCCCGACTCGTCGACGAGGTTGAGCTCGACCTCGAGCCCGGTCATCGGATCGTCGGTGTCGAAACGCGACTCGCGCAGCATCCGCTCGAACACGTCCAGGCAGCGACGGACCTTCTCACGGTGCCTGGTCCGGTCAGCCCGCGAGAACTCCTGGGCGTCGACCTCTTCTCCCATGGGGGAACCTTAGCCTCGACCACCGATCGTCGCCGTCGCGCAGCAGGCGAGAGATCGGTGGCTCAGCCTCGGTTGGCCACGGCCTCATCCCAGACGCACGGGGGCAGGGCGCGGAGCAGCGACTCCGCGAGGGCGTCGGCGAGCGGGTCGGTGACCTTCTCCTCGAAGCACCGGTCCAGGGCACACCAGGCCAGGGCACCCCGGCCGTCGAGCCAGGCCGAGAACCCCAGCAGCATCGCCGGAGCCGCGGCGAATCCCGCAGGGGCCGACCGCAGCACCCGGGTCCACAGCGCGACGTGGTCTGCCGCCGCCGGCCGTTCGAGCATCGTCCAGACCCGCTCGCGCAGCTCGGGGTCGGTGAGGTCGGCGAGCAGCCGCGCGATCCGGTCGGTGCCCAGCTCGACCCCGGCCAGCCCCTCGGCCACGACGCCTCGCAGCCAGGCGGTCTCGGCCGCGAGCCGGTCCGGCCCGGGCGGAGACAGGAGTGCCAGCGGTCCCCGCAGAGCCGCCACCGCGTCGGCGTCGGGCTCGAGGCTGCGCGCCAGCGCCTCCCGGGACTCGAGCATCACCTCTCCGCGCAGGACGGCCTCGGCCAGGAACGGGTGAGCCGAGATGTCGAAGGGCATCCCCAGCCGTCCGCTGCGCACGTGGTGCAGCATCGGGAACCACCGTCCGCCGCAGACCCGCAGCGCCTCCTTGACCTCCACCGCGTGCCCGCGGAGCCCCTCGATCACCTCCCGCTGGAAGCGACGCACCAGCGGGGTGTCGTCGGCATAGAGCACGAGCACGACCGAGGTCGCGCCCTCACGGGCGACCGGCCCCACGAGGAGGTCGACCACCTCAGCGATGTCGCGGCGCGACCGGGGGACGTCGACCCGCGCATGGAACGGGCGCCGGGCACCGAAGGTGAGCATGACCAGGGAGCTGCTGGGGTGGAAGCCGAGGAGCACCGGCACCAGCGCCAGCACGTCCTCGGGACTGCGGGCCACGAGGCGGGGAGGAGAGGTCGTCATGCGCCGACCCTGACGCCGAGCCACGGGTCGTTGGTCGCAGGCGTCGTCGGGGTGTGGAGGGCGCAGTCCTCACGGGGGTTGTGGACGCTGAACGGGCCGCACGCGGGCGGCGTACCGCCCGCTGTCCGCGCGAGCAGGTACGTTGCCGCCATGCCGTCCTGGACGAGCCGGTGAGGGGCCGGTGATGCGCACCACCGCGTCGGTCCTGCACCTGGACCTCGATGCGTTCTTCGCGTCGGTGGAGCAGCGCGACAAGCCCTCACTTCGCGGCAAGCCGGTCGTGGTCGGCGGGGTCGGCGGGCGCGGCGTCGTGGCGACCGCCTCCTACGAGGCGCGCAAGTACGGCGTGCGCTCGGCGATGTCCACGCGCGAGGCCCGGGCGCGCTGTCCCCATGCGGCGTTCCTGACCGGCAGGTTCGCGGCCTACCGCGAGGCGAGCGAGGCCGTCATGGGCCTGCTCCGCTCGGTGTCGCCGCTCGTCGAGCCGCTGTCGCTCGACGAGGCCTTCGTGGATCTCGCGCAGGCCGGACTGCCCGACCTCGAGGTCCCCACCGTCGCCGCCCTCGCCGAGGAGCTGAGGACCCGGGTCACCGAGGTGACCCACGGCCTGACAGCGTCGGTGGGCCTGGCCAGCTCCAAGTTCGTCGCCAAGGTGGCCAGCGACCTCGACAAACCCGACGGGCTGGTGGTGGTCCCGCCCGGGACGGAGCTCGACCTCCTGCGGCCGATGCACGTCACGGTCATCCCAGGAGTCGGACCGGCCACGGCGGAGCGCCTGCGCCGCGCCGGCATCCACACGGTGGCCGACCTCGAGACGGTCAGCCAAGAGGAGCTCGTCCGGCTGGTGGGCCGCGCCCACGGGCTGGGGCTCCACGCACTGGCCCGCGCTGAGGACGACCGCCCGATCGAACCGGAGCGGGAGACCAAGTCGGTCAGCGTCGAAGGCACCTACGACACCGACCTGACCGACCGCCGGCTGATGGAGGGTCTGCTGACCCGACAGGCCGGTGAGGTCGCCGAGCGGTTGCGCGCGCACGGGCTCTCGGGGCGCACGGTCAGCATCAAGGTCCGGCTGCATGACTTCACGACGCTCAGCAGGTCGACGACGATCGGCTCCCCCACCGATGCGACCACGACGATCGCGCGCTTGGCCCGCTCGCTGCTGGCCGACCTCGACACCTCCGGCGGCGTCCGCCTGCTGGGGGTGGGCGTCTCGGGACTTGCCGACTGGATCCAAGAGGACCTCTTCGGGGACACCAGAGAGGAGGAGGAGCCCGAGGACCTCCCCCAGGTCCCGACGGCTCGGCAGCGGGCGTGGGCGCCCGGGATGGACGTCGTCCACGAGGAGCTCGGCCGGGGATGGGTGTGGGGGTCGGGGCGTGGCGTCGTGACCGTCCGGTTCGAGACGCGCGAGTCGCCGGTGGGCCCGGTGCGCTCGTTCAAGGTGGACGACCCGATGCTCAGCCCGTGGCCGCCTCGCGAGCCGTGAACCGCACCTCGTCGCCAGGGCGCAGCTGCGCGCAGCGCGCCAGGTCCTCCTCGTCCACCACGCCGATGACCGGATAGCCCCCCGTGGTCGGGTGGTCGGCCAGGAGGACGACGGGGTGGCCGTCCGGCGGCACCTGGACGGCCCCCACCACCATGCCCTCGCTCGGCAGCTCGTCGACGCGGGAGCGCGTCAGCGTCGCCCCGCGCAGGCGCAGGCCGACCCGGTCGGCGTCGCCGGACACGACGTAGGGCGCGCTGGTCAGGGTCGCCCAGACCCCGTCCGCGAACCAGTCGAGCCGCGGGCCCGGCAGCAGCCCGAGCGGCCCGCGCCGCCGGTCGATGGCGACCGTGTCGACCGGCCGGGGCCGGCCGGGCCGCCCCACGGGGAGCGTCGCCCCGGCCTCGACCCGGGCCGGCCCGACCCAGGCCAGCGTGTCGGTCGACCGCGACCCGAGCACGGGTGCGACATCGACGCCCCCGGACACCGCCAGATAGGTGCGCACCCCGGACGTCACCGCCCCCAGCTCGACGAGGGCGCCGGCGCGGGCGGTGACGGGTTCTCCGTGGGCACGGTGTCGACCATCGACGGTGACCGGGCACGACGCCCCGGTCACGGCGAATGTCAGCGCCCGGTCTGTCGTGAAGGTGATGCCGAGCACGGTCGACTCGAGGACCGCGGCGCCGGGGTCGTTGCCGACCAGCCGGTTGGCCAGGTCGGCGGCCGGGCGGTCGAGCGCCCCCGCCCGGGGGACTCCGAGGTGGGCGAGCCCGGACCGGCCCCGGTCCTGGACGGTCACGAGACCTGCGGCGCGAGTGACCAGCAGCGCCATCAGGACGCCACCAGCCGGACCCTCGTCCCGGGAGCCAACAGCGCCGGATCCTCCCGGGTCGCGTCGAACAACGTCACCTCGGTACGACCGAGCAGCCGCCAGCCGCCCGGTGACGACGAGGGGTAGATCCCCGTCCACGCGTCGGCGACCGCGACCGAGCCGACAGGGACGCGGGTGCGCGGCGTGGCCAGGCGCGGCAGCGCGAGCCGGTCGGGGAGGCCGCGCAGATAGGCGAACCCCGGGGCGAACCCGCAGAACGCCACCAGGTAGTCCCGGGCCGAGTGCAGTCGGACTGCCTCGGCCTCGCTCACCCCCCAGGACTCGGCCGCGAAGCCGAGGTCGGGGCCGTCGTAGCGCACCGGGAGCTCGACCACCCGCTGGTCCGTCACCGGCGGCTCGCCCGGCCAGTCCCGGAGCCGTCTGCGGACATGGGCCGGGTCGGGGACCCCGTCCAAGAGCACGGTCGTCGCGGCCGGCACCACGTCGTCCGCGAGCAGCCCCTCCCGGCGTATCCACGACGCCAGCGAGAGGGCCCGGTCCGAGTCGCCGGTCTCCACCAGCAGGGCGTGCGGCCCCACCGGTCGAAGGACGAGGTCGGCGCTCACGCAGGTCAGTATCGCCCGCCCGTCACCGGGAGTTCACCTGGTGGGGCTGGTCATCGCCGGCGGCGATGGCCGAAACTTGGCACAGAAATAGGTGAGGGGCTCCAGATGGTATGAGCATCAGGAGCCCCTCGGTTTGACCGGTTCCGTGACGTCCGATCGACCGCGCCGGCCTTCCGATCCCGCTCGCCCCGTCACTGGGCTCACGCAGCGGGCGAACCCGCCGTGTGGATCTTCTTTCCGGTCCGATCCCCTCCCCCGCGAACGGGGTTGGTAGGAGAAGTTCTACGCCCGTTGCGCCAGCCCGCACAAGGGGTTCCGGCCAAGAATCTCAGGCATTTTCGGGCTCTCGGCGTGTCGTCCACAGAGGGGCCTCCGCCGTCCACAGGAAGCCCCCGGTTCTCCACAACGGGAAGCCTTCACACTGTGGAGAACTCGGCTCGGATCACAGGCCCCGGAGCACGAAGCCCGCGTCCAGCAGCGCCCGGCGTACGGCGCGGGCGTGCTCGACCGCATCGGGGCTGTCCCCGTGCAGGCACACCGAGTCGACCGACGCCGCGAGCCGCACCGCGTTGCCGGCGACCTCGGTCACGTCGGTGACCAGCGCACCCGGGTCGCCACGCGGGACCAGGCCGCCGTCCGGCAGGTAGCCCCGGTCGGGGAAGCCCTCGACCAGCACCCGCCGACCCGCGTGCGCGGCCAGGTCGAGGATCGCTGCCCCCGGCAGCCCCAGGACCGGGAGCCGCCCGGACCCCGCCAGCACGGCGCCGGCCTGCTCGGGGTCTCGAGCAACCCGGTGGTAGAGCGCCCCGTGCGGCTTCACATAGCGCACCTCGGCCCCCTCGGAGCCCGCGATGTCGCTCAGCCGACCGACCTGGTCGGCGACCTGCTCGGTCAGCAGCGGTGTCGCGACCTCCAGCTCGACCCGGCCGAAGCCGGGTCGGTCGGCGTAGGACACCTGGGCCCCGACCGACACTCCGAGTCGAGCGGCCTCCGCGCACACCTCGTGCATGATCGCCGCGGTCCCGGCGTGGTAGCCACACGCCACGTTGGCGCTCGTCACCACCGCCAGCAGGCCGGCGTCGTCGGTGACCTCCTCGCCGAGGTCGGCATTGAGGTCGACCACGCGCCCCCCATCGCGGCCGTCGTACGCCGTCACCCTCGGCCACCGCCTTCCTGTCGCTGCCTGCCGGTTCTGCCGCACCATTGTCGCGCCCCTCGACCCTCCCCGACCGGAGGGCGAGGATCGCGGGGCGCGCCGTTACGCTCCACCCCATGCAGCCTCCCGCCGCCGACCGGCGACCCGTCACCAGCACGCACCACGGTCACCTGCGCAGCGACGACTACGAGTGGCTCCGCGACAAGGAGGACCCGGCGGTCCGTGCCCATCTCGAGGCCGAGAACGCCTACACCGAGCACCGCACCGAGCACCTGGCCGACCTGCGCCAGCGGATCTTCGACGAGATCAAGGCCCGCACCCAGGAGACCGACCTCTCGGTCCCGACCCGCAACCGCGGCCACTGGTACTACGGCCGCAGCTTCGAGGGGCGCGAGTACGGCGCGAGCTGCCGGGTCCCCGTGAGCGACGAGTCCGACTGGACCCCACCGCAGCCGGCCGAGAACCTCGGGCCGGACCAGCCGGCGCTGCCGGGCGAGGAGCTCCTGCTCGACCTCAACGTGCTGGCCGAGGGACACGAGTTCTTCTCCCTCGGCGGCTCCTCGATCAGCCCGGACGAGCGGCTGCTCGCCTATGCGACCGACACCACGGGCGACGAGCGCTATACGGTGCGGGTCAAGGACCTCGCCTCGGGGGACCTGCTCCCCGACGAGCTGGTGGAGGTCGCCGGCGGGGTGACCTGGACCCGGGACGGCACCGAGTTCTACTACGCCACGGTCGACGAGACCTGGCGCCCGGACCGGGTCTGGCGACACCGGCTGGGCACCGCGCAGGCCGACGACGAACTGGTCTTCGCCGAGACCGACGCCCGGTTCTGGGTCGGCTGCGGCCGCAGCCGCACCGACCGGTTCCTGATGGTGGTGGCCGGCTCCAAGACCACGACCGAGTATCACGTGCTCGACCTCGACCATCCCGAGCAGGGACTGCGGACCTACGCGCCGCGCCGAGACGGCCTCGAGTACGGCCTGGAGCATGCGGTCATCGCGGGTGAGGACGTCTTCCTCGTCCTCCACAACGCCACTGGACCCGACTTCGAGATCGGTATCGCGCCCCTGTCCCCCACGTCGCCCGACGGGTGGCGTCCGCTCGTGGCCTACGACCCCGCCGTCAGGCTCGACTCGGTCGACGCCTTCGCCAGCCATCTGGTCGTGCAACAACGCAGCGAGGGACTCACCCAGCTGCGCATCCTGGAGCTCGGCGAGACGGGCGTCACCGATGACTACCTCGTCGGGTTCGACGCCGAGGTCTACACGGTCGGGGCCGGGGGCAACCCGTCCTTCGCCCAGCCGACGGCACGGCTGGGCTACACGACGATGGCGGTCCCGTCGTCGGTCTACGACTACGACGTCCGCACCCGCGAGCTGACCCTGCTGCGCCGTACCCCCGTGCTGGGCGGCTACGACCCGGACGCCTACGAGGAGCACCGGCTCTGGGCCACCGCGCCCGACGGCGAGCGCATCCCGATCTCGGTGGTGGCCCCACGCGGGGTCCGCGCCGGTGGCCCCGTCCCGCTGCTGCTCTACGGCTATGGCGCCTACGAGTACTCCATCGACCCCTACTTCTCGGTGGCCCGGCTCTCCATGCTCGACCGTGGGGCGGCGTTCGCGATCGCCCACGTCCGCGGAGGTGGCGAGCTCGGGCGCCGCTGGTACGACGACGGCAAGCTGGCCCACAAGCAGCACTCGTTCTCCGACTTCATCGCCTGCGCCCACCACCTGGTCGACACCGGATGGACGACGCCCGGCACCATGGTCGCCGAAGGCGGCAGCGCGGGAGGCCTGCTGATGGGCACGGTCGTCAACCAGGCGCCCGAGCTCTTCGCAGGGATCGTGGCCAGCGTCCCGTTCGTGGACAACCTCACCACCATGCTCGACGCCTCCCTGCCCCTGACGGTCACCGAGTACGACGAGTGGGGCAACCCCGAGGCGGACCCCGAGGCCTACGCGACGATCCGGGCCTATGCCCCCTATGACAACGTGAGTGCCGTCGACTACCCACCGATCCTGGCGGAGACCTCGCTCCACGACACCCGCGTCCTCTACGTCGAGCCGGCCAAGTGGGTGGCCAGGCTGCGCGCCACAGCGGTCGGACGTCGTGACTTCCTGCTCCGCACCGAGATGTCCGCCGGGCACGGCGGCGTGTCGGGCCGCTACAAGGCCTGGCACGACCGCGCGTTCTCCCTCGCCTGGATCCTGGACCGGATGGGGCTGGCCCGGCTCACCGACTGAGCCCCGTGCTCGCGAGCACCGTCTCGAAGCGCCGCCTGAGAACTCGCTGAAAGTTCGCGGCTGGTGCAACTTCGGGTACCTCCCGTACGTCAAGTCAGGTGAACCTTCCTGAATCGGGAATCACCCCGCCCGACGGAACGTTGATGACGCTGTGGAACCGGCTCACCCCGGACTCCACCGAGGAGGAGGACGAAGGATGGCAACGAGGACCGCAACGTCCCGGACGCGGGAGATCGAAGGACGCGACAGCGTCGGGCTCTACCTCGACGAGATCGCGCGCAACCCCCTGTTGGATGCCGCGACCGAGGTCGAGCTCTCCAAGACCATCGAGGCCGGGCTGCTCGCCGAGCAGCTGCTGGCCGAGGGCCGCTGGGGCCGCCGCAAGGGCGGTGCCCCGGGCGGCGCGACCAAGGAGGAGCTCGAGTGGCTCGCCGAGGAGGGCCGCCAGGCGGTCGACAGGTTCATCACGGCCAACCTGCGGCTGGTGGTCTCCATCGCCCGCAAGTACGGCCGCGCCCAGATGCCCATGCTGGACCTGATCCAGGAGGGCAACACCGGCCTGATCCGTGCGGTCGAGAAGTTCGACTACACCAAGGGCTACAAGTTCTCGACCTACGCCACCTGGTGGGTCCGCCAGGCGATCACGCGAGGGATCGCCCAGCAGGCACGCGTGGTGCGGTTGCCCGTGCACGTCGTGGAGGAGCTCAACCAGGTCGGCGGCGCCCGCCGTACCCTCGAGCGCCAGCTCGGGCGTGACCCGGAGCCCGAGGAGATCGCCCGCGAGCTCGGCATGGAGGTCGAGCGCGTGCTCGACCTGATGGCCTGGGGTCGCGAGCACGTCAGTCTCGACACCCCCGTCGACGAGGATGGCGACACCTCCCTGGGCGACCTGATGGCCCAGGAGACGGCTCCGGGCCCGGACCTGACCGTCCTCGACGTCGAGGCCCGTGACCGGCTCAACAGCCTCGTCGACCAGCTCGACGAGCGGGCCGCCGACATCATCCGCTCGCGCTACGGCCTGGTCGACGGACGCCAGCACAAGCTCGCCGACATCGGCGCCCGGCACGGCATCTCCGCCGAGCGGGTGCGCCAACTCGAGCGGGAGGCACTCGCCAAGCTCCGCCGGTTCGCGGACCCGGATCTCGCCGCCTGAACCACTGGCCGAGTAGTCGAAAGGCTTCCTGGACTGCACGCGCTTTACCCACAACACCCCCCGAGCAAACCCGCCCCGGGGGGTGTTGTGCATCCCCCAGGACTTCCTAAGGTGAGGTCTGCGCCGATCGGCGCGCGACCCGACAGATAGGGGCCCACCACCTTGTCCAGACGCCACCTCGCGGCCACCCTTGCCGCGATGTCCGTGGTCGGAGCACTGCTGATCCAGCCAAGCTCCTCCGCCGACACCCCGCCTAGCCAGACCCGTGCCCGCCACGCCGAGCCACAGACCCGCACCCCGGGCTATCTCGACGCCCGCGTCCTCGGGACCCGCGCGACCCTCAAGGCCGAGCGGGCGATGACTCGCTCACTGACTCCCTCGGCCCGCGGCCATCTGCGCTCCCTGGGCAACCAGGCCGTGCTCACGATGGACCCGCTCACGCACACGGTGCGCAACCTCGGCCGCACCGACGGCTACCTCTCCCGTCCCGCCGCTGGGTCGGCGGCTGCGGTGGCCCTGCGCTACGTGCGTGAGCACCGCAGCCTGCTCGGCCTCACCGGGGCCGACCTCGCGACTCTGAGCCTGCGCCGCGACTATCGCGACGCGATCGGCGTGCACCACCTGTCGTGGACCCAGCGGGTCGGCGGCGTGACGGTGTTCGGCAACGGGCTCCGGGTCAACGTCGACCGCCAGGGACGGGTCATCTCCGTCCAGGGCAGCCCGGTGTCCGGGCTCGCCGCCCTCGCCGCAGCCGCTCCTGGCGCAACCACGAGTGCCGCCTCGGCCCGCGGCCAGGCGGCTCGCAACGTGGGCGGCTCGGTCGACGCCCAGGCCACGGCCCGGTCCAAGGCCGGCGAGACGGTCTGGTCCAACCACGACTACGCGCGACGGGTCTGGTTCCTGACCCCGAGGGGGCTTCGTCCCGGCTGGTCGACCTATGTCCACGCAGGTGCCGGGCTCAGCTACCAGCACGTCATCGATGCGGCGAGCGGCACGGTGTTGTTCCGTCGCTCGACGGTCAACCAGGCCGACGGCGACGCCTACGTCTATGACTACTACCCCGGCGCCGCCCGCGGCGGTGACGCACGGACCGTCAACCTGATCAAGCGGGGTTGGCTGGGCAAGAAGGCCTCCTACCTCACGGGTTCCAGCGTCATCGCCTGGTCCGACGTCAATGACGACAACCGTCTCCAGGCGTCCGAGAAGACCCCCGTCCCAGGCACGCCTGGGGGTGCGCAGTTCAAGCTCCAGCGGTTCGGCAAGAACGCGTCCGGATTCTGCGTCAGCTACATCTGCACGTGGAACCCCCACAAGGTCCGGTCCTGGCACGAGAACCGCAAGGCCGACGTGACCCAGGCGTTCTACCTCGCGAGCAACTTCCACGACTACCTGGCCAAGCGCCCGATCGCCTTCACTGCCGGCGCGGGCAACTTCCAGGCCGGGGGCGGAGACCCGGTGCTGCTCAACGCGCTCGACGGCGCCGCCACCAACGGCGGGATGCCGGACGGCAACCACATCGACAACGCCAACATGGACACCCCTCCGGATGGCACGCCGCCCACGATGCAGATGTATCTGTGGCACTTCCCGGGCGCCGACGACGCGACCGATCCCTGGGTGCCGACGAGCTCGGCGTTCGACGCCAGTGTGGAGTACCACGAGTACATCCACGGTCTGTCCAACCGCCTGGTCATCGACGCCGCCGGCAACTCCACCCTCAACAGCATCGAGGCCGGCTCGATGGGTGAGGCATGGAGCGACTACTACGCCATGGACTACCTCGTCTTGAAGGGCTTCGTGAAGGACACCGCCAAGAGCGGCCAGGTCTTCGAAGGCAGCTACCTCACCGGTGGTGGGGAGCCGTTCCGGACCATGGCGATCGACTGCGCAGTCGGGGCCACGGCCAAGGGCTGCTCGCAGCCGGTCATCGGCGGCCAGGGTGGCTACACCTACGGCGACTTCCCCGCGATCGGCGGGGGCCCCGAGGTCCACTCCAGTGGCGAGGTCTGGGCCCAGACCCTCTGGGACGTCCGCTCGGCCCTGGGCCACAAGGTCGCCGACACCCTGATCACGCGCGCCATGTCACTGTCCAGCGACGACCCGTCGATGCTTGACATGCGCGACGCGATCCTGCAAGCCGACACGGTGGCCTACGGTCAGGCACATGCCACGAAGCTGTGGCGGATCTTCGCCAATCGCGGCATGGGCTACTTCGCCGGCGCGATCGACGGCAACGACGCCTACCCGGGTGAGGACTTCAGCATGCCGCCGGCGCCGACCACGCCCCGGACCTCCATCACGGGCACGGTGACCGACTCGCTCACGGGTGACCCCGTGGCGGGAGCGCTGGTCCAGGTGGCCGGCTTCGGCGACCAGTTCTCCGATGTGACCGGAGCCGACGGGACCTATGAGATCGACGGCCTCTATGCGGGCACCTACGCCAAGGTGGTCGTCTCGGGTGCCGGCTACATCCCGGTCGACCAGGCCGTCGACACCCACGGAAGCCCCCAGGTCGACTACGACCTGATCCGGGACTGGGCGGCCTCGTCGGGTGGCGCCGAGGTGGCCGATTTCACGGGACCGGACTACACCCCGTTCGGTTGCGGCCCGGGGGAGGCCATCGACACCAGTCTCACCACGGGCTGGGGCAGCACCACCGGTGACGACGACGGCACGCCGACCAACGTCTTCGTCCCCAAGCACATCGTCATCGATATGCACACGACTGTCGACGTGGACTCCTTCGGGATCGACCCGAGCGCGACCTGCGGCGACGGTGGCAGCGCCTCGACCGGTGACTACCGGATCGAGACGTCGCCGGACGGCTCGACGTGGACCACCGCCGCGGAGGGCACGTTCACCGTCGACGACCGGGGCCGGGTCAACGAGGTGACGCCGACGGCTGGGAGCACCGGGGTCCGCTACGTGCGGTTCACGATGCTCAGCAACCAGACGCCGGACTTCGCCACCACCTGCCCCGACGGGCCCTACTCCGGATGCTCGTTCACCGACCTCACGGAGATCGAGGTGTTCGGGACACCGGCCGCCTGACCGGATCGCACCCCTGGGGCCGGTGGCCCCAGGGGTGCGGTGCCTGCGGTGGTGCCACTCGGGCTGGCGGGTCAGCCCGGGCTCAACAGCCCGTGGATCTCGGCCACCCGAGCACGGAGGTCCTCGAGACTGCCGCTGTTGTCGATGACGTAGGTGGCCGCGGCGACGCGCTGCTCGCGGGAGGCCTGGGCGGCGACCCTTGCCCGGGCGTCCTGCTCGGTCATGCCGCGAAGGGTCACCATGCGGTCGATCTGGGTCTGCTCCGGGACGTCGACCACGATCACCGCGTCGAACTCGCCGGCTCGCCCGGTCTCCACGAGCAGCGGGATGTCGTGCACGACCAGCGAGTCCGGAGGGGCCGCCGACTCGAGCTCGGCAGCCCGGGCCCGGACACGCGGGTGGATGATCGCCTCCAGCTCGCGGCGTCGGGACTCGTCCGCGAACACGATGGCCCCGAGCACGGGCCGGTCCAGCTCGCCGGTCTCGGTGAGGACGTTCGGGCCGAAGGCCGCCACCACCTCGGCCAACCCTGCGGAGCCCGGCGCCACCACCTCGCGCGCCAGCAGGTCGGCGTCGATCACGACGGCGCCGAGCTCGGCGAGGATGGCCGAGACGGTGCTCTTGCCGGATGCCACGCCACCGGTGAGGCCGACCCTTGCCGGCATCAGGAGGCCGGCTCGTCGGGGGTGTCGTCCCCGGCCGCGGAGGCGTCGGGCGGAGTGTCGGTCGGGGGTGGTGGCTGATGCTCCTGGCGATGGCGACGTCGCTGCTCCTCGGCCCGCTCGCGGACCTGACGCAGGAAGGCCTCGTCGTCGTCGGGTGAGGTCGCCCGCATCCGGCCGGGTCGGTCGTACTCCGGGAACGGCGACCCGGGTCCTCCGGCGGTGGCTCCCCGCTGGCGCGGGTCCGGGCGGCCGGCGATGAGCCAGGCCACCGATCCGACGAACGGGAAGATGAGCACAATGAAGACCCAGGCGATCTTGGGGAGCGCACGGACCTCCGACTCCCGACTCCCGGCGACGTCGATGATGCTGTAGATCCACAGCGCCAACACCAGCAGGCCCAGCAGGCCCTCCACCTTCAGCACGTGCTGAGGATACGGCCCGGGCTCCCGGGCCGTGGGGTCGGCCGTGAGCTGGTCACTGACCGGTCAGGGTCCGGTAGATCTCCGTGACCCGATCCCTCATCACGTCGCGGCTCCCCGCGTCGTCGACGACGAAGCGAAGGGGGGCGGACAGGCCGTCGGGCTTCTCGGGCCCGGATCCGCTCACCGTGATCTGGGCATCCAGCTCGAGGGCATCCAGGAGGCTGACCGCAGGAGACTGCACATAGACCACGACCGAGGACGCCGTCGCGGAGACGTCACGACCCGCGGCCGACGCGGTGACCGCTCGGGACAGCACGCCGTGCAGTCCGGTGGCCTCGGCCTGACCGTCGGCCAAGGCTCGCCCCAGCGCTGCGACATCGAGCTCACCGAAGAGCGTCAATGCCTGGGGACCCTGAAGGCTCACCACCTCGGCGATGGCCGCTGAGCCCGGCCTGAACGCGTCGCGGACCAGGCCGTCGAGGTCTACGAGGGTGGCACCAAGATCGGCCAGCATGGAGCCGACCGCCTGGCGTGACTCCGCTCCAGCTCCGCTGAGCCCCACCCGGAGGTCACCGGTGCCTCGACGTGGCGCTCCCGGCGTCTCCTCGGAGACGCGACTGATGCGGCGATCGTCCGCCCGCTGACGGCTCGACCCGGGACTGCTCGACCCGTGACCGCGCCGGTGCCACTTCGAGATCACCAAGCGGACGAGCACACCCACCGCAACAACGCCCACGAGGAGCTTCCTCATCCGCACACCAGACAGGATAGAGGCCCCAGCGTCCCCAGCCCGTCAGCAGGCGAACGTACGGCGATACTGCTGCGGGCTGACCCCGCGGTCGCGGGTGAAGTGATGCCGCAGCGTGGCGGCGTTGCCGAAGCCGACCTCGCGGGCGATCCACTCCACCGACCTGTCGGTGCGCTCGAGCAGCTCCTCCGCGGCCTGCAGTCGCTGGCGCGTCAGCCAGGCATGCGGCGTCGTCCCCGTCTCGTCGCGGAACCGACGTGCGAAGGTCCGGGGCGAGAGCAGCGCCCGCGCCGCCAGGCTCTCGACGGTGTGGTCGTCGCCGAGGTTCTCCTGGGCCCAGACCAGGACTGGGGTCAGCGTGTCGGCCTCACACAGCGCCATCGGACGCGCGATGTACTGCGCCTGGCCGCCGTCACGGTGCGGCGGTACGACGATGCGGCGCGCCGTCGCGGCGGCGACTCGCGCACCGAACTCGCCACGCAGGAGATGCAGCGCCGCATCGAGCCCCGCCGCGGCGCCGGCGCCGGTGACCACACGATCCTCTTCGACATAGAGCACATCGGGATCGACCCGGGCCGCCGGGAAGCGTCGGGCGAGCTCCTCGACGTGGCGCCAGTGGGTGGTGCAGCGGCGGCCGTCGAGAAGACCGCTCTCCCCCAGCTGGAAGGCGCCGGTGCAGTGGGCGAAGACGTAGCCGCCACGGTCATAGACGCGCTGGGCAAGCGCGGCGACCTCGGGGGACGGCTCCAGGAAGTCACGCTTGGGCGACAGGATCAGCAGATCGGCGTCCTCGGCCTCGTCGAGGCCGTGCTCGACATGCAGGTCGAACCCCGACGGCCCGGCGATCCGGCCCGGGCGTGGCGTGACGACGACGAAGTCGAACGCCGGTGTCCCGTCCTCCGGGTGCTCCGGCTCGGCCCACACCTCACACATCGCCCCGAGACCGAAGGGCTCGACCCCGTCCTGGACCGCGACCGCGACCTTCTGCATGAGGACAGTCTCGCGCCATTGTGGCAGAAAATCAACGTACAACGTCATTCCTGCCACTCGTGGCAGGAAGTCGCTGGAGCAAGACTTTCTGCCATGACCTTTCTCCTGATCCTGATCCTGGTTCCCGTGCTCATGGTCACCGCCACGCTGTGGGCGCTGATCCGCCGCGCCGACACCCCCGTCCACGCTCCCCGTTCCCACGCCTTCGACCCGCAGCTGGCACCGCCCTCGGCCCGCTGAGACCTCGCCTTCGGGCCCCCGGACGCACGAAGACCCGGCGCGATGCGCCGGGTCTTCGTGTCTGTCGTGCCGGCAGTCAGCCGTCGACGGGTCTCGCGACCGTCTCAGGCACCGCCGCCGGTGAGCTTCTCGCGGAGCGCCTGCAGGGCCTCGTCGGAGGCCAGCGCACCGGTCGTCACCGCCTCAGCGGTCTCACCGGAGGAGTAGGACGTCGCCTCGCCGGCCTCGACCTCGGCCTTCTTGGCCTCGGCCTGCTGCTTGACGTGCGCCTCCCAACGGGCGTGAGCCTGGGCGTACTGCTCCTCCCAGGCCGCGCGCTGCTCGTCGAAGCCCTCGAGCCACTCGCCCGTCTCGGGGTCGAAGCCGTCGGGGTAGACGTAGTTGCCCTGCTCGTCGTAGGTCGCGGTCATGCCGTAGAGCGTCGGGTCGAACTCCTCCACGTCGCTCGCGGTCGCGGTCTCGTTGGCCTGCTTGAGCGACAGCGAGATCCGGCGACGCTCGAGGTCGATGTCGATGATCTTGACCATGACGTCGTCGTTGACCTGGACGACCTGCTCGGGGATCTCCACGTGGCGCTCGGCCAGCTCGGAGATGTGCACCAGGCCCTCGATGCCCTCCTCGACGCGGACGAACGAGCCGAAGGGCACCAGCTTGGTGACCTTGCCGGGCACGATCTGACCGATCTGGTGGGTCCGCGCGAAGTGCTGCCAGGGGTCCTCCTGCGTCGCCTTGAGCGACAGCGAGACCCGCTCGCGGTCCATGTCGACGTCGAGCACCTCGACGGTGACCTCGTCACCGACGGCCACGACCTCACTCGGGTGGTCGATGTGCTTCCAAGACAGCTCGGAGACGTGCACCAGACCGTCGACACCGCCGAGGTCCACGAACGCACCGAAGTTGACGATCGAGGAGACGACGCCCTTGCGGATCTGGCCCTTGCCCAGCTGGGTGAGGAAGCCGTGCCGCACCTCGGACTGGGTCTGCTCGAGCCAGGCACGACGCGAGAGCACCACGTTGTTGCGGTTCTTGTCGAGCTCGATGATCTTGGCCTCGAGCGTCTGGCCGACGTAGGGCTGGAGGTCGCGCACGCGACGCATCTCGACCAGCGACGCGGGCAGGAAGCCGCGCAGGCCGATGTCGAGGATCAGGCCGCCCTTGACGACCTCGATGACGGTGCCCTCGACGACGCCGTCCTCCTCCTTGACCTGCTCGATGGTGCCCCAGGCGCGCTCGTACTGAGCCCGCTTCTTGGACAGGATCAGACGGCCTTCCTTGTCCTCCTTCTGGAGGACCAGGGCCTCGACCCGATCACCGACCTTGACGACCTCGTTGGGGTCGACGTCGTGCTTGATCGAGAGCTCGCGAGAGGGGATCACACCCTCGGTCTTGTAGCCGATGTCGAGCAGGACCTCGTCCCGGTCGACCTTGACGATGGTGCCATCCACGATGTCACCGTCGTTGAAGTACTTGATGGTCTCGTCGATCGCGGCGAGGAAGTCCTCCTCCGAACCGATGTCGTTGACAGCGACCTGGGGCGCTTCGGCCTCGCTCAGAGGGGTGGTGATGCTGCTCGTCATAAGGGAAACAGATTCCTTGGATGGATAGGTATCGTGCGGACACGCCACAGGACCTGTTTCACTACCGGTGGTTCGTCGCCCCGACCGGGGCTGATAGCGAGCACGCGTCCGCTCCGTCTGGGACTCGGGCAGACCTCTGGCGCACCGGATAGCGTACGCGTCCGCCCGTCACCTCGTCCAACCCGCGGAAACCACGCGCAGGACCGGCCCCAGCGCTCACGCAACCGCATGGAGATCGCCGGTCGTGGCGATGGCCCGCAACAGCCCGGACGCCGCCGTGGCCACGGGATTCTGGCCCGCTCGTGCGGCCAGGTCGACCAAGGCCCACAGGTCGGCGGCGCGCGCGAGGTCGAGTGCCTCCGCGGCGGCCACGCCCCGGCGCTCGCCGTACACCGCCAGCACCGCCTCGACGAAGGCGGGGCGCCGGTCGAAGCGGAGCAGGTTGCCCAGGTCGGTGAACGGGTGTCCGGCATGGGCGAACTCCCAGTCGACCAGCCCCGTGACCGTGAGGGTGTGTGGATCGACGAGAACGTTCTTGGGGTTGAGGTCACTGTGGACGAGGCAGCACCTGTCGACCGTGTCGAGCAGCCGTTGGGCGTCGTCGCCGACGTCGCGCAGTCGGTGCAGCAGGTCCGGTGACCAGGCCAGCACCTCGGCGTGCTGGTCGACCCAGGACGGCAGGTCATCGGCCGGCCCGAACGGCTCGATGCGCAGGTCCGCGTCGACGAAGATCCCGGCCCGGGGCTCGGGGATGCCACCGAGATCGGCCACCAGCTGTCCCAGCGCGTGCCCGAGACGGGCCGCGCCCGGCTCGTCCAGGTCCGGAAGCACCAGGTCGGCCCGCTCCCCGGGAAGCATCGAGGTCACCACCAGGGCCGGGATGTCGTGGGCCGCGTCGGCCGGACGGACCTCGAGCACCTCGGCGACGGGCAGGAGGCCGCGCAGGAGCCGCAGGAGCGCGGCATCCACCTCGTGGGCCAGGGCTCCGCGATGGCTCGGCCGCGCATAGATCCGCACCACCGACCGCTCCCCCGCCGCCTCGGCGACGAAGGTCTCGCCCGACCAGCCACCCGCCAGCGGCGCCAAGGTCGAGAAGTCCACCCGGCGATCCTGTCACGGTCGCCGACCGCTACCGTCGGAGAGACCCAGGAGGAACCATGGCAGCACCCCCACCGGCCCTCGACGTGCTCGTCGTCGGGGACGTGGAGGCGGCGCGGCTCACGTGTGGGGCGCTGACCGCGCAGGGGCATCGGGTGACCCATCTGGTGGCGCCCGACGAGGCCTCGTTGCGCGCGGCGCTGACGCCCGCCGTCGAGGCCGTCGCGATCCTGGTCCGAGGCGACGTCCAGGCGCTGCGACTCGCGCTTCTCACCGAGCACCTGCGCCCCGGCATCCGGCTCCTGGTCACGATCTTCGACCTGACGGTCTCCGAGCAGCTCCAACGCGCGGTGCCCAACAGCCTGGTCACCTCCCCCGCCAACGTCGCGGCTCCGACGATCGTCGCGGCCTGCCTGGGCGGTGAGGAGAGGGCGATCCAGCGGGTCGGCGAGAACGTCGTGCGCTGGGTCGGCGATCCCGGTGACCTCCACGCGGTTCCCTACGACCAGATTCCGCCTCGGTGGCGGCAGTGGGTGGGCTGGCTGACGCCGCGGCTCCGCTGGCAGTCCGGGTCGACGGGGCTCATGCTCGGTGGCCTCAACGGCCTGCTCTCGATCCTCGTCGTCGACACGCTGCTGGCGCTGACGGTGCTGCACGAGGCCCCTGTCAAGGCGTTCTTCAACGCCACCGCCGTGCTCGCGACGGTGGGTCCCGCGGGCTCGGACGGCCATGCCGTCCCCTCGTGGTACCTCGTCGTCGCCGCCCTCTTCATGCTGGCGGCGATGGGCTTCACCGCCATGTTCACCGCCGGGCTGATCGACTGGCTGCTGTCGGCCCGCAGCGTCGCCCTCATCGGGCCCCGCCGGCTCCCGTCGCGCCAGCACGTGATCGTCGCCGGCCTCGGACAGGTCGGTCTCCGCCTCGCGCTCGGCCTCCGCAGGATCGGCGTCCCGGTGGTCGGTGTCGAGGTCCGTGGCGACGCGCCCGGGGTCCGGACGGCCCGGGCGGCCGGGATCCCCGTCGTCATCGGCGATGCCGGGGACCGGGCCACCCTGACCCACGTGGGCCTCACCCGCGCGCGTGCGCTCGCTGCGATGGGCTCCGACGACCTCGACAACATCGAGATCGCCATCGCCGCGCTCGGCATCGCGCCAGGGGCACGGGTCGTGCTGCGCGCCGGCGAGGGCGAGATCGTCACCGAGACCCGGTCGCTGTTCCACATCGGGCAGGTGGTGGACGTCTCCGCACTCACCGCCGCGACATCCTCGTTGTCGCTGACCGGTCGGCAGCCGCGCGTCGTGCTCGGCAGCGACGGCGGCTGCCTCGCGGTGCTCGAGGACGGAGAGCTGGCACTGCCCCGGGCGGCCCGCTGCTCGTGCTGACGTCTCGCGCAACTCGAACCCGGGGCGGTTCCCTCGCCCCTAGACTGCAGGTCCCTGACCGGAGGAGTCCGATGCTCAAGACCGTTCTCGCGGCGGCCCTGGTGGTCTCCGTGCTCGTCACGACACCCGCGGGTCCCGTGGCGGCCGCGAAGCCACCCACCCATGTGCTCCAGGTCTCCGGGACCGGCGTCGGGTCCTACCCGGCTTACGACGCCTCGATCCGGCGCTACGCCGCCACGACCACCCAGGCGACCTATCCGTCCAACGCCTCCGACCCCGTCGCCAACACCGGGGCCACGGTGACCGTCACCGCGACCACGTCGGACGCCTCCGGGGTCGTCCTGGTCAACGGGGTCCCGACCAGCTCGGACTCCGTGACCCTCACCGGAGTCGACGCCGGTGACGAGATCTCAGTCGTCTTCGAGGACTCTGGTGGCCGCGAGGCGAATGCGGTCTATGTGCTGCCCGCCGACTTCCCGACGCTGACGGCGACGGTCAAGAAGCCGGGGATCACTCCCGGGTTGGTCGGCCTCACGATGTTCGAGTTCCAGGACCCCGCGATGCCGCGGTTGCAGGCCATGGTCGACGTCAACGGCGTCCCGGCGTGGACCCGTGCCAGCATGGCCACCGACATCGACCTGAAGCGGCAGCCCAACGGCAGCTACACCTACGCCCGACCGGTCACCCCTGGGCCGACCCAGACCGGCTCGGAGATCGTGGAGCTCGATGCCGCGTTCCAGGAGGTGGCGACCCACCGAGCCACCGGCCTCGTCGACACCGACAACCACGACTCGATCCTCGCCGCGGACGGCTCCAAGGTCTTCGTCTCCTACGAGGTCAACGCCGGCACGGGTCGGACCGACTCCGTGATCCAAGAGGTCAACGCCGAGGGCGACGTCGTCTTCCAGTGGGATTCCGCCGACCTCGCGACCGAGACGGTCACGCCCAACCAGCTCGGCACCGACTACGCGCATATCAACTCCATCGAGATCGCCAACGGTGGCGAGGACTTCCTGGCCTCGTTCCGTGGCCTCTCGGCCGTGCTGCTGATCGCCCGGCAGGCGCACGACGGGTTCCAGCCCGGCGACATCGTCTGGAAGCTCGGTGGGCGGGACAGCAGCCTGACCTTCGTCGACGACGCCCTCCAGGGCCCGTGCGCTCAGCACAGCGCCAGGCAGCTGCCCGACGGCGATATCATGATCTTCGACAACGGCTCGGTCGGCGTCCTCGGTGACGGCCCCAACTGTGTCGACCAGACCGACCCGACGGGTGCCCTGGAGGCGCGGGCGCAGTCGCGGGTGTCGGTCTACCACGTCGACACCAGCGCGGACACCGCGACGCTGGTGCGGGAGTATGCCCCAGCCGGATGGTTCTCCTGGTTCATGGGATCCGCGCAGTACTTCCCCGCCAACGACCACATCCTGGTGGGCTGGGCCGCCGAGACGCGCGCCCTCGCCGAAGAGGTCGACGCCGCCGGCGAGCCCGTCTGGCGCCTCGTCGCGAGCAAGACGGCCGCCAACAACCAGACCTACATCTCCTATCGGGCCACCAAGTTCGACGCCCCCGACGCGATCGACCCTGCCGTCACGGTCTCGGTCCCGACCGAGGGGGCCAGCTACGAGCACGGTCAGGTGGTCCGCGCCGACTTCACCTGCACCGACAACGGCGGGTCCACGCTCCAGACCTGCGGTGACGAGCACCCCGGGACCCGGCTCGACACGACCACCCCCGGACCGCACACCTACACCGTCGAGGCCACCGACGGCGCCGGCAACACCACCACGGTGGTGCGGCACTACACCGTCGGACCGGTGGTGCACCGGCCCGACATGTCGGTCCGGCGACCGGACGGGACCTGGCTCGGCGCCCGCGACTACGGACCGCTACCCGACCAGACCGCCACCTGGCGGATCCGGCGAGGGTCCGTCCAGACCATCCGCTTCGCGATCACCAACCGTGGCAACGCCGCCGAGCGGTTCACCGTCGACGGCACCGCAGGCAACGGCAGTGTCCGTGCCACCTATTGGTTCGAGGGTCGTGACGTGACCCGACGGGTGGTGGACGGGACCTGGCGCGCGCCGAGCGCCGAGCCGGGCCAGCGGCAGGTGCTCGTGCTGGAGATCCGAGTGAAGGGTTCCGTGGCCGTCGGGCTGGAGCGTCGGTTCACCGTCCGGTCCGCCGCCGGCAACGGCCCCACCGACCGCTCGGCAGCCTTGGTCCGGGTCCGCTGACGCAGGCAGCGGCTACGCGACGTAGGTTCGGCGTGTGACCGACTACGACCGTCCCGTAAGCGTCGAGCGCCGAGAGGTGGGGGAACCGGAGTCCCGCCGGGCCAACGGAGCGGACTGGGACCGCTACGCCGACGAGTACCAGGCCACCCACGGTGAGTTCCTCGGCGACGTCGGCTTCATCTGGGGTCCCGAGCGGCTCACCGAGGCGGAGGCCGGCGCACTGGGGCCCGTGGACGGGCGGGACGTCCTCGAGATCGGGTCGGGGGGCGGCCAGTGCTCACGCTGGGTCCGCTCGCGAGGGGGCCGGCCGGTGGGCGTCGACCTGTCACACCGCCAGCTGCAGCACTCGCGCCGGATCGACGCGGAGACCGGGATCGCGGTGCCGTCGGTCCTCGGGACCGCCACCCAGCTGCCCTTCCGCGACGCCTCGTTCGACGTGGTGTTCAGCGCCTTCGGGGCACTGCAGTTCGTCGCCGAGATCGACGCCGCGGTCGCCGAGACCGCACGCGTGCTGCGGCCCGACGGGCGGTTCGCCTTCTCGATCACACACCCGACCCGCTGGATGTTCCCCGACGATCCCGGCCCCGCCGGCCTCCAGGCCAGTCAGTCCTACTGGGACCGCACTCCCTATGTGGAGATCGACGACGAGACCGGGCGGGTCGCCTATGTCGAGCACCACAGAACACTCGGCGACTGGGTGTCGCTGCTCGCGGGGCATGGGTTCGTGATCACGGCACTCGTGGAACCGGAGTGGCCGGTGGACCACGACCGGGACTGGGGCGGCTGGTCCCGCACCCGAGGGCTGCTCACCCCCGGCACGGCGCTCTTCATCGCCGACCACCCGGCCCCTCGCTGACCCGGGCCCCGCTGTGGCGGGGAGCTGGCCAGGCTCAGGTGCCAGGCTCAGGTGCCGGGCTCAGGTGCCGGGCTCAGGCGTCCGCCCCAGCCTCCGTCGCCGGGCGGCGCGAGCGAGCGAGCATGAGTCCGACGACCAGCAGCACCAGCCCGAGCACGAGCGCGACCCACGGCAGCACTCCCGTCATCAGCCCGATCAGCTTGCCGTTGGCCTTGGCGTCGTCGACGTTGGCCTGGACGGTCTTGTCGGTGTAGGCCACCTCGATGTCGAGCACCGTGGTCCCGCTCTCGAGCATCAGGACCTGACTACCCGACTGGTCGATGATCGAACCCGTGACCGGGTCGACCCAGAGCGTCTGGGTGGTCTCGTAGGTGCCCTGGGTGTCCTTCAGGATCTCGGCGCTGGTCGGCGGGACCACCACGGAGAACTCATAGGTCTCCAGACCGTCGTAGTCCTTGGTGCCCTCGTAGGTCGCGTCGACCGCCTTGCCCAGGGTGCCGTCCCAGTAGGGGTAGGTCTTCTTCTCCGTGTCGAACGGCCACTTGTTGACCAGCCCCACGTGCGGAACCGCACCGTCGGCAAGGTACTTGGCGTCATCCACCGCGAGCGCCGTCTGGCGGTCGGTGGCGAAGGTGTCGATGCTGTTGGTGATGACGCGGTCGTCCTCACCCTCCAGGCAGGGCGGCGGGTCGTCACGGTCGATGTTGACGCACTTGGTGTTGACGAAGGCGACGACGTCGTCGTCGGACTTGTCAGGGTCGACCGTGGTGTGGCTCTGGTAGACCACGGGCACGTTCTCGAGCTCGCCGGTGGCGGGGTTGAGCTTCTGCGCCTGCCCGGTGAGGTCGGTGTAGGTGTCGATGTTGAGCGGCGTGCGCTTCGCGGCGCTCGGGATCCACGTCCACCCCAGTACCGCGACCACCAGCAAGAAGGCTCCGAGGACCGTCAGCAACCAGCCCAATGTTTTGCGCACGTCAGAGCCTCTTCTCGGGAAACGAACGATGGTCGCCGTAATGTAGCAGCGTTTAATACCGACCGGTAGCACCGTGTTCGACGGCCGCTGCCTCACCCCCGGGACTCCCCGGGACGGGCCCGTCGGCGGAGCGTCGTGTGGCATAGTTCGCGCCGTGATCGGGCCCGGCAGCCAGCCCCCAGCCGCCGACCCCACGACCCGGTCGGCCACGTCGTCGACTTCCGCGGTCGTCTGGCTCGTGGGTCTGACCGCCCTTGTCGCACAGACGGCTGCGCGGGCCTGGGCCGTCTACCCGGGCTGGTTCGCCGCCGACGACTACACGCTGCTGCTCCAGACACGGGCTCGTCCGCTCACGTGGGAGCTTCTCGTGGGAACGACCGACGACCCGATGCTCCCGTTCGGTCGGCTGATGGGGTGGCTCGTGGCCCATCAGGAGCCGCTCTCGTGGACAACGGCTGCGCACGTCTCGGTGGCGCTGCAGGCGCTCGCCGGGCTCGCCTGCCTGTGGATGCTGACGACCATGTTCGGCCCTCGGCCGGGGATCCTGGTCCCGTTCCTCCTCTACCTCACCAGCGCGGCCGGGCTGCCGGCGTCCCTGTGGTGGTCCGCGGCCGTGACGGAGCTACCCGGGCAGATCGCCCTGTTCCTCGGGGTGGCGGCGTGGGTGCGGTTCCTGAGGAGCGGCCGTTGGATCTGGGCCATCCTGACGGCGTTCGTGCTGCTCGGCGGGCTTGCCTCGTGGCCCGCTGCGCCCCTGATCCCGGTCGTCCTGCTGGGGATCACCGCCGTGTACGCCGGCTGGTCGCGAGAAGGTGCCCGGCGGCGGCCCCTCGTCGGCTGGGTGGCTGCTGCCACCGGCGCCGGCGCCCTGGTCGTCGGCATGGTCGTGGCCGGCCGCACCTGGCTGGGCACCCCACCCCTGGAGCAGAGTGGATGGGGCCCGTGGTGGAGCGCCGCCCGAGTGCTGGTGACCGGCGTCCCGGTGACCGTGCTCGGTGGCCCCGGAGGATGGTCGATCGCCGCGCCGCCCATCCTGGAGGACCAGCGGTCGGTCGCACTCGCGGTCGCCGCAGGTGTCCTCGCCGGGGTCGCCGTCGTGATCTCCCTCATGGTCCGGCGCCGTGCGGGCCTCGTCTGGCTGCTCCTCGCCGCCTACCTCGCAGGGCTCGCCGTGCTCCGGCCGACGCTCGGGGACGGCCTGCCCGGGGATACCGACTACCTGCTCCTCGCTGCCGCGCTCCCCATCGTGACGGTGGTCCTGGGCCTGGTCGCGTTCCCCGTCCTGGGTGCCCGGGGGGCGACGCGGGTCCGCGACCACGCCCGGCCATGGGCGCGCCCGACGGCCGTTGTCGCCATCGGCCTGGCGGGCCTGGCGGTTGTCGGCGGGGTGTGGAGCTCGGCCACCCTCGTGCGAGACTGGCGCGCCGCAGATGTCGGCCACCGGTTCGTCGACACCGTGCGACTGTCGTTGGCCGCGCAGGCGGGGCCGCCGGACCTCGTTGACACCCCCCTTCCGCCTGAAGTCGTGCCCCCCGGTGTGCTGCCCACCGAGTCGGTCTCTGCCCTGTTGCGGCTGCTGGACGCTGATGGGCAGTTCCCCGACCACTCCGACGACCTTCAGATCCTCGATTCCGAGGGACGCGTCCGACCGGTCCAGATCGAGGCCGAGGCGCGAGCCCGCACCGGGCCCGCGGTCGACTGCGGCTGGCTGGTGCGGCACCTGGTGACCATCCCCCTGGACGCCGACACCACCGATGGTCCCCAGTGGGTACGGCTCGGCTACCTGGCTCCCGACGAGTCGCCGCTGCGCATCGCGGCGGGACCGACGGTCGTCGACGCCCACGTCCGCAAGGGGCTCCACAGCCTCTGGGTGCGGGCCGACGGTCCGTTCCGCTCGGTCTCGGTCAGCGGGCTGGACCCAGGTGTGGCCGTCTGCGTCGATGTCGTCGAAGCCGGGACCGCCCTCCCCCAGGAGCCATCGTGAGCACGCCACCGGCCCGGACTGCGGGCTACTTCCCGTCGCTGGACACCTTGCGCGCCGTCGGAGCGCTGGCCGTCCTCACGACGCACACCGCCTTCTGGGCCGGTGACTATCTTCGCCACGGTGTGCTGGGCGTCGTCTTGGCACGCCTCGACGTGGGCGTCGCGATCTTCTTCGTGCTCTCGGGCTTCCTGCTGTCGCGGGCGTGGCTGATCCGGGCGGCTCAGCAGCGTCCGTCGCCCCCGACGCGGGAGTACTTCTGGCACCGGTTCCTGCGTGTCGTGCCGCTCTACGTCGTCACCGTGCTCATCGCCTATCTGATGATCCCGGAGAACGCCGGCCGCTCCTGGACCGACCTGCTCGTGAGCCTGGGGTTGGCGGACACGTTCACCGGTGAGTCCCTCCCCGCGGGGCTGACGCACATGTGGAGCCTCGCCGTCGAGGTCGAGTTCTATCTGGTGCTTCCGGCCCTCATGTGGTGGGTGGTCGGCCGGTCCCGCGGGCTGAGGCAACGCCGGCTCTGGGTCCTGGTCACCCTGCTCGTCGCGACGTCGGTGGCCTGGTACACCGTGATCGACCGCTCGGAATGGGGCAACGGCCCCTGGCAGTCGCTGCCGGGCTACGCCTCGTGGTTCGCCGTCGGCATCGCGCTGGCGGACCTTGAGGTGCTGCGGTCCACCGGCGGGTCGCTCGGGCGCATCGGAACGTCCGTCGCTCGGCTGGGCCAGCTTCCCGGCAGCTGCTGGGCTGCGGCCGGGGCGCTGCTGCTCGTGGCGGCCACCCCGCTTGCCGGTCCTTCCATGCTGGCCGTTCCCACGGCCAGTGAGGGGTTGGTCAAGAACCTTCTCTACGGGGGGATCGCAGGACTGGTCGTGCTACCTGCGGTGATGGCGCCCTCCCGGTCGGCGTTCCAGAGGTTCCTCTCCCATCGGGTGCTGCGCCACCTGGGTCTCATCTCCTACGGGATCTTCTGCCTGCATCTCCCGGTGCTCCACCTGGTGATGACGCTGACCGGCTATCCCCTGTTCCACGGGCACGGGCTGCAGATCTGGGTGCTGACGGTGGCGCTCAGCCTGGTGGCGGCGGAGCTGACTCACCGGCTGGTCGAGCTGCCCGCACAGCGCTTGCGGAACTGGCCCGCTCGGCTGCGACAGCGCCGAGAGCGACGCAAGCCGTCAACGACGCGAGCGTGACCAGCTGCGGCCACCGCAGCTCACCGGCCCAGCGAACAGCGTCTCCCCAGGGGTAGAGCGCGTAGCCCACTGCGGCGATCAGCGGCCCCGTGGCGAGCACCCAGGCCGCCGCCTGGCCGAGGCGTCGGACCAGGACGACGGCAACGACCGCGGTGACCGTCGCGACCAGCACGCCGGGCCAGGACGCCACCAGTCCGGCCAGGCCCACCGCCACCAGCGGCAGGAGCACGCGCGGCGGCCGGCCCGGGCCCACGGGAGCGGACGCCGTGGTGCCCCACCACGAGCGACGCCCCAGGAGCACCCCCGCCGCCACGAGGGCGAACAGGGAGATGCCGGCGAGCAGCCCCCATCGATAGGGACGGTCGGGTCCGAAGCTCGCCTCGACCGTGGTCCCACTGCTCACGAACCCCTGCTGCCACCCGTCGAGCGTGACCGGGGTGAGCGCGCCGGAGCCAGCCGTGGCCGTCCAGCCCGGGTTCGCATTCATGCGCAGGGACAGGAGTCCGGGACCATCCCCCTCGGACGACGGGTCGGCCTCCGCTCCCTCTCCGATCCGCAGCTCGCTCGGCGAGGGCGCCTGGACGTCGAGGCTCAGCGCACCCACGGGGCCGCCGCTCCCCAGCGCACGCAGGAGCAGGGACTGGGCGGCGAAGAAGCGCGAGTCGTGCACGGCGATGTGGTGCACGCCGGACCCCAGCCAGACCGACGGCGACCCACAGAACCGGACGGGTAGTGACCGGCCGGCCATGACGTCGGCCGGGCTGCCGACCACCGCCGTCCTGGTCTCGGCGCCATCCACGCGGATGACCGGGCCGGAGTCGCAGCCAAGGTCCCTGACCTCACCAGACGGCGGGTTCGGCAGCGCGGGGAGGCCCGTCAACCGCACCTCGCCGACGCCGACGCTCAGCCGGTGCGAGGCCCCCTGGAAGTCGATCTCCCGGGCCTCCTCCGCCTCATCGACCCGGATGGAGAGCTGGTCGGTCCGGATGGCGGGGAAGCGCGCCGCCCCGTCCGCATCGAGCTCGACCGGCCGGGACCCACCCGGCCACGAGAGGGTCACGGCCGCGGGCCGACGTGCCGCCGTGTCTTGCGACAGCGACAGCCGGAGGCCGGTGATCCGCCGAGCACCCAGCCACGACAGGGTGAGCGTGGGCGTGAGGTCGTCCTCGCGCGCCGTCCACGCGGTGCCCTCACTGCCGTCGATCGTCGCCAGGGCACCCCCTCGGAGATCGGCGGTGGCCCGGGACGACGCCTTGACCGCGACCAGCTGGTCGGCCTGGAGGACCCGTTCGAGCCTGGCCCCGGCGCGTGGGCGCACCCGCAGGCTGGCGTCGTACTCCGAGCCGGCCGGCAGGGACAGCCGGCGCAGCATCCGTCGCTGCTCCTCGCTCGGCATGGCACGCCACTCCGCGCAGCGCACGTCCTGGTCGACCCGGGCGCAGCCCGTGCGGTCGTCTCGGAGCGGCCGCAGGAGGATGGCCGACGGGGCGGGCCAGCCGTCGGGGAGCCCGGGCAGCACCAGTACCCGGCGTACGTCGACCCCGGGCAGCCGCACGCTCGCCAGCGCCAGGCGCCGTCCGACCGACCCGGGGGACTCGATCCGGACCCAGTCGGTCGGCCCGGAGGGGAGGTCGACCGTGCGTTGCTCGAGCGGGCCCAGCTCGAAGGGGGCCGTCACGCCCGCCTCGGTCCGGACCCGGATGATCTGGCGCTCGTCGGCGCTGCGTCCACCCAGGACGGTGACCGAATCCGGCCGGCTCTCCTGAAGCAGCCGCACCTCCCAGAAGGTCTGACCGGCCTGGGTGTTGCCCGAGACCCACTCGGTCGCCCGAGCAGCATCGAGCGCCGCCTCGGGCGACCGGCCGGGGACCGTGCCGCCCAGGTTGGTCGCGTCGGACTCCGAGGAGGATGCCGTGACGTCGGCGACGCCGGTGAGGTCCGCGGTGGTGGACCACCGGTCCCCCTCACCGAGCAGGTAGTCGCGGGTCGGGTTGCCGCTCCGCCGCTCCTGTCCCGGGGTCACCACGGCCGAGGTGGCGTCGTGGATCCTGCCGAAGGTCCGCTCCCGGGCCCGGAGCCCGTCGGTGAGGATGACGGGGGCGTCCGGAACCTCGCCGGGTGGGACGTCGACAGCGAGCCTCGTGGGGACCGGACCGACCAGGCCGGTATCCAGGAGGTCGAGGAGGTCCTCGGGCCCGCCGACCACGACCGGCGCCCCCAGGGCATGAACGGCCTGATCCACCTGTCCCGCCACCTCGAAGATCTCCACCGCGGGGAACCGCGTCTGCCAACCGGCGTTGACCACGACGCGGTCCGGACCGGTCCCGAGGTGCGCGTCACCGCCCAGCGCCGGCCCGAACCAGGCGACCCGGGTCAGGCCGGGTGAGTCGGCGAGGGCCTGGTGCACGAGGACCGGGTCCGGCACGTCAGACCCCGGCTCCAGGTCGTTGCGGACCACGAGGTAGCGCACGCCGGCGCGGCGGAGGAACGGGGCCACCCCTGCGCTGCCGAACCCCTGGTTGAGCCGCTCCTCCACGGCGTCCAGCATCCGGATGTTGGCAGGCGGGGTGAGAGGGATGCCGTTGCGGACCGCCCACGGCGAGCGGGCCAGGGCCTGCATCGGTTCGTCATGTGGGGAACCCCAGACATAGGTGCCGAAGGAGCTGCCGGGCACGAGCAGCGCGGTGCCCTGGTCGGCGCGGTCGGCGAGCCAGTCGGCCGTGTCGTACCAGTAGCCCGGCACGGCCAGGAACCCTCCCGCCGGGGTGAGCCTCCCCTGGAAGACCGGCAGGGCCGACGTCGCGACGATGAAGGCCAGCAGGCCGGCGACGGTCCGTCGGTGGAGTCGGCCCCACCGCGGCCCGCCCGACGACGGATCCCCCGGAGCCACGGCCCGGTCGAGGAGCTCCTCGACCGCCCAGGCCAGGCCGATCACCAGCGGCAGCCGCACGATCGGGTCGAACTTGTGCACGTTCCGCAGCGGTGAGAGCACACCGTCGAGGAGCCCGGCCGCACCGTCGGCCCACCAGCCCGACACCGATCCCTGGTGCCCCATCGTCACGAGGAGGATGCCCACGGCCAGCCCGACCACGAGGAAGACGCGCTCCTGCGTGCGACGCAGCAGCAGGCCCGCCAGGCCCAGGGTGAGGAGCAGGCCGCTGTTGAGCGGCAGGAAGTACGTCGTGATCAGGGTGTGCCCGGCCCGCCAGGCGTTGTCGACGTAGGGCACCCAGTCCGACGTCCCTCGCAGCGTGTCGAAGACCGTGGTCGGGAACGTCGTCACCGAGGAGGACTCGATGTAGTCGAGGAAGGGCGGACTGTAGCGGCCCATGAGGAGGAGCGGCACCAGCCACCACGCCGTCATGAGGGCGGTGAAGAACGGCCACCAGATCATGAGCGCCCGCCGCCGAGGTCCGGGGCTGCGGGTCAGCAGCCAGACGGCCCCGAGGGGGATGACCGCGAAGGTGGCGACCGCGTTGACGCCGCCGACGAAGGCGATCCCGAGCGCGGCCAACGCGGCGGCACGGCGCGGGGAGCCCTGCCTGGACCCGTGGACGAGGGCGAGCAGCACCCACGGCGCCAGTGAGCTCGGCCAGGCTTCGATCGAGATCGGCCCACCGGTGGTCACCATGCGGGGGGAGAGTGCGTAGGCGGCACCGGCCAGCAGGCAGGCGAAGTCGGAACGGACCCCCAGCGCACGGGTCACCTTGGCGGCGCCGGCGAACGCGACTCCGAGCACCAGGCCCAGCCAGAGCCGCTGGATCACCCAGGCCGGGAGGCCGGCCAGGGCACCGACCCAGAAGAACGGGCCCATCGGCCACAGATAGCCGTAGGCCTGGTTCTGGAGCTGACCGAACGCACCCTGGGCGTCCCACAGATGTGTGGCGCGCTCGAGGAACTGACCCGGCCCCAGGACCAGGTCGAGCTTGGTGTCGGCGACGACCAGCCCCGGGTCCTGGACGAAGGCCAGGCCGATCGCCAGCAGCACACCGACGGCGATCCTGACGCGGAACCTGCCCTCGGGCGTCCACGGTCCTGGCTCCGGCTCCGAGGTCAGCGCCTCCGCAGCACGATCGCCAGGTTCCACGTCGCCACCTCCCTCAGCCCGGGAACGGACAGGAGGCGATAGCTCCAGCGAGGGTGGTAGCGGGGCAGCACCTCGAGGACCTCCCCCCGGCGCTGACCGCGTGCCCACGCCAGACCCTGGGCGACGGTCACGGGGAACAGCGACTCACCGAACCGGTTCTTGGGCTCGTGACCGTGCTCTCGGAGGTACCTGGCCCGCGCGCGGGCACCGCCCAGGTAGTGCCAGGGAGAGGTCTCGTGGCCCCCCCAGGGGCCGTACCAGACCGTGTAGGAGATGAAGGTCAGGCCGCCGGGCCGGGTGACCCGCACCATCTCGTCGGCCATCCGCCAGGGATCCGGCACGTGTTCGAGGACGTTGGAGGAGTAGCAGACGTCGACGCAGCCGTCCCGGAACGGCAGCTTCATCCCGTCGCCGATCACCGTGCCGGCCGCCACCTCTCCGAGGCCGGCGAGCTCGCCGACATCGGCGTCCAGCGGGACATAGAAGGCGCCCGCCGCACGGAAGGCGTCGCGGAAGTAGCCGGGCCCACCGCCCACGTCGAGCACCGTCGCTCCGTCGAGCTCCTGGTAGGCCGACAGCTGCCCGACCGAGTCCTGCGCAAGCGCGGTGTAGAAGCGGGCCGGGTCGTCCTGCTCGTGACGGAAGTCGGCGAAGAGACCGACCGACCGGCGTACCGTGGCTCGCCAGGGCGTAGCGCTGTCACGGGGACGGGTCGGCACGGGCGCACCCTACCCGAGAGTAGGGGTACGCGAGCGAACGACCGGATCGGTGACTAGGCTTCGCTGCCATGTCCCCTACCGAGGCGTCCCTGCTCGCCGGTCGGCACGTCGTGCTGCTCAACTGGCGTGACCTGGGCAACCCCGAGGGTGGTGGGGCCGAGCTCTACCTCGACAAGATGGCCCACGGGCTGGTCGCCCACGGCTGCCGCGTGACCCACTTCTCCGCGGCCTACCCTGGTGCGGCGCCGGACGAGACCGTCGACGGGGTCCGCTACGTGCGGCGCGGCTCGAAGCTGAGCGTCTACGGGCGGGGCCTGACGGGTCTCCGCTCGGGGCTGTTCGGGCGGGCCGATCTCGTCGTCGACGTCCAGAACGGCATGCCGTTCCTCAGCCCGCTGGTGACCCGTCGACCGGTCATCGTGCTGGTCCATCACGTGCACCGCGAGCAGTGGCCCGTGGTCTATCCGGGGCTGCCCGGCCGAGTCGGGTGGCTGATCGAGAGCCGCGTCGCTCCGCGCCTGTATGCCCACAGCCAGTACGTCGCGGTGTCGCGAGCGACCCGCGAGGAGCTCGCCGAGCTGGGCGTCGACCGCAGAAGCATCGCGGTCGTCCACAACGGTGCGGAGCCGGTCATCGACGTCGGCGCTCCGGTGAGCGATCACCCCACCATCTGCGTGGTCGGACGACTCGTCCCCCACAAGCAGGTCGAGCACGCGATCGACGCCGCTCTCCAGCTGCGGCGAGAGCACCCCACGCTACGGCTGCACGTGGTCGGCGCCGGCTGGTGGGCGGCCGACCTGCGTCGCTACGCCGACGACCGGGGGGCCGGCGACACCGTCGTCTTCGAGGGACACGTCGACGAGGTCCGCAAGCAGGAGATCTATGAGCGTTCGTGGGTGATGGCGCTGCCGTCGCTCAAGGAGGGCTGGGGGCTCGTGGTCGGGGAGGCCGGCATGCACGGCACCCCGACCGTGGCCTACCGATCCGCGGGAGGCACCCGGGAGTCGATCGCCCATGACCACTCCGGCGTCCTCGTCGACACACCCGAAGAGCTCACGGCGTCGCTCGGCCGGATCCTCGATGACCCCGCGCTGCGAGCGAGGCTGGCCGCGGGGGCGCGACAGTACAGTCAGCAGTTCACGTGGGCGCACTCACAGGCGGCCTTCGCGCACGTGGTCGCGAGCGCCCTCGCCGGGCGCAGGATCAGCGCCCAGGACGAGGTCGTGGAGGATCAGCGAGTGCCGTAGGTGATCGCCGGCTGGTTGACGTTGCTGGTCACCTCTGCCGGCGTGTTGACCTGGCCGTTCACCAGGCCGATGACGGTCACCGAGGCCACGGCACCCCCGATCAGGATGCTCACGAACCCCATGATGATGTTGCTCAGCACTTGCCCCTCCTCAAGATCGTTGGTGGAGGGTACCACCTGCGGAACGCATTGACCCAGATCCTGGTCGCCGGCGCTGCGCGAGCGTCGCCAGGGCCGTCAGCAGCACGGCGAGCCAGGCGGCCCAGGCAGCCGCCATGGCCGCGATCCAGCCTCCGCTCGTCGTCGACTCGGGCGCGCGGCCCGGAAGCCGCAGCAGCGTAACCTCCGGCTCGGACGCCAGCACCTGACCGGCCAGGATCGGTGTGGCGCCGTCCTCCACGGCGGCGTACTGCAGACCGAGAGCGACAAGCGCCTCCGACCGCGCCTGCGCGGTCGGCAGGGCAAGGGCCGCGCTCACGCGTGGGCCGAGCGGATCCTCCCCGGGAACGACACGTCCGGGGAGCAGCAGCTCATCACTGGTGACCACCCCTGAACCCAGCAGACGCCCCAAGGGAACCAGGACCTTGCGGCCGTCGTTCCACTCCGGCGCTCGGTAGCTGCTGAAGGGGAGGACGACGACGTCACCGGGCAGCTCGGTCCGAGCGCGGTCCAGCTCGTCCGCGGCGCGCAGCAGGCCGGGCGGGTACGACACCGGGCGGAGTGCCCCTCCGACACCCCAGGCCGCGTCGGGCATGGCCATGACGGGCAGCAGCACCAGGGCCGTGGCCAGGCCCCAGCGCGCGGGCGACGCAACCCGCTCGACCAACGCCTGCGCGCCATCGGCCATGAGTACGGCGACGAGCGGGGCCAGGAGGGCCAGCGAGCGGGCGCTGTCTCGCAGCAGCCCGGCGCCGGGAATGGTCTGGACCAGCCGGTCGAGGGGGCCGGGCGCCAGGGTGGGGGCCAGGGCCAGGGCGAGACCGATCACCGCGCAGACGACCAGGGTCACCCGCTGCGGCGAGCTCGCGGACCGCGACCAGCGGCGCGCCCCGGCAGCACCCAGCGCGAGGGTGACGGCCAGACCGACCCAGGCCAGGGCGGTGGACCGAGACGCCGGAACGACCTCGGCGTTCCAGATCCCGCCCAGACCGAGTGCGGCCAGGGGGGCCGGCAGCGGCCCCTCGCTGTTGAGCGCGAACGCGTCGACACCCGCGGTCACGGCGCTGCCGGCGTGGAGGATTCCGCTGACCAACCACGGGGCGTTGACGGCTGCCACCAGGCCGACCAGTCGCAGCCGAGCGGAGCCGGCATCGCGGCCGCGATGCCCGGCGAGTCCCGCGACCACGGCGGCGAGGCCCGTCATGAGTCCGGCGTTGGGGCTCAGGCTGCCCAGGACGAGCCATCCGGCCACCGCACCCCATCGCGCCTCACCGGCCGCCAGGCGGGTGACGGAGTGGACGACCCAGGGCAGCGCGGCGTACCCGAGGAGCAGCGGCCAGTGTCCGATCCAGAGACGCTCGACCACGAAGGGGTTCCATAGATAGGCCGTGGCCGCCACGAGCTTCGCCACCATCGCGTCGCCGACCAGGCGTTGGATACCGCAGCCTGCCAGCACCAAAGCGCCGAGGAGGACGACCTTCTGGAGCAGCATCCCCGGCACCAGTTGGTCGAGCACCGCGACGATCGCGTCGGAGGGGACGGCGCGGGGCAGCGCCGAGGACACCCCGAGCGCAGCCGGGCCCAGCGCGAGGTCGGGGACCCAGACCATGTCGTAGGTGAGGACGTAGCCCGGCGCCAGGGCCGGACCCAGCAGCACGAGCGAGAGCACCAGCACCCACACGGTCGGGAGGAGTCCGGTCAGGAGGGTGGCCGGGGTAGTGCGGGTGCCCAGCGACGGCACTCTGGGTCGCCACGCCAGAGGCATCCTCCTCACCGGGCTGAGTGTAGGTCCTGCCCCTAGGCTCTGGTCATGCCTTCGAGCCGCGGCGCGTTCCGTTCCCTGCTGCGCAGCGGATCCGTCGTCGCTGTGGCGATGGCCGTCATGAACGTCGCGACCTATGGATTCCAGCTGGTGTCGGCGCGGGTGCTCGGCCCGCAGCCGTACGGCGCCTTCGCTGCCCTGATGAACACCCTTCTCGTGGTCACTGTGCTGCAGCTCGGGCTCCAGGCGACCGCCGCTCGACGGATCGCCGCGGACCCGGCCCACGTCCAGCAGATCGAGCGGGTCGTCCTCGCGGTGACCTATCGCGCGGCGCTCGTCCTCGGGGCCGCCCTGTTGCTCGCCTCGCCGCTCATCGACCGGGCCCTGCGGCTCGAGAGCCTGCCCACCGCGGCCCTGGTGGCCCTCTCCGCCGTGCCCCTGACCGTGATGGGTGGGCAGGCCGGCATCCTCCAGGGCGAGCGGCGGTGGCGCGCACTGGCGGCGATCTATCTGGCGGCCGGCGTACCGCGGCTGCTGCTCGGGACCGTGTTCATCGCCTTCTCGCCCACCGAGGCCGCCGCGATGGCCGGTGTCACCGTCACGTCGTTCGCCCCCGCGCTGGTCGGCTGGTGGTTCCTGCGGCAGGGACACCCCACGGGGGAACGACACGTCGACCACCGCGTCGGCAACATCGTCCGAGAGACGCTGCACAACTCCCAGGCGCTGTTCGCCTTCTTCGCGTTGTCCAGCATCGACGTGATCATCGCGCGCAACACGCTCGACGCCCACGACGCGGGGCTCTATGCCGGCGGCCTCATCCTCACCAAGGCGACGCTGTTCCTGCCTCAGTTCGTCGTGGTCGTCGCCTTTCCCGAGCTGTCCCAGCCTGCCGAACGGCGCCATGCCCTCACGCGCAGCCTGATCCTCGTGCTGCTCCTGGGGCTGGCCACGGCCGGGGGCGCGTGGCTGCTGCCCGATCTGACGCTGGCCTTCATCGGGGGCCGGGAGTTCGCCGAGATCGCTTCCCGACTGTGGCTCTTCGCGCTCATCGGCACGGTCCTGTCCATGCTTCAGCTGCTCGTCTATGCCGTCCTGGCGCGGCGGGGCCAGCGCTCGGCCTACCTGCTGTGGACAGGGCTGCTGGTCCTCATCGGGGCCGGGTTCGTCGTGGACTCGGTGGACGCCCTGATCGGCGTCGTCCTGGTGACCGACAGCACCCTGCTCCTGGCGCTGCTCGGCATCAGCCTCTTCCTGGTCCCCGATCCGGACGACGAGACCGCCGACCAGCCGGCCTCCGGCGAGGGACGAACGCACGGGTGAGAGGCACGGGGCCGTGCCCTCGCGAGGCCCCCTGCGCCGTACGATCACTCCCCATGGGGGGAAGGCTTCGCCGGCGGCTGCAGAGCGGCGTCTTCATGACGGTGGGTGTCGCGTGGCTGGGCGTGGCGATCTATCTCGCGCTGGGTCCCCTGGCGATCGAGCCCACGGCCGCGAACCTCTGGAAGCCCGTGGTCATCTTCGTGGCGCCGCTCCCGGTGCTCATGGTGCTGATGGCGGTCATCCCCGACGTACGGCGGACGCGACCGACGCCGCGCCGCCGCGCCGACGGCTGATCCGACCCGGCCGGCCTCGGCCCGGATCCACCGATCCGGGCCTCAGTGAGCGGCTTCGTGCCAGCTCCGGCCGGTGCCGACCGACACGTCGAGCGGAACCGTGAGATCGGCGGCTCCGCCCATCGACTCGCGCACCAGCGTCTCGAGGGTGTCGCGCTCCCCCGGCGCGACCTCGAAGACGAGCTCGTCGTGGACCTGGAGCAGCATCCGTGAGGCCATCCCCCGCTCGCGGATGGCGGCGTCGACCCGCAGCATCGCCACCTTGATCAGGTCGGCCGCGGAGCCCTGGATCGGTGCGTTGAGGGCCATCCGCTCGGCCATCTCGCGGCGCTGGCGGTTGTCGCTGGTGAGGTCGGGCAGGTAGCGGCGGCGGCCGAGGATCGTCTCGGTGTAGCCCGTGCGGCGAGCCTCCTCGACGATGCCGGCGAGGTAGTCGCGGACACCCCCGAAGGTGAGGAAGTAGTCGTCCATCAGGCCGCGAGCCTCGCCGGGGTCGATGCGCAGCTGCTGGGCCAGGCCATAGGCGGAGAGGCCGTAGGCGAGGCCGTAGTTCATCGCCTTGATCTTGGCGCGCATCTCGCCGGTGACCTCGTCGGCCGGGACCTCGAAGACCCTCGACGCGGTGATCGAGTGGAAGTCCTGGCCCGAGCGGAATGCCTCGATGAGGCCCTGGTCCTCGGAGAGGTGGGCCATGATGCGCATCTCGACCTGGCTGTAGTCGGCGGTCATCAGCGACTCGTAGGCCGTCCCGACGACGAACGCCTCGCGGATCCGGCGGCCCTCCTCGGTGCGCACGGGGATGTTCTGGAGGTTGGGGTCGGTGCTGGAGAGCCGGCCGGTGGCCGCGATGAGCTGGTTGAACGTCGTGTGGATCCGACCGTCCGAGGCGACCGTCTTGAGCAACCCCTCGAGGGTCTGGCGCAGGCGGCTCACGTCGCGGTGACGCAGCAGCGCGAGCAGGAACGGGTGCTCGGTCTTGTCGAAGAGCTGCTGGAGCGCGTCGGCGTCGGTGGTGTAGCCGGTCTTGGTGCGCTTGGTCTTGGGCATCCCGAGCTCGTCGAACAGCACCGTCTGGAGCTGCTTGGGCGACCCGAGGTTGATCTCCTTGCCGATCACCCCGAACGCGTCGGCGGCCGCGCGCTGCACCTCGCCGGCGAAGTGACCCTCGAGCGACTCCAGATGCTCGACGTCGACGGCGATGCCGGTGCGCTCCATCGTGGCCAGCAGGTGGACGAGGGGCAGCTCGACCTCGGCGAGCAGGGCGGTGCCGCCGTGCTCCTCGACCGCCACGTCCAGCGCCTCGGCCAGGTCGAGCACGGCGCGTGCGTGGAGCATCGCCGTCTCCGGCGCCCCGGCCTCGTCGATGGTGTCGAAGCTGAGCTGGCCGTCGTCCTCGGTTCCCTGCTTGAGCTCGCGCTTGAGGTAGCGCAGGGTCAGGTCGGCCAGGTCGTAGGAGCGCTGGTCGGGTCGGACGAGATAGGCCGCGAGCGCGGTGTCGCTGACGAGCCCGGCCAGGGTCCACCCTCGGGCCGCCATGGCGAGCATCGGGCCCTTGGCGTCATGCATCACCTTGGGCGAGGCCGGGTCGGCCAGCCACTCCGCGAGCGCAGCGTCGTCCTCGACGGACAGCTCCGCGGCGTCGAGCCACGCGGCGGTGCCGTCCTGGGCTGCGAGTGCGACCGAGTGGGCGTCGCCGGTTCCGGCGCGCCAGGTCCCCTGCACCGTGATGCCGACGCGTACGCCGTCGACGGCGTGCTGCTCCAGCCATGCGGCCACGGCTCCTCCGGCGAGACGCTCCCCCGCGAGGTCGAAGCCTGAGTCGTCGATCTCCTCCTCCGACTCCAGCGTCTCGAAGAGCCGGTCGCGCAGCACCCGGAACTCCAGGCCGTCGAAGAGCGTGTGGACCTCGTGGCGGTCCCAGGGCTGGACGGCCAGGTCGGCCGGCCCCAGCTCGAGGTCGAGGTCGCAGACCAGCGCGTTGAGCTGGCGGTTGCGGATCACGTCGCCGAGGTGGGCACGGAGGTTCTCCCCGCGCTTGCCGGTGATCTTGTCGGCGTGCGCGATGACGTTGTCGAGGCCGTCATGTTCGCCCAGCCACTTGGCGGCGACGCCGGGCCCGACCAGCGGGACACCGGGCAGGTTGTCGGAGGTCTCCCCGACCAGGGCCGCCAGCTCGGGGTAGCGGCCCGGGGGCACGCCGTACTTGGCCTCCACCGCCGCGGGCGTCATCCGGGCAAGCTCGGACACCCCCCGCATGGGGTAGAGGACCGTGACGTGGTCGGTGACGAGCTGGAGCGAGTCGCGGTCCCCGGTCAGGATCAGGACGTCGAGGTCCGCGGCGGCCGCCTGCGTCGCGAGGGTCGCGATGATGTCGTCGGCCTCGTAGCCGTCCTTCTCCAGGTAGGGGATGCGCAGCGCCTGCAGCACCTCCTGGATCAGTGGGAGCTGGCTGGAGAACTCGACGGGGGTCTTGTTGCGGCCGGCCTTGTAGTCGGCGTACTGCTCGAGACGGAAGGTCTGTCGCGACTTGTCGAACGCGACCGCGATGTGGGTGGGCTGCTCGTCGCGGAGCACGTTGATCAGCATCGAGGTGAAGCCATAGACCGCGTTGGTGTGCTGACCGGTCGTGGTGGAGAAGTTCTCGACCGGCAGGGCGAAGAACGCGCGGTAGGCCAGCGAGTGTCCGTCGAGCAGGAGCAGGCGCGGACGGGTCGCGAGGTCGGCAGCGGTGGTGGTCTCGGGCACGACCGCGACTCTATCCGCCGTCACCCCCGAGACCTCGTCCGGCAAGAATGGGCCCATGACCGAGCACCAGCCGACGCCCGAACCCACCCCGACCATCCACGACTACATCGCCGCCATGCCCGCCGGCATGGGTGCGCTGAACGACAAGATGGGCGTCGAGCTCATCGAGGTCTCGGCCGAGCGCCTGGTGGCGACGATGCCCGTCGAGGGCAACACCCAGCCCTATGGCCTGCTGCATGGCGGCGCCTCGGTGGCGCTGGCCGAGACCCTGGGGTCGGTGGGCTCGGCGATCCATGCCTGGCCCGACAAGCTGTCGGTCGGCGTCGACATCAACGCCACCCACCACCGCTCCGTCCGGTCGGGCATCGTCACGGGCGTCGCGACCGCGGTCCACCTGGGCCGCCAGATGGCGTCCTACGAGGTCGTCATCAGCGACGAGCGAGGCAAGCGCGTCTGTACGGCGCGGATCACCTGCGCGCTGCTGCCCAAGGAGAACCTCGTCCCGCCGAGCTGACCGACCGGCTGAGCCCGGACCAGGGCTCAGCCCTGGGCCTCGCCGAGCTCGCGGCGGCGCTGCGCGCGCCGGGTCGCGAGCACCTGGGCGATCTGTCGATGTCCCGC
>Ga0209023_10000756_pt1 | contig 46429 bp, 47 predicted proteins | sample LakOneMetagenome_FD_187468 | JGI IMG/M metagenome (GOLD analysis project Ga0209023, IMG submission 187468) | Freshwater and sediment microbial communities from Lake Erie, Canada (SPAdes) (version 2) | ecosystem: Environmental > Aquatic > Freshwater > Lentic | place: Lake Erie, Canada...
AGCTCGAATTCCACCTGACCGATGCGATCGGGCGGACCTGGCAGTGCGGGACGATCCAGCTCGACTATGTCCTGCCCGAACGGCTCGATGCGACCTATGTCGGCGAGGATGGCGCCAAGCACCGCCCGGTGATGCTTCACCGTGCGATCCTTGGCACCTATGAGCGCTTCATCGGCATATTGATCGAGCACCATGCCGGGCGGTTCCCGGTCTGGCTGGCGCCGGTGCAGGCCGTCGTCGCGACGATCGTTTCGGATGCGGACGGCTATGCGAATGCGTGCGTCGAGAAGCTGAAGGCAGCCGGAATACGAGTCGAATCCGACCTTCGCAACGAGAAGATCAACTACAAGGTTCGGGAACATTCACTGGCCAAGGTGCCGCACCTGCTCGTCGTCGGCATGCGCGAGGCCGAGGAGGGCAAGGTCGCGATCCGCACGCTCGGTTCGGACGGGCAGCGCATCATGACGCTCGACGAGGCAATCGCAATGCTCAGGGCCGAAGCGACGCCGCCCGACCTGCGCGGCTGATGGCCATGCGGCGAATGATCTGGCTGTTCGTGGGCTTGCTTGCCGCCGCATCGAGCCAGACAAAGGCCGAGGGCCCGGCAGGTCATTATCGGCTCGCGGATGGCCCAGATGTCGCGTCGGAACTTGTCATCAAACCCGATGGCCATTTCCAATATTTCCTGATGGCAGGCGCCCTCGACGAGCATGCGGAAGGCCATTGGGAGCGTTCGGGCGATACCATCCAGCTCTTCACCGACCCCCGACCGGTCCCCGCGGCCTTTTCCGCCGACCCTTCTGCGACGCGGGAAGATGCGAAGCTTTCGCTGTTTGTCGCCTGGCCCAATGGTCGCGGTATTGCCGGAATCGACTTCCGGATCGGCTTTGCATCCGGAGAACCGGTTACGGGCTATACGCAGGACTATGGCTGGTCGATGCCGCCGGATGAGACCCGATCGCCGCTCTGGATCGAGCTGGTCGAGCCGATCCACGGCGTTGTTTCACCCCGTTTCCAGATCGACCTTGCAAAGGGCCATGCGCTGCATTTCACGCTGACCCCCAACGACATCGAAGTCTTCGATTTTCAGGGCACCCGTGCGGACGTCTCGCCCGGCCAGCTCATCATCCATCGCGGCAATGGCGAAATGAAATATGTCCGCATGAAGGATTAGGTCCTGTCCGTTTTGAACCCCTTCATCCGTCATCCCGAACTTGTTTCGGGATCCATGAACACCCGATCCAAAGGATAGGCGCCAAACGGCACGGGCATCGTGTTCATGGGTGCTGAAACAAGTTCAGCATGACGAAGTGGGCGCGCAAGCCCTGCTCAATCGACAAAGACCGGCGCGCGCTTTTCCATATTGGCCATCACCGCCTCGACCTGGTTCGGCGTGCGGATCACCTTCAGTTGCTCTGTGGTTTCAGCCATCAGAAGTTCGGCGTCGCTCGCATGACCGACTAGGTTGCACAGCCGCTTCGCGCCGCGAATGGCGTGCGGGTTCTTGTTGGCGATGATCCGGGCAAGCTCAATCGCCTTGGCGTATGGGTCCTCGGCAAGGTGCGAGACGAAACCCAGCGCATGTGCCTCGACGCCCGAGAATTCGCGATTGGTGTAGGTCAGCTCGCGCAGGACATCGTCGCGCACCAGCGTCCGCCACAGCGGGAATCCCGCCATGTCGGGCACCAGCCCCCATTTGAGTTCCATGATCGCGCAGCGCGTCTCGGGATGGGCGATACGGATATCCGCCCCCGACAGGATCTGGAAGCCGCCGCCAAAGGCCACGCCATGCGCTGCTGCGATCACCGGAACGGGCAATGTCCGCCATCCCCAGGCGACGTGCTGCGGCAGGTTCGCATCGCCATGGCTGCGCGCAGCAAGATCGTTGCCCGATCCGCCGCCAGCCATGCTGGCCATGTCGAGCCCCGCGCAGAATGCCCGGCCTTCGCCCGACAGGACAACGACGCGGAGGCCCGCTGTCTTCCCAAGGACAGCAATGGCCTCGGCAATCCCTGCGAACATCGCCGGATCGAGCGCGTTCATCTTGTCCGCGCGGATCAGGCGGACATCGGCGATACCGCCTTCAAGCATGGTGATGGCGACACGGTCCTTCATGCGGCATTCCTTTTCAGCGCGGCCTCGACAATCGGCAGCTGGTCGTTTCCGAAATACATGTCATCGCCGTCGACGAACATGGTGGGCGATCCATAGCCGCCGCGGGCGATCAGTTCATCGGTATTGGCGCGAAGCCGGGCCTTGTTCGCATCAGTGATCGAGGCCGCGCGGATCGCCGCCCCGTCGAGCCCCGTGGCATTGGCAAAGCCTTCCAGGGCATCGGGATCGTCAAGATTTTCCCCTTGCCCGAAAAAGCCCTCGAACGCCGCCTTGGCAAAGGCCTTCAGCGCTTGCTGGTCACCTTCCAGCGCACACGCCATCCGCATCGCGTTGACGCTCTTGGCCGGATGATACTGATTGGGAAAATGCATCGTGACCCCGGCCAGCCGCGCCCAGTCCTTCAGCACTTTCCAGCTATGCTTGAAGCGCGGATTGTCCCCGCCCTCGCGCGCGGCATAGACCGCCGGGTTGACCGCGTTGAACACCCCGCCGACGAGGATCGGGCGATAGACGATCGTCGCCCCGGCCCGCGCAACGACGCCTCCGACATTGGTGAAGGCAAGATAGGTCCAGGGGCTGGACAGGTCGAAGAAGAATTCAAGCTGGCTCATGATCGATCGTCAGTCCGCAAAGAAATTGAGTTCGAGTACGACATCGTTCGGATCGTGGAGGAATATCTGCCGAAGCCCGATCGACGCTATTTCGTTCGACGCATAGTCAATGCCGTGCGCGTCGAGCCGGTCGCACATCTCGGCAAATCCCGAGCATCTGAGCGCGATATGGTGAACCGCCCCAGTCGGTCCCGGCCTGACCTCGCGATCATAGGCGCGCGGGCAATCGAGGCTGTTGATATGAACGATAGCGCGCCCTTCGTCGTCATGCATCCACTGCACTTGCGAGGGCAGTAGGGGCGGCGGCCCGTCGCGCCGTGCGAGACCCAGGACATCGGCGTAAAAGCGCGCCGTCCCGTCAAGATCGGCCGCTATGATATTGAAATGATCGAGCGCGTTGACCTTCATGGCCCCCTCCTCAGTCCTTCTTCTGCGCCCAATACCGGTCGCGAAGCAGCCTTTTGTAGAGCTTGCCGGTGTCGTGCCGCGGCAGTTCGGCAAGGAAGTCGATCCGGCGCGGAATCTTTACGCCCGACAGCTTTTCGCGGGCATAGCCTACCAGTTCGTCGCGAAAAGCATCATGCGCGTCGGCCATATCGACCGGCTGGACGACGGCGATCACTTCCTCGCCCATTTCCTCGTGCGGACCACCGATCACAGCGACATCCTGCACGCGCGGGTGCGTCACGAGGTGATTCTCGATTTCCTGCGGATAGATGTTCACACCGCCCGAAATGATCATGAAGCTCTTGCGGTCGGTGAGGTAGAGGTAGCCTTCCTCATCCATCCAGCCGACATCGCCGAGTGTGGACCACCCCTTCGAATTCCGGCTTGAGGCGGTCTTTTCGGTATCTCCATGATATTCGAACACACTTTCGCTTTCGAAGAAGATCGTGCCTTCGGTGCGCGGCGGCAATTCGGTTTCGCCATCCTCTGCCATGATGTGAAGCTTGCCGACCACGGCCTTGCCAACCGATCCCTTGTGCGCCAGCCAGTCCTTAGAGCCGATAAAGGTCGAACCATTGCCCTCAGACCCGGCATAATATTCCTCGATGATCGGCCCCCACCACTCGATCATCGCTTCCTTGACCGGAATGGGGCACGGCGCAGCTGCATGAATGGCGCAATCGAGCGTCGAGAGGTCGTATTTCGAACGGATTTCCTCGGGCAATTTGAGGAGGCGGATGAAGTGCGTCGGCACATATTGGCCGCAAGTGATCTTGTATTTCTCGATGGCCGCCAGCACGCCTTCGGGATCGAACTTCTTCATGATGACGACGGTACCGCCGATCTTGTGCACCGTCATCGACCAGCGGAGCGGCGCTGCATGATAGAGCGGTGCCGGCGAAAGATAGACGCTGTCGGGCGTGAAGCGATAAAGCGCCATCGCCAGTTGGACGAGGCTATTGGTCTGGTCGATCGCAGGATCGATGGGCAGCGGCACCCGGACACCCTTGGGTCGGCCGGTCGTTCCCGAGGAATAGAGCATGTCGACGCCCGCGCGTTCATCGGCGATCGGGGTGGCCGGCATTCCCGCAATTGCGTCTTCCCAGCATCCATAGCCGGCAATCGCACCACCCAGCGCATAGCGTTCGACGTCGGTCGAAAGTTGCGCCGCCAAAGGCGCCAGACTCGCCGACATCACGAACAGCTTCGCTCCCGAATTCTCAAGGATATAATCGGCTTCATCCGCCGTCAGCCGCGTCGAAAGGCAAACATAGCGCAGGCCGGATCGCTGCGCGCCCCAGGTCAGGTCGTAAAAGGCGGGCGTGTTTTCAACCATGAAAGCAACCACGTCTTCGGCCTTCAGCCCGCGTGAGCGGAAGAACTGCGCCGCGCGGTTCGACGCCTCATCCAGCTGCTTGTAGGTATGGATTTCGCCGGTTTCGGCCACGATCACGGCCGATTTGTCCGGGTTCATCCGGGCATGGATGCAGGGATGCATGGGTCTTGAAGCTCCTATCAGTTCCACATCGGCCGCGAATCTGTTGCCCGCGCACGGGAAACGATAGCAGTGATTGAGTTGCAGACCAGCACTGATCTTGGCTAGGGTTGACTGATGGCAAGTACCTTCCCCACGGGTGAGTTCGATCCGGTCCAACTGATCGAGATGATGAGCGGCAACGGTCACAACAGGCTGATCGGCGTCAAATATCACGCCCATGGCCCCGCCTGGGCGGAATTGCGCCTTCCCTACAACAAGGCGCTGATCGGCGATGCTGAAACGGGCATCCTGGCCTCGGGGCCCATCTTCACAATGATGGATATGGCCACGTCCATGTCGATCTGGCTGAAGCGCGGCAGTTTCCAGCCGCAGGCGACGCTCGACTTGCGCGTCGATTATCTGCGCCCGGCCGAGCCCGGAAAGGAGGTGTTCGGACGCGGCGAATGCTATCACCTGAGCCGGTCGATCGCCTTTGTCCGCGGGCAGGCACACGATGGAGATCCCGAGCGCCCGATCGCCCATGTCGCGGGTACATACATGTTCACGGCGGGCGCCTGATGAAGACCGATTCCCCTTTCGCAAGGACAATGGGCTTCGGTTCGGAGCGCGACAGCGATGGCCGGCTCGTGCTGACCATGGCCTTTGAAACCAACAAGATGGGGCGGCCCGGCTTCCTGCATGGCGGCGCCATTGCAGGGATGCTCGAAGCCGTGGCCTTTGCAACATTGGCCGAGGCGCTGGACGAAGGGGACAATGCCCGGATCAAGCCGATCAATGTCACCGTCAATTATCTGCGCGGTGGACGCGACGCCATGACGCGCGCGCGCGCCACGATCGAGCGGCTCGGACGCCGGGTTGCCAATGTCGAAGCCATTGCCTGGCAGGACGATCCGGAACGCCCGATCGCTATTGCCCAGATGAACCTGATGCTGGCGCGGTAAATCCAAAAGCATTAGGCGCAGCGGGCGTTTTGCGGCATGATATACCAAGGCCGAACAGGCGGGAGGAGGGACGTGGCCGTGCAGGCAGCCAAGCCCGGGGAAGACGCGCGATCCGGGCCGGCCGGGACAGAGCCGCGACCAGCCGTTCGCGCCTTTCACCAGATCCTGCTTTGGCCGCTCCAGCTTCTGCCGCTGAAGGAAGGATCCCAGATCAACCAGCATTGGGAATTCCTCGATCAGGATCCCGCCCATGTCTGGAAGCCGGTGGATGACGAATTCTCGACCGACCCCGAGGGATTTCAGGAACGCCATTACCGCGAATTCGTGACGTTCCTGCCCTATGTCCAGCGGCTCCTTTATGGCGAAGGGGCAGAACGCCGCGCGATGGGATCCTATGGCGAATCCTCCATCAAGGCCTATCGCCGTTCCGATGTGGCGCGGGCGCGCATCGTCTTTCCCGGGAGCGACATGCCGGTCCTGTTCGATGTCCGTCATGTCGATGCCTATTTTTTCTACGACGTCGATCTTGTCATTCTCGTCGTCGAAATAGCCGGTGCCGACCTGTCGCTCGAGACTGTCCAGAACGCGCTCCACTGTTTCGGCCGCGCCTATCCGGCCGGCTGGACCGACACCGGCGACGGGCTCAACTGCCCGCGCAAGGTCGAATGGCTTGACGCCGAGGGGCACGTGCTTGCCGCTTCGGACTATGAGGATCGCGAGCATTATCTCGCGCAGGTCTGCCGCGAACGCACACCGGCGATCGCCGCGCATTGGCAATATCTTCTCGGCCCGATGACCCCGCATCACATCGGCGTGCCGGAAACGCTGCGATACCGGCAGCTTGAATATTACCGCATGCCGCTGATGGGCTATCTTGCGCTGGACCATCCCGAGCGGATGACGCGGGGGGACTATGCCAAGCTTGCCTATGCCGCGGGTCCGGGCGAACCCGGAGCATTGCCGTTCTCCGGGCGCTATCTCGAGCATTTCGAGGCACGCTATTGTCACGACCGCTATTTCGATCCGGCGCGGACGGGAAGCGGGCTGCATACCCGCGCGATTTGCTGCGATCATGCCTTCATCATGACCGGCGATGCCAGACAGGCCTTTTTCATGGATGCCGAACGCGGCGCGCTCGGCGAATTCCGGCACCAGTTCTTCCTGCTCGCGCTGATCGTCCACATGCACAAGGCGGCGCTGCTGATGCTATCCGACCGCATGGTGCAGGCGGTGACGCGGCTCGATATCACTCGCTCCGAAACTGTCAGGCGGTTCCGCGTTGAAAGCCGGAGTCTGCTCGAAATATTCCTGCGCTTCACCCACCGTTACTGGTTTCACGATGTGTCGGATCATGTCCACGCAAGGGACGTATTCCAGGCGTTCGTAGCGCAACTCGGCACCGAACGCCTCTACACCGAAGTCCGCGAGGAGCTTCAGGACATGGGGCACTATCTCGACAGCGACCTGCTCCGGCGGCAATCGATGATTTTCCTGAGGCTTACGGTTGTGACGATCGTCGGCCTGATCGGCACCACGGCCACCGGATTCCTTGGCATGAACCTGATCGCCGCTGCCGACCAGCCGTTCGGCATCAAGCTCTTGTACTTTGTCGTGACGACCATCCTCTGCACGGTGCTGACGATCTACACGCTCGCGAAATCGCAGCGCATCGCGGAATTCCTCGACACGCTGACCAATGAGCGATTGCCGCTACACGCCAAGGCCTCGGCCCTGCTCCAGATCTGGGGCCGGAAGAAATAGCCGGCTATTCGGCCGCGACGGCCGCTTCGGGTTCCTTCCAGACCAGCACGGGCTTGCGCGCGGCGAGCGTTTCGTCGAGCCGTCTGCGCGGCGCGAAATGCGGCGCGGTCTTTAGCGCCGGATCGCCTTGCTTGGCGCGCAATGCAACCGACCGCAGCGCACCGATGAACTGGTCTAGCGCGGCCTTGCTCTCGGTTTCGGTAGGCTCGACCAGCATCGCGCCATGGACGACAAGCGGGAAATACATCGTCATCGGATGATAGCCCTCGTCGATCAGCGCCTTGGCAATGTCGAGCGTCGTGAAGCCCTCGGCCAACCCTGCATCGGAAAAGAGCGCTTCGTGCATGCACGGCCCCGTTCCCCCGAACGGCGCGTCGAGCACATCGTCGAGCGAGCGCAGGATATAGTTGGCGTTGAGGACGGCATCCTCCGCGACCTGCCGCAAACCGTCCGCGCCATGGGACAGGATGTAGGCCAGCGCGCGGGTATACATTCCCATCTGGCCGTGAAAGGCCGTCATCCGCCCGAACGATGCCGCATGATGCTCACCGGCCGTCTCTTCCTCGATCAGGTGGTATTCGTCGCCCTGCTTCTCGACAAAGGGCAGCGGCGCGAAAGGCGCAAGCGCTTCGGACAGCACGACCGGCCCCGAACCCGGGCCACCGCCGCCATGCGGGGTGCTGAAGGTTTTATGCAGGTTGATATGCATCGCATCGATACCGAGATCGCCGGGCCGCACCCGCCCGACAATCGCGTTAAAATTGGCGCCGTCGCAATAAACAAGGCCGCCCGCGGCATGGACCGCCTCGGAGATTGCCTTCATTTCGCGTTCGAACAGCCCGCAGGTGTTGGGATTGGTGATCATCACGCCCGCCACGTCCGGACCCAGCCGCGCCTTGAGCGCATCGAGATTGACCCGGCCCTCCTCGGTCGCGGGGATATTCTCGACGGCATAACCGGCAAAGGCCGCGCTTGCCGGATTGGTGCCGTGCGCGCTTTCGGGTACGAGAATCGTCGAGCGCGCGTCGCCACGGGCTTCGAGCGCGGCCCGGATTGCAAGGATGCCGCACAATTCGCCGTGCGCGCCCGCTTTGGGCGACATGGCGACGGCCTTCATGCCCGTCAGCGTAACCAGCCAGTGCGCCAGTTCATGGATCACCGCGAGCGCACCCTGCACCGTATGGGCTGGGGCGAGCGGGTGGACGTCGGCAAAACCCTTCATCCGCGCCACCTTCTCATTGAGGCGCGGATTGTGCTTCATCGTGCATGAGCCGAGCGGGAAAAGGCCAAGATCGATCGCATAATTCTGCCGCGAGAGCCGGGTATAGTGGCGTACCGCTTCGGGTTCCGATAGGCCCGGAATACCCATTGACCGGTTGCGCTCGAGCCCGCCAAGCCGCGACGCGCCAGCGGGCGCGGGCGCAATATCGACGCCGGTCGTCTCGCTGTCGCCAATCTCGAAGATCAGCGCTTCTTCAAGCATCAGCGCACGATTGCCCGTGTAGGTCTCTGCGCTAGATGCTTCGCCATCGCCCATTTCCGGGCGCCATCCGCTTGCGTTGATCGTCATGCCAGCACCTCCTCGAGTGCAGCCGCAAAGGCTTCGACATCTTCCGGCGTCACCACTTCGGTCACCGCCACGACAAGACCATTTTCAAGGCTCCCCTCGCCGGGATAGAGCCGCCCGAGCGAAACCCCGCCAAGCACCTTGCGGTCGGCGAGCGCCCGCACCACGGGCCGCGCTTCCTTGGGCAGCTTCAGCGTGAATTCGTTGAAGAAGCTCTCATTGACCAGTGCAACGCCCGGCACCTTCGCCAGCCTGTCGGCGGCGGCCACGGCGCTCGCATGATTGAGCGCGGCAAGATCGCGCAGGCCGCGCTCGCCGAGCAGGGTCATGTGAATGCTGAAGGCCAGGGCGCAAAGCCCCGCATTGGTGCAAATGTTCGACGTCGCCTTTTCGCGGCGGATATGCTGCTCGCGAGTCGAAAGCGTCAGAACGAAGCCGCGCTTCCCTTCGGTATCCACCGTTTCGCCACAGAGCCGACCCGGCATCTGCCGGACGAACTTTTCCTTGCAGGCAAAGAGCCCGACATAAGGTCCGCCGAACTGCAGCCCGACGCCGATCGACTGGCCTTCGCCGACGACGATATCGGCGCCCATTTCTCCCGGCGAGCGGATCGCGCCGAGCGCAACCGGTTCGGTGACCACCGCGACGAGCAGCGCCCCCGCCTCATGCGCTTTGGCCGCAATTGCAGAGAGGTCTTCGATCCGGCCGAGAATGTCCGGATATTGGACAACAACGCAGCTTGTCTCGGCATCGATCGCCGCGAGCAGCCGATCACTATCGGTCTGCGCGGAGAGTTCAGGCAAGGCCGTATCGAGCAAGTCGTCGGTGAATTTCGCCATTGTCCGGGCAAGGCTCACATAGTGCGGATGGAGCCCCGACGAGAGGATCGCCTTTTTCCGCCTGGTCACGCGGCCCGCCATGCTGATCGCTTCCCAGCAGGCGGTCGAGCCGTCGTACATCGAGGCATTCGCCACATCGCAGCCATAGAGCCGCGCGACCTGGGTCTGGAATTCGAAGAGCATCTGGAGCGTGCCCTGCGCGATTTCGGGCTGGTAGGGCGTATAGGCGGTCAGGAACTCGCCGCGCTGGATCAGGTGATCGACGCTCGCCGGGATATGATGCCTGTAGGCGCCGCAGCCGAGGAAGAAGGGATGATGCGCCGCCGCCATGTTCTTGCGCGCCAGTGCCGAAAAATGGCGTTCGACCGCCATCTCGCTCGCATGGTTCGGAAGATCTGCAATCGGGCCGGACAGCCGGGCTTCAGCGGGAACATCGACAAACAGGTCGTCGATCGAGCCCGCACCGATCGTGGCAAGCATCGCCTGCCGGTCGGCCTGGGTGAGAGGAAGGTATCGCATCAAAGGCCGTTCACGAAGGCCTTGTAGGCGGCTTCGTCCATCAGGCCGTCAAGCTCGGACGGGTCCGAAAGCGTCAGCTTGAAGAACCAGCCATCGCCTTCGGGATCGGAATTGACCAATGCCGGATCGCCTTCGAGCGCGCCATTGCCCTCGGTCACGGTGCCGGTGACGGGGGCATAGACATCCGACGCGGCCTTGACCGATTCGACGACAGCCGCATCGCTGCCCTTTTTGACCTGCGCGCCCGCAGCGGGAACTTCCACATAGACAATGTCGCCCAGCTGCCCCTGCGCATAGTCGGTAATGCCAACGGTTGCGGACGTGCCGTCAACATCGATCCATTCATGTTCATCAGTGAAAAAGCGAGTCATTGGGTGGCTCCTCTGCGGACATAGGTGTGGGGAATGAAGGGCATCTTCGTGACAATGACCGGCACGCGCTTGCCGCGCACTTCGGCTTCGAGCGCCGTGCCGGGCGCGGCGTGAGCGGTCGCGACATAGCCCATCGCAATGGGCGCGCCGACGCTTGGCGCAAAGCCGCCGGAAGTGACTGTGCCAGCCTCGGCATCGCCCGAATAGAGCAGCGCACCTTCGCGCACCGGCATCCGGCCCTCGACCGTCAAGCCGACGAGCTTGCGCGCGGGGCCTTCGGCCAGCGCTTTCAGGATGCGATCGGCACCGGGAAAGCCTCCTTCCTGGCGGCGGCGCTTCGAAATGGCGAAGGCAGCATTGCCCTCGACTGGATCGGTCGTCTCGTCGAGGTCATGACCGTAGAGCGGCAACCCCGCCTCGAGCCGCAGCGAATCGCGCGCGCCAAGGCCGATCGGCTTGACTTCGGACTGGGCCGTCAGCGCGTCGGCGAGCGCGACGACCGCTTCAGCGGGCACCGAAATCTCGAAGCCGTCTTCGCCGGTATAGCCCGAGCGGCTGATCCAGAGCGGCTCATGCCCCCAGAGGAAGCTGCCCGCTTCCATGAAGAACAGTTTTTCGACACCCGGAACGACGCGCGCCAGCGCGTCGACCGCCTTGGGCCCCTGGAGCGCAAGCAGCGCCCGGTCTTCCATATGATTGAGCGTGATTTCATCGGGAAGATGTTCGCGGAAATGGCCGATATCTTCCCACTTCACCGCGCCGTTGACGACGATGTAATGGCCCATCGGCGTGTTGGTGATCATGAGATCGTCAAGGATGCCGCCCTCTTCGTTGAGCAGCAGCGAATAGCGCATCCGGCCTTCGCCGAGCGCCGAGATGTCGCCGGGAACAATTGCTTCAAGCGCACCAGCGACATCGTCTCCCGCAAGCATCAGCTGCCCCATGTGCGAAACATCGAACAGCCCGGCATTTTCGCGGGTCCAGAGATGTTCGACCATGATGCCCTCATACTGGATCGGCATCGAATAGCCCGCAAACGGGACCATCCGGGCGCCACGCGCGCGGTGCCAATCGCCCAGCGGCAGTTCGAGGATTTCGGCCTGGTCTTCGCTCATCTTCTGCTCCGGTCCAAAAAGGTCACAGCATCGCCACACAGTCGAATGGTCCTGCTGCCCCCTCTGTCACGGAACCTGAGAGCTTTCCCCCGCACGATGCGGGGTTACCCCTTCGGTGGAGGCCGGTTTCGGGCCTCTCTTTCCAGAGTGTCGCAAAAGCCGATGCGGTCCTTTTGCCTGAGAGATTCCGGGGCGGTTGCTCCTTCGGCGATCAGGTTGCCCCGATGCTCTCCCGCTTCGTCAGCGACAGGACGGGCTTTGGCGGATGGCGAAATTCGAGTCAATCGACAATGAAGAGTTTTGCCCCAGTTCTCGTCCGCGACCGGTGCGCCGCATCGCCAAAGTCGGACACCTGATAACTCGTACCGGGGGTCAGGCGGAAAACCCGCCCGTCGCGCAGCTCGCTTTCCAGCTCGCCTTCAAGCACCAGCAACACATGGCCACGGTCGCACCAGTGATCAGCTATGTAGCCCGGCGAATATTCCACCATTCGCACGCGAAGGTCTCCAATCGCGAAGGTCTGCCAGACGGCCGTCCCGGTCTCGCCGGCATGTTCGGTTTTGGGGATCGCCGACCAGTCCGTCACGGTGAACGCCAATTCGGGAATTTTCATCGGATTTCCCGACTCAAAAGCAGGGCCAACACGCCGTCCGGTATCACCGCGTCGCGTTGTACTGGAGCTGTGCCTGGGTGAGCTGGAAACCGACCAGCAGTTCGAAGCTGGCGCGCGAAACGGCTTCGCGGACTTGCGGATCGGCCATCGGGTCGATTGCTGCATCCGCATCGCCGGCCTTGCGCTTGCGGGTGATCCGTTCCTGAATGTCCGCAGGCAGCGTCACCGCCGCACGGTTTACATTGGCGCTCGCGCCGCCCTTGGCTTCGGCCCGCAACTCCCCATCGTTGAAATGGAGCGCCACCCGGCTGACTCGTTTCGAGACGACCACACGGCCGCCCTGGACGACCGTTGCGAAATAAGGGAGCACGACGTCGCGCGCGCCGCTCGCATTGCTGCGCCGCGCCTGCACATCGAAGCTTGTCGTCACGACCACATCCCCTCCCGAATCGGCGCAGCTCGAGCGGACATTGGTCATGGACGCCACCACATCGATGGCGCGCGAATCGACACTCCCCGGAGGATCGAACAGCGTGACGTCGGCCGCGTGTGACGGCACGGCCACCGCCGGGCAGGCGCTGCGCGTGATGATGATGCCACCCGTTTCGTCGAATTCGCCTTCGCGCGCGCATCCCGCGAGCAGCAGGCCGCAGGCGGCGACGGCAATAATCGGGTTGCGAAACGACACAGGCATCATCCTTGAACAGATACGGTTGCCGCGCGGTATAGGAAGCGGCTTTCGCGCCTGCAAGCAATCGCGTAGAGGCGGCGTCAGATTATGACGGAAAAGCCCCCCCTCCTTCTGCTGATTGCCGCACCGCGCGGCTTTTGCGCGGGCGTCGATCGCGCCATCCTGATCGTCAATCGCGCGCTCGATAAATATGGGGCGCCGGTCTATGTGCGGCACGAAATCGTCCATAACCGCTTCGTCGTCGATGGTCTGAAGGCGAAAGGCGCCATCTTTGTCGAAACGCTCGACGATGTGCCCGACGACGCACCGGTGGTGTTTTCGGCGCACGGTGTGCCCAAGGCCGTGCCGGCAAAGGCTGAAACCCGCGGACTGACCTGGCTCGACGCCACTTGCCCGCTGGTGTCCAAAGTTCATCGCCAGGCCGAGCGGCTGGTCGATGCCGGGCGGCACATCATCTTTGTCGGCCATGCCGGGCACCCCGAAGTGATCGGAACCTTCGGTCAGGTTCCCGCCGGGTCGATGACGCTGGTTGAAACCGTGGCCGATGTCGCCCGGCTCGACCCGCCCGACCCTCACGCGCTTGCCTTTTTGACACAGACCACGCTTTCGGTGGACGACACGGCTGAAATTGTTGCAGCGCTGCACACCCGCTTTCCGACCATCGCGGCGCCGCGCGGCGAAGATATCTGCTACGCGACCTCGAACCGGCAGGCCGCCGTCAAGGCCATTGCCGAGCGCGCCGACATGATGTTCGTGATCGGCGCACCCAATTCTTCCAATTCGCTGCGGCTCGCAGAGGTCGCCGAACGCAACAATGTGCCCGCGCGCCTGATCGAGCGCGCGGGCGATGTCGATTTCGACTGGCTGGGCAGTCCGAAAATTGTGGGAATCACCGCGGGCGCCTCGGCGCCCGAAGTCCTCGTGCGCGAGCTTGTCGACCGTTTGGCGACACGCTTCGCGATCACCGAGGAAGAAGTGGTCACCGCGACCGAGTCCATGGTTTTCAAGCTGCCCCGCACGCTCACGGAAAATGCCTGATACATTCGCCAGCGGCCAGGGCCATCGGGCGAGACTCCGCAAACGCCTGATCGAAGGCGGGGGCGATGCGCTGCTCGATCATGAGCTGATCGAATATGTGCTGGCGCTGGCCATCCCGCGCAAGGACACCAAGCCGCTTGCCAAGGCGCTGCTCCACGAATTCGGCGGGATCGCGGGATTGCTGACGGCGGATGCCGACGCGATCGGGCGGGTCAAGGGCATGGGCGAAGGTGCGGTCGCCGCGCTGAAGATCGTGCAGGCCGCCTCGCTCCGGCTCTTGCAGGACAGGGTCAGGAACCAGCCGGTCCTCGCGAGCTGGCAGGCCCTGCTAGATTATCTGCGCGCGGACATGGCGCACAAGACCACCGAGCGCGTCCGCGTCCTCCACCTCAACAGCCGCAACATGCTGATCCGCGACGAAGCGATGGCCGAAGGCTCGATCGACCAGGCGGCGATCCACCCCCGCGAAGTCATCCGCCGCGCGATCGACCTCGGATCGTCAGCCATCATCCTCGTCCACAACCACCCGAGCGGAGACCCGGCCCCGAGCCGCGCCGACATTGCGCTCACCCGCGACATCGCCGATGCGGGCAAGAAGCTTGGGATCACCGTGCACGACCATATCGTGATCGGCGCAAACGGGCATAGCTCGATGCGGGGGCTGGGGTTGCTGTAGAGGAGGCCCAGATTGTCTGGTTTGGGGTAGGAAGCGGACATTTCTGGTTACCCCCCAAACCCTTCCGCCAGAAACCGCTCCGCAATCGCCGCGTGAACCGCCGCGCCGCGCGCCATCACGCTGTCGTCGAGCACCATCCGGTTCGAGTGCAGTCCGCAGCATTGCCGCCAGTCGCTGCCTTCGTGGCTGGCGCCGAGGAAGAACATCGCGCCGGGCACTTTTTCGAGGACATAGGCGAAATCCTCCGCGCCCATGATCGGCGTGTCGAGCGTCCGCCACGCCGCTTCGCCGAACAGGTTTTCCACCACCGACTGGCCGAAGGCGACCGCGCGGCCGTCGCAGATTGTCACGGGAAAGCCTTGCTCGATCCGCACTTCGGCCAAGGCGCCGTGGGCTGCGGCAATGCCGGTGGCCAGCCGCTTGAGTTCGGTCGCCACATTCTCACGCTGGCGCGTTGAGAGCGTGCGGATTGTCCCGAGCAGAGAGGCGGATTCCGGAATGATGTTGTCGGTCGTGCCGGCAAGAATCCGTCCGATCGTGATCACCGCCGGATCGAAGACCGAGACTTTGCGCGTGACCATGGCCTGGATCGCCGTTACGATCTCGCACGCGATCGGCACCGGATCGAGCGCATCATGCGGCATCGAGGCGTGCCCGCCCTTGCCCGAGATCGTCATGTGAAGCTTGTCCGCCGACGCCAGCAGCGGCCCGGCACGACCCGTGAAGATGCCGTGCGGCGCGTTGGGCATGATGTGAAGCGCGAACGCCGCATCGGGGAGCGGATCGATCAGCCCGTCCTCAAGCATGAAGCGCGCGCCGTGATGTCCTTCCTCGCCCGGCTGGAACATGAACATGATCGTGCCCGCAAGGCTGTCGCGCTTCGCCGAGAGCATGCGCGCCGCGCCCACCAGCATCGCAACATGCGTGTCATGCCCGCAGGCATGCATCGCGCCTTCGGTTGTCGAGGCATAGTCGAGCCCGGTCTCTTCATGGAGCGGCAGCGCATCCATATCGCCGCGAAGCAGCACTGTGCGGCCATTCTCAGACCCGCGCAGAATCGCGATCAGGCCCGTAGTCGATGGCCCCTCACGCAGTTCGAGCGGCAGGCCTTCGAGCGCGACCTTGATCTTGGCGAGCGTCTTGGGGTTGTGGAGCCCCAGTTCGGGCTCGACATGAATCGCCCGGCGCAGGGCCACAAGGTCGGGAAGGATAGCTTCGGCATCGCGGGTCCAGCCACTGGTCATTTCATTCATGATCGCCCTCCAAACAATTGCCGCCCGGCCAGATCGAGCATGATTTCCTCAGACCCGCCGCCGATCGCATTGACTCGTACTTCGCGGTAGATGCGTTCGACCTTGCTGCCGGTGATATAACTCGCCCCGCCCAGCACCTGCGCCGCGTCGCGCGCCACGGCTTCCAGCATCCGCGTCGCCTGCACCTTGAGCATCGCGAAGTCGGCAGGCTGGTCGCGACCTTCCTTCACTTGCCAGGCGCAGAGATCGACCCAGGCCTGGGTTGCGCCGATCTGGCGCGCCATGTCTGCCAGCTTGATGCGGATCGACTGGTGCTTGACCAGCGGCTTGCCGAACGTTTCGCGCTGTTGCGCCCATTCTGCCGCTTCCTTCAGGCACACCCGCGCATAGGCGCAGCAGCCCATTGCCATGCCGAGCCGTTCCGAATTGAAATTGCGCATGATGCCGATAAAGCCCCCATTTTCGGGGCCGATCAGGTTTTCGGCCGGAACCTTCACATCCTCGAAATGGATCGCGGCCGTGTCCGAACAGCGCCAGCCCATCTTGTCGAGCCGCGTGCAGGAAACGCCGGGCGTTTCCATGTCGATCAGCAGCAGCGAGACGCCGCCAGCGCCCGGCCCCCCGGTGCGGACCGCGCAGGTCAGCCAGTCGGCACGCATCCCCGAGGTGATGAACATCTTCGAGCCGTTGACGACATAATGGTCGCCGACGCGTTCGGCCCTGGTCCTGAGATTGGCAACGTCCGACCCGCCCGAAGGCTCGGTGATCCCGAGCGCGATGATCTTTTCGCCCGCCAGCACCGGGATTGCGACCCGCCGCTTCATCTCTTCGGAGCCCATCGCAAGGATCGGCGGCAGGCCGATCCCGTGCGTCATCAGCGAGGCGCTCAATCCGCCGGCGCCGACGGCGGCCAGTTCCTCGGTCTGCGTCAGGCCGTGGAAGATATCGAACCCTTCCGAATGCCCGCCATAGTCTTCCGGATAGCGCAGGCCGATAATGCCCGCCTCCGCCGCCTTTTTGTGCAATTCGCGCGGCAGTTCGCCCTCGGCCTCCCAGCGGTCGATGTTGGGCGCAATCTCGCGCGCGACAAACCGGCGGACCGATTGGGCGAGCGCTTCGTGCGTCTCGTCATAAAAGGGTGAGCGCGCGCGCCAGCTATCGAAGTCCATCATGCGGGGAACAGCCTGTTGGCGATGGCCGCACCCGCTGCAGCCGCAAGTCCCGTCAGCACCGTGCCCCAGATCATGTCGAGGATGGTGACTTTCAGGCTCCAGACGCGGAGCGTCGCATAGTTGGTCAGATCGTAGGTCATATAGGCGAAGAAGCCGAAGGCCGCACCATAGCAGAGCGCCGTTTTCCAGCTGCCATTCTGGAGCGCGGGGCCGACCGCGAAGATCATCATGCCAAGGATGTAGAGGAGATAGAATGCGGCAGCGGGGGCAAGGCGGAACTTGTCGGCCAGCAATTCGCCGATCTCCACCCGGTAGAGCCGCTGCGACATGGCCGTCAGCCAGACCGAATCGATGAGCGCAAAGGCAATTCCGGTGGCCAGATAGGCAAAGGCATAGCGCCCCATCTCATGCTCCTCTTCACATTTTTACATAACCCGGCTCGGCCGCCACGCGCGCCAACCACGCCTTGATCGACGGATAGAAGGAGAGATCGAACGCACCGCCCTCTTCGGCGACATGGGTATAGGCATAGAGAGCAATATCGGCGAGCGTAATGCTTTCGCCCACGAACCAGTTCCGCGTCGCCAGGTGATCGTCCATCAGCTTCAGCGCGGCATCGCCAGCGATCTTCTTGCCCGGCACCAGTGATTTCTGGATTTCGGACAGGCTGTCTTCGCCGACAAAGGCCAGCCAGAAGCGCAAGGTCGCAACATTGGGCTCGTGATTATACTGCTCGAAGAACATCCAGCGCAGCATGTCCGCCCGGTCGAAGCGATCCTCGGGGATCAGCCGCGAGCCGTCCGCCAGATAAAAGCAGGCCGCGCTGCTTTCGGGCAGGAATCGATCGCCGATCTGCAGCACCGGAATGCGACCGTTGGGGTTGATGAATTTCAGGAATTGCGGCGTCCGCGTTTCCGCCTTGAGCACGCTATAGGCCCGGCATTCCATACGCAGGCCGAGCAGAGCCGCCGTCAGCTTGATCTTGTAGCAATTGCCCGAGATCGGGTCTTCGTGGAGAATCAGCTTTTCCATGACAACTCCTAACGCGGGCTAAGGGCTGCATCGCGCATCCCGCGCCAGACGTGCAATGCTTGTACGGTTTCCGGAACGTCGTGGATGCGCAAAATCTGGACGCCCTGCTCCGCCCCCTTGAGCGCAAGTGCCACCGAGCCGCCAAGCCGCTTTTCAACCGGCGATTCGTTCGAGAGCGCCCCAATCAGCCGTTTGCGGCTCGCCCCGAGCAGGATCGGCACGCCAAGGCAGTGGAAGAGCGAAAGGCCGTTCAGAATGGCAAGGTTTTCCGCAACGCCCTTGCCAAAGCCGATCCCGGGATCGGCGATGATCCGTTCGCGGGCGATGCCGGCCGCAACGACTGCCGCAATCCGGTCCTCGAGCCAGTCGAACACTTCGATCAGCGGATCGGAATAGGTTGCGCCGCCGTGCGGATCGTGCGGCTTGCCCGGGGCGTGCATCAGGACGACCGGCGCCGTAAAGCGCAGCATGACCTGCAATGCTCGATCGTCGAACAACAGCGCCGACACGTCGTTGATCATGTGTGCACCGGCCGCGAGCCCGGCCTCCATCACCGCTGCCTTGCGGGTATCGAGCGAAATCGCCGTGCCGCTTGCCGCGAGCCGGGTGATGATCGGCAGGATGCGGGCCTTTTCATCCTCTTCCCAGACGGTCGTGGCACCGGGCCGGGTCGATTCGCCGCCCACGTCGATGATGGCTGCCCCCGCCGCCGCCATTTCCACACCCAGAGCTGCGGCAGCGGCAGGATCGTCAAGATGTTCGGAACCGCCTGAAAAGCTGTCTGGCGTGATGTTGAGAATGCCCATCACCTGCGGCTGATCGAGCCTGATCGTCCGCTCCCCAAGCATGAGCGGCGCACGTGGCGTAGTCGCGCGGGCCATCATCGCGCGAAGCGCTTCGGCCTGCGCGGCCGGGAGAGCGGAAAGCGCCTCCTCCACCCGGTCGACAGGAACCAGCCATTGCCCGGCCCGCCTCCCGCCATCGACGGCAATGACTTCCCAGGCTGAAAAGAACTGCATCCCCCCGGCGAGCCGCGCAAACTGCCCGTCATAGCCGAACGGCGCATCGATGAAGCCGGTCGGTCGTGGATAGAGGCGGGCGGTAGGTGGGGCGCTGATGGTCAAACCGGCTGCATCCTTCTGACGGTGAATACGCGCCTCCCTCTGGCAGAGTTGGCCATTGCCGGGCAAGCGCCGATTCCGAACGGCACTCCTTTGCCCGCATGACGAAGGTTGTGCGCGCGGTAGTCTGACTGGCAGGACCGCTTCGCGTGCGCTATTCAGCCTAGAGACAGTTCAATGTGTCAGGATGGCCTTTGGAAAATAAACGGAGAAACAGATATGGTTCGCAAGATTGCCCTGGTTGCCCTGCTGGCAGGAGGACTCGCCCTCACTGCCTGCAACACCGTTCGCGGCATCGGTCAGGACGTTGAATCGGTCGGCAAGGAAGTGAAGAAAGCGCCCGATTGAGGCGCGATCAATAAACCCGCGCCTTGGGCTTCACATACTCGATCTCGTCGGTGAGCGTGTAGTCATGCACCGGGCGGTAGTCGATCTTGACCTTGCCGCCCTTGCCGCCCCAGCCTTCGAACCACAAGGCGCTGTGCTTCATCCAGGTCTTGTCGTCGCGTTTCGGGAAATCCTCGCGTGCATGCGCGCCGCGGCTTTCCTTGCGATTTGCGGCGCCCGCAATCGTCACCGTCGCCTGGGCGATGAGATTGTCGAGTTCGAGCGTTTCGATCAGGTCGGTATTCCAGATCAGGCTGCGATCGGTCACGCCGACATCCGCCATGCGGGCATAGGTCTTGGCAAGCTTGCCAATGCCTTCCTGCATCAGCCCTTCATCGCGGAACACGGCACAATGCGCCTGCATCGTGCGCTGCATTTCGACGCGGATCTGCGCCGTTGGTGAGCCGCCCTTGGCATTGCGGAACGTATCAAGCCGCGTCAGCGCCAGATCCGAGCCGTCCTTGGGCAGCGGCTTGTGCGCCGTGCCGGGCGTAACGAGTTCGGCAAGCCGCTTGCCTGCGGCGCGCCCGAACACGACCAAATCGATCAGTGAGTTGGAACCGAGCCGGTTGGCGCCGTGAACCGAGACGCAGGCCGCCTCGCCCACGGCGAACAGCCCCGGGACGACTGCATCGGGATTGCCGTCGCGAATTGTCACGACCTCGCCATGATAGTTGGTGGGGATGCCGCCCATATTATAGTGCGCCGTCGGCACCACGGGCAGCGGCTGGCGCGTCAGATCGACACCAGCGAAGATCTTTCCGGACTCCGTGATGCCGGGAAGCCGTTCCGCCAGAACCTTGGGATCGATATGATCGAGGTGAAGGTAGATATAATCCTTGTGAGGGCCGCAGCCGCGCCCTTCGCGAATCTCGATCGCCATCGAGCGGCTGACAACGTCGCGCGAAGCAAGATCCTTGGCGGATGGGGCATAGCGTTCCATGAAACGCTCGCCTTCCGAATTGGTGAGATATCCCCCTTCGCCGCGCGCGCCTTCGGTGATGAGCACGCCCGCGCCGTAGATGCCCGAGGGATGGAACTGCACGAATTCCATGTCCTGGAGCGGAAGGCCTGCCCGCAGCACCATTCCACCGCCATCGCCGGTGCAGGTGTGCGCCGAAGTCGCGGAGAAATAGGTGCGGCCATAGCCGCCGGTTGCCAGCACGACCGCGTGGCTGCGGAAGCGGTGAAGAGTGCCGTCTTCCAGGCACAGCGCAATCACGCCGCGGCACTCGCCATTTTCCATGATCAGGTCGAGTGCGAAATATTCGACGAAGAAGTCCGCATCATATTTCAGGCTCTGCTGGTAGAGCGCGTGGAGCATGGCATGGCCGGTACGATCCGCCGCAGCACAGGTGCGCTGCGCGGGCGGGCCTTCCCCCATATTCTGCATCATCCCGCCGAACGGGCGCTGGTAGATCGTTCCGTCCGCCGTGCGGCTGAACGGTACGCCCGCATGTTCGAGTTCGTAAACGGCGGCCGGTGCCTCGCGCACCATATATTCGATCGCGTCCTGATCCCCCAGCCAGTCGGAACCCTTGACCGTATCGAACATGTGCCACGACCAGTGATCGGGGCCCATGTTGCCGAGGCTTGCGGCAATGCCGCCCTGTGCTGCCACGGTGTGCGAGCGCGTCGGGAAGACCTTGGTAATGCAAGCCGTGCGCAGGCCGGCTTCCGCGCTGCCCATCGTCGCACGAAGGCCCGAGCCGCCGGCGCCAACGACGACCGTGTCATAGGTGTGATCGATGATCTTGTAGGCGTCTGACATCAGGCCGGTGTCCCTGCAAAGGCAATTTTGAGAATGGAAAAGAGCGCAAAGCCGCCCGCGCCGAACGTCCAGAGATGGAGCAGCCCGAGTGAGACGACGCGCATGCCGCCATGGACATAATCCTCGATCACGACCTGCAGCCCGAGCCGGAAATGCCAGCAGACATTCACGACCATAAGCGCAAGCGGAACCGCTGTCAGCGGCGAATGGATCCAGTTGATCACGCCTTCATAGCCAAGCGAGGGCAGGCGAAGGAGCGAGAAGAGAAACCAGAGAACCAGCACGACATTGCCAAGCGCCGTCACCCGCTGGAGCCACCAGTGATGCGATCCGCTCCGCGCCGATCCAAGGCCGCGAACCCGGCCAAGTCCTGTTCCGCTTCCCATCGTCAGATCCCTTTCCAGAGGATGAGCAGCCAGGTGAGCCCAGTCAGCAACACCGGGCCGATCAGCGTTCCCCAGGCCCAGGCGCGGTTCGCCTGAAGCTCGAACCCGGCGCCCAGATCGAGAACGAAATGACGGAGTCCCGCGCAGAGATGGAGGAAGAATGTGAACGTCAGCCCGACCGCAACCACATAGCCCGGCCACCAGGTCGCCCAGCCCAGAAAGGTTTCATAGGCTTCCTTTCCAGACGCCGCAGCGACCAGCCACCATACCAAGCCCGCCATGCCGACGGTTGCCAGCCCGACCCCCATCGCGCGGTTGAGAATCGAGACCGCCATGTGCGGCCCCCATTTGTAGATACCCAGATGCGGCGAAAGTGGCCGCGCGGATGATCGCGCCATGCGTGCCCCCAAAGGCTGGTTTCGGATTGTCGAAATCCTTTAGCGCAAAGACCGCTCGGCGCAACCGGTTGGTCGCTCTGCCTGCACCAAAGTTCACAATCGCAGGATATCCGACCGGCCAGCCCAGCAAATCGGAACGCGTAATTCCGGCGCGGCAGCGCTGTCGTCCGTCACGTCACGGCGGCGATTGTGTGAGGCCGGATGTTGCGCGCCGAAATCCTGGACGTTCCTGGTAACTGAGCCAGCGCCAGACCCATTCGAACGGACCCATCTGGTATCTGACCATCCACAGATTGCAGAAGCCGATAAGAACGGCGTTGACGACCGTGGCGATGAGCATCAGGTCCGCCCAGCCGAACCGTCCCCACAATCCGAGGCCGAAGCCGGGGAAGAGCAGCCAGCAACATATCAGGGTTTGCCCGACATAGGCGGTCATCGGCATCCGCCCTGGGGCTTTGAACATCGCAAGGGCGTGGCGTCCGATTCCCGACTTGAGCACAAGGCAGATGAGACCGACATGGCCGAGTGTTGTCCCCATTCGGCCATAATCATAGACGGCGGCGCCGATGCTGACCGGGCCGAAATGATGCGCAAGGCGGAAATCCAGCATCGCCCACTTAACGAAGATGCCAACGGTATAGCCCAACGTTGCAAGAGCGACATAGAAACGGGTTGATCGCCCGCCTTGCAAAATGCCCCATTTGAACAGGGCCATGCCAATGAGCATTGTGAAGAATGCCTCCCCGGCCGCAGGCGAGATCAGAGCGCTTAAATTGAACTGATACCAGAAGTCCGCCGAAAATTGAAGATTCTCGACATAACCGCCTGCCATGGCTTTCTTTACGTCGGGCAACTGCTTGGCTTGATTGGCCCTCTCTTCGACAAGGCCTTTCCAGCGCTTCATATCGGCTTTTTCGGTTGTGCTCAGCACAGCGCCTGTCGGTCGTGACTGGATTCGCTCCACGCGATCCTGCAATGCCACCTTGTCCAGAACCTTTGGTGTGGCGAAAGCCATGACCAGCATCAGTCCAAGCGCCCCGATCGTGGCCAGAATGCGCGGCGAAAGGCGGCGAACGGGAAACACGAACAGTGCAGTCAGACCGTAAAGGGTCCAGATTTCGCCGGGCCACAACAAGAGCGTCCCGTGAGTCACCCCGAACGCTGCAAGCCATAGCGCGCGGCGATAATAGACATCCGCAACTTCAACCGGTCCATCCTTCGCTGTGGCACGTAAGGTGAGCAGGATCGCGCTGGCCCCGAACAACAACTCTAGCAGGCCTCGCTGGGTGCCATCGAGGAAATTGAAAACCCAGCGATAAGCCCATTGATCAGCTGCGGTTGCACCAAGCGACTGCGGGTTGCCGCTGGCGGCCCATGCCGGCCAATTGCCGCCCATCGTCACAATGTTGAGATACAGAATCCCCAGGATCGCGATGCCGCGGAGGATATCGAGCGTGATGATGCGATCCCGGTCACGGGTCGGATGCAGTATAGTGTTCATGAATGTCCCTGTTTGCCCTTTCGGAACAGGAACACGGCCAGCTTCGCTTTCAGATGCACCAGACTGGCCGAAATGCTCAGATTCTCGGCAATCGGCGGAACTCTGGCCCGTCGCGCCCAACTCGGCTAACGTGCGGTCATGACCACCAACATCCTCATCACCGGCGCCTCGCGCGGGATTGGCGCGGCGATTGTCGTGCGGCTCGCCGCTGAAGAGGTGAAACTTGTCGGCACTGGCAGCGCGGACGGCGACCTGGCCGATCCGGAGACGCCTGCCCGACTCTGGGCATCGGCGCTTGAACGGCTTGACGGGCGGATCGACGTGCTGATCAACAATGCCGGGGTGTTCGAGGCCAATCCGCTGGACAGCGAAGACTGGACCGCGAACTGGAACCGGACGATGCAGATCAACCTGACCGCTTCGGCCGAATTGTGCCGCGCGGCTGTCCTCCATTGGCAGCAGCGCAAGTGCGGCGGCCGGATCGTCAATATCGCGAGCCGCGCGGCGCATCGCGGGGACAGCCCGGCACACTGGCATTATGCGGCGTCGAAGGGCGGGATGGTCTCAATGACCAAGACGATTGCCCGCGCCTATGCGGCGGAGAGCATCTACGCCTTCACGATCTGCCCCGGCTTCACGATGACGGGCATGGCCGACGATTATCTCGCCAGCCGTGGCGGCGACAAATTGCTTGCAGATATTCCGCTCGGCCGCGTGGCGATGCCGGAAGAGGTTGCGGAGATCGCCGCATTCTGCGCTCTGAAGGCACCGCCTTCGATGACGGGCGCGGTGCTTGACGTGAACGGCGCGAGCTACGTTCGCTAACGCAGGAACAGCGCGATCGAAAGCACGACACCGATCAGGACGATCGCCACGCGCAACGGCCGTTCGTTGATCCGCGCCAGCACAAGGTTGCCGATCGCCCCGCCGAGCATGGCGCCGGCGCCAAGGACAACCGCCTTGATCCAGACCACTTCTGGCGAAAAGAGGAAAAGCCCGACCGCGGCCACATTGATGATCGCAGCCAGAACGTTCTTCGTGGCGCTGGCCGCGCGAATGGCAAGGCCTGCCGCGGTCAGCACGGTCACAAGGATGATGCCGTTGCCGCCACCGAAATAGCCGCCATAGATGGAACTGAAAAAGAGGCCCACGCCCGAAAGCAGCGGCGCGAACGGGGCGCGGGGCTTATGCGGCTTGGGCCCGAAGCTGCCCCAGGCGAACAGCGCGGTTGCGGCCAGGATCAGCCAGGGGACCATATCGGCAAAGACCTTGGTGGGCGTCAGCAGGATGAGCTGCGCACCGACCAGACCGCCAGCGATCGAGAGGGCAAGCATCACCCAGACCGGCATTCCGGGCAGGCCGGCCACGGCCTTGCGCCCTCCCCAGCCGGTCGTCACCTGCCCCACCGACAGCGCGACTGTCGAGGTGATGTTGGCGACGCGCGCATCGAGCCCGGTGAAGATCAGCGCAGGCAGGGTGATGAAAGAGCCACCCCCCGCAATCGCATTCTGGATTCCCGCCCAGAGGCCCGCCAATGCCAGTATGACCCAGATCATCGCTTCGCGCCTATGGCATTCCCTCAAGCCCAACAAGCCCGTAATGAGGGTCGCAATGTCGAACAGCTGGAAACTGACCCTGCCCTGCACCCGCGCCGAGGCGGAAGCTCTCGATGCGGATATCACGCCGCTGGCGCTGATGAACCCGCCGCCTTCGCTCGTGGTGCGCGAGCCGGACGAGGCACGGCCCGACCATTGGGAACTCAACGCCTATTTCGAAGGGATGCCCGACAAGGCCAGCATCGCGCTCGTCCAATCGCTGATCCCGAGCGCCGCCGGGGCCCGGCCGAAACTTGAGCGGCTTCCCGACGAGGACTGGCTGACGATCAGCCAGGCGGGGCTGGAGCCGGTTCATGCCGGGCGCTTCTATGTCCATACTTCAGCGCACGATGCGCCGCCGCCGCAGGGTTCGAAGACCTTCCTGATCGAGGCAAGCCAGGCTTTCGGCACCGGCGGGCATGAAACGACACATGGTTGCCTTGAAATGCTCGACCGGATGAAAGCACGCGGCATGCGTTTCGACCATATCGCCGATATCGGAACGGGGACCGGTCTGCTCGCCTTTGCCGCGCTCCACCTCTGGCCACGAGCCTATGTTACGGCGTCGGATATCGATCCGGTCAGCGTTCGGGTCACGCTGGACAATGCGCAGGTCAATGGCGTGGCGCTGGGCCAATCTGCCGGACGCTTGGCGCTCTGCGTCGCGCCCGGCACAGATCATGAAATGATCCTGCGCCGTGCGCCCTATGATTTGGTGATTGCCAATATTCTGGCGGGCCCGCTGATCGAACTGGCCCCAGCACTTGCCGCGATCCTGCGCGACGGAGGGTCGCTTATCCTTGCCGGGCTGCTGGCCGGACAGGCGGAGGCCGTGGCCTCAGCCTACCGTGTACAAGGGTTGCGACTGGCAGAGCGCAAGGATCGCGGCGAATGGCCGTGCCTGCGCCTCACCAAGCGCAACCGTTTCGGCTGGCAACGCCCGGTCCGCACGACGGGACGAACCAGCCAGCCGCCAGGCGATTTTGGGAGCTGGTGAAGCTTAGGCCGCCTTGCGTTTCGCATAGTCCTGCGTCCCGCATGTGATCACGCAGTCTTGGGGCAGGATGTCGGCAATCGCAATGTCGGGCAGCGTCTCCAGCCGCTCGTAAAGCGGGCCGAAATCCGTCTCGACCGTGACCTTGAGCAAATGTTCAAGGCTCGGGATGACGAAATAATTCTGCTGGTAATCGTCGATCCGATAATCGGTGCGCATGATCCTGAGGAGATCGAAGCCGATCCGGTTGGGGCTGGGATCATCGAGCGCAAAGACGCTTTCTCCATAGCTCGAGACAATGCCCGCGCCGTAGATGCGTAAAGCGCCTTCTTCCTCGATCAAACCGAACTCGACGGTGTACCAATAAAGCCGCGCGAGCTTGTGGAGCGCGCCAAAGCCCAGCGAGCGCAAGCCCCCCTTGCCATAGGCGACCATATAGTCGGCGAACACGGGGTCAGCGAGCATCGGGACATGGCCGAACACATCGTGAAAAACGTCCGGCTCCTTCAGATAATCGAGCTGATCGGGGCGGCGGATGAAATTTCCGGCCGGGAAGCGCCGGTTGGCGAGATGATCGAAAAAGACATCGTCGGGGACAAGGCCCGGCACGGCGACGACCTGCCAGCCCGTTGCGTCCGTCAGCCGCGCATTGAGTTCTCGATAGTCGGGAATGCCCGGCCGGCTGAGTTTCAGGACGTCGACGCCGCGCAGGAAGGCCGCCGCCGCCCGCCCCGGCAGCATATCGCACTGGCGGGCAAAGAGCCGGTCCCACATCGCATGTTCGTCGGCCGAAAAGGCTTCCCAGTCCTGCGGGATCGTCCAGTCGGGCGCGGCGCCCGGAGGCGGCACATCATGGACATGTTCAAACATGGTTCGGGATTACCAGCCTCAGGACATTGCGTCCATCCACGACCTCATAGCCGATTACGTTCGCCCAGCTGAGAACCAGCGCGATGCCTGCCCCGCCACCGCGTTCGGGCGGACTATCGGCAGGGGGGGCAGCGTCCCGAATGTCGAAAAACCGCCCAGTATCGCTCAAGGTCAGCCCGATATCGGCGCCGATTGCGGCAAGCTCGATCGCAATCTCCGAATCGGGCGGCGGGGCCCCGTGTTCGACAATATTCGTGACCAGTTCCTCGACAATGATCGCAATACGCGCCTCCGCATCGGCGCCGCAATTGGCGCGGGCAACAAAATCCCGCGCCAATTCCAATGCCTTGACAGTCGCCTGACTGTTGGCCGGAAAATGCGCCGAGGCCATTAATGCTGGGTTATTGTAATCCATCCTATCGCCCGATACTCTCAGTAGCGTAAAAATGGAGGGCCTAATGCGCCTGCGTATCTTTATTTCGGCCGTTGTATTGGCCGGATTGGCGACACCCGCCCTGGCCGATATCGGCCGGGTCAAGCTTGTTAGCGGCATTGCCACGATCGAGCGCGGCACCCAGAAAATCCCGGCCACATCGGGCATGGTCCTGCAGGCCGGCGATACGATCGTGACCGGCAAGACCGGCCGGATCGGCGTGACTTTCAATGACAATACCCGCTTTGCCGCCGGCCCGAACAGCCGCGTCAACGTTGCCGACTATGTTTTCAATGATACCACGCACCAGGGCCAGTTCCTGACCCGCGTCGACCGCGGCTCGCTTGCCATCGTTTCCGGCCAGATTGCAAAATCGAATCGCGATGCCATGCGCGTCAAGACGCCAACGGCACTTCTCGGCGTTCGCGGCACCCGTTTCGTTGTCCAGGTAGACTGAGTAGCTTATGCGTTTGTACCCCGTTTATGCCGTTGCACTTCTGGCTTTGACGGGGTGCGCCCGCACCGGCGTCTCGCTTTTTCCGGGAGAAATCGATCCCGTAACAGGCAAACAGAACCCGACCGGCGGGGTGGCCGTGCTTGACCCGAACGACGGCAGCGATGTTGCCGTGATCGATCAGGCCAACAGCCAGTCGGGGGTGCGCAACCGCCACGTCTCGGTAAAGACCATGTCGGCGGAACAGCTCGACGCCCGCTACGGAGCATTGCTCGCGACATTGCCGCAGCCCCCGCGGCTTTTCATTCTCTATTTCAAGGAAGGCACGACCGACCTTGTCGATGAGTCGAGCGCTTTACTCCCCGATCTCTTCAAAGAAGTGAAGGCCCGCCCCGGCGTCGACATCCAGATCGTTGGCCATACTGACACGGTTGGGCAGGAAGCGGACAACGATACCCTTTCGATCCAACGCGCCGGCGAAGTGAAAGTGATGCTGTCCAAACTCGGACTCGACGGCGAGATCATCCGTGCGACCGGTCGCGGAGAACGCGAGCTGCGCGATCCGACGGGGGACGAGGCGCCGTCGGCGTTGAACCGCCGGGTCGAAGTTTACGTCAAATAACGGAAAACAAGCACTGTCAGGTCGTCAGTCGCTTCTGCCCCATTCTCGAATGCCCGCACTTCGCGCAACAGGGCATTGCTCGCCTCGGCAACGGCCTCCCGGCCCGCCCAGCCCTTCAGGACGGTCGCGATCCGCTCCGAACCGAAAAATCCGCCGGCCGGGCTTTGCGCCTCGGTGATCCCGTCGCTGACGATTACCAGTGCATCGCCCTTCGCCATCGTGACGCTTTCACATTCATAGTCATAGCCGGGCACGACCGAGAGTGGCGGGCCGCCTTCGGGCCGCAAATGCCGGACTTCTCCGTTTGCCGTCACCAACCAGGGATTCTCGTGCCCCGCATTGCACAGGTCGAGCCGACCGGTGCTTGTATCGAGCAAGCCGAACAGCATCGTCACGAACATGTCCTCGCCATTGTCGCGCGCGATTTCATCGTTGAGCCGCGTGACCGCGGCGGCAAGGTCGCGCCCGTCGCGCAGCAGGACCGATTTGGCGAGAGCCTTGGAGAGCGCCATGAACAGCGCCGCCGGCACGCCCTTGCCAGTCACATCACCGACCAGGAAAACCACCCGGCTCTCATCGAGCCGGATCGCGTCATAGAAATCCCCACCTATCGAGCGCGCGGGTTCGATCAATGCGTCAAGCTCGATTCCGGGATCGAAGTGGGACAGGCTTTCGCGCGCGGGCAGCATTCCCAGCTGAATCTCCCGCGCCGCCGAAAGCTCTCCGGCAGCGCGTGCTGACGCAAGCCGCTGCTTCTCAAGGCTGGACGCAAGCGCCAGCCGGTCACGGCGCGCCTGGGAGAAGAGCAGCACGACCATCGTCACACCAGCCGCCCCGGCCGTTAGCACCGGGCCGACGGGGTCAAGCATCAGCCCAGCGGCAAAAGCGAACCAGCTTCCCGCAAAAACCAGGCCCACCAATCCGGTCGCGCTTGCTGCAGGACCGATCCCTTTGAGTTTTGGAAGCAGCCGAATCGCGATCCCAACCAGAAGGATCGTCAGCAACCCCTCAAGGATCCATGCCCAGCCGGGCCGGTAGAGCGGGCGCCCTTCGAGCATGGCTTCGACCGCATCGGCATGGACGACGGCGCCATAGGTCTGCCTGTCGAGCGGTGTGGCAATCACGTCGGCCGTCCCCGCGCCCGACAGACCGACGATCACGACCTTGTCCCGCACCCGCTTCGAGGGTGGCAGGTCATAGAGGATATCAAGCGCGCTGATAGCGTTGCGCCCGTCTTCGGCGCGAAAAGGAACGTGCATGCGTCCATCGGGAAGTGTCGGCAGCTCGAGCGTGCCGAGCCTGACCGCCGTGACGCCGTTGCCCGAGACGACTGGCTCGATCGTTTCGACGTCAAGCGCAACGCGCGCCAGTTCGAGCGCGAAGCCCGGGGCCGATTCTCCGGCGATGCGCCCCAGCAGGGGTACGGTGCGTACCTTGCCATCGGGATCGCGATCCCCGTTTAGGATTCCGTGGCCAAGTGCGACGGCATCAATCGGGGGGGTGTTGACGAGCGCCTGGCCCCAGCTTTTGACACCCCGAGGCAAGGGTCGCGAAAAATGGGCTTCGATGACGAGCAGTGGCGGATCGCTGAGCGGCTTCGCATCCTTTCCGGCAAGGCCCAGAATGACCGGCGCCTTGCCGATAACCCGACCGAACACGTCATCCATATTTGGAAGCGCGCGTATCCGCTCTGCCACCGGTGCCGGAAGCTCGGGATAGAGACTCGCAAAATTCTCCGGGCTGTTACGATCGGGCTCCGAAAACAGCATGTCGAGCCCGATCGCCCTGGGTTTGTCCGCCGCGAGTTTTTCAACGAGCCGCGCCATCAGGTAACGCGGCCAGGGCCAAGGGCCCATCGTTCGCACGCTCGCCTCGTCGATCCAGACGATTTCGACTTGTGAGGGCGCGGCAGGCCGGGGCGACAGCCTTTGCCAGAGGTCGAAGAGCGGACGGCTGACGGCATCGCTGCCGATCGCCCAGAGCACAGCCGCCACGACGAGTGCCGCCGCCAGCCCCGCGAGCCGGATCCGGCGGGCGACGGCACCTTCAGGCGTCAAGCTCGAGCCCGTCATAGGCACAGACAATCTCCAGCGGCGGGCGATCCTCGCGCATCAATTCCTCATAGCGGATCGTCTCGCGATGCATCCGCTCTATGTCCTCGTCGCTATAGGTCGGCTCGTGGTGGAACAAGGCCAGCCGCTTCGCGCCCGCCGCGCGGCACAGATCGACCGCGACCAGGTTCGAGGAGTGCCCCCAATCCTCCTTCATCGTCACACTGTCGGCGAGCGAATACATCGTGTCGCAGATTGCCACGTCGACATTGGCGAAGAAATGTTCGAACCGCGCTTCATGCCCCATATCGTCGAGCCGGTGCTCGCTGTCGGTCGAATAGGCGACACTCCGTTCGCCATCGTCGAAACGAAAGCCGTAACTGTCATGCGAATGATATTGCCGGATCGCTTCGACCTTGAGTCCGCCAATCTCGTATGTCCGCCCGGGCTCGAGCGTCACAAAGCTGATTTTGGCGCGGAGCCAGTCAAAGGGAACCGGAAACGAAATTTCCTCCTGCTGGCGCCTGAGCGCCGCTTCCGCATCGGCATGGCCGCTATGGATGACGATGCTGGCCTCCGGATCGAACGCTGCAACGAAGAAGGGGAACCCCATGATATGGTCCCAATGAAGGTGTGAGAGGAAGATATTGTAGGTCCGCGCATGCCCCGCCGCGCAGCGCGCCGCCGCGGACAGGCCGAATTCGCGCAGCCCCGAACCCATGTCGCAGATGATGAAGCTGCCGTCTCTGCCTTCGATTTCGACACAGCTGGTTGCGCCGCCGAAGGTCTTCCCCATTGCGAAATCGAGATCAGTGTCAACGAACGTCATGGCTGCCGCTTCATCCGCGAATTTGCGCCCATCGGCCGCCAGCAGCGCCCGCGCCACCTTTCGCTGCACATCGGCGGCCCTGGCCGCGACAGGCAGCGAGCCGCGTGTGCCCCAGAAGCTGACGCGCATGGCCCTTATCCCTCCAGTCCGGCGGTCACGGTGAAGATCCGGTCATAGCGGCTGATCGCGAGGATCTCGCGCATCCGTGCATTGGGGCGCGCGAGCGTTAGCCCGACATTGCCCGCCTCCGCCGCACGCTTTACCAGCGTCAGCACGCGCAGGCCGCGCGACGACATATAGTCGATGCCATCAAGGTCGATCACAAGGGGAAGGTCAAGAGCGGCGGCTTCGGCAATCGCGGCGCTGAGCCCGTCGTGAAACGACTGCCAACTGGCCTCATCGACGCGCCCTTGGCCCGCACCGATTAGCGCGCTGCCGGTCTTGTAGCTTGACCATTCCATACAAGACACCCCCACGCGGCTTTGCTAAATGGAGAATAGCAAAGAACGGGCTGTGATGAAACGCACAGCCAGATGCCGTCGTCCGCGTATGTATGGCGAAGGAGAAAATTATGCGACTTGTCTGTCAACTTGCCTTGTCGACCGCCCTGTGTGGGCTCGGCCTTGCTGGCACCGCCGATGCCAAGCCGAAGGCCGCCAAGGCGGAAGTCCCGGCGGTTGCCAATGCGGCCACAATCATGGCCTATAAGCGCGACCCGCTGCCCGTCTATGACGATACCGGGAGCAAGCTGCGCGAGGTCCCGCAAAAGGAGATGCCGAAGGCCCAGTCCGCAGCGGCACGTGTGGTGGGGACGAAGCCCGGCTTTGTGGCTATCATGCTTGCCGGAAAGCCCGCATGGCTCCGCCTGACGACGGTCGATTATGTCGGCGATCTGCCGACGCCGCCGTGCGACAAGGTCGCGGTGCAACTGGCGCTCAACGAAGAAGACGGGGTCGAAAGGTCACTCGGGCTGGGATGCTCCAAGCCCAAGGGCAAGTAATTCCGGAGTCATGCGGGCGTGCGAGACCCGCATTGTCCTGTTCGGAGAATCCACATGACCGTTTTCAGAACAATCCTCACCTCAGCCCTGCTTACCGGGGCGGCTTTGACGATCTCCGCACCGGCGCAAGCACAGACTGTTTCGTGCCGCGCCCCTCTGGCAGGCACGCTTCCAAAGACCGCCAAGGTTCCCAAAAAGGACCGCGGAAAATTCTCGATCGAAACCGCGCCGCGGATTGCGACTCTCGTTCCGCAGACGATTTGCGATACCGAGGCAAAGATTGCGGCCGGCGGGATCGCGATGCCCCAGGGTGGCGCGCTGGGCCTTTCCAGTCAGGTGCTCAACACGTCGGCTGGACGGCTCGAGCTGATGGTCTTGCCGGGCGTGGAAGCCGAATTGCAGAAATCGCTCGCTGGTTTCGCGCGTGCCTGGCCCTATGCCCCGCTCCCGCGCCAGCCACGCATCCTTTTTCGCGTCAGCGATGCCTATGATGCCTATGCGCTGCCCGACAACACGATCGTCCTGTCCACTGGCATCCTCCAGGCCGCGGAATCGGATTCCGAAGTCCTGTTCGTGCTTGCGCACGAATATTCGCACCTGTTGCTGGGTCATCACCTGACGTCCGAAGTGAGCAGTGCGGGAAGCAAGGGGCTGCTCGGGGCCGTGTCCACGATCTACGTTGCGGGATCGTTCGTGTCGCAGTTGCGGTCGCACCGTGGATCGCTGTCGGCAGTCGACTTGAACAAGGTCGAAGCCGCGACCAAGAAAGCCGCAACGCTCACCGAATCGCTTCGCTTTGCGCTTGACGACATATTCACCCCGAACTGGAGCCATGAGCAGGAAGACGAAGCCGATGCGATGGGGCTCGACCTGCTGATCCGATCGAACAGCAGCATCGACAGCTATGCCAACGTTTTCGCGCGGTTGCAGAAGATGATGGACCAGCAATCCTCTTCGCGGGCGAAAGGGCGGGTGGCGGCCGAAGGCACGCAAAAAGCGCTCGAAGCCACGATGAAGCAGCTTACCTCGCCACAATTCCTCGGGACGATCAGCTCGGGCAGCACGACGGGGCTTGCCAAGATGGGTGGCAAGCTTGCGCTGGGGCTTGGCGCTTCGGCGCTTGCCAATTCCGCGAATGCCATCCCGAAGGACACCCATCTGCCGCCGGAGGAGCGCCGCAAGGGCCTCGCTGCCTATTTCCAGGCAGGCTATCCAACCGCCGATCCGCCGATCGATACCGGAGCGATGGTGAAGCGCTACAAGGCCTTGCCGGACTACAAGCGGGCGATTGCGCTGAAGGATACCTATCTCAAGGCCAGGCAGTCCTATTTTGCACAGGATTTCACCGGCGCGCTCAACAGCCTCAAGCTCGTCGGAGCGGGCACGAAGACCGCACCGACCTTTGTCAATTTCATGGCCGCGCTCGCCGCGCGCGACATGGGCAACAGCGCCCAGGCAAGGCTCTTCTATGAAGCAGGCCGCACCGGGACCGGTGTGCCGAGTGTGCAGCTGTTCGAAAGCTATGCCGAAGCGCGGATCGCCGACCGCGATTTCGCCGGATCGCAAATCGTGCTCAATGACGCCACCGCTCGCTTCCACGACGTCGATCATTTCCGCAGCATCGGGATCGAGCGCTATGTAGCCGAAGGCAATGACGGCCTGGCCGCGAGCGATTATTCAGCCTGCCAGCAGGTTAAGGGGCGCGACTATATCCCTGCCCGGTGCAAAGCCGCCTATCCGCAGGCCGAAGCCGCTGCCGAAGCGAGCAAGCCGAAGTTCAAGATTCCGGGCCTGCCATTTTGAGCATGATTGACAGCCGGGTGCCTGCGCCCGACTGTTGATACCATGAACCGCTGGATTTCAGGGCTGCTCTTGGTTTGGCTTGCCGCAGGTGCAAGTCCGGTTTGCGCGCAAACTCCGGCGACGCTTGATGCCTTGACCAACCAGATCGAAGCGGCAACCGCAAAGCGACACTGGGCAGATGCCATCCTTCTCGGACAGAAGGCATTGGCGATCGAGGAAGCGACCAAGGGCGCGAATGATCCGGAAGTGGCCGGGACGCTGGTGCTGATCGCAGGCTGGATGCGCGAGCTCGACCGCCATGCCGAGGCAGAGCCCCTGCTTCGTCGCGCGCTCCTGATCTTCGAGCAAAGCTATGGCAACACTCACGAATTCACGATCTCGGCAGCCAACAACCTTGCGGCGACGCTCGAAGCGCTGGGCCGACTTGACGATGCCAACAGGATCTACACGCTGACGCTCGACAACATGATCAGGCGCTACGGCCAGTCGCACCGGCTGACGGCAATCAGCACCAACAACCTAGCCTTCAATCTTGCCCGACAGGGACGCTATCAGGAAGCACAGCCGCTTTATGACAAGGCGCTCAAGATCGGCCGGACGACGATGGATGATGACGATCCCGAGCTTGCCCGGATCGAGAACAACGTCGCCAGCAACCTGACGGCGCGTGGTCGCTATCTCCAGGCCGAGCCGCTCTACAACCATGCCCTCAAAATACGCCTCGCCGTGCTCGGGCCGGACGATCTCGATGTCGCGACAAGCTATAACAGCCTTGCCTTCAACCTTTCCGCGCAGGGCCGGCACGAGGACGCGGCGCCGCTCTTTGCCCGTGCGCTGGCGATCCGAGAAAAAGTCAGCACCGAAGACCGGCGTGCGGCCACGAGCTACAACAACGTCGCTCACAACCTGAATTCGCGCGGACGATTGGTCGAGGCTGCACCGCTCTACGCACGGGCGCTTGCCATATGGCAGAAGCTCTATGGAGAACAGAATGCCCTGACCGCAATCGGGCTCAGCAATGTTGCAACGAACCTCGAAGCGCAGGGCAAGGTCGCGGATGCCCAGCCGCTGTTCGATCGCGCACTCAAGGTCAGGCAGGCCGTGCTCAATCCGAACCATCCCGACCTTGCAGGGAGCTATTTCAAGGTGGCCCATAACTTCCGGCTGCAGGGCAAATATGTGGATGCCGAGCCCAGTTACCAGCGCGCCATCGCGATCCGTCGGCAGGCGTTGGGGGCGCTCCATCCCGATCTCGCCCTGGGGTTGGCGGATTATGCCGAACTCGCAATGGATATCGGAGCGCCGAGGAGCGCCGATGCGCTGCGGCTGGCGCGCGAGGCAGCGAATATCGCGCGCACGCGCCGCAACCAGAATCTCAGCGGTGAAGCGGCGGGAGACAGCGGCGCCGAACAGCAAGCGCTGGCAAGAGCCCAAGGAGTCGACGCGAGCCGGATCGATCCGCTCGCGCGAAGCTTCGGCACCTTGCTGAAGGCGGACTGGCTGCGGGCCAGCACTGCTGCAAGCGAAAGCGAGGCGCTGAAGGCCGAAGGCTTCGAAGCCGCACAGGACATGGAAACATCGGTTGCCGCCCTCACAATGGCGCAAACGGCGGCCCGTACAGCAGCGGGGACCGGCCCCCTGACCGAGCTGGTGCGCCAGCAGCAGGATCTTTCCGCAAAAGGCCGCGAGCTTGATCGCCGCCTGCTTTCAGCGCTTGCCAATGGCGACCAGGCGGAGGCGGAAAAGCTGCGCACCGACATCGCCGAGACGGGCGAAGCCCTGTCCGCCGCCGATGCGGCCCTTCGCCGGCAGTTCCCGGACTATGCCGAGCTTGTCCAGCCACGTGCCCTGTCGGTCGCCGACACGCGAAGTCGGCTTTCGAACGACGAAGCGCTTCTGCTGATCGTGCCGGTGGGGGACGATATTTTCAGCTTCGGCCTGTCGAAGGACAGGCTGGTCTGGAACCGGCTCGCGGGGGAAGCCGCAAACGCCATCAAGTCGATCGGCCTGCTGCGTTGCCAAATCGATCCCGGACCGTGCGCCACGACGCTCAACGAGTCAGAGCTGACAGCGGGCTCACCGTCGAACTCACCCTTCCTTGCCGATCAGCTTGCCGCTTATGACCGCGCCCGCGCCTATGCGCTCTATCGGGGTCTTGTGGCCCCCGTTGAAGCGGCGTTTACCGGCAAAGCGAAGCTGTTCGTGACCGTGACGGGCGGTTTGAGTGGTCTGCCTCTCGGCGTCCTGATCACCGAGCCGCCCAAACCCGGCGAGGATGGAGCGGACCCGGCGGTCCTTGCAAACTCTGCCTGGCTGGCGGATCGCTATGCCATGGTTGCGCTCCCGTCGGTCTCGGTCCTGCGCGCCTTGAAGCGCAAGCCGGTTGAGGCCCATAGCGGGGAGAGTTTTGTCGGCTATGGCGCTCCCGTGCTTGGCGGCAAGCCGGCTGACAAGAGCCGGCCGGCCGGTGCCCGCCTTTTCCAGTCTGTCGACAGCGACGGCGCGACCCTGGCCGATCCCGACGTGTTGCGGCAGTTGGCGGCGCTCCCCGGGACAGCTCGGGAGCTCGCTGCAATGGCAGTGGCGCTCAAGGCGCCGGCAAAGGACGTCCTGCTTGGCGCGGCTGCCACTGAGACGGCCGTTCGCGGCGATACAAACCTCGCGCACGCACGTGTGGTGGCTTTTGCAACCCACGGCATTCTTCCGCGCGAAGTATCCGGCATTGAAGAGCCCGGGCTGGTCTTCACACCGCCCGTATCGGCGAGTGCCAGCGATGATGGCCTGCTGGCAGCGTCGGAAGTCTCTCGTCTCACGCTCAGCGCCGACTGGGTTCTCCTGTCTGCCTGCAATACGGCGTCGTCCGACGGCACTCCGGGCGCCGATAGCCTGTCGAGCCTTGCGCGGTCATTCCTTTATGCCGGCGCGTCGGCGCTGCTTGCGAGCAACTGGCGCGTTTCGGATGAAGCAACGGCGGCGCTGACGGTCGAAACGCTCTCGGGACGATCCGAAGGCGGGCTGACCCGGGCGGAAGCGCTGCAGCGCGCGATGCGTGCGGTGCGGACCGGCAAACGGGCAGATGGTACGGCAATCGCCGGCTGGAACGAAAGCTGGGCGCACCCCGCGGCTTGGGGGGCCTTCACCGTCATTTCGAACGAGGATCGGTAAATCGTCAGGCAATCATGCCCATGATGATGACAAACCAGGAGACGAAGCTCACACCGAAAAACGCGAGGTTGGTTAGGGGTTCCCTCGCAAGCAGCGGCTCGATGCGGAATGCCGGAAGGCTTTGCCGGAATGGATGCCGGGCCGCTTCATTGGTCAGGACAAGGGTTCTTCTCATGACGAGAAGTGTTAAGGTTTTGTTGACCATGAAGGCCAGCGCAAAAGCTGGTTAATTTGGCCCCGTGCCGCAGCGGGACATTAACTAAACAACGTCTTTAACTCGCCCGGCCCGCCTGGTGATGAGCCAGGGCGCCCAGCGCGCCGCAAAGGCAAGGCTTTTTGCCGTCTTGCCCACAACTGTGTGCACCTTCTTGCCTTGTGCCGCGTCCCACGCCGCCTGCGCGACTTCCTCGACCGGCGTGAATTCGAGCCCAGCCTCTTTCACACCTTCACGCGCCGACCGGTTGGTCCCGGCCGTCGTAATGTCGAGCAACGGGGTATCGATGAAGCTCGGCATGATCGATCGCACCTTGATGCCATGTTCTGCCCATTCGAGATTGAGCCCCTCAGTCAATCCACGCACGGCGAACTTGGTTGCCGAATAGGTGACGAGGCCGGCTGCCCCGTAGAGCCCGGCTGCCGAACAGGTGTTCAGCAGGCATGAGTCCGGCGTCTGCTTCAGATAGTCGAGGCCGGTTTCGGCACCATGAAGCACGCCCTTGAAGTTGATATCCACCAGCAGGTCATGATCTTCGGGCGAGACCGCTTCGAACGGCCCGCCGCGCGCGATCCCGGCATTGTTGAACAAGATATCGAGCCGCCCGCCCGACGCTTCCCAGAATTCTGCCAGCGCCGTTTCCCATTGCGCGCGTTCGCGCACGTCCATCACGTGCGTCGACACCTGACCTTTGGGCAGGAGCGCCGCGGTTTCGGCAAGGCCCGCCTTGTTGATATCGGCCACCCCGACAAACCAGCCGCGCGAGGCAAAAAGTTGCGCCGTCGCCCGGCCGATGCCCGAAGCGCCCCCGGTGATGAAAATCGCCTTGCTGGTGTTCATATTTTTGACCTTCTTGCGTCTCTCCAAATCTCTGGCCATTGAGACGCGATGACGACCCGATTCAAGCCCCTCCTCGCACTTTTTCTATTCGCCCTGGCCTTGCTTCCTTCGGCCGCACCAGCCCAGATCACCGTGGCCTTCTATTCGCACGAGTTGGGCAGCAGCTTCCCGCACGCCTTTATCGTGCTCAAGGGCACCCCGGAGTCCGGGGGACCTCCTGTAGATCTCAACTTCGGATTCACGGCAAAGTCGGTCACCCCGGCGATCCTGATGGGACCGGTGTACGGCATCATCGAATCGGCAAAGCCCGCATATGTTCACCATAGCGATCGCAAGTTCGAAATGACGATTTCGGACCAGAAATTTGCGGCTCTGATGGCCCTGATCGACAAATGGAAAACGCTGCCGGGCAAGAGCTATGACCTCAACCATCGCAATTGCATTCATTTCGTTGGCGAAGCGGCCGAAGTGCTTGGGCTGAAAGTCGTGTTCGACCAGAAGCTGATGAAACGGCCGCGCAGTTTCCTTGAAAATGTGATGCGCCTCAATCCGATGCTCATCGCCGGGCGCTGATTTGCGCTTTGTTCAGTCTTTGGCGATAGGGGGCACGCCATGAGCAAGACATTCCCCATCCTCGTGACCGGCGGGGCCGGTTATATTGGCAGCCACGCCGTCCATGCCTTGCGCGATGCTGGCTGGCCGGTCGTCGTGATTGACAATCTGGTGACCGGCTTTCGCTGGGCCGTGCCCGAAGGGGTTTCGCTGGTCGAGGCCGATATCGGCGACGCAGCGGCCGTTTCCGCCGCAATTGCCGGCCACGGGATTGGCGCGATCATGCATTTTGCCGGTTCGGTCGTGGTTCCTGAATCGGTCGAAGACCCGCTCAAATATTACCGCAACAATACTGCAAACAGCCGCACGCTGCTCGAGTGCGCGGTTAAGGGCGGCGTCCGGCATTTCATCTTTTCGTCGACAGCGGCCACCTACGGGATCGCAGAAAGCATCCCCGTGCGTGAGGACAGCCCCAAGCGCCCGATCAATCCCTACGGTATGTCGAAGCTGATGACCGAATTCATGCTGGCCGATGTCGCGGCCGCGCATCCGATCAATTATTGCGCGCTGCGTTATTTCAACGTCGCGGGGGCGGACCCGAAAGGGCGGACCGGCCAATCAACCGCGGGCGCCACCCATCTGATCAAGGTCGCCGTTGAAGCCGCGACCGGCAAGCGCGACCATGTGTCGATCTACGGTACAGATTTCGCGACGCCCGATGGAACCGGCGTACGCGACTATATTCATGTGTCGGACCTTGCGTCGGCGCATGTCCACGCGCTTGAAAAGCTGATTGCCGACCCGGCATCGAGCCACGTCATGAATTGCGGCTATGGCAAGGGCTTTTCGGTAAGCGAAGTGCTTGACGCCGTAGATCGCGCGACCAACCACAAGATCGAGCGCCGGATCGAAGGCCGTCGCGCGGGCGATCCCGACGCATTGATTGCGGACAACAGCAAGATCCTTGCCACTCTGCCGTGGCGGCCACAGCGCGACAATCTGGACCTGATCGTGCAGGACGCGCTGGCTTGGGAACGGACACTCGCCGAACGCGGCAAATAGAAACTTCCCTGCCCGCCGCCCGTCGGGCATGTAGCTGGGCATGAATCCCGAACTTTCCTTCATTGCGCAACTCCGCGAAATCGCGACGCATCCGGCGGCGCGAGGATTGCTGGACGATGCGGCCGTATTGGAATTCGGCAAGCTGAAGCTGGTGATCACGCAGGACACGCTGGTCGAGAACGTTCATTTCCTGCCCGGCGATCCAGCCGAAAGCGTCGCATGGAAGCTCGTGGCGGTGAACCTGTCCGACCTGGCGGCGAAGGGAGCCAGGCCGCTGGCCGCACTCATGTCCTATACGTTGGTGGGAGACCCCGAATGGGATGGCCGTTTCGTTTCCGGGCTTGGTCAGACGCTCGAGAGTTTCGGCATCGCCCTGATCGGTGGCGACACGGTATCGGCGCGCGAGCGGTCTATCAGCCTGACCCTGATCGGCGAAGCGAAAGCCAAGGTGCCGGGCCGAAACGGCGCGCATGAAGGCGACGCGCTCTTCGTCACGGGGACCATCGGCGATGCGGGGCTGGGCCTGAAGATTGCCCGAGGTGAGCTGGACGGGGCCGAAGCGCTGCGCAACGCATATCGATTGCCACAACCTCAACTCGCGGGCGGTCGCGCCCTCGCTTCGACTGTCAGCGCAATGTTGGATGTATCCGACGGGCTGTTGATCGATGCACTCAGACTTGCGGATGCGAGCGGAGTCGCGGCAATGGTCGACCTCGACATGATCCCGCTTTCTGCGGATTTCCGCGCGTGCGGTGGGCACGACCGAGCGGCGCGGCTCATGGCCGCCACGGCCGGCGACGACTATCAATTGCTCTTCACCTCGGCCCTGCCGCTGCCATCGCTGCCCTGCCCGGTGACTCGGATCGGGCAGATGGTGCGTGGTTCGGGCATCCATCTTCACGACCGCGATGGTGCCGTGCCATTGCCGCTCGAGCTTGGCTGGCTGCATCAATAGACACGCGGCCAGCGACCAAGGCTTGCCTTTGCGCGCAAAGCCCCTCTATAGCCCCGCGCGAATCCCAAAAAAGGGAGGCTCGCAGGCCTTTGGGATCGTTCAATTCGCTGGGGGAAAGGGAATACCCTTATGTCACTCGTTACCATTGCAATCCTGTGCGGATTGCTGGCCGTGCTCTACGGCCTCTTCACCAGCCGCCAGGTGCTTGGCGCTTCGGCCGGCAATGAAAAGATGCAGGAAATCGCCGCTGCGATCCAGGAAGGCGCGGGCGCCTATCTGGGCCGGCAATATCGCACCATCGGCATGGTCGGCGTTGTCGTCGCCGTGCTGGTTGCCTATTTCCTTGGCACGGTTTCGGCCACCGGTTTTGCCCTTGGCGCCATTCTTTCGGGTGCGACGGGCTTTATCGGGATGAACATCTCGGTCCGCGCCAATGTCCGCACCGCGGCTGCGGCGCAAGTCGGCCTGCAGGAAGGGCTGACGATGGCCTTTCGCGCGGGCGCCATTACCGGCATGCTCGTGGCGGGCCTTGCGCTTCTCGCGATTGCGGTCTTCTTCTGGTATCTGACCGGCCCTGCCGGCTTGGCCCCGAATGACCGTGTCGTTGTCCAGGCGCTGACGGCGCTGGCCTTCGGCGCGTCGCTCATTTCGATCTTCGCGCGTCTCGGTGGCGGCATCTTCACCAAGGCGGCAGACGTCGGCGCCGATCTCGTCGGCAAGGTCGAGGCCGGGATCCCGGAAGACGATCCCCGTAACCCGGCCGTGATCGCGGACAATGTCGGCGACAATGTCGGCGACTGCGCCGGCATGGCAGCCGACCTCTTTGAGACCTATGTCGTGACCATCGGGGCGACGATGGTGCTGCTCGCGCTCCTCGTGAAGGGTGCGGACAATATCCTCCAGCTGATGAGCCTTCCGCTGCTGATCGGCGGCGTCTGCGTCATCACCTCGATCATCGGCACCTATTTCGTCCGCCTCGGCGGCGGCAAGAACATTATGGGCGCGATGTACAAGGGTTTCCTTGTGACCGCTGTGCTCTCGGTTCCAGCGATCTGGTTCGCAACCAGCTATGCGCTCGGCGGCATGGAAACGCTGGTCGGCGCCAATCTTGATGGCACGGGCGGCTTTACCGGGCGCACGCTGTTCTACTGCATGCTGCTCGGCCTGGTCGTCACCGGCCTGATCATCTGGATCACCGAATATTACACCGGAACCAACTACCGCCCGGTACGTTCGATCGCCAAGGCCTCGGAAACCGGCCACGGCACCAATGTGATCCAGGGCCTCGCAATCAGCCTTGAATCGACCGCGCTGCCGACGCTCGTCATCTGCGCGGGCATCATCATCGCCTTCAAGCTGGCGGGCGTGATCGGGATTGCGTTCGCGGCCACCGCGATGCTGGCGCTGGCCGGCATGGTCGTGGCGCTCGATGCCTATGGCCCGGTTACCGACAATGCGGGCGGCATTGCCGAAATGGCCGGGATGGACGATTCGGTTCGTGAAAAGACCGATGCGCTCGATGCGGTGGGCAACACCACCAAGGCCGTGACAAAGGGCTATGCCATCGGTTCGGCCGGGCTTGCGGCACTCGTTCTGTTCGCGGCCTATACGACCGATCTCAGGGAATTCTTCCCAGACCTTACGGTCAATTTCGGCCTTGAGAACCCCTATGTCATCGTCGGGCTGCTGCTCGGCGCGCTGCTGCCCTATCTCTTCGGGGCGATGGGCATGACGGCTGTGGGCCGCGCGGCAGGCGATGTGGTGAAGGACGTGCGTGAGCAGTTCGCCACCAACAAGGGTATCATGGCGGGCACGTCCAAGCCCGACTATGCCCGCACCGTCGACCTCGTCACCAAGGCAGCGATCAAGGAAATGATCATTCCGTCACTGCTGCCGGTGCTGGCGCCGATCGTGGTCTATTTCGTGATCACCGCAGTTGCCGGACAGGCCGAAGGCTTCGCGGCCCTCGGCGCGCTCCTTCTCGGCGTGATCGTCGGCGGGCTATTCGTCGCCATCTCGATGACCTCGGGCGGCGGCGCGTGGGATAATGCCAAGAAGTTCATCGAAGACGGCAATCACGGCGGCAAGGGCTCCGAAGCCCACAAGGCCGCGGTGACCGGCGACACGGTCGGCGATCCCTACAAGGATACAGCCGGCCCCGCCGTCAACCCGATGATCAAGATCACCAACATCGTGGCACTCCTGCTGCTCGCAGCATTGGCGCACGGCGCTCTGTAAGTCGAACTTTTCGGCGGCGTTTGAACACCCCGTCCGGAGCGATCCGGGCGGGGTATTCTTTTGACGGGCAGCACTTGCACTTTTCACACCGCGGATTAACCATGCATGTTGGGGCCGCGTTGAGGGGGAGAGCTTCGTGTTACGTCACTATTACCTGTTGCTACTCTCACTATTCTTACCCGCTTCGGCGATTGCCCAAACGGCTGGCCCGGCGCCTGCCAAGCCGGAGGTCCCGCTTTCGATTGAAAGCTTTGCCGCGCCCCCATTCATCGAAAACCCCCAACTGTCGCCCGGCGGGACCTGGTTTGCCAGCCGGCTGGTTGTCAGCGGGCAGCAGCTTCTGACGATGATGCCCTTGTCGCGCGCAAGCGAAAAGCCGATCTTCATCAGGCTCGATCCTGAGAAATCGGACATCGACTGGTGGCAGTGGGTGAACGATGACTGGCTCCTGATCGGATACAGTGCAACGATACCCGTCGAGGGGGACAAGTGGCGAGTCTATCGCTCGGCCTCGGTCAGCCGCCTGACGGGCAAGATCATTCCGCTTGCGTCGGATGCCGGCGGGCAGAACGCTGCAGACCTGATCTGGAGCGCAAAGGACGGAAGCCCGCACATTCTGCTCGGCATACAGGAAGACATCTATAGCGATTCGCGCGAATTCTGGCCCGAGGTCCGGAATTTCGATGTCTCGACCGGAAAGTCACAAACGGTGTTGACGCCGCGCGCCGATGTAATGGACTATTTTGCCGATGCCAGCGGCGTTGTTCGGATGGGCTATGGTTATAATCGCGAAAGCCGGACGGCGCGCCTGATCTACCGGTCTTCGGGCAGGGACTCATTCTCGGTGCTCGACAGGGCCAATTACCGCAAGGACGAGAAGCTGTCCGTTCCCGCGGCTTTCCTCGCCGCGCCGGACCAGGCCCTGACCATTTCCGACGCGGATGGCTTCGATTCTCTCTACGAACTTGATCTTCGCACGCTGGAGCGCGGTAAGAAACTCTTCGGCGCTACAGGCTTCGATATCGACGGGCTGGTGAAAAGCCCCGTCGACGGGAATGTCGTGGGAATCTACCTAACGGAAAACAGGGCCCGGATTCATTGGCTCGATCCCGCCCTTGCGCAGACCCAGGCCGAAGTAGATTCCGCGGTCGGCGCCGGAAACGCCCTTATCACCAGCTGGGATCGCTCAATGTCAAACCTGCTGATCAAGGTTGGCGGGCCCGATCAGGCTGGAGCCTATTATGTCTACAATCGCGCGCTTGGTGGCAAGATGTCGCGACTTGCATATATCGACGACAGTCTCAGGACGCGCAAACTTTCGCCCGTTTCCACAATCCATTTCAAGGCCCGCGACGGACTGGAATTATCGGCCGTGCTGACCCTTCCCAAAGACCGGGAGGCGAAGAACCTGCCGCTTATTCTCCTTCCTCATGGAGGCCCGCAGTCCCGCGACGCCGAGCAATGGGACTGGTGGGTACAGTTTCTCGCGTGGCGCGGCTATGCCGTCATCCAGCCCAACTATCGGGGGTCGACGGGGTTCGGCACAGCCCTGGTCGAAAAGGGGTATGGCGAATGGGGCCTCAAGATGCAGGACGATCTGAACGATGCCGTCACGCATCTTGCCAATGCCGGGATCGCCGATCCGAAGCGAGTCTGCATCGCGGGAGCAAGCTATGGCGGCTATGCTGCGATGCGCGCGGCCCAGCGTGACGGAAACCTCTTTCGGTGCGCGATTTCCTATGCGGGTGTATCGGATCTTGGCGCCCTGGCCCGGTATGACTCCCAGTCGCTCCTAGGGCCGGAATACAGGGCCGGCCTCAAGGAAAAAGCGCCCGACTTCGATGCTGTATCCCCGCTTCGCCACCCGGAGGAGTTCAACGCGCCGATCCTGATCATGCATGGCAAGCTTGATCTGCGTGTGCCGGTGAAACAGTCGCGTGACATGGCAGACAAGCTGAAATCCGCCGGCAAGACCTATCGCTATGTGGAACAGCCGCTGGGCGACCATCATTTCAGCCGCACTGACGACCGTCGGCAATTCCTTGAGGAAATGGACGCCTTCCTGCGGCAATATAACCCATCCTGATGCCCCATCTTTCCTTTTCCGCCATCCCGCGTTAATGACCCCCGGTTTTTGAGGAAACAGCACTCCAAGAGGATCGATGGCCAAGGAAGAACTTCTCGAAATGCGGGGCACCGTGGTTGAGCTATTGCCCAACGCCATGTTCCGCGTGAAACTCGAAAATGACCATGAAATCCTCGGCCACACTGCCGGCAAGATGCGCAAGAACCGCATCCGCGTGCTGACCGGAGACGATGTTCTGGTTGAGCTGACACCCTATGATCTGACCAAGGGCCGGATCACCTATCGCTTCAAATGACGCCGTCGGCGTCACCCTGAACTTGTTTCAGGGTCCAGGCCGCAAACCATCGGATCGGAACGGTGTCTATGAATGCTGAATCAACTTCAGCATGACGGATGTGCCATCCATCATCCTTGCCTCTGCCAGCCCCCGCAGGGTGGAATTGCTTGCGCGGCTTGGCATCGTCGCGGACGCGATCGATCCCGCCCATATCGACGAATCCCCACTCAAGGCCGAGATTCCCCATCTTTATGCGCAGCGCATGGCCACCGAAAAGGCATTGGCCGTCGCCGCGCGGCATTCCGGGAGCCTCATCCTTGCCGCCGATACCGTGGTGGCGGTCGGCCGCCGCATCCTGCCCAAGGCGGAAACCGAAGCCGAAGCGCAGGCGTGCCTCGCCTTGCTCTCGGGCCGCCGCCACCGGGTGCTGAGCGCCGTCACCCTGATTGACAGGCAAGGCTGCGCGCATCACCGGCTTTCGACCAGCGTCCTCGCGTTCAAGCGGCTCGGGCGGGAGGAGATCGCAGCCTATCTTGAAAGCGGCGAATGGCAGGGCAAGGCTGGCG
>Ga0209023_10000757_pt1 | contig 46400 bp, 50 predicted proteins | sample LakOneMetagenome_FD_187468 | JGI IMG/M metagenome (GOLD analysis project Ga0209023, IMG submission 187468) | Freshwater and sediment microbial communities from Lake Erie, Canada (SPAdes) (version 2) | ecosystem: Environmental > Aquatic > Freshwater > Lentic | place: Lake Erie, Canada...
CATTCCAGTACGGTTTTACTCTTGTCCATGTAAGTTTTCCGCTTACTTAGCTGCCGATGGAGCTGGCCCGAAAGTGGCCAGTAGCCCGGCCTTCTTGTTGGCCGGCGCGAAAATATGCGTTGGTTCCTGCAACTCGCTATTGCACTTGCGGCAGTAGCCAAGCGCCTTACCACTTCCCGACGAAGTAGACCACGTATAGTAGAACGTCTTGTAGTCGGGATTGGCATCCGCGATGAGTTCACCGTTGCCGCACTCACAGTGCAGTCCAGCTACATCACGATAGATAATTAAAGCGTTCTTGCTCATGTTTCTCCTGCTTTTAGCGTTGCGTGACGCGTCACGCTGTTCTTTCAATGCCACAGCCGCGTCAAGCGCGGCATGGGCACTGCTGAACTTTTTCCTCGATGCCCAGACTATTATTGGGTATCCCGTTGGGCTCGCTCATGAATCGATGGCGGCAGGCGACATAGCCCCGGCCCGGATGCGACCCACGCTCTGTTGTCTCGGCTTGGATTGTGTGGCAATCCAATGGATTTTTCATCGGGCATATCGCAATCTTCGCCGAAAGCGCTTTTTCCCATAAACGAATCCCACTTCCGAATGACGGTCCCGTGTATAGCCAAGTCTTTTCGATGTTTAGCGAACAACAGGCACGGAACACCGTTCGAGTACGAAATGACTACAAAGTAGTCGCCAGCGGTTCCTTCAACGCCTGCACCAAACCGCTCGATGATCCAGCGCTTGCGCCACTTAAACGCCTCAGCTTTAAAGCCATCTACTTGCGCCCATAGGACAACGATTGCAATGATCATCCCAAGCAACGCCCAGGCCTGAATGTCCATATTTTGCTTTTCCTAACCGAACGGCTTCATATCGAGCCATACGCCAAACGAAGCGACCTTGCCATTCACTGTACCGCCGCCCTTAATGATAGCGTCGCATGTCGTTGGCTGTCCTGATATTTTTTTCGCCCCAAGCCGACGTCGAAAGCTCTGCGCGTCGTCTCGACTTAAATAGCCTACTTGCATGCTGCCAATGTAGATGGCTACAGCGTTCTTATCATGGATGTTGTCGTCTTCAGGCACTAGTGTGGCAACGTGAGGAACTTCCACCCATTCACCACCGGTCGATCCCACCAAGGCGCTGAGTTGAGGTTGATAAAAGGACTCGCCTACTACTTCAAAATCGAAGTTTGCGCCATCCTGCCAGTGAAACGCTGGAGGCTTCGAAAGCAGGGCCAGTGAACCATTCGATATCCTGTTGCCGTTCTCAGATTTTCGTGACCGTCCTTTACTGTTACCGCCCCTTTTGAAGAAGTGAGTTAGAACAAAAATAATCGTGACGAAGGCAATTATTAAGGGGGCAAACTCCATGATTTCCCTAGAGTGGTCTGAATTGTATTTCAATAATGCAATTTTATAGCTCCAAACCAGTTGGGTCTACTAGAAGTTGACGATTTTTCGGCTCTCACTACAACCAAAAGTAAACGGCGTACGCCCTTTGAGAGTATTACAGGACGTCTATGAACATTTGTTCCAGCCGTTTTAGAGAAACCTGAAGATACGGGCGCACATGGTCCAGCTCGGCGTGGCCGAGTAGCTGCTGAACGGTCTCGACAGCGTGTCCTTGGGCGATCAGCCGCGACGCCATCGTGCGCCGGCCGCTGTGTGATGAACCGCCTTTGATGCCGGCGTCGCGATAGAGCTTCGTGATGTGCGATTGCAGGCTGTCACACGCAAGATAATCGACGCGGTCGCCGGCAAAGCTCACGCGCCGCTTAGTGTTAAGGTGGAATTTGTAGCCCTTGTGCGTCAAGATCAGCATGCTCGTTGGCTCTAGACCTCGATAGCGTCCAGGCTCGCCAGTCGTTCGTAGGCGCCGCGTTACTCGGTAGTCCAGGTATCGGTCAAGCGCCTCAATGACCTTTGCATGACTGAAGTACACGCAGCGCTGCCGGCATCCTTTCGTGATTGCCGCGCGAAGGCTGATTTCTCCGCGTAAGGCACCTGATGGAAACAGCACGTCTTGAACCTCGATCTGCGCGATTTCGGTTACCCGCATCCCTGCTGTTATACCGAGCAGCAGGACCAGACAGTCGCGCTCGGGATGTCGACTTGTAGCCGCGGTAACGCGCAGAAGATGACGGATTTGTCCCGGCTGGAGCGTGGTGGCTTGCGCCATATGAGCCTCTGAACAGGATGAATTGGGATTGGGTTCAGAGGGAGAACCATGCAGACTCTTTTTCGAGCATACCATGGCCTGATTGCTGAGGTCCTCGGAAAAGTAGGAGCGATCGAAACGTCGCTACGACCATGACAAGAACGAGATCAATTCTGGACCGTCCATAGCAAACGGCTCCCAACATCGAGGCTTGGTTCTCATAGACAGGAACAAACTATGAAACGGCTTCAATTTCAGCTCCATAGTAAAATACCTTTGACGTTGCGAGTACCATAACCTTGATAATAGGATGTTTCATAAATGGCAAATGTAGATCTGTCGAAATATGACCTTGGTGGACTTAAAAATCTGCAGGCTGAGATCGAGAAAACGATTAAAGATCGCCAGCAAGACGAGGTTAAAAAAGCGCGTGAGCAGATCCTCTCAATCGCTCAGGGCCTGGGCGTATCGGTGGAAGAACTGCTTGCCAAAAATGGAGCAAAACCAAAGGCTGTTAATGGGAAAAAAGCAAAGCCGCAGTATCAGAACCCTGCTGACAACTCGCAAACCTGGGCTGGTCGGGGACGACAGCCTAAGTGGATCGCTGACGGTTTAGCTAACGGGAAAACCTTGGACGATTTTAGAATCTAAATAAGACTGGGATTTGTAGTTCGTTGACCCACTATCTGCAGGACTATTAGGCCTGTTCAGAGTTAGTGGGAAGCTAGATATCCACATTTTTTGTGGAAAAACATGGCTTGGTGAGCGGAAGAAGCAGCTACCAGGCGGCTCTTCTCGGTGTGCTAAAAAATTGGGCACGCCGCAGATGCTTGTTGAGTTTTGCTAATCACCTTACTTGATAATACGGATTATCATCTAAGGGCGGTCGGCCCCTCGTGAGCCGAAAAAGGAACTTTTACGGTCCTTTTGGCAGCGCATCGGCCTTCAAGCAATGCGTAACGACCGCTTTCCAATCGCCAGGTAGCTGGACACGCCTCGTTCCACCTTGAACTTGCGTGGTCGACGTGTGGCCCACTCGACCAATCCATACAATGCCGGTGACGCATAGAACGTGTACATGCCCTCAAGTGGACCATGTGGGCCAATTGGCACGCCGAACATAAGCGCGAAAGATCGTCTGCCAGCGCCTGAAAGCATGGACAGGTCAACTCGACCTTCGCCTGACCCGTACTTGCACACCATCCATCTTTTATTTATGCCGTTAAGACCGCATGAACGCGCTATTGTCGCGACACCAAGCTGGCACCATCCACCGCCGCTGTCCTTTCTCACAACGTACGGATCGGACTGCTCGAACGCTTGGAATTGTTCCCCTTCAATCTAGACGTCGAGGAATACGTCGCCGCGCGGCTCGTTGATCATGCTTCGAGAGCCTATCGGGCCTAGCTGCGCCGTCGGGGCATCGCAGCTCGAATTGCGCGCTATTGCGAAGCAACCATGAACAGGCGTCCCAGTCTCCCAGTTTCGTTGTGTTCTTCACTATATGGCTGCAGGAAGAGATATCTCACTTTGGAGTAAGCTACCACGGGCGTGCTGATTCCGTGACTAGCGCCGTCCGCGTTCGAGCCGAGGAGGTCCCCGTGATCGTCGTCTATAAGTATGGTTACCCTACCGGCACGGATACGCCCGATATCAGTCCATTTGTCGTCAAGCTGGAAACGTGGCTGCGCATGTCAGGTATCCCTTACGAGACGCGCACCGGCACCCGGCGTGACATGCCGAAAGCGAAACTCCCTTCGGCGCGCGTGGATGGGCGCTTAGTCGCCGACTCTTCCTTCATCATCGCTTATCTGCAGCAGCATGACCCACGAGCGCTTGACGACACCCATCTCAGCCCCGTACAGCAAGCCCAGGCGGAGGCGATCAAGTCCATGATCGAGAACCAGTTGTATTTCGCAGGATTCTACTTTCGCTGGTGCGTTGATACGAATTTTGTCCGTTACCGGCCTTTGCTACTCGACTACGCAAAGCGCAGTGTGGCCGGCTGGCAGCGCCCTTTGCTCCCGGTGCTAGGGCAAGTGGCCATTTCCCTGATCCGTCGCCAGAAAGTGCGACAGGTATGGGAGCAAGGAATGGCGCGGCACACTGCAGATGAGGTTGCAGCAATCGGTCGCAGCGCGCTAGAGGCCCTAGCCACGCTGCTGGGGCAGCAAGACTATCTTTTCGGCGATAAGCCCAGCACCGTCGACGCAAGCGCGTACGTCCAATTACACACCCTGGTCAAGCACCCGTTTCCCAGCCCCTTGCAGGACTTTGCCCTTGTCCGGCCGGAACTGATGGCCTACCTCGACCGAATCGCGCAGCGCTACTGGGCCGGGGCTACGAAACAGGTGGCTCCAATCAATTGAAGGATCGGCGAAGCAATGAGACAACGCTTGGACGTTTACCAATCCGTCTGATAGTTTGGAGTCATAGCACCGGTTCTGGCCGAACCCGGCCGACCATGAACGCTCAGACCCAACAAGAATCTACATGCGGCTACTGGCCCACACAAATAACTTTAGTTTCATACTGTTGGGCATTTTCTTTTTTCTTTGCGGCCCACGTGACCACTTCCTGAGCTTCAGCCGCTGTCATGACGGTTGCTTTCTCTTTATTTCTAATGAATGACACGCCTTCGAACTTGCCTTCCTTGCTACGCATGACTCTCGCAAAGACGGGCGCCGTCTTGCCGTCGCCAGTGCGCTTATTTTGCTGGACGAGGTAACGCTGGTCGATTGTTTCCATGACAAAACTCCATACTTGTAGAGCAAAGCAGCATTCTACGGCGTGTGAAGCGCGTCCAGGAAAACACGGCAGGAGCAATGATCATTCTTGCCCGGATGGCGCCGGCTGCTGAACGTCAGGACTCGGCCGAGGCTGTGTAAAAACGCAGGGCTGACGAGACATCCGAGGCACCCGGCCTTCTAAAACGCTCGCTACGGCGTTTTCTCGAGGTCGCGAAGGGTAAAGAGACCCCTGAAAACAGCGTGATTTCACGTTTTTACACAGCCTGGACCCAAAGCAGTCGTCCGCCGCCGGGTACTAATGCCTAAACCTTGGCAGGCCAGGTCTTGTCACGAATCTCTGGTTCATGCTTCGAAAAAACGCTGACGCACGCACCAGCCGTCACGATGATCCACTCACGTTGCTGCTCGGTGTAGCCGAGGCGCGCGTCTTCTTCCTTTGCCCAGCCACCATCGAAGACCTCAAGAACGGGATAACCTGAAGGAAAGTCCTCAGCGATCCAGTACTCCGCTAGCGGGACTTCGTCCAAAAGCCTAAAGCCGTCAACTTGGGGAAACGTGACTTCGATGCCGTCATCCCTGTTGCGGTTTCGAAGGACGCGTATCGACAAACGGCCGTCGTAGGACACAGAGTGAATGTCTGCGCCCCAGTCAAATTGCTCTTGGCACCCAAATGGCCTCGCTTTGATTGGCATGTATGTCGTCTCTTAGAAGACTTGATGTGCGTGGCAGTACAACGGTTATGGAGACACGGCCGGGGCAGTCGGCATGGGCAACGACTGCTCTTGGCCCAGGCTGTGTAAAAACAAAAGGGCAGACATCCAGACCTCGAAAACCAGGTTGAGATTAGTTTTAGTACGCGACGAGAGCCCCAGTCGCGCCAGAACTTCTTCTCAACCTTCCAGGCAAGGTGATCAAAATAATTGCCCGAAGTGGGCCATATCGTCGCAGAAAAAGGGCATACGTCCTGATCGCATCCATAATTGCCGCGATGCCGAGCAGTGCCATCAAGCGCTTGAGGTTATAGGCAAGCACGTGCAGACTCATTTCGGTCTTCACGCGTTCCAAACCTTTCGTCAGGAAGTGCGTCGATCCCATCCATGCTTTGATCGTTCCGTACGGATGCTCGACCGTGGACCGCCGAATTCGCATGGCGTCGGGGCTTTGTTCGAGGCGCGTCTGCATATCGTCAAGTACACCCTGGTGCTCCCAGCGCGTTACTCGTCTATTCGTGCTTGGCGTGCACTTTTCCTTGAGCGGGCACCCTTGGCAATTCGAGCTCCAGTACCGGTGGTTTGTCATGCCTTTCTCGACAGTCGCAAAACGCCAGATCAGCGCCTGGCCTGCCGGACAACGGTACTCGTTCTTTTGCGGATCATAAATGAAATCCGCCTTGTCGAATCGTCCGTCGGCCTTGGCGCCCGAAGTCTTCGTTGGCGGCACCAGGGCAAAAATTCCGGCCTCGTGACACGCGAGGATTTCCTCACCCTTGAAGTAGCCGCGGTCGGCAATAGCGGTCAGTATCGGTGTGCCGATTACCGTGCGTGCCTTCTTGGCCATCCCGGACAGTTGATCGCGATCGCTGCCAGTATTCGTCACATCGTGCTCAACGATCAAATGATGCCTGGTGTCGACTGCGGTTTGGACGTTGTAGCCGACGATGCCGCTGCCCCGTGTCATCATCGAGCGAGCGTCCGGATCGGTCAGCGAAATCTGCGTTTCCCCTGTCTTTTCAAGCTTCGCTTCAATTTCCCGGAGCTTGACCATTTGCTCCTTCAGCGACGCAATCTTGTCGTTGAGGCGGGCAGTTTTCGCTTGTTTGACAGCAGGCTCCTGGCGGTCGGCCGTGTCGAGCTCTGCCAGGTAGCGAGTGATGTTGGCCTCGATCTCCTCCATCCTGCGCTTGAGCTTTGCGTCAGTGAAGTTGCGGTCGCTGCTGTTGACGGCCTTGAACTTGCTGCCATCGATCGCGACCACCGCATCCGAAAACAGATCCAGCTGCTGGCACAACACAACGAACTGGCGGCAGACATTGCGAATGGCCTTGCCGTTATCCTTGCGGAAGTTCGCTATCGTCTTGAAGTCGGGTCTCAAGCGCTGCGTCAGCCACATCAATTCGACGTTGCGCTGGGCTTCCCGCTCAAGCCGCCGGCTCGACTGGATACGATTGAGATAGCCGTAAATGTAGAGCTTCAGAAGTACGGCCGGGTGGTAAGCAGGCCGGCCCGTTTTTGCAGGTTGCACACGTTTGAAACCAAGACCGGCAAGGTCCAGCTCTTCCACGAAAACATCGACCACGCGTACCGGGTTGTCCTCAGCAACGTAGTCGTCCAGGAGCTCGGGCAGCAGCGTGCCTTGTCCTCGATCCTCGCCTTCGATAAAGCGCTTCATGTCGCATCCGTATTGATGAGATACTGGCTTAACGTTTACTGGGCCGGTTCCGTTTACCTGGACCTATGTTTTTACACAGCCTGGGCCGAAAGCGGACCTATTGTAGCGTCTGCAACCGGCATGAAGCCGATTTTGCAATGATGTGCGACGACGGAAGACAATCCATCACGCGGTCGCGCCAACCGATACTTCCCACTGTTCGGGCTCCGGGCAGTACAGAGCCATCACGGCCTCGGCCACGTGCGCCGGGACGTGCGGGTCGGGCGCCAGCGGCGGATCTTCGTCTTCGTCCGCACTTTCGGGGGGTGACGACACTGGCAGGCCGGCGGAATAGATCGCGCTCCAGTTGCGCTCGGCCAGCGCGGTGGCGATGCGTTCGCGGTGCTCCAAGCGCCAGGGCGCGGGCGCCAAGCGGCCGTTCGGAGTCCACCACGCGAGGTCGATCTCGATGCACAGTTCGTCGTCCTGCCAATTCGGGTCGTACATCGTGGGCCGAACCGCGGCGATCCGGATCTGGATGCCCAAGCCGTGCGCCGACACGTGCACCCGACGCGGATCTAGTCCGGCCAGATACTCGATCAGCGCCCGCCGGAAGTCACGATGGAACTGGCCGAACAGGCGCACGCCTTCCATCTTGCGCCGTACAATCATGCCACGGTAGAAGCGTGCGACCGGCACGTAGTCGCGCGGGTGCGCTGGGGCGATGTGCCCATCCACGTCGACAATGTCCGCCCTTTCCATCGCCAGGCGCCGTAGGTCGCTCCAGACCCATTCGGCATTGAACTCATTTAAAGCTGCTTTCCTGAACTCGTCGCGGGTTCGCGCCAGTGCGAAAAAACGGCAGGCGCTCGCCCCGTGGTAATCGAGTTCCTGCGCACGGTCTGGCGTGTATTCGAAATAGTGCAGCTCCACTAGGTAATCATTCGTCGTGCGGCGCAGGACAATCTTCCTGCCTCCTTGCGAGTGCCATTTCAGCAGCGCGTCGAGCGGACCTTGCCAGCCCGACGGAGGCCCGTCGACGATGTAGCCGTCGTGGCCGCCGCCGATGGCGAGCTGCGCGGGGAAATGCCGGCGTAGCTCCCCGGACGGTGTGACACCCTCGTAAAGCCAGTTGCGTGGCAACTGTCGTTCTACCTCTTCACGTCCGGGTGGGACGAGCAGGTCTTCGACGGTCGTATTCAGGGCCGCCGCCAGAAGGTGTGCTTTAGTTAGGCTCGTCGCTTCCCCCTTCTTCATGCGGTGGATTGTCTTTTCGCTTAGGTTGTCGCTAGCGTGAGCCTTGATCGGCTTGCCGGCCTCGGCGATACGCAGGGCGACCTTGTCGGGATTTAGCTGGATAGTATTTTTCGGCATCGTCGCGTTCCCAGCCCTCATTTTCCGCCGCTGGCCTTGCTGTTGCCGGCAGCCGCGCGTGCCGCACGTGCCGCGAAATCGTCCTTTGACACCGTATCCTTGTCTTTCATCGTGCGGCTCTGGATAGCCGAGGCGCGATCCTGCGTCATCGGGGTCTTGTTGGCGGCGGCCTTGCCCGCGCCTGCCTTCGTCTGCTTCGTCATGGTTTCCTCCATATGTTGATCGGTAGCGGAAGAACGATAAGGCACCACTGCTGTCCAGTCATGTCTTCGATTGGGACATATTTGGACATGACACAGCCGCCAAGTAGGCGGAGCAGCGACGAAGGGCAATTCCTGCCCTGAAGAGATTTATGGGAATGAATAGCGAGCTTTTGCGTGATGCATCACAAATTGAAGGCCTTACTACCGTGGGAGAAGGACGTACGCACCGGCGCACTTCAGTGACTCATTCCTTGCTCGCCCGCCGGTCGGTGTCGTGGCACAACTCACTCAGCAGACGACGATTCCGCTCCTGGCGCGCAGTAATGAGTGCAGTGAACTCATTTATGTCATCGCTTCCCAGGCTGTCCAGCAGAGCCAGCCATTTTGCCTGCTGGTCAGTCAGTTTAACCGGCATTATGTGACCGTTGGCTTGGCCGTGGAGCAACCAGTCGAAGGTGACCCCGCAAGCTTGAGCGAGCTTTTGCACGGTGGTGCTCTCTGGCCCTTTTTTTCCCACTCCCTTTAGCAAGCGGGCAACGGTCGGCTGCGGCACGGCAGAAGCACGCGCAAGCGCAGCCTGGGAGGGAAAACCGGCCTTTTGCATGGCCGTGTCAAGTCGAGCTGCAAAGTCCATTTGTGCACTCAAAAGTATTCCCCTCGCTCAACATGGCATTTTTCGGCTGATCAGACGTTAGCTAACTCATTGAAGGCTTCTTCAAAGATTTCAGCTACCCGCGCTCGTACTGTTGCCTCTACCGCCACCTCGCCAGAGTCGCATTGGTCAAGCAGGGTTGCCGCCATAATCGCTCTACCCATTGTATTGTTGGTCGCATCACGAAAATGGTTTAGAGCAGACTCTTTGCTTGTGACGTCGTAAAGCGGTTTTCTGCGCTCGACCTCTGCTTTGAATGCCGCTGGATAAGCACGGGCCAAACGGGTGAACGCGCTATTTTTATCAGCCATTATTTTCAATGCTCTTCTGTCAATTTTCACCTACGGCAACGTAATGCACTTCCAAGTTACTTTTTGCTTCACGTTTCGCCGTAGAGATTACCACCTCAATTGTCAGGCCGCTTTCCTCTTTTTCCAGAATGTAGTCATGGAAAAATAGTTCATAGAACCACTCTCGGGAGAACACCCGCTCTGGATCGGTTGTGTGGACCGATTCGTTAGCTGGTACGCCTAAAGCGTCGAGAACAAAATCATAAAGCACATCGCTCACGGATTCATTATCGCTAAATCCTGCGTCTTCCAACTTTGCAGCTCGCGCACACTGGTACTCGAGGTACTGCAAGAGGCCTGCCATGGTCGCTTCATCGATCGACCGGGGGCGGCTGACCGGCCAACCTAATTTCTCAATCCACGGTTTGTTACGGAACATATTTTGAGTTTGCAATAAAGAAACGAAGGGTTCGCTCAGAGTTTGATGCCTAGAAGGACCGACAGCGCACTTAACTTATCATCCGTTAGAACGGCCAAATTCCTGGCGATCTTCTGTGCTCGCATTTCCGTAAATGATGGCATTTCGCCGTCGCACATCACGCCTTCGCCTGTTGTGAGCCATCGCGCATCTACTCCAAGCGCATCAGCAAGTGGAAACAGAAGGTCGACCGAGACTCCACCGTCCGGCCGGTTTTCGTAATACCAGACAGCTTGTGTGCTGACGCCAATCCGCTCAGCGACTTTGGCAAGGGTCAAGCCCGAGTGCTCTCGAGCTTGCTTAAACCGGTCAGCGAATGTGCTCACAATGTCAGCTTTCAATCAATCTTCGCTGCCTCGAATCGGCCAGTAGCTCTGCAGTACATCTAGTAGCTCCCCAGGTAGGGTCTCAGACTTTAACGGTAATTTGTTGTAGTCCTCGATTGCCATCGCCACCATCCAATCTGCCTCGTTCCTCAGATCAGCGAAGAACGTCAAATCGGCAGAAGGAAGTCGTTGGTCTTTCCCCCGGTCTTTGCCAGCGTGCTTGAGATGGTTGTAGGGATTACGCAGATATGCAAGCGCCCCAGCGATGTCATCGGACGGCGGCCTACCGGCGCCAGCATCTGCAAAGTGTTGCATGTGCTTTGCCATTTCAATCTGCCTTGGCGTGTACTCAGGTTTGTTACCTGAGTCGCTCAGCTCTTGAAGGTAGGGAGTAAGAATATTCTCGACAGCGCCAGCTAACAGAAGCGCTTTAGCAAAGCCAACATCGGTCGTGGCCGATCGGCATTCGCGTGCGGCTTCTATGAGCAGCTCGCCTGCTAGCTTCAATTTGTCATGTTCTTTGTACATTGCTTTCCCATGATTGCACATCGTTTTACTACTGTCGCCAAAGTTTTTAAATCAACCACGAGGGCGTGTTGGCATGTAGGAGCAGATCTGGCTTGAGTATGTCGGCTACTATCCCGCATCTGTCACGAGTTGTTCGGTGCAGGTCGTTCATTACACGCACCGCTGTAACTGTGTCCCCACGCGATTCTTTTGTAGACTGCCAGTGCTCGTATCGAGCTTTGATCTGATTGCCGTCCTCAAGTAGTTTTTGCATCTCCTCATGCGCCGCTTTAGAGAAGTAAAACTCACTTAACAATACCAAGTCTCCAAATTTCCAAAGTTCGTCATCGGGGAATCCTGGGCCTCTAGTGGTTAGCACGGCCCGGAACTCCAACAGCCCTTTGTATATCCTCAAGCGCTCGTTGTGTATTGCTATTTCGTTGGCCCGCTGTGCTGCCTTGCCCGCCCAGCGCGCATATACCGCGGAGCCCGCTGAAACGCATAATGCGAGCGCAGTCATGAAGTCCGAAAGTTCCATTCTTCCTTTACACGGCCAGTGCCGTCCAGTCTATGTCATTGTTTGAGGTGACGGTCATGTCGGTCTTACGGTTACCGGGCCGCTGGTATTCATATTCTCTCAGTGCTGCAGACCTAACAGTTCGGCTCATTCATGATTGGTCCCATACGTCCACCGTCAGCACGTGTTCGGCCGGGAGGGCCAGCAGTTTGTCGCGGTGGATCGTGACGCGCGTGTTGAAACCCTTGTTGGGTCCCCAATCCTCGACTGGAGGGCCATCGATGATGAAGGGCACGAAGTCACCGACCGGCACCGTGTAGCGGTTCGGGTAGCCGTTGAACGAGTGCTGTTCGGCCCGGCCTTCCTTCACCAGGTGATCGAGGAACCGCATGTTAAACACGCTGGCTTCCCAGGATGCAACCAGCGGCCCCATTGCGTCCTCTGACGCGTCACGCTCTGCCGGCGTGCGCGGGTCTACCACTACCTACCATCCGCTCATTTGTTCTCCTTTCTCGTTATCACCACTTGAAGGCGGCTACAGCAGCGTGCAAGGCCGCAGGATAGTCGGTACAGCATCCGGCCGGATCGGGGCAGCTTGCGGACACCAGGTCTTTTTCCCCAAGTATGGGTGACTTCATTTTGGAGCTTTTTCAACGCCTGCGCCGGTATGTTGACTTGCGTCATCACTTTTGGAGTCTACTATAGACACATGTTTCGTACTTTACTGAACAGCTTTCTGGAGCGCACAATGACTGAACTTCTCAACACTCTCATGAATACCAACCCGATCCACCTCTTTCTGGCAGTTGGCACCGTCCTCGCAGTGTGTAGCGGCGGCTCTAATAGGGTCGAGGAAGACGACAACAGCGATTATGAGAACGCAAGCTGGAACCCGAGCAGCGTTAACTACAATGGCTGATCCACGCTCTCGAGTGCGGGCGCGGCACTAGATACCGCCGCGATACAATAGCAATCCCGAAAAAATAAGCCCGATGATTATTGAACTGAACCCAAAAGTTGGTGTCCAACTTTTGGGGTTCAGTTCAGTCACCGGGCTTTTTTACGTCTGCTTCAATCACGTGGCCGCGTTGAAGTGGTTTGCTGCCGCCTCGAGCGCAGCGATGTTGTCTGGACCGAGCGTCAACCACGACGTATTGTGCCGGCTGCTGTGAAACGCCCATAAGGCATGTGTTGCACGGGGCTCAATGAATGCGCGGGCCGACATCAACTCCGTACTCAATCGGGCGCAGTCTTCGATGCGATCGTCCGGAATCTCCTTAATATGTGCTGCGGGAATTTTCCTAACTGCGCCTTCCACCGCAAGTTTGGTCCTGTCTCGCGAATCAGGGGTATTATTACGCGGGAACGAACCGTAGTATGAGGACGTTACCGAAATACGCGAGTGGCCAAGTTTCTCACTGACTCTTGCACGTTGTAGGTTCATCTCATCCTTATCCATCTGACCTCCGGTGCCTCCCAAGGTAACTGGAATCAGCGAAGCGATCAGCGCCGCGTTTTCTGCGAATTGCGCCCGCAGTCCATGTCCGGTAACAAGCGCATCCTTTCGAGTAATTCCAATCATCGGAAGAAGGCGAGAATACTTACGGATCGAATAAGCCAGATCCGATGCCGATCCATCAGGCCGGGTTGGCCAGCCAAGGTTTTCACTTTTCTTTAGGTGTGCCTTCACCATGTCCAACACCTGGCGCTGTTCCGGCGTTTCAATATGGATATCGCGTGGACGACCGCCTTTTGTCGCGTACGCGGAAAATTTAAAGCCATGATCGTTTTTCCAGGGTACTGCCTGAATCACTTCCATGCGGCGTAACCCGAAGGACAACTGCAGGCGTAGCATTAATCCGAAACGCCAATCAATCGCATCAGCTTGTTTAATTTTGCCTGCGATATCGATTCCGTTTTCCGACCAGCTCTTGCTACGCGTAGCAACTGTACGAACCTTCAGCTTCTCGCGTGGAACCTCAGGGAGATAATGGTAAATATCCTTCACCATATTTCCCTTGCCGATCCAGCTGGCGAAAACGCGCAGGTGCGACAGATTAAGCTGCATTGTTTTAGGCGTTCGATTTAGGCGGTACCATTCCTTGCACAGCGCTTGGATGTGCTTCTCCGAAAGGTTCTCCGGCTTCTCCAGCTTGAAGCCCAGTTCTACAATTTTATTGAAAGTCGCGCGTAGACCTTCTCCATACGCGCTCGTCGTGCGGTCACTGGCTACCTTTCCATTAACGCGAGTTCCAGCGTGTTGGGCGAGGATGTTATTAAGCTGAGTAATCAGTTGGCTCATGGTATCTCCGGGTGAAATCGAGTTAGCGCCGTAGCGGCACCGGTTTGCAGACTGTTAAACCTGTAAACCGGTGCCGCCACAAACGTCTGTGTAAAGCTGCCTTGTGCTGCATGCCGGGGAGAAGGGCCCAACCTTAAGAACACTTCGTTCGCATCGTCGTCCTTCATTGGCAAAACGACAATACGGCGACGCCTTTCGACTACCGCTTGCCTGACTTACTTCTGCCAGGCTCTGAACTCTCACGCGGTTTCTCGCGTAGCGCATCCTGCCCGTAGGCAGGTCCGTGGTGGCGCTAGCACCATATGGTCTTACTCTCGCCCGAAGGCGTCGCGGAGGCTGCATTGGCACTGGCCAAAGGACCAGCGATTCCTGCGTCGGGGAGCATCCCGATATCCGCCTTTCTACGTCTCTTGTGTTGTGTGCGGCTCGGACCCGAGCCCGGGGCGCAGCTGCTACGAGCTGCTGTTGCGACACTGCGGCGAAAACGCTGTCCGCAAGCCCGTTTTAGGACGCGGACTTTCGTTTAGTGGCCGATCAGTGTTCGTAGGTGTCCGCTAACCCGCATTCGCAGTGGTTATCGCCGACACTCAGTATTTCGGAGGAGTTCCTGGTCAGGAGCCAAAAAAAGACGCAGAACGTCCAGGGCCGACAAAAGAACTCGATTTGAGGTTGTGGTGCCAGGCCAAATTACCCTGGTCAGGAAGCGTGCCGCTCAGGCGGCGTACTAATTGGTGCTTTTCGATTCCGCAGGAACAGAAAAGGTAGAGGGTTACAACAATGCCGCATAGCGACGGACTGATATTACTGTTTCAGACCAGCGGCGTCAACACGAAACAGGCCGTAATCTCGTGAGTATTCGATTGCGCCGAAACGGAAGCAGCATGTATCGTACTCATCAACGCATCGTTCGGTTATCAAAGCGCAGCAAGTTGTTTGCAATGAGTATCACCGTGTTAGCAAATCGCATCCTTGTGTTAGCAGAGTGCAGCATTGTGTTAGCAAATTGATGAATGTGATTCGGCAAATCGTTGGTCATGGAGATTTATGTGAGCGAAGGACCGTTAAGCGGAATCCAGTCTACTAAGAAGAAAAGCACTGCTGAGTTGCGGCTGATGTTCGAGGACATTCAGGCCTTACTCAAAGAGGGCTATACCCACAAGCAGATTTGCGAGCAGCTTAACGCCGGTGGACTATCGATTTCTTATGCTTACTACCGTGTCGTAATGACCCGACTCCGGAGTGAGCGCAAGGCAAACACTGATGCGAAATTACGTTCTTCGTCTGTCGATGCAGAAAGCGTTGGTGGGCAGGTTGGTGTCTTGCATGAATCTTTGCGGGCTGATTCTACGGCGCACGAAGAAAAGGCTGTGTCTAAAAAGTTTTCTTGGGACCCAGGTGCCGCTGTTAAATGGAAATAAATAAAGGAGTTTAAATGCATACAGTTCACTTTGTATTAATGGGTAAAGGCGGTGTCGGAAAGTCGATGGTTGCTTCAATGTTAGCTCAATATCTCAGCACGTTGAATCGTAACCTCTTGTGCGCGGATACTGATCCTACAAACAAAACGTTTGCCAACTACAAAGCACTTGACGTCCAGCACTACAATATCTCGGATGAAAAGCTCAAAGTCGATACTAGGAAGTTTGATGCGTTAATCAACCGCATTGCTGAGCATGCAGGCGACTGCGTTGTGGACACTGGCGCGTCTTCATTCCTGCCGCTCATGCATTATCTGCACGAGAATAAAATGTTTGAATTGCTTGAGAGTACTGGTCGGCGTGTAGTGGTTCACACCCCTTTAGTTGGGGGCCAAGCTATGGACGAAACAATTAGGGGTTTACAAAAAATTCTTGAGTTTTTCTCCGTTCCAGTCCTGATTTGGGTGAACGAATATTTCGGCCTAGTCCAGAAAGACGGTGTGAGTTTCAAGGAAACTTCCCTGTATAAGGACGCGAAGGCGCGACTGTTTGGTGTTGCGTATTTTGAAGAACTGACTGCCGACACTTCTGGGCAGGATGTAGGTGATATGACGCGCCAATACCTGACCTTCGACGAGGCGCTTTCGTCACCGCAGTTTTTCTTCGCTAATCGCCATAGGCTCATGAACGTCCGCAAAGCAATCTACGACCAGCTCGTGAAATTGGACTTCTAGCATGGATCCGGCCGTCAAGCGGAAGCGAATTGTAGACGAGGTTTTTTCCGCTACCGGCGCAAAGATGGACCCAGAGGATCCTCTTGTTACCGCAGCCTTGTACTACAGTTACGAACTAAGCAATGCGAGCAAAGGAGTGGCAAGCGAAATACAGGGCGCTACTGCTGAATTGCGTGCTTCTATGCAGCTCTTACAAGGCGCTAACGCCGCTGTTATCGCTGAGCGGAAGAAACTGATGCAGGATATCGAGGCACACGTCACCAAGTGCGTAAAGTTGGTGAGCAAAGGGCAGTCCAACGTGCAGGACTTCAGCCGCATTCCCGTCTGGTATGCCGTTGCGGGGGCGGTGGCGGGCGCCCTCGCCCTCTCGACGGCGCTCCTGGTAGGCGTGGAGCGGAACTCAGCCTTGGCTGAGGATGCTGCGGTTGGGCGTGCGTTCGCACGAGCCTTGCCAACGATGGATCCAAAGCTCAAGCAGCAGTTGATGGAGCACCTTCATAAGCCTGCACATTGAAACATTGGCGGCGCGAACTCGACTTGCGCCGCCGATTTCCGTTGCTACTCTTGGGTTAAACCATCACAGGAGTACAGCATGTCCAACAGGAAGTTCATCAACGCCGACATCACCAAGCACGATTGGGCGCAGCGCGACCGTGCTGCCATGCTCCGATCGCTCCACGCCGGCCGTGCGCCGAGGACTCCAAAAATCGCGTCCTGCGGTTGGGGTACCGACGTGACCGGAAACGACCCGCGCTCCGTGCGCGCTTACCTGGCGGGAAAAGGCGATTTGCGCGCCACCTGGTGGAATCTGTTCAGGATGGTCTACATGGTGATCGTCCCGGGCACAACACTCACCCACGCAATGTATGCGTTTCATCGCTTCCATCACGGCCTGACCATTGGTCGCCTAACGTTCGTTTGCTCAGTGAGCGCCACCGCTGTCGACCTCCAGCGCGAAGGCTTTTTCACCGCGGTACGCAAGTGCGTTGTGGCCACAAAGCGTTAAGACGCGGTCGAGCGCCCGATGTAAAAAAGAGGCTAAGCCTCCTTTTTTCGTCTGTTGCACACCAGCGATCATTCAACCGGCACATGCTTTCGGATCAACCCTTGGGGCAGCCACAGGTCGATTATCTGTTTGATGTGAGCCGTGTGATTGTCCCTATACCGTGGCGTGACGCTATGATATGTATTCGCTGCTGTCCAGCTAATCCCGCACTTGCGCACTTGCTTGCCCAGGTGCCAGCCGGCGTCGAACGCGGCTTTGCACTCGCCCATTAAACCGGACTAACTCACGCCGTACCTTGCCAACTCAGCCAGGTGCATACTGTTCACCCCAAACATTCCAAGGTCGGCCGTGTTGTTCGAGTTACGAGCGACAGTGTGCGGTTTGAAGCCGGTTTCATGCGCTGCGATCGCGCGCAATGTCCACGGGTTCACGTTGTGATACTAGGCGGTGGCGTCAAAGCAATCAGCCGCTGCTGGCAGCGAAAATAGCAGCGCCTGCGCCAAGGTGGCGCCGGCGCGGAACATGGACTTGCTGTCGCGGCGGGAAGACATTGGTTCGGCGAGGTGCGCCAGAAACTTACTTCTTGAGCTTTGCCTCGATGGCCTCGGCCTTGATATAACCCTCCACTTTAGTGTTGTCAGCGAACAGGATTGTCGGCGTGCCGGTGATCCGCAGCTTTGCCTGCAGGGCCGCGTTGCGTTCGAGCGGAGTGCCACATTGTCCGCTCGGCGCTTGAGGTAACTGCGGTGCGTCCGCCATGAAAGCAGTTCAGGCAGCCGAAGGATCTTTCCCACATCAGATCGCCTTCGAATTAACTTTGAAGTCAGTTCCCAGGACGTGATCAAGAACGCGTAGCTGGTTACATTGTCGAGCTTGGCCGTCTCTTGCATGAGCTTACGGTAGAAGTCGCAGTTCTGGTCGTTCCATGGTTTTTGTCGACTTGCGTGAGCAGAATCCTAGGATATCGTGGTTATAAGTTTCTGATAAGAAACTTACTCAACTTCGAAAGGCAAGACTATGATCAATTTCAAGACCTCGGTTTCCGCTGTTGCTGCTGCTGTTTTCCTCGCCGCTTGCGGCGGTGGTAGCGGTGGCGGTACGGCTTCGATCAGCCCTGTTTCGACCGTTCCTCCAGTGTCGACCCCGACGCCACCTGTCGTGACCCCCGGTAATCTGCAGACCAGCGTGCCGGCACTGACTTACACCTCGACGAGCGCAGAGTTCGCTTTCGTCACTGCCTTCAACAATTTCCGCCAACAGATGGGCCTGGGACTGGTCGCGCAAAACCCGCTGCTGGACAAGTCGGCCCAGAATCACCTCGACTACGTGCTGGTGAATGACGTTCGTAAAGGCGGGACCGTGGACATGTCGTTGTTCGATCCGAATACCGGCCGTCCAATGTTTCACATCGAGCAGACCGACAAGCCTAACTTCACTGGCGTTCAAGAGATTGACCGCGCTAAGGCCGTTGGCTACCCAGGCGCCTATGTGGGTGAAGAAGGTGCGTTCGGCGGCGGCAAGGGTGGCGTAGTGGCTTTCGACAGCCTCTCCGGTACGATTTACCATCGCGTGGGCCTCATGCTCCAAAGTGTGCGCGACGTCGGTATCGCTGTCGGCACGGATGCCTCGCAGACGTTCACCTTAGAGATTGGCTGGCAAAGCCCTCAGTCCAACGCAAGTGACTTTGTCGGCGTCTATCCAGTTGATGGTCAAACCGGCCTCGGTCTCTTTACCCGCGTGGAAACGCCGAACCCGTTTCCGGACCTTTCGACAGCCAACGCGGACTTCCCAACCAAGACCGGTTATCCGGTCTCGATCGTCGTCAAGGAGAGTACGCCGTTGGAGGTTTCGACCTTTACGATCACCGAACAAGGCGCGGCTGCACCGCTGGAAGCTCGCTTGATGACTTCCGCCAACGACCCGAACCGCTACCTGCCTGGGAATGTGGCTTTCCTTGTAGCGAAAGGTACTCTCAAGCCGAACACGACCTACGTGGTGTCGTTCTCGGGACGTACTAACAATGGCGCGTTGACAAAGACATGGAAGTTCACCACTGGTACCTGACAGGTTCAGATGAAAACCTAATGCCAAACTCGGGGCATTCTGGACCGATGCACCTGCATGCGCCGGAATCTAGGCCTATCGCAGGAAGGCTAATAGGTTGATTGAACGTCGAGCAGGGCAAAAACGTGACCCCGTTTTTGCCGTGCTCCGTACACAGTTTCTTTTGTTTTCAAAGGCTTACAGCGAAAACGCAATGGACACCGTGTCCATCCGTGCGAAGTATCTGACCTGCTTCGCTAGTCAAGACTGGGCTCGGCACTCACATTGCATAGCCGGCGATTTGAGTGCCGAAAATCCATCGGGCTATACGTTAATCCCAGCAGTTGAAATAAAGGTAAGAGTGGGTCTTGCTTGAGACCGGTTTTCAAGTTTGGCAAAAATTGTCGCGATGAGATAAATATCAGGAAGAGGATGTCATGGACTTGAACAATATGAACAATGCCGAATTCGATGCGTGGCTGTTGGAACAGAGCACTGCGCCAGGTCAGTCGGAAGATGAGCGGCTTATTCAAGTGGTTAGCAACGCGCTGAGGGAGGATACGCCCCAAGGGCGTGCACACACGTTGATTGAGGCTGCCAATTTATGTATAGCTATGGCCGATAAGAGTCTTGGTGCTCAAGCCTCTGTCGGCACATGCCTGACTCTAACGCGCCACTGATCAAGCGATTAGGATAATGCTTACAGTGTGCCCGGACAGCGCCTTGACGAGTTACCGAAGCATTCGAGTTCGTTCCCCGTCATGAATTTGTTGCGGTTGGACTCCCAGAACCTGGCCGCCTGACTTACCTTATAAGACAGTAGCGAGGGCAACAATTGCGAAAACCGCGACGATAGGTATTTCGAGCTTTATAGACGGGTACCTGAGTTCAGCTGTGTGTCTGGGAAGCTTATACGCGCGTTGGTACCGACGTTAGCGTGTCGATCTGTATCTGCAGCCGACGTCGGCTCATAACTGGTGCCGTTTTCACGCGTTCGTGCAGTTTTGCCAAGTCGCGCAGCTCGTTGGTATCCTCGACATCGCCCATTTCGAGTAGGTTAATTTCGTGGGCGGTTAAAGCGACACCGTTGACCTTAAAGCGCTTCATAGTTTCCCTTTCAATTAATGTCTAACGTGGTTACATAGTTTTGCGTCTCTTTCTGGCCGCCTAGGCAGCCGCAGCAGTCGCATCTATATCGTCTGGACCGAGCAGGACTGCTTTGTGAATGCCCCGCTTCATGCATCCGGGTTGAGCCATGTGTTTTGCTTTGTCTTCGCTGCGGCAGCGCCCGGCCAGCCTGTGTGCCTAGATCTGGTGTTGCCCACGTACCCGATGGTAGTCAGAAACCGCTTAGGGACAGTGCCAAGTGCATGCGCGAATCCGGTAGCATTCGTTAGCCCAAGTGGTTATTACTGCCAGTCCCTCCGCTTGCGCGGCCCGGAGGGGCAGTGGCTTTGTCTGGGAAAATACTGATCTGTCCAACCAACTTCTTACTGCTAAAGCCGTAGTGAAATTCGCTATCAAAAATCGAAGCTTCTCGGTGGCTACCAGGCCGCGCTCTGGCTCATGATGACCAATCACCCCAGTACACATTTATTACCTAGCGTCACACTTCGACGACGAGGAAAACGCCATAAATGAAACTAACACACAGATAAAGAAAAGAAGAGACGACCCTCCAGACACGCCGCGGGCTATTCAAGCCCTGCCCTTCGCCTGGCCGCCCGCCATCAGGTGCTAAAAGAGCTGAGTGAACAAAAAGAACAGAGAGAGCAGAAAGAGTCCCCCGGGACCGGCACCGGCGACCAGCAGCATTCGCGTTACCTTGGGTCTACATCAGGTTGCATGTCCGTTAGTTTCATTTATGGTATGATAGGGACACTCCACCCCTTCAAAAACCCTGCTGGATTGCGCCTCCGGCGCCGGCCACCTGGCCACCACTTCCGGCGCAAAACGCGAGGTGAACTTGACCGATCCGAAACAGTGGGACGCCGACCCGGTAGCCTCGTTCACGGCCTTTGTCCGGACGCCCGAATTTGCCCGGACCAGCCGCCGCCTGGGCGAAGCCGACCCAGCGCCCGTGTCCGCGAAGTCGGCCGCCATCTATGGCTTCATGTTCAGCAAATTCGCGAAGTGGCTGACCGCCGAGAAAAAGCCCTTCTCCTACGTGGGCGAGCAGGACCTGGTGCGCTTCGTCAGCCAGCTGCGACGCCGCGGCGAACAGAACAGCGACATCACCGAGCGATACCTGCGCCTGCTAGAGCGGTGCTACACCCACCTGAAGATCGCGCCGAACCCAGCGACGTCGGCGACCAAGCTGGCCAGCGAGAATCGGTACTTGGCCAAGAACGAGGGCACCGAGGCACTCGAGCAGGAACAGGTCGACGCGTTCGTTGCCGCCCTGCCCTCCTTTGAGCATCCGGGCCCGAACCGAGCTGGCAGGCTGCCGAAAGGATGGAAGCGCCGCCGTGACCACGCCGCCCAGGCTTCGATGCTTTTCGGGGGTCTGCGCGTGGCCGAGGTGATCGGTCTGCACGTCGATGAGGTCGACGGCGCCTTCAACCACGGCCCGATCCGTCTGCAGATCAATCCAGAGGACAAACACGACACCAGCTATGAGCACGAAACCGTGGTCTACGACTACGGCGCCGACGCGCTGCGCCGCTGGCTGGTGGAGAGGCTGGCCGAAGATGCGAAGGGCAACCGGATCCTCGCGGGTGATCTCGTGTTCCCGGGCGACCACACCGGCAAGCCGATGTCGAAAGTAACGCTCTGGCGACAGGTCCAGGCGACGTTCATCCGCGCCGGGCTCGACGTCAACCGCGCCGGCGGCCGCACCTTGCGCAATACGTTCGCGGCCCGAGAATTGAAGAACGGCCGCACGAAGTCGGACGTGAAAGAATACCTGGGCTTGGCACTTGAACGGTCCGCCGAGCTGTACGAAACCGCGAAGCCGAGGAAGAAAAAATCGAATGAAGCTGTCTGAAATTACGGCGATCCTGGCCGATGCTTCGCTACCGGCCCTCGCACGCGAGCAGCTGCTCGAACTTGCAGGCACCCAAGCTGGTAAGCAGTTCCAAGGTGCCTTGCTTGCGTTCGCCGACGGCGACCATGGACGGCGAGACGAGCTCGAGGCGACGGTGCGCGTGCTGCACCCAAACGTGCGCGACGTGCTTCGCCGGCTGGGCAGTAATTCGACGGTCGACCAGCTGGTGGCCGCGGCCTGCCGCGAGCAGCGCCGCTTCTTCGATGCGGTCGACGCGATCGCGGACAAGACTGTCCGTTCCAGCAGCGCACGCACGTACCTGGCCGATATCGGCATCGTCACCGGTCCGAACCTTACTGCTCAAGCGCCGGCGGCGGATCCGCCCTACTACAACTTTTCGATCTACGGGTCCGCCGCGGCGCTTTGCATTGCTGAGGCCACTACCAGGTCGGATCGCAAACACACGATCAACGTCGAGGGCGCTATCGCGCTCCCCGGTGGCGGTGTGCGCAAGACTTTCGACTGGCCGAACAAGATCGTGGTGCAGCTGACGGTACAAGAAGCCTACGAGCTGCTCGCCCTACTGGAGAACAAGATCCGCTCTTTGCGCTTCGATGGGCACGGCCGCGAGCACAATAAATCGCTGCAGATCGAATTCCAGGACTCGCATTACTTCTTCCGACTCATCCAGCGCGGGCGGGCCGCAGTCGCTGTGCCGGTCCGAGCAGTCGACTCGCTTCAAATAGTTTCGCTCTTATATCGCCAGCTGCTCAGGAACGAGCCCCATCTGCGAATCGACGACCTGCGTCTGATGGTCGACCGTATGGCGACGATGTCCCCAACCCGGTAAGTCCTCTGCTTTGTGCCTGTTCAATATCCAGAGCGCACTTGTCGACAGAGACAGTGCAAAATGAAAATGCGATTGTTTTTCGTGCAGGACTCGGAGTTTGAATAAGTTCGGGCGGTGCTAAAGTCCTTCCTCCATCCTTTAGCACTTGGTCGTGTAGAAGTCCTACCCGACATTAGATGGCGTCCACACGCAATAGGTTTCAGCGCAACATCATTAGGATCAGGGCAGATTTTCGCTGCTTTTTCGTTGCAATGTTCCCTTGTCGATTGTATGATGCCTCAACATCAATTATTGGGGGCTTTATGTCGACGCGAGAATTTACCGGTATGAAAGCGCGCATGGCGCAGGAGCTGTGCGGGTTCTCCGGGTCGCCGAAAGCCTTCCGCGAACGTTTCGCGGTTGCGAACCAGGGCGCATATCACCGTATTTATACCCCCGAAGACATCCGCCGAATTCGCATGGCAATGCTTTCGCTTCCCGCAGACACCGAGCGTTCGAAGACCCTTCCTCCGATCCTCAACTTCCGTATGGCCAAAGGGGGAACAGGCAAGACGACGATCAGCGGAAATATCGCCTCTGCATTGGCAATGATGGGCCACAAGGTCCTCATGATCGACGGCGATCCGCAAGCATCCCTGACCGCTCTGTTCGGTATCGACTGGGTGTCGGAAAATATCACTCATATCGGCGAGCTGATGCGCCGCAATGAACGCAAGGAGCCCGTCGATATAAAGGCGGCAGTCTGGCCGATCTACGCGGGCGGCATGCTCGACCTGATCCCGGCAGACATCACCCTCGCCGACATCGACGCTTGGCTTATGGGCGCTACCAGCCGCGAATTTGTGTTCTCGCGCTTGCTCGAGAAGAACGTGGAGTTCTTCTCTCAATACGACGTGATCGTAGTGGACTCCGCGCCATCGACGTCGTTGCTGACGAATACCCTGATGACCGCATGCAAAAAGTTACTTGCTGTCGTGGTTCCTGAAGGTCCCAGCACAAAGGCGCTTGAGATTTTGGAATCGAATATCCACGAGTTGAACAACGCGTTCAGCAAATCCGGTCTCAACCTCGACTTCCACGTTATCGTCAATCGATACAATCAGACGAAGAAGCCGCACAACGACGAACTATCTAACCTCGTTTCGAAATACCCGAACCAGTTGAACGACACGGTGGTTCGCGACTTCATCGGCTTCGTGCGCCAGACCGACTCTTATGACGAGAAGAATAACGGTCCTGTTCTCGAAAAAGAACCGAATTCTGTAGGCGCTCGCGACGTACTTGACCTTACAAAGTCACTTATACGAATTTTCCAGATCAAACTGGCTGATGTGAATAGCGTCGCCCCGCTGGCTGGTGTTGGGAGGGCGGCATGAGCGGTAGTAATAAAAGGGGCCCAATCAAGGTCAGTGGCCTTGTCGCGTCCGGCAGGGTGCAGGTGCGGGAAGCCGCGGACGCAGGTAAGGACCCGGCCGCTAGCGCTGCGCAGGATGCACCGCGTCTCGAAGAAACGACTTTGGCGCTGCCGCCGGTGGCTAGTACGCCACTGAAAGACGCGGCCGCAAACCAGCCAGCAGTCGGCAATCATGACGCTGACGATTCTTCCGGCGCCAATGGTTCGGCGTTAACGGTGGACGCTGGAGCTGACACTGTATCGGAGCCGGATCTTCCACGCACTACGGTTGCCGAGGCAGTACGTCAAGCGCATCCTGGTGTGCAGAAGATCCTGCTGTCGTTAATCGACGATTCGCCATACCAGCCGCGTAAAGAGTACGACCCCGAGCTGATTGACGCGCTCGCCACGACGATGAGCACGGCCGGCCACGCCGAACCCATCCGCGTTCGTAAGAAGAGCGACGGACGATACGAACTTATCAGCGGCCATCGAAGGAAACGCGCTGCAGCGAGCCTGGGCTGGATTGAAATCGACGCCTTCGTCGAAGAAAAGGACGATCGGCGAGCAAAGACCGACACCATGCTCGCAGCGATCGGCAGCCATGGACTTTCTGACTTCGAAATTGCCGGACTGCTCCAAGACGCGCTCGACGACGGCATGGTTTCTTCCCAGCGTCAGCTTTCTGCATGGTCGGGCTTGAACCTCTCTAAGGTGAATGCATGCCTGCAGATGCTTCAACTGCCGCCGAGCATCCTAGCGTATCTTCAGAAGAAGCCGAGCCTTTTCAGCTTTGAGACATCGCGGGTCATCCATGGCTTGCTAAAGGATTATCCGGGTCATTTGGCGGACATCGAGCGTGGCATTGAGCGGATTGCAGATGGCAAGCCCCAGAACACACTCAAGGGCTGGGTGCTGCAGGCGATCAAAGGTCGCCCACAGACAGACCCGAACCTTATCACCAGCTCGGGCAAGCTGATCTATACGACCAAGCGTGATGCTGCTGCGCGTGCTGTCGTCGTCACCTGCAAATCGCCCGACGTCGACATGGAAGCCTTCGAAAAGAAGCTCCAGGCGTGGCTTGAAGAGCAGGCAACGTCGGTTCCGCAAACTCCTGATGGGTCCAGCGGCGCGGACCAGGCCGGGGGCGAGTAACGTGAATCATCGTGGACTCAACGAACGAGCAGAGGACCGCATGCTGGAGTCGAACGACGGGCTCATCCCCCCTCTCCCCTCCCAATGGCCCTCTTTTCGTTTGGAGTATCCGACCGATGGCAGCGAGGACGTTTTGTTTCGAATCGAAACGATTTTGAAGAAGAAGAATAGCGAATCCGTGTTTCGATTCGAAACGGAATGCATTACCCAATCGTGTTTCGATTCGAAACAGAATGGAGAAACTAATAATGGCCGTCCGATTTTTCGACGGCTTGTCGATGCGCAAGCTACCAGCAGGCAAGCACGCGCGCAACTCGAAGGAGAATTGCTCATGATGAGCTAAAACAAAAAAACCCAGCGTAGAGCTGGGTTTTTTCTTACCAGTCCCGGTTAGGTGGACTAGATGAAGCCTGAGAACCCTCATCTTATCCCCCCCTAAGCCGGTAGTCAAACACTTTTGCGGTGCTACACGCTGCAGGGGCGGCTATGTTTTCGATTTTTTTCTATCCGATCAGCTCGGAGGGACTGTCACACCCTAAAAGTGACTTTTCAGGGGCTTTCAAGGGAGGTTCGGTATGCTGAACCTCACCTATAATGAAATGTTGAGCGCGTACAGCGAGTATCCGGCGCCGATCCGGCCATACCAGTTGCGCGCAGAAACCCATCCGGTCTTGCGCGAGAAGTTCACGAAGTCAATGATGCGCGCCTTCATCGACCTCTTGGCACGGGCGAATATCTCCAACCCATCACGTCCTATCCAAGTCCGAGTCGATCTGACTGCTGAGCGTCTCGGCATCAGCTCAAAGACAGTCTCGCGCACGATCGAGGTTATGAGGAAGAACGCCTGGCTGGCCACAAGCACTACCCACGACGGACGCAACTGGCGAGGTGAATATGCAGGCCGTGAGTTCATCTTGTCCAACGCCCTGCGCAAGCTTGTAGGCCTTCCAATCGATGCAGCTGAAGGTAAGCCGAACGACGACGCTAATCCCTCTGGAGGCGGCGCCAACAGCGTCACCGCGGCGGATCTGAACGGTGAGATGTCACCTGAAGGCCAACGCAATGCCGACGACATCGTTGACCAGGTCGAGGAAGCAGCAACCGAAACTCAAACCACAGTCGAAGGTGTGGATAACACCGGATTCGCCGAGACAAAAATGTCCGATGGCGAAGCTGGTTATCCACAAAAAACAGATCAAAAATCGTGCAATCAGACCGAAATGTCCGACGGCCATATAGGTGTTAACAACGGCTTTATAAAAAAAGAAGCTTCCTTTAAAGCGGAAGCCCTTCTCATTGAGAACGAAGGCGAAAAGCCAATCCGCATCCCAGCAGACCTAGCGGACATGCACACAGTTTTTGGAATCAGCGGGAAAGGCATATGCGGACTGATGCGCCTCGCCAAGGACAAGTGCCAACGCCTTCAGGACATCTGGAAGACCAAGAAGGAGCAGCTCAAGAAGGCGGGTGCCACTGGAGGAAGAGCCGTGCTCTACCTCCGATCGCTGCTTCTGTCCGGGGAAGATTTCGCTTACATCGCTCGCACCGTGCTTCCCAAACCAGGCAATGAAGCTCTCCCGCCGGCGAAAAACAATCCAGCTGTTGATGCCCAACCACAAGCGACCGACAGCTCCTCTGCTACCAAAGCTTCTGATCGCGTGGTTTCACCGGAAGATATGAGCTTGTACGACGTTTCGAAGTTCTGCGCATTTAAGAAATTTAGGCACGTCACCACGGGCATGGTTGTACGCTTTTACGACGGGACGGCCGATGTCAGCCAGGGCTTGGCGTACGCGGTCTATGCTGGCTGGGACATGATGCGCAACCTCTACCTTGGCGTTAAACGCGGTAACCTGGTCGAGGTGACCGAGTAACGATTGCGATATTGCCTTAAGGAAACCAGAATCGCATAACGACTATATTCTGAAGTGTTTAAAAGATTTTATGGGCTCTCTCGAATGCCAAGTGGTGCCGTACCGCTGAACCTTGGTGCTAGGAGGATTGAGTCGTTTCGATTCGAAACAGTGCCGTCCGGTGAGAAGCGAACGCGCCCAACTTGAGGACTCGAGTACTTGGTTAACGCCGTTCGCCGTCTAGGCCCTTGTGGATGCGCCGACTCGAGATGGAAACAGGATGTGTGCTGCCGAGTGTTTCGATTCGAAACAGCTAAGCTCTGCTTCCTCGATCGTTCAGGCTGGGGTTTAGCTGAGGCCACTCGTGGCGCGAGGAATCAGGTCAGCGAAAGGCTTATGCTTGCCAGAGAACGGTGTTTCGATTCGAAACGATCGTTCGGCGCTAGGTTGAAGAGGCGCGCGTTTCGATTCGAAACGGTTTTGTACGAATTTCTGAAGCAACAGCAGAGCACGGCGCGCAAGGCCTAGTCGTGTGCATCGAGCGTTTCGAATCGAAACGTCGGGCCGGATTCGGAATGCCTTGGGTCGAACAGCTTCAGTAAATCTTCCGGGTGCTGCACTGTTTCGAATCGAAACAGCGCCATGTATGGAGCACGATGCGACGGTCGTTGCGACGCAAAGCAGATTCCGGCAATTGCCCGAACGACTTCTGCGTTTCGAAAAGAGATAGGACAGCTGCTCGTCGTTGAGTGCCGAGCGTTTCGAATCGAAACAGGACTGTTGCACTTCTGTGTGACGAGACCGTGTTTCGATTCGAAACAGCATTCGCCAGCCTGCGACTGTCCGATCCGCGTTTCGAATCGAAACATAGCGCATCCGACTCACCGCTCAGTAAAACGACGAGCCGAAAAAAAAGACGACCTAAAGATCGTCTTTTGCGCGGGCGTCAAATGTCAGCTCTAGCCAGACAGGCCCCGAAGATTCGACCGGAGAGAAGATTCTTGATTGGCTGCCGGTTCTACGGAAGCCTCAGCGTTTGGCGGTGCTAAAGGCTGCGTCTGTGCCGATGCTGCTGGTACCGGTTTCGGTTCTACGAAGACGCTAGTTACTTCGCTGGCAGATGGCGTTGAAGGTTGCGGGCTAGTCATCGCTGAGTGCTCTCCAGTTGATTTATGCTCGAGCTCGGATCGCAAATCCCAGACTCGCCCTCCATGCCGTAAGACGCTCCCGTCGAGATTAAAGCCAGCAAGTTCAGCTGCGAAGCCAAGTTCACGCAACCTACGTAGCTCGCCACTCTTATCTATATGCGGAATGCTAAGGCGCTGGATGACACGCGCACCGATCGGTGTCGGACGAATAGCCACCTTCTCTTGAACTGACTTCGGCTTCTCGGCCATCTACAAATCCTTATGGCGCGAGGGCGACCGAGCTCGGTCGCGACGACTTCGCGGTGTCGTTCTTCGGAACGCTGCGCTCAGTCGGGGAAACGACGAACATACCATATTTCCACATCCCCCGAGCATTGGCATATTCGGGGTCGATCGCGATGATACGGCGGCCCTTGTACAGGCTAGCAAAAGCTCCGTCACCAAGGCCCGAACGAATGAGTGCTACACCGCCACCGACAAGCAGGATGACCCCCAAGTCGGAACCGTCGCGAATCTTCGACACCAGAAAATTTTGTACTTGTGCCAGGTATTCGCGGCAGGCGGACTCGACGATTTCGCTAACGTCCTTGTATTCCCCGAACAGCTCATATCGCTTCGTCCGGCAAGCCTCCTCGATATAGGCGACCGGCGGATTTGCGTTGAGTTGGAACTCTGCTTTGCTACGCTCCACCGCTGTATCGATTAAGTTCAGCACACCGATGTTGGCGGTGCCACTACGGTGCGGGTATACGGACCGCGCGTACTCGGAAATCACAACGACGTCTGCGGTCTTACCACCCAGGTCGAGAACGCCGATAGGACGCCGAGAAATCAACTCTTCGATCTCCTGATCGAACGTACGATCAGGATTAATCAGCGCATCGTAGAAGGCGGCGATCGCCTCGCCCAGCACGCCTTGCTTGGCAATCTTTGGCAAGGTAGGGCGCGGGCCATCCGGCTCCTTGTCCGGGTCGTGGCCGACATTCTGGACGTAATAGCGGGACAGCCCAACGCGACCATCAGTTTCGAGCACCAGCAGTGGATCCTCACGCTCGACGTCGCAGATGCCGATGATCAGATTTTCGGTATCAGGTTCGGTTGGCATATGAGTACCGCCTTCGTCCGTTACCAGGGCGAAGAGGCCGGGAGCGTCGGGCTCGGTGAGGTGCCAAGCCATGCAGCCGCCGCCGGTATGGTAGTCCTCGAGGCGATCGCCTTCTAGGGGTTGTGAGTGCGCTTCTGGAAGCGGATTGTTCGTCACGGTAGTTCTCCTGGTTGCCGAAAGCCGGCGTTAAAAAAGGAGAGAGCTGGGACGGTCCCACTCTTGGTATCGCCTGATAGCAGGAGTAGGGGAGGGGCTAGAAAAGCCGAGGGAATGTGCCGCAGAGCTACGCTGATGTATTGCACCTTTCTCTCTACCGTGCAAGAGAAGAGGTCGTGGCTGGCGGTGCTGGCTGTCGACCACAGCAAGAGAGGAAAATAGCGACCGGCGCAAATCTCCTGGCGTGCAGACGATATCGCCAGCACCGCACTATGCACATTTTCAGTGGATAACGTTGCTTTCCGGATAGGTGGAATGCAGTAGGCATGCGGGTTTCATCGGCGTGCACACCAAATCAGCACCTCCGCCAAAAAGCGCGAACTCGACATTACAGATAGTATTGTCTATTTTGCAATAAAAGTGGCGTGAGAGAATATTGTTACGGCGCTACCCTCGAGTTGGAGGTTCAGGGTGCGGCAGTGTTAGTACGGCCTCGCCAATTCTTCCTTGAACGCTCTTACGGCAAACTTAAATGGCTCGAAGTACAGAATTGTGTCGCGGCGAGCCACTTCTTTTAGGTGTGCCCAGAGCGTAGTTTGATCAGGGTCATAGCTGGGCATCACCGTTTCGGTTTTGAGGCTGAAGAACCCTTTGATCGGCGCGATCGCTAAGCGCAGATAGCGGGCTACAATACGTGACAGGACAGACATAATCGGCTCCGGATACACTCTCGACGTTACGATTAGCATAATATACCACGCAGCGAAGGTTGTTCCGCACTGACTAGTAATGCCAAGCAAGAGCCCGAACGCTAATACTTTTCGCCCAGAGCATCTCTCTGAGGGCAGTGACCAACTCAGGCGCATAATGAATTGGAAATGCCCGTGTTGTCTTCGGCTCGCCCATCCTTGGAAAAGGACAAGGTGGTCCACCAGCATGGCGAGCTAAACTATCTGTACTCAATTCTGCCGGAGGACGACGACGAACACCAAGAAGAAGCTTGAGGCTGAAGCCGTCGCGATTTATCGCGCTGCTGCGGAGCGTCGTCGTGGTCAGAAGAACTTTGAGTAATAAGCGCAACTGTTCAAAGTGCTGTGGTCGGCGTCAATTACAAGGCAGGGAGCGCCACGATCAAAAGCCAGCGAATGCTAAGCCGGTGTCCAGCTTAGGTGGTGCTACGAAGGTGTTCGGTCGCTCAAGCTTCGCAATTCCAGAACTAGGCCACTATGCCAAGCGCTCGACGCGCTGACACATATTGTTCTTATCGTCTAAGCGACTTTCCTGGCCCGATCAGTCAACTCGACATTAGAAAGTGTATTGTCGATTTAGTGGTTTTGAGTTCGGGATGCGAAGCGGTAATTTCTAGCTATCAATCTCTCGATGTCATTATGCTAGAATTTCCCAACGCATGCGGATTTGTTCATTCGTCAAGCTAAGTATCTCATCAATAGGGCCCTCAAGATACCGCATGTGAAATTCAGTTGGGGTATCGTGCACTGTTAGCCCAATCTGGACGTTCTGGCTACAGTCTGGAGCGGCTCGGGCAGCTCCAATAAGTGCTGCAGCCCCACGAATTGCATCGCCAATATCGTCCAAATTTTCAACAGCCTCGAAGAACTGGGTTTGAGCATTATCTTGGTCAAGTGCAGGTATTGAAGATGGCCAGTTCATACCAAAGTTGCCGACCGGGCTCACGAGGTAGCCAGATTCATTTCCGTAATCGGCAACCCATGCACCGCGTTCGAACTCGTCTACAGAAACGCCAATTATTCTCGATCCATCAGAGCCAAAACAAGCACCCCCGATTGTTGATTCGAGATCAACCAATCGCGCCGGTGCCAAGTTCTGGAGTGTGTGCTTCGCTCGCTCGATTTCGAAAGCTTCCTCGGCGCTCAGCAAATCTAGCATCGCCTTACCGCTTATGAACGTTCCTGCTGCTACCGCCCATCCACGACCTACTCTACGGATTTTTCGATACCGATAAGGAACAAATATGGAATTTCCCACCTGATCCGAAATATGTATATCGCTCAGATCACTGGTGGTTGGGACATGGCCTGACTCGTTCGTGATAGATAGTCGAGTATCGGCAGCAGCCAGGCAAAGTATTCTATGCTGCACTACAAAACAAGCCGTCATAGCAGATTTCTAAAATTGAAAACACCTCAATTGTAAGACGGCTAAGCTACAACAGGAAATTATAGTTTCGTTACGATCGCGGTAAGTTACTGTGACGCCATACGAAATTGGCGCGTCTAAGCGCAACCAGGGACATCACTTGCGCTTCGATGTAGGTTTCGCTGCGGCGATCGCGTCACAGCGCACTCCAAGTTCTGAATTTCGTCAGACCCAGCTTATCCTTCTACGTGCGGTCACCAACTCGGGCCGCATGAAAAACTTGTAAGTAGCCTGTTCTCTTCGGCCTGTCCCGATGAGGCCATTCGGCGAAGTAAAAGTGGTCACTTAAGCGAAGTAAATTCGAAACCCGCCAAAAAAGCGACCAGAGCGACCCCGGAAAACTGTTTCATGGCCTATAAAACCGTTGCCTTGCAGTAGTTTACTTAAGAATAGGTAAGTAAACTGCTCATACGGCCACGTTCACACAGCAGTCGTTCGATGAAGTAAAAGTGAACCTATTACGTACCGTGCCCGAAGGCTCTTGGAGATAAGTTGCTGGGCCACCGCGTCGCGCCCGGGTTAGAGTTGCACCGGCAATTTCAGTGGATATGCTCTAAACCGCCCAGTTAGCGGATTGCGATCTAAGCAGGTATGACAGGCTAGACGCGGGAATAGGATGACCTGCGGCGCTGAGACGGGCGCGGTACCTCCATCGCTGGCTTAGCCGAGCAGCTTGCCCTGTTCTTCAGATCAGACCTGACATTATGGGAATAATGTCCAGCCGCCAACTTTTGCGTTACCAGTTAGTTAACAGAGCGGTGATGCAACGGCCTGTAAAGCCGTCATTAGCGTTTCGAGCGATAAGTAGTCATGGCCACACTGCTGGTTTTTCTGCCACTGACTATCTGATGAACTTTTGGCGATTCAAAGAGTGCTTGTATCCAGCATGACATTTGCCTTGGACTGCAAAGTCTTACCGGGATGCGGCGGTAGATGCATTTATCTGCGCTTCGGCTGGCAGAAGCAAGCCATCGAGCACGGTAGCAGCGTGCTGCACGGCCAAGGCCTGTAGCGCCGGGGTGTGAGTACTGAACGAGCCATAAGTCTCGCGAAACAGCCTGCCGGCCAGGAGTGGCCCAGTAATGGAAAACGCGAAGAGTCGGGGGGCGCCCTCTCTAACCTCGCCACGAACCTGTGCCTGTACAATCAGCGCTGTGATCAGGTCAAGAATGCGGGATGCAACATCGTCATGCCATATGCGTGCTAGATCCGGGAATAGGCGACTTTCGCTCATGACCATGCGGAAAATCGCAGGGAAGTGGTTTTCGTTTGCCACCTCGACCAAGCGCCGTAACAGGTCCGGCAGGCGTTCACGTAGGGATGTCCATGGCCCGGAATCAGCTGTGCCGATCGCATTCAGGTTGGACTCGAAGGCATGGCAAGCCGCTGCCCGGAAATGTCTTCCTTGGTGTCGAAATACAGATAGAGCGTACCTTTTGCAATGCCGGCGCGTTTCGCAACGTCGTCGAGCCTGGTCGCTGCATACCCTTTTTCTATAAAGACGCCGATCGCCGCATCGATAATCTCTGCGGGACGCGCATCTTTGCGCCGTTGCCACCTCATGGATGGTACTGTCATCGACAAAACGACGGGGTAAGGGCAGCGCAGCGTTTTTTTTGCCGATCACCGGTCGACAAGATGCCCAATCCGCGCTCGATGTTCGCATCCAATACGCCGAGCAGCCCGGTGACCTGCTCCAGCTGCGCTGGATTTACCCCGGCCAGTACGTGTGCGCGAAATGCATTCGCTTCTGCCTGTACCTTCCCATGCAGCTGACGCCCGGAAGCGGTCAGCCGGACCAGCTTGACGCGCCGGTCTGAGGGGCAGGGCATGCGCACAACCAGTCCGAGGTTCTCCAGGCGGTCGATCATCGCAACCATCGATGCAGCTTCCACGCCCAGACGATCGGCGATCGCACGTTGGGACAGCTCAGGCTTCGACTTGGCAATGGCCGCGATGGCCAGCCAGCCGGCCTGGCCGATACCCAGATTCTTCAGCCGTGCGTCGAGCCCCAGACGCCAGGCGCGTGCGGTAGCGTGCAGGGCGTCGGCAAATCGCTCCGACAGCATCGCATCGAGTGAAAATGGTGTTGGTGGCGCGAACATGCGTTTTATGTGTTATTTGTTTTCCTGCACAATTTGGCGCGTGCGTTCGAACGCGCCCAGGCCCGACCAGCACACGCAGATCGCTAGCAGCGCCGTCGGTAGGACGGTGGCGCTGAGCGCCCAGTGCAGCTTGGCATCGTCGTGAAAGATGCGGTCCGATACGAGTGCGACCAGCGTCGGCCCGAGCCCGATCCCCAACAAGCCGGCGATCAGCAGGTAGACCGCGATTGCCTGCCCGCGCATGTTGTTCGGACAAATCTCCTGGATGCAGGCCGGCGCCGCCGACTGCGCCATGCTAAGGCCAAGGACAGCGCAGCCGAGCAGTACGAAGGCCGTGGTCGCGTCAGGGGCGAGCGGCCAAAGCGCTGCCATCGGTGCGCAAATGAGAGTGCCGGCCAGCGCGACCCGGAAGCGTGCGGCGCGTTTCCGCCTGCGCAGCCAGCGGTCGCTCAGGTAGCCACTGAGTAAGGTACCGCCCAGGCCCGCCGCAGCGATGATGGCACCGAGGACGATGCCGGCGCGGCTGGCAGAGATGTGGAAGCGGCGGTCGAACAGGGCGGGCGCCCACGACAGCATGCCGTAGCCGATCATGGCCAGTAATGCAGGATAGGTCAGCAGGCGCGCGAAGGTGGGCCGATGCTGACCAAGGAATGCCAGGAACTCACCGACCGTGCTCTGCCCCGCCTTTTCACTCTGCTCGCGCCGTGCCGGTTCGCGCACGGTGAACAGCAGGGCGCCGAGCACGATGCCTGGCGCGGCGGCTGCCAGGAAACAGATGCGCCAAGCCGGCAGGACGCCCAGCACGGGCAGCGCCATCCCTTCTTTCGGGATCGCACCCAGGAGCCAGCCTCCCAGCAGCATGGATGCGCCCGAGCCCACCGCCAGCGAGGTGTAGTAGAAGGCCAGGGCCCGCCCGCGTCGCTCGGGTGCGACGTAGTCGGCGATGATCGAATAGGCGGCGGGAGCAAGCACCGCTTCGCCGACCCCGACCCCCATGCGCGCGAGGAAAAGAACCGTGTACGAGCCGGCCAGCCCGGACAGTGCAGTCATTAGGGTCCAGAACAGCAGGCCCCAGAAGATCATGTTGCGCCGCACGGCGCGATCGACCAGCCGTCCGAGGGGCAGTCCCATCAAGGTGTAGCAGATCGAGAAGGCATAACCCTGCAGGAGGCTGAACGAGGTGTCTGAGATCTGGAAATGCGCGCGGATCGGCCGCACCAGCAGCGCGGGCAATTGGCGGTCGAGCTGGGAAAAGAGCGTGACCAGGAACAGCACGCCGATGACCCATGCGGCGTAGCGCAGGCTGGGGTAGGGAGCAGCCAGACGTTGTCGCGGGAGGATGTCCATGTCGTTTTCCTGATTCGCGCCGGTGTCGGCGCAGCGGGTGCTACGCGGGGGTCCGGCAGGATGCGGCGATCTTGTGCCCGTCCGGGTCGCGGATATAGGCCGCGTAGGCGTCCGGCGCGACCGGGCGGGGGCCGGGGGCGCCCTCGTCGCTGGCCCCGAGCGCGAGCGCGCGGCGGTGGAATTCGTCGATCGCCGCCCGGCTGGGCGCGGCCAGGCCGATGGTCAGGCCGTTGCTGGCCGTGGCCGGTTCGCCGTTGCGCGGGTAGCCCACCATGAACTGGGGCGCATCGATGCCCCAGCCGCAGATACGGCCTTCGATGTCCAGCAGGCGCGTAAAGCCGAGCGGCGCCAGCACGTGGTCATAGAATGTCCTGGCGCGCGCGAGATCGTGCGTACCCAGTGTGAAATGGGTGATGATGCTCATGCTGCCGTCTCCTGTTTCTGACGCGTGAATGGTCGCGGGTCGGCTCAGCGCTTGCTGACCCTGATGTCGGTGGCTTCCAGGTCCCAGGTCGTCGCGGTGCAGCCTTCTTCGCGCAACTGGTACTTCAGCACCCGTCCCTGCGGGTTCTTCGGCATCGCGCTGCGGAATTCGATGTAGCGCGGCAGTGCATAGTAGGGAACGGCATCGACAGCCCAGTGGAACAGGGCTTCCGGCAACAGTGCGCAGCCGGGCTTCAGGATCGCCGTGACCTTGACGTCGTCCTCGCCTTTGTCCGACGGAACCGCATGCACCGCGACCTCCTCGATGTCGGGGTGGGCGGCGAATGCCGCTTCCATCTCGAAACTGGAGATGTTCTCGCCGCGGCGGCGCAGGTAGTCCTTCTTGCGGTCGACGAAATAGAAGAAGCCGTCCTCGTCGAACTTGCCGATGTCGCCGCTGTGGAACCACATGTTGCGCATCACCTTCATGGTGTCGGCCGGACGGCCCCAGTAGCCCATGAACATGATGTCGGGACGGAGCGGCCGCACCACGATCTCGCCGGGCGTGTTGGCCGGCAGTTCGCGGTCGAGGTCGTCGACGATCCGCACGTCGAAATCGGGAATGCGCTTGCCGGAGGAACCCGGCGCCGCATATTCGCCGCCTGGCAGCGAGGTGATCACGCTGGCCTCGGTCAGGCCATAACCGTTGCCGCCGACCTGCTTCGCGCCGAAGCGCTCGCGCCAGATCTTTTTGGTCTCCTCGGTGAATGGATTGCCGCGCACGGTATGGATCTGGCCTAAGCAGCGCCGCATCGCGTCGCTGTCCGGCGCCTGGGCCAGCAGGCCGCCCATGCCGCCCAGGATCGAGGCGATGGTGGCGCCGCTGCGCTCTACCTCCGGCCAGAAATTCGACACCGAGAAGCGCGGCACGATCGCCACCCGCGCGCCGACCAGGATGTTCGACAGTACGCCGACGCACATGGCGTTCATGTGGAATAGCGGCAGGGGCGTGATGGTGATGTCGTCGGCGGTGGCCGGGCCCGCGCGCAGCTGCAGGCGGGCCAGGTTGCACATGTAGTTATAGCTCAGCATGCAGCCCTTGGATGGGCCGGTGGTGCCGGAGGTGTAGACGATGCATGCCAGGTCGGATGGCGTTGGCTTGCTGGCGATCGGTTCGTCGCAGTGGCCGCGGTGCTGGTCGATCGGGTCGATCCGGATCGGGCAGGGCGGCAGCGTATCCAGCTTGCCGCGGTACAGGATCAGCGCGGCATCCGGCAGTCCCTCCGCCACCTGGGCGATGCGCTCGACGTAGTCCGCCTCGCAGACCAGGATGCGCGCCTTCGAGTCGGCGATCTGGTGGCGCAGGAACTCGCCGCGCAGTGCGGTGTTCACCGGCACGCTGACCGCGCACAGCTTGTTCGCTGCGATCCATCCCGCCACGGCGTCGATATTATTGTCGAGCATGGTGAGGATGGTGTCGCCGGCACGCAGGCCCAGTCCGGCCAGCGAGTGCGCGAGGCGGGTCGTCAATTGGTCGAATTCGCCATAGGTGGTCAGCTCGCCGCCAAAATCGAGCAGCACTCGCTCGGGATGGGCCGCGACTGCCCTGTCGAGTGCGGCGATGATGGTGTCCTGCTGACCCACCGACCAGGTATCGGGGTTGCCCATGCCTGCCATGTCGTCTCCTGTTTTGCGTTTATTTGTGCTTGAAATATAAACACAAACTGAAAAAGTGTCAAAGAAAAGCTTGAAATCGCCTGAGGATGCGCTTTCCGCAGCTATGGCCATGCGCTACAATCGCCGTTCCAGGAACGTGTGCAAATAAAACAATGACCGGTTCAGTCAAAGCAGTGAAGAAGACGGCGGCGCCGAAGCCGAAGGCTGGCGCCAAGGCCGTGCCTGACGCGAAGGTGGCGGCGACGCGCGCCAAGCCGGAGGCGAGACCATCCGCCACGCCTGCGGCCAAGGCGGCGCCTCGCGCCAAACCGACGGCGGCAGCGGTGGCCAAACAGGCTGTCAAGCCGGCGAACAAGCCGGCCATGAAGCCTGCGCCCAAGCTGGAGGAGGCGCGAGCCCCGCTGACGGCGCGTACCGCCGCGCCCAAGGCCAAGCTGAACAAGCGGTCGAGCGACACCATCGCCAAGATCCTGGCAGTCACCGAAGAAATCATCCTGCGCTCGGGGGCGGAGCGGATCTCGATCCTCGACGTCTGCGAGGAAGTCGGTATTTCGCGCGGCACCTTCTACCGTTACTTTTCTTCGCAGGACGACCTGCTGGACGCTTTTTCGCGCCACAAGCGCGACCAGTTCCATGCCACCTTGCTGACGATCGCGGCGTCGAACGACCCGGACGAACGCTTCCAGGCGCTGCTCGACTTCATCGACAACTATCTCGAAACCAGCCGCGCGCGGCGCCTGTTGCTGGTGGCCCCGGACTACGCCACTCGCTGGCTGCAGCGCATCTTCACCGACTCGGTGCACCGCTTCCAGGACATCCTGTCCATGGTGTTCGACGCCTGGGAAGAACGGCATGGCATCGTGATCGACCGTGAACTGGTGTGCGAGCTGATGGTGCGCTACATCATGAGCGACGTGCTGGTGCCGGCCGGTCCCGACCGCCGTAACCTGATGCGCCGCATCGAACGCTTCGTCCACATGCTGGTGTCGGGTAGGGTGGCGCGCCGCTAGCCTTGCTTTGACGAGCAGTCAAACCGTTCCGCTGTCGCCGGCGTGCCCGGCCGTGTTCCAATGAGCACACGATAATCCGCGCGAGCGGAAGGAGACGGCATGACGGGAATGAAGCAATACGACGCGGCGATCGTCGGGGGTGGGCACAATGGCATGGCGGCTGCCTGCTACCTGGCCGCTACCGGCAGGAAGGTGGTGGTGATCGAAGCGCGCGACAAGCTCGGCGGCATGGCCTCCAGCGGATACCTGATCCCGGAGGCGCCGCGCCACCTGGTTCATCCATGCGCCCTCGACCTGATGTCGCTGCGCGTGCATCCCATGATGCCGCGCGAGCTGCAGCTGGAGCGTCACGGCTTTCGCCAGGTCGACATGGAGCCGGGCTATGTCTATCTCCACCCGGACGGCAATTCGTTGGTGTTCGGCCGCAGCGCGGCGCAGACGGCGGCCGAGATCCGCCGCTTCTCGAGCCGTGACGCCGACGAGTTCCTGGCGCTGATGAAGCTGGTGGATGCCTTCATCGACATGGCGATCCCGATGATGCGGGTCGATCCGGCCCGGCTCAACCTCGGCGCCAAGTGGCAGTCGCTGGGGGCGCTCCTGAAGCACCGCAAGCTGAAACCCGAGCTGATGGCGCTGATCGGCAGCCCGGCCTACACCTCGGTCATGGAACGCTTCGAACACCCGGTGACGCAGTCGGCCCTGTGCTGCCTGCTGGGCGCCGCCGGACCGATCGCCGCCGAAGCCACCGGCATCTACTTTGCGCTGCTGGGCTTCATCCACCGCTTCGGCCTGGGCCGCGCGGTCGGTGGCATGCAGACCCTGTCGGATGCCCTGGCGGCCCGGCTGCGCGAACTGGGCGGGGATATCCTGTTGTCCTCGCCGGTCGCCGAGATCCTCGCCGAGGACGGGCGGGCTGGCGGCGTCCGGCTGGCCGACGGCCGCTTGGTCGAGGCGCGTACGGTGATCGCCTCCCTGCATCCGAAGATGGCGCTGGAGATGGTCACGCCGGGCGCGCTCGATCGCCGGACCCTGACCCGGGTCGCGCTGGCGCCGTCCAACGCCCACGGCGCCTCACCGCTGAAAGTGGACGTGGCCTTGTCGGGCCAGGTCGCTTATTCGCGCCATGAAGCCATGCGTCCCGACGGGCTCAGTCTGCGCAAGAGCGTGCTGCTGGTCGGCACAGCGGACGCGGTGCTGGACAATTTCCGCTGCGCCGCGCGCGGCGAGGTGTCCAGGCTGCCCTACCTCTGGATGACCGCGCCGTCCGCCGTCGATCCCGGCCAGGCGCCGCCGGGCCAGGACATCGTCTACCTGTATCCGGTGGCGATGCCGGTCGAGCCGCGCGAAGGCTGGGACGCGATCCGCGCCCGCGTCGGGCAGCAGGTGATCGACCAGGCGGCGGCCTACATGGACGGGCTGAAGGAATACGAGATCGGCCGGCGCATCGAAGCCGCCCCCGACCTGGCCGCGCGGCTGAACGTGCATCGCGGCTGCGTGGTGCACATCGATACCAGTCCGGCGCGCAGTGCTCTGATGCGTCCGGCGGCGGGGCTCGGCGGCGCTACGCTGCCGGTTGCCGGCCTCTTCCTCGGCGGCGCCGGCGTCCACCCGGGCGGCGGCATCAACGGCTTGCCCGGCAGGATCGCGGCGCAACGGGTCGAGCGTTTCCTTTCGGGACGCTAGGCCGCGTCGCGCGTCAGCGGATCCAGCGCGCTGCGCTCGCGTTCGACGGCCGACAGCACGAAGGCCACCGCAAACCGGCGCCAGGTGTCGGCGCCGGTGCCGCCGGCCACGTCCAGCCCGGCCAGCGTCGCCACCGTATAACGGTTGACATAGGCACTGGTGGTCGCCAGCGCCGCCATCGCCAGCAGCAGGTCGGCGTCGATGTCGGCGCGGAAGGCGCCGCTGGCAATCCCACGCGCCAGCGTCGCGCGCATCTTTTCGTTCAGCTGCGGCGCCATGCCGGTAAAGCTGTTGCGCGGCGTGGTATGGGTCTCGTGATAGCGGATACCCTCCTGCGCCAGCGCGCGCAATTCCTCATCGTGGTAGGGCAGCAGCATCCGGTCGAGCAGGGCGCGCAGCGCTTCACGCGGGGGCAGGTGGTCCAGTTCCAGCGCCAGCAGCGCGTCCATGGCCCGTGCCGACGACTCGTCCAGCACGCAGGCGAACAGCTCTTCCTTGCTGCGGAAATAGTGGTAGACCAGCTGCTTGGTAACCCCCGCTGCCTGGGCGATGTCGTCCACACGCGCCTCCGCCAGGCCCCTGGCGGCGAACTCGCGGCGCGCGGCCGTGGCGATACGCCTGAGCGTGTCGCGCTTGTTGGGCGGCGCCTTGGCCAGAGCGGGGCTTGGGACGGGGCTGTTGCTGGTTTCCGGCAGGTCGGGCATGGCAATCCGTTCGGTGGAGGCAAGCCATGTTATCCCACGCCGCTTGACCCTCAGTCAAATAAAACAGCTGGCGCCGATGTCCGCGGACCGCTGTCTTGCAGCTAACATGTGAACACGATTAAAGAAATTGTTCATATAAGGAGACAGGATGAGTACCGCCAGCGACACGATCGACCTGGAAAGCGCCTATTCGGCGGTATCCGACACCTACAAGGGCAAGGGCGACATCCATGCCGCATGCCGGCAGGCCCGGGAGCGTTCGCCGATCTTCATCGGCGACTTCATCCGCCAGTTCGAGGTGCCGACGAATGCCGGCATGCAGCAGGGGTCGCGTCCGACCTTTGCCCTGTTCCGCCACAAGGACGTGATGGCGGTCCTGCGGGACGCCGAGTCCTACACCAGCGGCTTCATCGCCGAGGGACTGGGCGCCTTCTTCGGCGGCCTGATCGTGCTCGCCATGGACGGCGAACAGCACCGCCAGGTCCGCGCGCTGCTGCAACCGGCCTTCATGCCGGAAACCGTGAATAAATGGCGTGGCCAGATCGACGCCGTCATCCGCAAGGACTTCCTCGAGCCGATGGCGGGGGACAAGAAGGCCGACCTGATGGCATTCGGGCTGGCGTTCCCGATCCGCGAGATGTACGCACTAATGGGCTTCCCCACCGATAACCCGCAAGCCTACCGGCGTTATGCCGGCTGGGCGCTGGCGATGGTCGGCGGCAACCAGGTCGACCCGGCCAAGGCCGACGAGGCGCGCCGCAACGCCGGCATCGCGGTCAAGGCACTGTACGACGCGATCATGGAAGTGGTGGTGCGGCGGCGCGCGGAGGGCAGCCTCGGCGAGGACCTGATCGGGCGCCTGCTGCGCGCCGAGCACCAGGGCCGCATGCTGGACGACCACGAGGTCACCACCTTCGTCCGCTCCCTGCTGCCGGCGGCCGGCGAGACCACGACGCGCACCTTCAGCTCGGTCATGACGCTGCTGCTGACGACCCCGGGCCTGCAGGATCGCGTGCGCGCCGACCGCAGCCTGGTGCCGAAGCTGATCGACGAGGCGGTCCGCTTCGAGCCGGTCGCCACCTTCAAGGTGCGCGAAACCGCCAGGGAAGTCGCATTCCACGGTGTGACGATCCCGAAAGGCGCCTTCGTCCAGTGCATGGTCGTCGCCGCCAACCGCGACGAGGACGTGTTCGAGAACCCGGACGTATTCGATATCGACCGAAAACCCAGGCCTTCGTTCGGCTTCGGCTTCGGCCCGCACATGTGCATCGGCCAGTTCGTCGCGAAACTGGAGCTGGGCTGCGCCGTCAATGCCATCCTCGACCTGTTCCCCGGGCTGCGCCTCGACCCCGGCATGCCGCCCCCGGTGATCGAGGGCGCCCAGTTGCGCGGCGCCGCCCACATCCACGTACTGTGGGACTGAAGGCCATGAAGACTTTCACGACCGTGCCCGAGCGCGCCGATTTCGATTACCAGTGCCTGGTGGGCCCGCAGCGCGTGACCGGCGCCGGCCTGGCCGATCTGCGCGACCACTTCGGCCTGAAGCTGACCAAGCACATGCCCTTCGGCTGCGTGCGCGACACCGAAGGGGATATCTACGCGATGGTGCGCGCGCTGAACGCGCCCGGCAGCAGCCCGAACCCGACCAAATTCATCTACCAGTCGACCCGGGTCGGCGATGGCAGGCAGCTGCGCATCGACAGGGAGCGCAGCGCCGCCCAGGCCCTGACGATGTTCCCGCGGCGCTGGCTGGACGGCGATGTCGCCGGCTGGGCCAGCCTTGAGGACGAAGCTGGCCAGCCATGGCGGATCACGGCGTCCGGCTCGCGCTTCAGCTGGCAAGAAGAAGGGCTGTTCGCGCTCGAGGGGCGCCTGCTCGGCAACGGCATGCAATGGTATCTGCCGGGCCGCGACTGGGGCACGTTTTACGTATCGCAGCTGTACGATGTCGCCGGCACGTGCGAAGGCCGGGCGGTAAAAGGTTTCATCACCCTGGACCAGGCATGGATGGCCGAGGGTGGCGCCATCCACTTCCAGAAGGACCTGGTGGTCAACAATGGCATGCATGTGATCTGGTGGACCTTCGCCACCGTCTACAAGGACGGCAGCTGGGACCTCGGCTCCTTCATGGTCGGCCACGGCAAGCTCGGTTATGCCATCTTCCAGAACGAGAAGGGCGAGATCCGCTGCACCACCGATATCGAGGGTGAGGTGGTGCACAAGCCAGGCAGTTATTTCGTCGAACGCGCGCACATCGTGCTCGAAGGCGCCGAGACCTGGGAATTCGTACCGGACCCGAAGGGCGAGATGATCGACTTCGTCGGCGGTTTCCCGATCACCGCGCAGCAGGAAGGCCGCTGGCGGCGGCGTGGCGATACGCGCGAGCCCGACCGCTCGCTCGGCTGGGGCGAGACCGATCGGCGCAACGGCAGCGCGCGCAACCTGCGGCCGTCGCCGCATGACGAGGGAGCATCGGCATGAACACGACAGGGAACATGGGCGCCGAGGCGATCCGGCGCTTCCTGCACGCCCAGATCGCGTGCTGGAACGCGGGCGACAAGGCCGGCTTCCTCGCGGCCTATCACGAGGCCGCGCCGCGCGGCCTGCTGATCGAATACGTCGGCCGCCCGGCGGCCGATGGCTGGGCGGTGCTGGAAGCGATGTGGGAGCGGCAGAACGCGGCCGTCGAGATCGAGGAAGCCGTGCTCATCGTCAACGGCGACGAAGCGGCCTGCCATAACCGCAACCGGCTGAGAAGCGGCGGCAGGGTCATCGACACGATCGAACTGTATCGCTTCGAGCGGGACGGCAGGCTGCTGGTGCGCTACTTCATCAGGCAGGAATAAGATTCACGAGAGCGGTCGACATTTTCGGAAAATGCGTCTATATTGAACAGAAATACAAAATATGTTCATTCAATGCTTCCCGCGCGAGATCGTCCAAAACGACAGCGGGAGAGGAGACGCGCATGGCCGGACTCTCGCACGATGACGCAAAACCGGTGACAGGGCCGGCGGCATGAGCCGCCTGCCGCCGGTGCCACTCGACGCCTTGCCGCCGGAACTGGGCGCGGCGGTCGAACGCGGCCGCGCCAGCCGCATGCTCAGTTCCACGCTCCCGGTCCAGGTCTGGGCGCACCGGCCGGAAGCGGCGGCGGCCTGGCTCGCCACCCTCGAGGCCATGCACCTGCGCGGCGTGCTGCCCGGCCGCCTGAAGGAACTGGTGCGCCTCAGGATCGCCTCGATCACGAACTGCAAGGCCTGCCAGCTGGCGCGCAAGGACGATAGCGTCGGCGAGGAAGACCTGGCCTGCCTGTCCTCGAGCGCGGCGCGCTTCACGCCGGCCGAGCAGGCCGCACTACGCTACGCCGAGCTGTTCGCGGCCGACTACACGGCGATCGACGACGCCTTGTTCGAGTCGCTCGAGCGTCACTTCGCCATTCCCGAGATCGTCGAGTTGAACATGTTCTGCGCGCTGATGCTTGCCGGCGGACGCATGACCTATGTGCAGCAGGCCTATGAGGACAAGCCATGAGCGACCTGCCCATCCTGCAAGGCATCCGCGTGATCGAACTTGCCGGCGGCATCGCCGGTCCGGCCGCCGGACTGCAATTGTCCGAAGCCGGCGCCGAGGTGATCCGGATCGAGCCTCCCGGCGGCGCACCCGACAGCGAGGCCGTGCTGTTCTCGGTGCTCAACCGCGGCAAGCGGCGCCTGGCGCTCGACCTCGACAGCCCGGCCGGACGCGCGAGCCTGGCGCGACTCCTGGACGCCGCCGATGTGCTGCTGCATGACCTGGGTCCGGCGCAGGCCCTCGCACATGGCCTGGACGACGTCGCGCTGAGCCGCAACTATCCGCGCCTTATCGTCTCCGCCATCGGCGGATGGCCGGCCAGGCATCCGCTGGCGAACGCGCCGGCGCGCGAGACCCTGGTGCTGGCGCGTCTGGGCCTGCTCGACGAGCAGCCCGGCCATCGCGACGGCCCTATCTTCGTGCGCATGCCCTTCACCGGCTGGCTGGCGGCCTGGTTCTGCGCCATCGGGATCATGGCACGCCTGATCGCGCGCCGCCGAGACGGCCGCGGCGGCATCGCCCACACCAGCCTGGCCCAGGCCGCCCTGGCGCCGATGAGCATGCACTGGTCGCGTGCGCAGCAGCCGACGCCGGCGTTCGCCCGGGGCCTGTCGAAAAGTACGCCGATCCCGCTGCACCGCTGCCTGGATGGCGTTTGGGTCCACGTCCATTACTCGCCCGACAAGGCGCCCTGGATGGCCGAGGCGCTGGCGGCCATGGGGCCGGCGGCGGTGGCGGCCGAAAACGCCAAATACCCGCCCAGCCACGTCGCGCCCAATTTCGGCGCCAACAAGGCCATCATGGCGACCCGCCCGGCACGCGACTGGGTCGAACACTTCTGGGCGCATGACGTCGCGGCCCAGGTGGCGGCCCCCTTCGGCGCGATCTATGCCAGCACGCAGGCCCGGGTCAACGGCTATGTGCTCGCGCTCGACGATCCGCGGCGCGGCACGGTACTGCAGCCTGGGCCGGCTTATACGGGCGCGCCGCCGCCGCGGGTGCGTGGGCCCTTGCAGGGGCTCGAGGAGGCAGCGCCGGCAACGCCCCGGACCCGGCTCCAAGCTGCGCCCGTGGCCCCGGCCACCGCCGCCTTGCCGCCGCTTGCCGGCGTCAAGGTGCTCGACCTCGGCGCCTACCTTGCCGGCCCCTTTGCCACCATGCTGCTGGCGGACCTGGGCGCCGAGGTGATCAAGGTCGAACCGCCGGACGGCGACGCGATGCGGCGCCTGGAACGCGTCTTTGCGGGTACGCAGCGCGGCAAGCTGGGCGTCACCCTCAAGCTCGGCGAACCCGCCGCCGCACCTGCGCTCGCCGCCCTGGTGCGCTGGGCCGACGTGGTCCATCACAACATCCGGCTGCCGGCCGCGCGCAAGCTCGGCGTCGACCATGTCGCCCTCAGTGCGATCAAACCCTCGCTGGTGTTCTGCCATATCAGCGCGTATGGCCCGGCGGGCGAACAGAAGGACTGGCCGGGCTTCGACCAGTTGATGCAGGCGGCCTGCGGCTGGGAGACCGCGTGCGGCGGCGCCGGCAATCCTCCCATGTGGCTGCGCTTCGGGGTCGGCGACTATCTCGCCGCCTTGTCTTCGGTGTTCGCGGTCTTGCTGGCGCTGTACCGGCAAAGCGAGGACGGGCAAGGGCAGATGGTCAGCGCCTCGCTGCTTGGCGCCACCCTGCCGACCGTCGCCGAAGCGGTGATGCTGGCGGATGGCTCGGTGACTCCCATCGCGGCACTGGACGCGGCCCAGACCGGTGTATCGCCGGACCATCGGCTCTACCGCTGCCTGGACGGCTGGCTGGCGGTGGCGGCACTGGACGCATGCGAAGCGCAGGCCCTGGCCGCGCTGGCCGGCGCGCCCGGGCAACGCGAAGCCTGGTTCGCGGCGCGCCGGCGCGAACAGGCGCTGACGCTGCTGAGTGCTGCGCG
>Ga0209023_10000758_pt1 | contig 46356 bp, 31 predicted proteins | sample LakOneMetagenome_FD_187468 | JGI IMG/M metagenome (GOLD analysis project Ga0209023, IMG submission 187468) | Freshwater and sediment microbial communities from Lake Erie, Canada (SPAdes) (version 2) | ecosystem: Environmental > Aquatic > Freshwater > Lentic | place: Lake Erie, Canada...
GCGCCAGACGTTACCAACCAGCCAGTAGATGAGCGCGCCAGCCGGCGTGGAGACGAAGACGAAGATCAGCACCAGCGGCATGAGCATCATCATCTTCTGCTGCGCCGGGTCAACACCGGTCTGCGGCGTCATCCACTGCTGCAGGATCTGCGTTGCACCCACGAGCACCGGCATCACGTAGTAGGGATCGGGCAGGGACAGGTCGTGAATCCAGCCAACGAACGGCGCGCCGCGCAGTTCGATCGCCGTGGTCAACAGCGAGTAGAACGCAAGGAACACTGGCAGCGTGAGCAGAATCGGGATGCAGCCGCTCGCTGGATTGACGCCGTTGTCCTTGTACAACGCCATCAGTTCCTGATTCATCTTCGCCTTGCCGGGGTCGGTCGACTTCAGCTTGGCGTAGCGTTCCTGAATGGCCTTGGCTTCGGGCTGAATCTCCTGCATCTTCCGCATCGACACCACGCTCATGTGGTTCAGCGGAAACACAATCAGGTTGATCAGCACGGTGAGCGTGAAGATTGCCCAGCCGTAGTTGCCCACATACCCGTGAATCCAGTTCAACGAGTTGAGCAACGGCACGACGATGATGCGGAAGATGCCGAAGTTGATCGCCGAGGTGAAGCTCGGGTCGATGGCACGCAGCGTCGCAAAGTCCTTGGGACCGGCGTAGAAGGTGAGCTCTTGATCCGCGGCTGCTGGCTGAATGGAGAACGCCATCCGGTCGCGCGCCGGATCCTTCGAGTTGGCTGGCGGTGGAACCGTCAGCGGCTCGTAGACCACCTTGGCCCGTCCCGGCTTCAGCGCGAGCGCTGCGAAGTAGTGATCGTCGACGCCGGCGTAGTCGAAGCCCTGGTCATAGCTCGGAGTCGTCGTCACTTTCGCCGCAGTGAGACGGCTCACTGACCCAGCTGTCGAGAACAGTGCTTCCGGCTTGACCGCCGATCTGGTTGTCTGGGAATCAGAATCGCCAAGGCCGGGACCCCAGAGAATGGTCGCCGGAACGGCTTGACCGTTCTCGGTCACCGACGTCTTGAGTCGCACGGTATACGTGCCGGGGTTGAGATTGAATTCCTTGACCGCGCTGAGGCCAGCCTCGGTCTTGTACTCGAACACGATCTGTTCGTTCGAGGCGTCGCGCGTCTGTTTCACGGCCCACAGCGCCGTATTCAGCGCCGTCGTTGTCGCCGCGTCTGAGACGCTGAGCGAGAAGGGCAGTGGTTGCGCGTCGCCGAACGATGCGTCGACCAGTTCGAGCGGATCGCCGTTTCGGTCGCGGTAATCCTTCAGTGCCCAGCTCTTGAGCCGTGCACCGCGATTGGTGAAGACGGCCGACACATGCGGCGTCTCGATGGTGATGTCGCGGGCGCTGCTCTCACCGACCAGGGCAGGCGCGGCCGCAACAGTTGCACCGGCGGCCGCAGTTCCGTCAGGCGCAGTCGCACTGGCAGCGCCGGTGGCTGCAGTCTGAATTGCGGCCGTTGGCGCTTTGGCTGGTGGCTTCGACGGGTAGAACTGCTGGTACCCGTACAGGACCACGAACGAGAGCAGTAGAGCAATGAGAACGCGGCGTTCCAATTCAGTTCCTTGGCGGCACCGGGTCGTACCCGCCGGCGCAAAATGGGTGGCATCGCGAAAGTCGCTTCGCGGCGAGCCAGATGCCGCGACCCAGTCCGTGCACGCGGATGGCCTCGGCGGCGAAGTCCGAGCAGGAGGGTACATACCGGCACGCGCCGGTGAAGAGCGGCGAAAGGAGAAGCTTGTAGAGACGGAGCAGTACGAGCGCTATCGTGACGCCGACACTCCGGGTCGCCGTGTGGGAATTCGACGACTCAGCGCGATCGTCGTGCGCTTCGTTCGAGAGTGTTGCGGAACTCACGTTCAAGGGCGACCAGGGAAGTGCCGAGCAGTTCCCGCCTCGGAACAACGACAATGTCGAATCCGGGCGCGAGCTTGTTGCGACGGAAGACTTCTCGAATCAAACGCTTTGCTCTGTTCCGTACGACCGCTCCACCGAGTTTCTTCGTGGCGGCAATCCCGAGGCGACCTTCGGCCAGCCCGTTGGGAAAGCGGAACAGCGTAAATTTCGCGCCGTGAACTTTGACGCCCTGGTCGTAGATGCGCTGGTACTCGGCCCGTTGCCGGACGCGCTCGTGACGACCAAAACCTGCCATGACGGCTAGTCCCATCGCCCGCACAACGGCTGCGGGCGCTCGTGCTTCAACTACTCGCTGCTGACGGTCAGGCGCTTGCGGCCCTTGGCGCGTCGGCGCTTGAGCACCAGACGTCCATTCTTCGACGACATACGAACCAGAAACCCGTGCGCCTTGGCGCGACGACGGGTATTCGGCTGAAACGTGCGCACACCCTTAGCCATGATCTCTCCGGGCTCCCGCCACACACACTACTCGCTGCGATGACCTGCAGGGGCGGAGCCTGTAAATAGAACGAACTTCCAATGTTAGCGAACGAATTCGTGGGGTGTCAATGAGACAGGCGGTGTGCTACAGTCGCCAGCTTCGCCTTCGCCTTTTCGGCGCGATTTCTGGGTCCACCGAGCCGTCGCATCTTTGGTCTCTTCCCATAGTTTTCAACAGCTGTGGAAAAAACTGTGGAAATTAAAGAGGATCCGGGCTCTGGTGACTATTTTTCGCGATTTGTCAGCATTTCCAGCGATCCTGTCTTTGTAAACAACTGATACATAGACACTTATACTGTTCGGTTTTAAACACGTCCGTGCACGCCCCGTGGATCAAACGGCTGGGTTGCGGCGTTGACTGGTGTTGTTGCAGGCCATGAACATCTGGGATCAAGTCCTCGCGCGCATCGAAACGAAAGTCAATCGCCACAGCTTCTACACGTGGTTCAAACCCACGAGTTTCGTTGCCGAGGACGGAAGCGCTGTGTCCGTCAGAGTTCCAAACGGTCTGTTCAAGGAATGGCTGACGAAACACTACGCAGGTGTGATCGCGGAAGCGCTTGCCGAAGTGAAGCGGCCGCAGCTGGCCATCCAGTTCGTCGCCGACGCCCAGACAGACCCCGCCGGCATCCCGCTCAGTGCGGACGAAGTCGCGGCCTTGCAGTACCAACCGCCGGCACCGCCGCCGCCAAGCAACGTCGGTCTCAATCCCCGCTACACCTTCGACACCTTCATCGTCGGATCGTCGAATCAGTTCGCGCATGCCGCGAGCCGAGCCGTCGCCGAAGCGCCGTCACGCTCCTACAATCCGCTGTTTATCTACGGCGGCGTGGGACTTGGCAAGACGCACCTGATGCACGCCGTCGGTCACTACGTGCTGCAGCACGATCGCAATCTGAAGCTGACCTACATCTCGTCCGAGCGTTTCATGAACGAGATGATCAACGCGGTTCGCTATGACCGCGTGTTGGACTTCCGTGAGCGGTACCGCTCTGTAGACGTGCTGCTGGTTGACGACATCCAGTTTCTCGCTGGCAAGGAAGGCACACAGACCGAGTTCTTCCACACGTTCAACGCGCTCTACGATTCGCAGAAGCAAATCGTGCTGAGCAGCGATTGCCCGCCGCACGAAATTCCTGCGCTGGAAGAACGGCTTCGTTCACGTTTCGAGTGGGGTCTCATCGCCGACATCCAGTCGCCAGACCTCGAGACCAAGGTGGCGATTCTCAAGAAGAAGGCCGAAGCCGAAGCGGTGCCTCTTCCAGATGATGTCGCGATCTACATCGCAGGGCGAATCAAGTCGAACATCCGCGAACTCGAAGGATCGTTGATTCGACTCGTGGCGTACGCGTCGCTGACCGGGCAGGAGATTTCGCTGGCGCTCGCGCAGGAAGTGCTGCGCAACATCCTGGATGAGGAAAAGGCCGTCACGATCGAGACGATTCAGAAGTACGTGGCGGACTACTACAACCTGAAGCTCATCGAGCTGAAATCGCGGAACAACTCGAAGTCGGTGGCCATGCCAAGGCAGATCGCCATGTATCTCTGTAAATTACTGACTCATCAGTCTTTACCTGAGATAGGGCGAAGCTTTGGCGGCAAGCACCACTCGACCGTGATCCACTCCATCAGGAAGATCGAGGACCTTCGCAAGAAAGACTCGGATTTCAACAACCTGATGGGGAGCTTTCTGGAAGCTTTTCGGTAGATCGCACCTTTTTCAACAGGGCTTTTTGCACACGCGTGCGGAAAAAATGTGCGTTGAAGGGTCTCGGCGCCGGTCTGGCCAAAACGAAGCAAATCTTCCACGTTTTGTCCACACCTTAAGTTATTCATTTGAAAAGACTAATGAGCCGTCCACACTTTTCAACACGCCTTTCTTTCCTATATAATTCTTCTCTTTAGATCATCCCTCTCCACAAGGATTCGCGGGCTCCTGAGAGACGCGCCCTTTTCGAGGACAGCACAGCTATGGAACTCGTCGTACGCAAGCACGACCTCCTGCGAGAACTGCAACTGTTTCAGGGCATCGTCGAACGCAAGAACACGATTCCCATCCTCGCGAACGTGCTGCTCGATGCAACAGACGGCGAGGTGAAGTTTCTCGCGACCGATCTCGAAGTTGGTCTGAGAAGCCGCTGCGAGGCCACGGTCACCAAGCCAGGTGCGCTGACGCTCCCCGCCAAGAAGCTGTACGAGATCGTGAAGTCGCTGCCAGACACCGACATTCGCATTGCTGAAGACAAGAGCGGTGTGAAGGTCGCTGCCGATCGCTTCGACTCACGCATGCAGACGCTGCCGAAGGACGACTTCCCGACGCTGCCAGACGGCACGGGCCAGCCGACGGCCACACTGTCGTCGGCATCGCTCAAGGAGATGGTCGCGAAGACGCAGTTCGCCATCACCGGCGAAGACACGCGCTACTTCCTCAACGGTGCGCAGTTCGTGCTGAAGGGCGACCAGATGAGTCTCGTGGCCACTGACGGCCATCGCCTGGCCCTGGTCACGGTAACGCGTCCTGACACACCGAAGGACTTCCCTGAGGTCAAAGCCATCCTTCCGAAGAAGACACTGAGCGAACTCGGCCGTCTGCTCGGCGACGGCGACGGGATGGTTGGCTACGAGCGCGGCGAGAATCACCTGTTCTTCGACGTGAATGGACGCCGGTTGATCTCGCGCATGATCGACGGTCAGTTCCCGGCCTACGAGCGCGTCATCCCGAAGGGCAACGACAAGCACATCGAGTTCGAGCGCGAGCGCCTGACCAATGCGGTCAAGCGCGTGCAGATCCTTTCGAACGAACGATCGCGCGCCGTGAAGTTCATCGTCGAGAAGGGCAAGGTCGAAGTGACGTCGAGCAGTCCTGAACTGGGCGAAGCTCACGAGACGCTGCCTGTGGACTACAACGGTCCGTCGATGCAGATCTGCTTCAACGCACAGTACGTCCTCGATTTCCTCGCCGTCGTCTCGACTGACGTCGTGGCACTCGAACTGAAGGACGAAGTCAGCCAGGCCGTGATGACACCGGTCGGCGCCGAAGGCTACGAATACACCTACGTCATCATGCCGATGCGAGTCTGATGGAACGAACCGAACAGCAAGAATCGCCCGACGCGTCACTGACCGAAGCGCCAAACGCGCTGTCTACGCACAACGGACCGGGGTCAGCCAAGGACGTCACCGACTATTCGGCCGACAGCATCAAGGTTCTCGAAGGTCTCGAAGCCGTCCGGAAACGACCGGCGATGTACATCGGTTCGACCGGACCTGCGGGCTTGCACCATCTCGTCTACGAGATCGTCGACAACTCCATCGACGAGGCGCTTGCCGGATTCTGTGACGAGGTCAGTGTCACGATCCACATCGACGGGTCGGTGACGGTGATCGACAACGGCCGCGGCATTCCGGTCGATCGCCACGAGAGTGGCAAGTCGGCGGCCGAAGTCGTCCTCACGGTGCTGCATGCCGGTGGCAAGTTCGAGAACAGCGCCTACAAAGTCTCTGGCGGCTTGCACGGCGTCGGTGTGTCCGTCGTCAACGCGCTGTCGGAAACGCTCGACCTCGAAATCTGGCGCGGCGGTCAGGTCTACCAGCAGACCTATCACCGCGGCGCGCCGGTGGCCGACCTCGAAGTCACCGGAACGTCGAAGCGTCGCGGCACCAAGGTCACCTTCAAGCCCGACTCCACGATTTTCGAAACGACCGTCTACAGCTTCGACACGCTGGCGCAGCGCCTGCGCGAGCTGGCGTTCCTCAACGGCGGCATCGTCATCACGCTCGACGACGAGCGCGACGGCAAGAACCATCGCTTCCACTACGACGGCGGTATCGTCTCGTTCGTTCAGCATCTGAACAAGAACAAGGCGGTCGTGAACGACAAGCCGATTTACATGCACGGCGACAAGGACGGCATCGACGCCGAGATCGCCATGCAGTGGAACGACAGCTACGCCGAGCAGACGTACTCGTTCGCCAACAACATCAACACGCACGAGGGCGGCACGCACCTCTCGGGTTTCCGAGCGGCGTTGACCCGCACGATCAACTCCTACGCCACGAAGAACAACCTGGCGAAAGATCTCAAGGAGAGCGTGTCGGGCGACGACATTCGTGAAGGTCTCACCGCCGTCATCAGCGTCAAGATTCCACAGCCGCAGTTCGAAGGTCAGACGAAGACCAAGCTCGGAAACACCGAGGTCAAGGGCATCGTCGAGACCATCGTCAACGACAAGCTCGGGGAGTTCCTCGAAGAGAATCCGGCCGTCGCGCGCAAGATCATCGGCAAGGCGATTGACGCAGCGCGGGCCCGAGACGCGGCCCGCAAGGCGCGTGACCTCGTTCGCCGTAAGGGAGCGCTCGACGGGAGTTCGCTGCCCGGCAAACTGGCAGACTGCCAGGAACGCGATCCCGCATTGAGCGAGTTGTACATCGTCGAGGGTGAGTCGGCAGGTGGGTCAGCCAAGCAGGGACGCGATCGACGCTTCCAGGCGATTCTGCCGCTCAAGGGCAAGATTCTGAACGTCGAGAAGGCCCGCTTCGACAAAATGCTCGGCAGCGACGAAATCAAGACGATGATTGCGGCGCTTGGCTGCGGCATCGGCGCCGAAGACTTCGACATCGCGAAGCTGCGCTACCACCGCATCATCATCATGACGGACGCAGACGTCGACGGATCGCACATCCGCACGCTGCTCCTCACGTTCTTCTACCGTCAGCTTCCGGCCATCATCGAGAACGGCTACGTCTACATCGCGCAGCCGCCGCTGTTCCGCGCCAAGCGCGGCAAGTCGGAAACCTACATCAAGAACGAACGCGAACTCGAGGACTACCTGATTCGCCGTTCGGTCGCCGGACGCGTCGTTCGCTTCGGCACCGACGGTGCGGACTTCTCGGGTCCCGAGCTGGAACGACTTCTCGAGCGCATGATGACGCATCAGAAACTGGTGCAGACCATCGAACGCCGCGGTGTCGGGCGCGAGATCGTCGAGTCGCTGCTCGCGGCCGGCGCCGACCGCGACTATTTCCTCGATCGCGATCGTCTCGAGTCGCTGGCGCGCACGCTCACGATTCCGACGCGCACCGTCAGCGTCCTCAACGATGAGGAACACAGCCGCTTCCAGCTGCAGATCGAAGATCGCGCGAGCGGCTATCCGCGCAACCACACGATTGGTGTCGACTTCCTCGCCACACCCGAGTACCGCAGTCTGCTTGCCAACAAGCGTGACATGCCCAGCTTCACGGGCGTCATCACCGTGTCGACGTCGCAGGCGGCGTCGGCCGAGGAGAGCGATGCTGCGGCTGACGGCGAGACGGTCGTGCCGACCGAAGCTGTTGTGACGGCGGCGGACCTCGCGCGCCACGCGACGGAACCCAAGCCGGTCGCGCGCAAGGCGCCGGAGCAGCCCGATGTCACGCTGAAGACCATCGACGAACTGGTCGAGTTCTTCATCGCCGCCGGCAAGAAGGGCATCGCCATCAACCGGTACAAAGGTCTTGGCGAGATGAACCCGGACCAGCTCTGGGAAACGACCATGGACCCGACGATCCGCACCTTGCTGCAGGTACGTGCGGAGGATCACACCGAAGCCGATCAGATGTTCACGACACTGATGGGCGATCAGGTGGAGCCACGTCGCAAGTTCATCGAAGACAACGCGCTCGACGTGAAGAACCTGGACGTCTAGCCACGTCCGTGGCCGCGCGGTGATGCATCACCCGCGACCTGGCCGCACGTCGATACCGTTGTAGGACGAGCGGTACGGATCTGAACCTCCGTTACCGCGTCACTCGGATTCGTGTCATCTATGTCAGAAACACCAGTCGCACAGCAGCATCTGCCCGTCAACATCGAAGACGAGATGAAACGCTCGTACATGGATTACGCGATGAGCGTGATCATTGGACGAGCGCTGCCCGACGCACGAGACGGTCTGAAGCCCGCGCATCGCCGTGTGCTCTACGGCATGAAGACGATGGGCCTGACCTCGACGCGCGGCTACCGCAAGTGCGCGAAGATCGTCGGCGAGGTGATGGGCAACTTCCATCCCCACGGCGACGCGTCCATCTACGACACGCTCGTTCGACTCGCGCAGGGCTTCAACATGCGCTACCCCCTGGTCGATGGCCAGGGTAACTTCGGTTCAATCGACGGCGACCCGGCCGCCGCGATGCGATACACCGAAGCGCGTCTGAAGCCGCTCGCCGACGACATGATGGTCGATCTCGACAAGGAGACGGTCGACTTCACGCCGAACTACGACGAGACGACGGAAGAGCCCACGGTGCTTCCGACGCCGTTCCCGAACCTGCTCGTCAACGGGTCGGCCGGCATTGCCGTCGGCATGGCCACGAACGTTCCGCCGCACAACCTCACTGAAGTGCTGGACGGATGTATCTGGGTCATCGAGAACACTTACCTCAGCGATCCCGATCAGGCTGCGCGCCTCACCCGCATCGAGAAGCTGCGTCACCTCGTTCGCGTCATCACCGGTCCCGACTTCCCCACCGGCGGCTACATCGTTGGCCGCGGCGGCATCATGCAGGCGTACTCGACGGGTCGCGGCTCGATCCTCATGCGCGCCAAGTCGAGCACGGAGACGTCGAAGAAGGGCGACAAGACGTCCATCGTCTTCACCGAGATTCCGTATCAGGTCAACAAGGCGAAGCTGATCGAACGCATCGCCGATCTGGTGCGCGACAAGATTCTCGAAGGCATCTCCGACCTGCGCGATGAATCAGACCGCGACGGCATGCGCATCGTCGTCGAGCTGAAGCGCGGCGAGCTGCCCGAGGTCGTGCTGAACAACCTGTACAAGCACACGCCGCTGCAGTCGACCTTCGGCATCATCATGCTCGCCATCGTCGGCGGACGCCCGAAGGTGCTGAACCTGCTCGAACTCGTTGAGAGCTTCGTCGAGTTCCGGCGCGATGTCGTACGGAGACGAACAGAGTACGAGCTGCGCAAGGCCGAAGCGCGCTACCACATCCTCGAAGGCCTGCGGATCGCGCTCGACAACCTCGATGCGGTCATCACGCTGATTCGCGCGTCGAAGACCGTGGCCGAAGCCCGCGAAGGGCTGATGACGAACTTCGGCCTGTCACAGCTCCAGTCGCAGGCCATCCTGGACATGCAGCTCCAGCGCCTCACGGGTCTCGAGCGGCAGAAGATTCTCGACGAGCTCGCCGAGCTGCTGAAGGAAATCGAGCGCCTGCGCGCCATCCTCGCGAGCGAGCGCCTGCTGATGCAGATCATCGTCGACGAGCTGCGCGCCGTGAAGGAGAACTACGGCGACGAGCGGCGCACCGAGATCATCGACGGCGAAGCCGGCGACATCAGCATCGAAGACCTCATCGCCGACGAAGACATGGCGATTACGGTCAGCAACACCGGCTACATCAAGCGGACCGCCATCACCGAGTACCGGAACCAGAAGCGCGGTGGCAAGGGTCGCATCGGCATGCGCACCAAGGAAGAGGACTTCGTCAATCACCTCTTCGTGGCGTCCACGCATGCCTACATCATGATCTTCTCCGACAAGGGTCGTGCGTACTGGCTCAAGGTGCACGAGATTCCCGATGTCGGCCCTGGCGGCAAGGGCAAGTCGATCGCCAACCTCGTCTCGATGGAAGCCGGCGAACGCATCGCCTCGATGCTCTCCGTCAAGACGTTCGACGATGACAAGTTCATCATGATGGGCACGCTGAAAGGCGTGGTGAAGAAGACGGCGCTGTCTGCCTTCAGCAACCCGCGCGCCGGCGGCATCATCGCCATGGGTGTCGAGGACGGCGATTCGGTTATCGCTGTGCAGATCACCCAGGGTTCGAGCCAGGTGCTCATCGGCACGCGTAACGGCATTGCCATCCGCTTCGAAGAAGACGACGTGCGCCCGATGGGCCGCACGGCCTACGGCGTCCGCGGCATCTCGCTTCGCGACGACGACTACGTGGTCGGCATGGAGGCGGTGAAGCCGGACGGAGCGCTGCTCACGGTCACCGAGAACGGCTACGGCAAGCAGACGCAGGTCGACGAATATCGCGTCACGTCGCGCGGTGGACTCGGCATCATCAACATCGACACGTCCGAGCGTAACGGCAAGGTCGTGGCCGTGGCGCACATCGAGCCGACCGACGAGATCCTGATCGTGACGCAGCAGGGGATGATGATTCGCATCCCGTCAGCCAGCGTCCGCACCACGGGTCGCGCCGCACAAGGTGTCAGACTCATCAACATCGAGGATGACGACCGCGTGGTTGCCGTCGCAAAGGTGGAGCTCGAGGAAGTCGCCGTCACCGCAGACGACGAGGCACCCGGCGAGCCAGGCACTGGAACCGGCGACGCGGGCGCGAGTGACGACACTGGCACGCCCGAGGGTTCGCCGACCGAATAGCGTCGGCACATGCTGACGTGCCGTCATGCGGGTGTGTGCGGAGGGTGCAGCGTGCTGCACCTTTCGTACACAGACCAACTCACACGCAAAACGGCGCTCGTGAACGATCTGCTCGGTCGATTCCTGCCGTCAGGTCGGTCCGCCCGATCTGAGCCTGTCTTCCTGCACGTCCATCACCCAACGCCAGACCCCGCGCATTTCCGACACAAGGTGTCGTTCGTGTTCGAGAACGACGGCCGTCGCCGCACGCTCGTCATGGGACACCACGAGCGTGGGTCGAAGCGCGTCGTGCCTGTGACCGAGTGTCCTGTGCACAGCCTGCGCGGCAATCGCATCGCGTTCGCCCTGCGCGATCGCCTGGCAGCGGCCGGCATTGATGCAGCCGGGCCGTCACTCTCCGGCATCGTGCGTTACGTGATTGTGCGTACGACGCAGGACGACCGTGAGGCAGTGGCCATGCTGGTGGTCACACGCAACGACAAGTCGCTGCGTGCGCCGCTCCGCGCGTTTCTTGCGTCCGCAGACCGTCCAGACGGACTCTTCGTCAACATCAACGACGACCCTGGTCCACTGATGGTTGGCGAGCGCACGCTCAAGATCGACGGTCGGAGTCAGGTCAGGGAACGAGTCGGAGGCGTGTCCTATCTCATTTCGCCAACGGCGTTCTTCCAAACCAATCCTGCCGCGGCAGCCGTCTTACAGCGCACAGTCGTCGAATCGATGAGCGGCGCATCTCGCGTGCTGGATCTGTACTGCGGAAGCGGTCTGTTCTCGCTGCCAATCGCCAAGGCGGGCACTCGCGTGCTTGGCATCGAAGAGAACGCCCAGGCGATCAAGGACGCCGAGCACAACGCTCACCTGAACGCGGTGCCGTCGTCTCGCGTGCGGTTCAAGAGTGCGCGGGTCGAAGACGCGGTGCGTGTCGCCGCTCGAGAAGAGTGGGACGGCGTGGTGCTGGACCCGCCGCGTGTGGGGTGCTCGGACGACGTGCTCGACTCGGTCTTTCAGGACCTGCAGCCGGCGCGCGTCACGTATGTGTCCTGCAATCCCGAGGCGCTGGCGATGGAACTGCCGGGCATTCTGCAGTGCGGCTACAGGGTGACGCACCTGAACGCGGTCGACATGTTCCCGCACACCGACCACATCGAGGCGATCGTCAGACTAGCACGCACCTAGGCGCGGTTCTCAGGCCGGCTGAAGCCGGGCGAACTTCGCACGAAGTGTCTTCACGCCTGCGGTCGTAAAGCGCACGACCACTTTGGCGTCTCCATCCAGCGGTTCGACACTGATCACATTCCCGATGCCGAACTGCTGATGCCGCACGCGCGAGCCGGCGCGAAGCGCCATGCCCGTGGACTGATCTTCGTCCTCGTAGCTGTACGACGGCGACTCTTCACGCGACACACCGCCGCCGGCGGGGCGTCCGCCGCGAGCATACGGATTGGGTCGGTAGTCGAACGACGATGAGGCTCGCGACTGGAACCCGCCTGAGAAAGACGGCATGACGCGGTCGATGAGATCGGCCGGCACTTCGTCGATGAACCGCGAGGGCTCGGACGACTGATACTCGCCGAACACGCGACGTCTGGCGGCGCCAGTGAGGATCAGGCGCTTGCGTGCGCGAGTCATGCCGACGTAACACAGACGCCGTTCTTCCTCGAGTTCCTCTTCGTCTTCGGCCGAGCGTGAGTGCGGAAAGAGACCCTCCTCGAGCCCGGCCAACACGACGACGGGAAACTCGAGACCCTTCGCGCTGTGCAGCGTCATCATCCAGATACGCGCTTCGTTCGTCCCTTGCTCCTCGTCGACGTCAGACAGCAACGAGAGCCTGTCGACGAAACCGGTCAGCGAGGGTTCCGCCTCGCGGCCCTCGTATTCGCGCGCCGCAGACACGAGTTCCGCCAGGTTCTCGACGCGCGCCTCGGCTTCCTCAGAACGTTCCTCGCGCAGGTCCTTCAGGTATCCGCTGCGATCGAGAATCTTGCCGATGGTGTCAGACACCGAATCGCGCCGCCCTATCTCCGAGAGCTCCGCGATGAGATCGCGGAACGTCGCCAGCGCAGAGGACGCGCGTCCCGTGAAGCTGCGTTCGCTCAGGCCGTGCACGATGCGTGACCACAGCGAGTTGGCGACCACAGTCGGAGCGAGACCGGCCGAGAGCAGCGGGAAGTCGTCGACGCTCTTCGTGGTGACGTCGACCTTCTCGATCGTTTCGATGACGCCTTTGCCAATACCCCGCGTCGGCACATTAATCACCCGCCGCAAGCTCACATCGTCGTGCGGGTTGATCACGAGACGCATGTAGGCAAGTGCGTCCTTGATTTCGCGACGCTCGTAGAACCGGACGCCGCCGACGATCTTGTAGGCGAGGCCTTCGCGCATCAGCGCGTCTTCAATCGCACGCGACTGGGCGTTGGTGCGGTAGAGCACAGCGACTGTGGCTTCCGGATCGTCGGCCAGGCCACCGCGCGCCGTTCGGGTGATGAAGTCGGCTTCCTCGAGCTCGTCACCGCCCCTGAAGTAGACGATGCGTGCGCCGCCCTTCTGGTCGGTCCAGAGCTGCTTGTCTTTGCGGTTGCGGTTCTGGCTGATGACGGCTGTTGCCGCGTCGAGAATGATCTGCGTCGACCGGTAGTTGCGTTCCAGCTTGACGACAGCCGCTTCGGGATAGTCGTGCTCGAAGTCGAGAATGTTGCGAAGGTCTGCCCCGCGCCATTTGTAGATGGACTGGTCAGGATCGCCGACGACGCACAGGTTGCGGTACGTCTCGGCCAACCGTCGAATCAGCATGTACTGCGGACGGTTCGTGTCCTGATACTCGTCAACCATCACGAAGCGGAACTGCTCGCTGTACTTCTGGCGAACCGACGGCGACTGTTCGAACAGGTCAACCGTCTTGAGCAGCAGATCGTCGAAGTCGAGCGCACTCGCTTCCTTCAGCGCCGCCAGGTACTTCGTGTAGATCTTCGAGATCTTCTCGTCCCTGAAGTTCCAGCCCGCGGACGCCGCCATCTGTTCGGGCGTCTCCATCCGGTTCTTCGCATGGCTGATGCGCGACAGCGCGGCGCGTGGCTGCACGAAGCTGTCGTCGATCTGCAGTTCCTTCAAAGCCTGCTTGACGACGGAGAGCTGATCGGAGGAGTCGTAGATGACGAAGTCGCGCGACAAGCCGATGGCTGGCGCCTCGCGGCGCAGGAGCCGAGCGCAGATGGAGTGAAAGGTCGACACCCACATGCTTCGGCAGCTCTCGCCAAGCAGCGTCTCGACGCGCGTCCGCATCTCTTCGGCGGCTTTGTTGGTGAACGTGACCGCCAGCACTTCGTTTGGCTTTGCGTGGCCATCGCCAACCAGATACGCGATGCGGCTGGTGATGACCTTCGTCTTGCCGGATCCGGCGCCCGCGAGAATGAGCAGTGGGCCAGAGACGTGCAGCACCGCCTCACGTTGTTCAGGGTTCAGCGTGTCGAGGAAGTGCATCACGACAGTATAAAACCCCTGCGCGCTCTGCGCCGGTCTAGTCACGACGTGGCAGCATCACGCGCCGTGCAGATCAGAGGGAAAAGTGCGCGTGACGCTCGGTGGTGTGCGAAAGAACTGGTGTGGCGGAGGCGGGCTCGGGGAGTGTGTGCGGGAACGGCGGTGTCGAGTGCGGCGCGCGAGTGGTGTTCGCGCACCGCACCCTGAACGAACTACTCGACGGTGACGCTCTTGGCCAGGTTTCGCGGCTGGTCGACGTCGCATCCGCGGCGAACCGCGATGTCGTAGGCGAGCAACTGCAGTGGCACCGTCATGACGATGGGAGCCAACAGCTCGGGCACCGCGGGAACCTCGAGGATGAAGTCATTCGACTTATCGAGGATGGCGCTGAGCTTGTTGTCGCCGCGCGTCGTGAGCGCAATGATGGAGCCGCCGCGTGCCTTCACTTCCTGCATGTTGCCGATCATCTTCTCGAAGACGGCGTCGTGCGGAGCGATGGTGACGACCGGCAGGCGCTCGTCGATGAGCGCAATCGGTCCGTGCTTCATCTCGCCAGCCGGATAGCCTTCGGCGTGAATGTAGGAGATTTCCTTCAACTTCAGCGCGCCTTCGAGGGCGATGGGGTAGTTGATGCCGCGGCCGAGATAGAGGAAGTCGGTGCGGGCGTGGAAGCGAGCCGCCACCTCTTCGACTTCAGGCGCCAGCTTCAGCGTCTGTTCGAGGAACAGCGGGAGCTGCAACAGCGCGTCGACGTGCGAGCGTGACGCTTCCTGCGTCAGCACACCGCGCGCCTGGCCGAGACGAAGGGCGAGCAGATACAGCGCGACGAGCTGCGACGTGAACGCCTTGGTGGACGCCACGCCGATTTCGGGGCCCGCGTGCGTGTAGACCGTGCCGTCGGTCTCGCGCGTCGCCATACTGCCAACCACGTTGCAGATGGCAATGCTGGGCGCGCCGTCCTTCTTCGCTTCGCGGAGCGCGGCGAGTGTGTCAGCGGTTTCACCCGACTGCGTGATGACAACCGCGAGCGTCTTGTTGTTGACGATCGGGTTGCGGTAGCGATACTCCGAGCCGTAGTCCACTTCGACTGGAACGCGGGCGAGTTGCTCGATGAGGAACTTGCCGACGAGCGCCGCGTGCCAGGACGTGCCGCAGGCGAGCATTGTGACGCGGTCAATCGAGGCGAACTGCTTCTCGGTGATCTTCATCTCCTCGAGGAACACGCGACCGGTGTCCTGGGAGACGCGGCCGAGGATGGTCTCGCGAGCCGCTGTCGGCTGCTCGAAGATCTCCTTCAGCATGAAGTGCTTGTAACCCGCCTTCTCCGCCATGATCGGGTCCCACAACACACGCTGTGTGGTGGCCGAGACCGGACGCGCGAAGAAGTCGGTGAAGGTGACGCCCGTGCGCGTGATGATGGCCATTTCCTCGTCGCCGAGGAAGACCACGTCTCGCGTGTGGCTGAGAATTGCCGGGATGTCGGACGCGACGAAGAACTCGCCCTCGCCAAGACCGACGACGATTGGCGGCCCGTTGCGAACCGCAATGATCTTCTCCGGGTCGTCGGCTGAAATCAGCACGAGCGCGAACAGGCCGCGCATCAGCATCAACGCCCGACGCACGGCGTTCTCGAGCCCGTCGTCTTTCATCTCGCGCTCGACGAGGTGCGCGACGATTTCGGTGTCGGTCTCGGTGACGAACTTGTGGCCCTGTCGCTGCAGTTCCTGCTTCAGGTCGAGATAGTTCTCGATGATGCCGTTGTGCACGACCACGATGCGGCCGGTGCAGTCGCGATGTGGATGGGCGTTCTCTTCGGTTGGCCGTCCGTGCGTGGCCCAGCGTGTGTGGCCGACGCCGTAATCACCGGTGATCGGATCGCCGACGATGACCTGTTCGAGGTTGGAGAGCTTGCCTGCGCTGCGCCGCAGGTTGATGGCGCCAGACTTCACGACCGCCACGCCGGCCGAGTCGTAGCCGCGGTATTCAAGCTTGCGTAACCCTTCGATCAGAACGGGAACGACGTCCTTGGGTCCGATGTAACCGATGATGCCGCACATAGTTGAGAAACCCCGAAATCAGTCTGCGTTGCCCTTGCGCTTCTTCTGCTCGACCCAGCCGTCGATGTTGCGCTGTTTGCCTGCACTGACCGCCAGCGACCGTGCCGGCACGTTCTGCCGAACGGTTGTGCCCGTGCCAACGTAGGCGCCCTCACCAATGGTGATGGGTGCGATCAACTGCGAGTCACTGCCGATAAACGCGCCGTCTTCGATGGTCGTGACGTGCTTGCGCTGACCGTCGTAGTTGCACGTGATGGTGCCGGCGCCGATGTTCACGCCCGAGCCGATCACGGCGTCGCCGAGATAGGTCAGGTGCATCGACTTCGACCCTTCGCCAAGCTTCGTCTTTTTCAACTCGACGAAGTTGCCCACCTTTGCGCGCTGCCCCAGTTCTGCGTGACCGCGCAGGTGCGCGAAGGGTCCCACCGCGGAGTCGGCGCCGATAACGCTATCGGTCACAACGCAGTGGTCATATACCACCGCGCGGTCGCCAACCGTGGAACCCGCGATTCGGACGCCGGAGTAGATCACGCAGCCAGAGCCAATCACCGAGCCGCTGACCAGGCTGACGCCCGGCTTCACAATCGTGTCCGGTCCAATCACGACGTCTGCATCGATGTAGGTGGTGTCTGGATCCTCGATGGTCACGCCAGACGCCATCAACTCGGCGTTCTTACGCAGTCGCAGGTGCTTGCCGACAACCGCCAGCTCCATCCGGCTGTTCACGCCGAGGATCTCCGCGGAGTCGGCGACCGTCACTGTTTCAACGGGACGCTGCTGTTCGCGGTAGATGGACACCAGGTCGGGCAGGTAGTACTCGCGTTGCGCATTTGCCGAACCGATGCTCCGGACCGCGTCGTACAGTCCCGCAAGGTCGAACGCGTAGATGCCCGAATTGATTTCCGTGATCCCACGTTCCCCGGGCGTCGCGTCTTTCTCCTCGACGATTCTTGCAATCTTCTCGCCGTTGCGCACAATTCGCCCGTAGCCGTGTGGGTTCTCGACGACGGCGGTGACGACCGTGGCCGCTGCGTTGGTCTGCGTGTGCACCGACACCAGTGATTTCAAGGTGTCTGCGGAGAGTGCCGGCACGTCGCCGGACAGCATCACGAGCGTGCCCTTCGCGTGCGCAAGCACGGGTTCGGTGGTCAGCAGCGCGTGCGCCGTACCGAGCTGTGGCTCTTGCACCACAAAACCTACGTGGTTTCGTGCGGCTAACGCACCACGCACCGTGTCTGCGTGATGACCCACGACCACGGTGATGGAGGCTGGGGCGAGCTGACTGGCTGTGTCGATGACGTGCTCGATGAGTGGACGGCCGGCTACTGCGTGTAGCACCTTCGGCAGCGCCGACTTCATGCGCGTGCCCTTGCCAGCCGCAAGAATGACGATATGGACGTCGGACATGACGTCCATGATTATCGCCTTCTTTTGGTCTCTTGTTGAGCTAGATCAATCGTGACGTCGATGGTTCAGATCGACCGCCGCCACAAACGCCTCATCGTCGTGCAGGGGTTCGAGGTCTGCGTCGCGCTTGGCCAACCCGCGATTCTCAGGGTTTAGGGCAATCGACCGCTCGAGGTGTGCAATGGACTCCGCGAGCTCGCCGCGCTGGGCATGCGCGACAGCCAGCATGTAGAGCGCGTGGTCATTGTCCGGATCCTCATCACGGACGAGGCGCAGGTGCGCGATGGCCTCGTCGTAACGGCCGCCGTTCAGCGCCAGGGTCGACGCATAGAGCCGTTCCTGAATGCTCTGCGGTGCGACGACCGGAGGGGCTGCGTGCCGTTTGCAGATGTTGAGGTAGAGCCGAACGCGTTCATGCAGCTCCCGCTCCTCGGGGAACGAGTGCAGGATGCGTTCGAACAGAGCCAGCGCGCCGCTGTAATCGTGCTGTTGCAGCGCGGCGACGCCCTTTTCGTACAGCCCTACCGCCTCAACATATGTCGAGCGTTTTGGGGCTGGGGTTGAGCCGACGGACTTCGCCACAGGTGCCGTGCTTGTTGTCGAGACAACGGCCTGAGGATCCTGGCGCGGGCTCGGGACTTTCGATTTCGGCTGCGGTCGCTGCTTCGCCATATGAGGAAAGAGCGTGTCAACCGGACTAGAAGGTTGAAAAACGGTGGAACCTTATCAGATGCGTGCAAACCAGGTCAAACAGGCGCCTTCGATGCCTCGACCATGGCGTACACCTCACGGGCAGATAAACCGTACTTGCGACTCAACGTTGCAATAGCCTGCCGCCGCCTCGCCCCCTCGGTTTTGGTCAAATAAACAAACTCGAAGGCAACACTTTCGGAGCTCGGGCGCGACGCAGGTTGCATTATTTTGGTTGTATCACCAAAATTGACAACCACTACGAACTCGCCCAGTTCGGAGCCTAGCGAATATTCTGTCAATAGCCCCAAGTAAACAGACTCGTGAACCTTGGTAAGCTCTCGACAGACACATACCGGCACTTGACCAAATTTGAGTGCTAGCTCATCGAGTGTAGTTCTGATCCGATGAGGTGCCTCGTAAAACACTACCAACGGAACCACGCCTCGAGCGGCGGCGAACCTGTCGAACCACGCCCGGCGATCCGGCCCTTTGCTAGGTGGAAAGCCCAAAAACACAAAGCCGTCGCCTGGAAATCCGCAGACCGAGAGTGCTGCGGTGACTGCGCTCGGCCCCGGAATCGGCACAACCGGAATCTGCCGCTCCTGGGCGAGCACCACGAGCTCCTGTCCGGGGTCCGAGATGCCCGGCGTGCCGGCGTCGGTGACGACAGCAATCGACTCACCCGAAAGCAGCCGGTCAATGAGTTCCGGCGCCTTGCTCTTCGCGTTGTGCTCGTGGAAACTGGTGCTACGGGTCATCAACCCGTACCGTTGCAACAGGTGGTTGGTGCGGCGCGTATCTTCCGCCGCAATCATCGAGACTTCCTTCAGGACTCGAAGCGCCCTCGCGGAAATGTCGTCGAGATTGCCGATCGGCGTGGCAACGATGAAGAGCGTACCCGCCATCGACAGAACACTTTATTGTACCATTGACGGATCGCCGCGCTTTTCCGCGACTGGCAACGAGCAGACCTGAATCACGTCACGTCAAGGACCCATGCCCGCTTCCGAACCGCTACCGCATTTCGTTGATGACCTGCTCGGGTATCTCCACGAAACGCATCCAACGCATGCCACGCTGGACGGCATCCACACGCATGACGATCTGCTGGAGGATCTGAGCCGGCACGGCATCGACCAGGAAGCTCGTGCGCTCGCGGGCTACCTGCGTCGGCTGGAAGAGATCGACCGCGACGGCTTGACGGCCATCGAGGCGCTCGAGCATCGCATGCTGGCGTCGCATCTGCGTGGACGCATGTTCGACCTCGAAGCCGTGCGACCCTGGGAACGCAACCCGCAGGTCTACGCTGACATTCTGGCGTCCAGCCTCGCCGGTCAGGCGCTCTTCACGCATGCGCCGGCGCCCGAACGTGCGCGACGCGTGCTGTCGAAGTTGCGTCAGGCGCCGCGCTTGATTCAGGCCGCCCGCGACAACGTCAAGGAACCGCCAGGAATTTTCGTCAAGGTCGGCATCGAAACGCTGCGCGGGGCACTCACCTTCATCGACCACGATCTGCCGCGCGCCTTTTCGAGTGTCGACGACCTGCACCTGCTCGGCGACCTCGCCGACGCGCAACAGGAAGCGTCCACGGCGCTCGGGGCCTACATCGAACATCTCGAAAAGGAAGTCGGACCCAAGGCACGCGCGACGTTCCGTCTGGGGCGCGACAAGTTCGAGCAGAAGCTTCGACTCGAAGAAGGCATCAACCTGCCGATCGAGCGTCTCCTGGCAATCGCCGAGCGCGAGCTGGCCGCGACGCAGGAAGCCTTCCGCCAGGCGGCCGGCAAGATCAGCAGCACGGCTGACCCGATGACGGTGTGGGCCAAGGCCAAGGAAAACCATCCGGCTCCCGGTCAACTGGTCAAGGCAGGACGCGACCAGATCGCCGAGCTCAAAACCTTCCTCGAACGGCAGTCGATCATCACCGTGCCGGAAGGCGAACCGATTGTGGTGGCGCCAACGCCAGAGTTCTTCCGCTGGTCGTTCGCCAGCATGTGGACGCCGGGTCCTTTCGAGAGCAAGCCGACGCGCGCCTTTTACTACCTCACGGATGTGGAGCCGTCGTGGTCCGCGGAACGCCAGGACGAACACCTGCGCGACTACTCGATGGCGACGCTGTGGTCAGTGTCGATGCACGAGGTGTATCCGGGTCACTTCCTGCACTACCAGCATCTGCGCAAGGTGACGTCGAGAGCGCGCAAGTCGATCATGTTCGCGCCGGCGTCGTTCGTGGAAGGCTGGGCGCACTACTGCGAGCAGATGATGATCGAGAACGGCTTTGGCCGCGACGATCAGCACATCAAGCTTGGACAGCTCGCCGAATCACTCATCCGCCTCGTTCGCTTCATCGTCGGCATCAAGTTGCACACCGAAGACTTGTCGGTCGAACAGGGCGTGCGGATGTTCAGGGAAGACGCGTACCTGGAGGAAACGAGCGCCAGGCGCGAAGCGGAGCGCGGCACGTTCGACCCGACCTATCTGGTCTACAGCGCCGGCAAGATGATGCTGCTCAAGCTGAGACAGGACTACAAGGCGCAGCAGGGGAAGGCCTACTCACTGCGAACCTTCCACGACACGCTGCTGTCGAACGGCACCGCGCCTTTCTGGCTGCATCGCGCTCTGATGCTCGGGGCTGACCCGGGCGACGTGCTGGAGTAAGTAAGGAAGCAGAAGAACCATGCCGCTCTACGAGTATGAATGCGACAGCTGCGGACACCGCTTCGAGGTAATTCAGAAGTTCTCGGATCCGTTAATCGATACCTGCCCGAAGTGCGGGAAGACGGTGCACAAGCTGTTCTCGTCGCCAGCCATCCAGTTCAAGGGAACGGGTTGGTACATCACCGACTACGCCAAGAAGGATTCGACGTCCGCAGGGAAGACGGGGGCGTCGGAAAAGAGCGCCAGCTCGAACACGAGTGAGTCGAGCAGCACCACATCGTCGTCCGACTCGACGCCGTCGTCCACCAGCACGAGCACGCCCGCGGCGGCGGCCCCGGCAGCAAAGCCGAAGGCCGACTGAGACCAACCCGCTCGCGCGGCGACTAGGACTTGGTGTCTGGAGTCGTGGTGAGCGACGTGAAGTACTCGGCGAACTTGCCGGCGACGTCCGGACTCTTCATCGCGAAATACGCGGTCGCTTTCAGGAACCCGAGCTTGTTGCCGGTGTCGTGACGCACGCCACTGGTTTCGAAGGCGTAGACCTTGCGCGTCTTCAGCAGTTCGCGGATGCCGTTGGTGAGCTGAATCTCGCCCGTGCGGTCGCTCTTCGTGGCATCGAGCGCCGCGAAGATGTCCGGTGTCAGGACGTAGCGACCGATGATGCCGAGATTCGAGGGCGCCTCGTCTCGCGTCGGCTTCTCGACGAGGTCTTTCAGCTCGTAGAGGCCGCCACCAAGATCCACCGCAGGTGCAATGACGCCGTAGCTCGAGACCTGGTCCATCGGAACGCGTTCCACCGCGATGACCGGTCCCTGCACACGTTCGAAGACGTCAATGAGTTGCTTGATGACCGGCGGATCCGAGTCGATGACATCGTCTGGCAGGATGACCGCAAATGGTTCGTTGCCGACGGCCTCGCGCGCCTGGAGCACGGCGTGTCCGAGCCCGAGCGGCTCTCCCTGACGGACAGAGGTGAACGTGGCGAGGCTGGCGATGCTTCGCACCCTGGCGAGCGCTTCCGTCTTCCCGCGCGACTGCAGCTGCGTCTCGAGTTCGAACGACGTATCGAAATGATCTTCGATGCAGTTCTTGCCGCGGCTCGTGATGAGGATGACGTGCTGCACGCCGGACGCCACCGCTTCCTCGACCCCGTACTGAATGATCGGCCGGTCGACGAGCGGCAGCATTTCCTTCGGCAGTACCTTGGTTGCCGGCAGGAAGCGGGTTCCCAAACCGGCGGCGGGGAAGACGACTTTGCGAACGCTGGCCATTCCGAGGATCGTAACAGAAGGGCTAGCTCGGCTTCTATACAATAGGGCGCAAGAGGACACATGCTCGATCCGACCATCGTTCGCGACAACCTGGACCTTGTCCGCACTGCGCTCACCAACCGCGGCATGGACCCCGACAAGGCCCTCGACGGACTCAGCGCACTCGAATCAGAACGTCGTCGGCTGATTGCCGAATTCGAGGGTTTGAAGCGCGAGCAGAACTCGTCGGGTGAGGAAATCGCGAAGGCGAAGCGCGAAGGGATCGACACCGCGCCGATTCAGGAGCGCAACCGAGCGCGGTCACAGCAGATCAAGCAGCTCGGTGCGGAGCTGGACGGCATCGAGACGCGTCGCGAGCAGATGCTGCAGGTGCTGCCGAACCTGCCGCATGCGTCTGTGCCGGTCGGCGCGAGCGCTGCAGACAACCCGGTCGTTCGACAGCACGGCACGCCGCGCAGCTTCGACTTCGAGCCGCAGGCGCACTGGGATCTCGGTCCGGCCCTCGGCATCATCGACTTCGAGCGCGGCACGAAGATCTCCGGCGCCCGCTTCACGGTGTTGAGCGGTGCGGGTGCGCGGCTCGAACGTGCGCTCATCGGCTTCATGCTCGACCTGCACACGTCCGAGCACGGCTACCGCGAGATGGAGCCGCCGTTCCTCGTGAACGCGGCGTCGATGCTGGGCACGGGCAACCTGCCAAAGTTCGAGGCCGACCTGTTCAAGATTGCCGGCGACTGGGATCTCTATCTCATTCCGACGGCTGAAGTGCCGCTGACCAACCTGCACCGCGGCGAGATTCTCGACGGTCGCGATCTGCCGATCAAGTACACGGCCTACACGCCGTGCTTTCGCAGCGAAGCCGGCTCCTACGGTCAGGATGTGCGAGGGCTCATCAGGCAGCACCAGTTCGACAAGGTGGAACTGGTCAAGTTCGCGACGCCAGACCAGTCACACGCCGAGCTCGAGTCACTGGTGGCCAACGCTGAAGAAGTGTTGAAGCGTCTGGAACTGCCGTTCCGCACCGTGCTGCTGTGCACGGGCGACATGGGCTTCGCGTCAGCCAAGACCTACGACATCGAAGTGTGGCTGCCCAGCCAGAACACCTACCGGGAGATTTCCTCCTGCAGCAACACCGAGTCGTTCCAGGCCAGGCGCGCGAACATCAAGTTCCGACCAAACGGCACGGGCAAGGCGGAGTTCGTGCACACGCTGAACGGATCGGGTCTCGCAGTCGGCCGCACGCTGATTGCCATTCTCGAAAACTATCAGCAGGCCGACGGCTCCATCGTCGTCCCCACGGCGCTCCGTCCCTACATGGGCGGGTTGGAGCGGATTACGAAGGCGTAACAGCGCCGTGGACATCGGGCACTCGGGAGCCTGAATAGTTCCTGGTTCTTGGGTTCCGGGTTCTTGGTTCGTACTTAGTCCCTGGTCCCTGGTCCGCCCGAGCTGTGTAGTGACCTCACACAGACTCAGGACCTCCGGACCCAGGACCACGAACGGACCAGGTACTTGGTACGGACCAAGCACCAGGAACCAAGCACCAGGAACCGTTCTATTTCTCCCCACCCCCGACGTCCATCGTGGACGTGAAGCCGTTGGTGCCGCTGTGCGAGAACGCGTGGTCCGTAGCGGTGTGCTGGTGCGAGACCGATTTGAATTGCGTGTAGCCCTGATACGCGGCACTCGGCAGGTTCTGGATCGTCACGGGCTTACCACCAAAGCCCTTCATCACTTCCATATCGACAGACGACTCCGGACCGGAGAAGCGGACGCGCGTGTCCGTGACGTCCATCGTGATGGGTCCCTTCGCCAGCGACAGCATGCCGTTGCGGAATCCGGCAAATGCAATCGGCAGCAACGACTCAACGGTCGCGTTCTGCGCATCGTTGACTTTGTCGCTGACGTAGATCTTCGACCACTTGCGCATTTCGAACGTCACGAGGAATGAGACGCCGGCCAGGGCCACGGTGCCGTAGTGTCCGCTCTTGATGGAGATGAGCCGATTTCCGTCGCATCGGTCCACGTTTGGCGAACCTCCGAAGTTACACGGGCACGCCACGGTGCAACTGCAGCTTTCGGCCACGGTCGCCGTGATGTGCCACGACGGCGTCTGGGCGGGTGCTGCCTGCGGCAGCGTGACGGCGACCACACCAACACCTGCGGAGATGACTGCGACGAGAGTGGCACTGAGAGCAACAGCGAATGGACGCACGACGCACCTCCTGCTTCGAGAACGTCCAGAGCCTGAACCGACTTTCGTCGCGAGTCAAGACCGTGGCTGTTGCCGCACCGTGCGAGGGTTGTTTGCTACTCTGTCGTGACGCATGGCCGACACACCGGCGCAGGAACAACTGAAGCAGGACCTCGGACTCGGCGGACGCATGTCCGACCGCAGCCATTCGCGGCTGATGAATCACGACGGCGAGTTCAACGTCCGTCGCAACAACCTTGGTCCCTTCCATCGCTATAACGCCTATCACACACTGCTCTCGCTGTCGGTGCCGCGTCTCCTCGGTCTCGTCGCGGTGCTATACCTCGGCGTCAATCTGCTGTTTGCGTCGCTCTACTGGCTTGCTGGTCCCGATGCACTGGCCGGGGCCAACGAGGGCCGTGCCCGCTTCGAAGACTGCTTCTTCTTCAGCGTGCAGACGCTCGCCACCATTGGCTACGGCAAGCTCGTTCCGAACACACGCCTCGCCAACGCGCTGGTGTCGTTCGAGGCGCTGGTCGGGTTGCTGGGCTTCGCCGTGCTGAGCGGTCTGCTGTTCGCGCGGTTCACGCGACCGTCAGCGAAGGTCTCGTTCAGTGCCAATGCGGTCATCGCCCCGTACGGAAACGGCTGGGCTCTCATGTTCCGCCTGGCCAATCTCCGCCGACACGACCTGACCGACGTTCACGCCGTCGTCTCTCTCTCTCGCTGGGTGACGGTGAGCGGTCAGTCGCAGCGCCGGTTCGATCTGCTTGCGCTCGAACGGCGGTCCATCATCTTCATGCCGCTGCATTGGGTGATCGTGCACCCGATCGGCGACAGCAGTCCTCTGCGCGGAATCACGCGCGAGGACTTCGCCGCGAGCGATCCGGAAGTGGTGTGCCTGATCAGCGGTCACGATGAGACGTTCGCGCAGACCGTGCACGCGCGAATCAGCTACGACAAGAGTGAGATCATCTGGGGCGCGCGGTTTCGTGACATATACACGAGCGACGTGGACCACGTTGCCGTCGACCTGACGCGACTGAGCGACTACGACCAGATCGACTCACCGGCCGTGGTGTAGCGGCGCCAGATAGCGGTCGCTCTATGCGTGGCTAGCGTCCGCCGGTGACATCCACAATCGAGCCCGTCACGTAGCTGGCCTCGTCGGACAGCAGCCACATGATCGTGCTGGCGACTTCTTCAGCCGTGCCGCCGCGTCCGAGCGGAATGGTGTGGCTCAAGCGTTCCACGCGTCCAGGCTCGCCGCCGCTGGCGTGAATGTCGGTGTAGATGAGGCCGGGTCGCACGGCATTGACGCGAATACCTTCACTGGCCACTTCCTTGGCGAGTCCAATCGTCAGCGTGTCGATTGCGGCCTTGGCCGCGGCGTAGTCCACGTATTCATTTGGCGATCCGAGCCGTGACGCTGCGGACGACAGGTTGACGATGGCACCGCCATGTCCACCGTGGGCGGTCGACATGCGCCGAATGGCTTCACGACAGCACAGGAAGGAGCCAATGACATTGGTGCCGAGAACGCGCTGCAGCCGGCCGGCCGTCATCTGGTCCACGCGCATCTGTTTCTCGAGGATGCCGGCATTGTTGACCAGTGCATCGATGCGGCCGCAGGACCAGTCCACTTCCTCGAACAGCTTCACGACGGAGTCTTCGCGCGACACGTCCTCGGCGAAGGCGAACGCCGCTCCTCCCGCATCGACAATGTCTCGCTTGACGATCTCTGCAGCTTCGCTGTTGCTCCGATAGCTGATACAGACGATGTAGTCACGACGAGCTGCGAGTCGAGCGGTGGCGGCGCCGATTCCGCGTCCACCGCCCGTGATGAGAATGACTTTCTTCATCTCGGTGTGAGTATAGGCGCCCCGCAGCGACTTGCGGAGTGGTCCGAACACCGTCGCAACCCGCACGGCACACACGGTTGCCTGCCGATGGACGAAGCTGCCAAGCGCGACACAGCGCGCACCTGCCGTCCGTGCGTCGTGATGACCCTCGCGCTGCCCCTGATCTTGTGAAGGAGCACGACGCTGCGCTCTTCAAGGGACGGGACCACGCGCTCAACGCGAGCGTCGAGCTAGCCCCAGATGTTCAGGCAGAACGTGATGAGTACGGCGTTCACGAAGTCGATGAAGAACGCGCCAACCATGGGCACGACGAGGAACGCGCGGGGCGCCGGACCGAACCGGTCTGTCAACGCCTTCATGTTTGCCATCGCGTTGGCAGTGGTGCCGAGCATGAAGCCGCACAACCCGCCGCTCATCACCGCCGAGTCGTAGTCGCGCCCCATCACGGGGAAGATCGGCCAGAAGCAGACGGCGGCAATCATCGCCACCTGCACGACGAGAATGACAACCATCGGCCCGGCGAGACCAGCCAGTTCCCATAGACGCAGCGTCATCAATGCCAGCACGAGGAAGAGCGACAAGGCGACGTTGCCGATGTCGTCGATCGTCCGCTGCGACAGGCCGATCACACGCGTCACGTCATCGACGTTGCGGATCACCGACGCCACCAGCATGGCGCCGATGTACGCCGGCAGCGTGAAGCCGAAATCGAGCAGGCGTCCGCTGACCCACGAGCCCACCCACATCGCCACCAGGATGACGACGATGGCCTTGAGCAGTCCGTAGGATTCCTCGTCCTCTCCGGCGGGTGCGTGGGTCACAGGATCGGCGAGTTGATCCTCGGCAATCTGCGCGGCGAGCTTGTCGCCTGGGACGGCCCGCGCGTTTGGTCGTGCGTGCAGTCGATGGCGTTCCACGAGCCACGTGCCGATGGGGCCACCGATGATGCCGCCCGACACGATGCCCACCATGGCAGACGCGACAGCCACCGTGGACGCGCCGGCCACGCCGGCTTTCTCGAAGAGCGGAGCGAAGGCGAGTCCCGTTGCGGGGCCGCCGGTGAGCGTCACCGATCCGTTCAGGACGCCGAAGAGTGGATGCAGCCCCATCATCCAGGCGAGCGCTGCGCCGACGACGTTCTGCATGACGGCCAGCACGGTGCAGAGCACGGAGAAGAGGACGACCTGGGGTCCGCCCACGCGCAGGAGCGACAGACTGGCGCCGAAGCCAATCGTCGTGAAGAAGGCGATCATCAGCGGCGTCTGAAGCCGCGTGTCGAAGACGAAGAGGTCGACACCACGGGTGCGCGCGATGGTTGAGGCCGCAGCCACGAGCAAGCCGCCAATCACCGGCGCAGGCACGTTGTATCGCGCCAACAGCGGTACCGCGCGCCTGATCGCAAAGCCCGCAAAAAGCACCACGCCGCCCATGGCGACGGTGTTGACGAAGTCGAGTGTGAACATAGGCCGCCCGAATCGTACCGGAGCTCGCAACTACTTGCTCTCTTTTGCATCTTTTAACCCATCCTTTCCTCCCGGCCGTGCTATATCAACCGGCTATCTCTCAGCGGAATCAGGAGGCCGGACGATGCGGAGCAACGGGGATGCGCGGCAGCGCGTGACAAAAGCAGTGGGTGTGGGAGTAGTGGCGGCGATTGCACTGATGTGGAGTCCAGCGACGTACGCGCAAGGCCAGGGTGCGCTGGAGGACGACCAGTTGCCGATTGGTTTCGCGCAACACCTGAAGCCGCAACTCGAGACATCGAGCGTCGCGGCTGGTGGTGGTGGCGTGCTTGGGCGCAAGAGCAACGGCAGCGTGCTCGGCGTCGACTCGCTACCAAACTTCAGCAGCTACTTCTATCGTCACGGTCAGGACAGCGGCGGTTTCGATCAGTACACGTGGCCCTACACGATGGTTGGCAACTCGCCGTTTGCGGAGCGAGATGGCGACCGGCGCGACGACCATGACCGTCGCGAGGAGCACAACCGTCGCGACCACGACGATGACCGCGACAACACAACCTGGGTTGGCGCGCCCATCATCCCGGTGAATCTCGACATGCGGAACGCAGACGGCACGCCGCGCTTCGTCAACGGCGTTCGTCTCTTCTCGGACGCGACCAGGTTCGTGAACGCAACGGTGAAGTCGCCCGTATTCTCGCCAGCGCCATTCGATACCAGCCGGCGTCCGACGCAGTATGCGGATGCCGTGCATCGCGCGCAGTTCTACGAGCAGGCAGGCGAGAGCTGGCACACGTTGCTCAAGCCGAGCGTGAAGCCCGCGCGGACGATGGTGCTCAATCGCGGCACCTACGCGTTTGCGCTCAATGCGGATGGGACCTGCTGCGCGTATGTGCTGATTGATGCGAACGCGTTCGTCAACGCGCTGTTCCCGGCCACGTCGGACAACTCCGACAGCACGTCCATCATGGGTGCTGCGGAACGAACCGGCGACATCAAGACCACGGACCTCTCGACGTTCCTGTTTCCAGGCGCCTTCCTGTTCAGCAACGGCAACCTGAACGACTGCTGCATCCTGGGCTTCCACTCGTACGACCTGCAGGCTGGCGATCACACCAACGGCTTCCGTGAGCGTCGGTACGTGATGAACTATTCGAGCTGGATACAGCCGGGTATCTTCAGTGGCTTCTCGGACGTCACGGCGCTGAGCCACGAGATTGCCGAGGCGTTCAATGACCCGTTCGTCAACAACGTCACACCGTGGTGGCTGGATCCGACGGGACTCATCTGCCAGAACGACCTCGAAGACGCCGATGTCCTCGAGGCGCTCGACGATCCCACCTACCCGATGACGCTCAACGGCTTCACGTACCACCCGCAGACTGTGGCGCTACTGCAGTGGTTTGCTGGTCAGTCGCCATCGTCGGCCTATCACGGCGCGTATAGCTTCCCCGGGCTCAATGTGCTGACGTCGCCTTCGCTGTCGTACAAGGCGGGATGCACGGCGCCGCTGAAGTAGCGCTCGAATCCAGGGTCCGATTCGCGCGAGAGGCGCGCGGATCGGACCCTGCTCACGAGTGTGAACCGGACGAATCCTCCTCGCTGAAACCCGGATGCTCGGGCAGGGCCGTCGCGTATGCGGAGACGCGCGCGGTGCGGTCCGTGACACCTCGGGTGCGAATGGTGCATGATCGACCGAGCGCCTCGCTGCGGAGAGATGGCCGAGTGGTCGATGGCGGTGGTCTTGAAAACCACTGAACCCGGAAGGGTTCCGGGGGTTCGAATCCCTCTCTCTCCGCCAGATTTCGCTGCCGCTCATCTGGCATCGAGAGAGGTCTCCCTGCTGGCGGCGGCTCTTGCCGCCGCTGCGCCGAATCCCTCGAGGGCATTGCGCCTCCGCTGACAGCCCGGCGCACAGACCGAATCCCGCTGACTGGCAATTTCCGCCGCGAGTCATTCCGGCTGAACGAGAGGGCTCCCTGCTGGCGGCGGCTCTCGCCGCCCCTGCGCCGAATCCCTCCGCCGTCAGCCTGCTTTGGAACATCGCTGGCTCAGGTCTCGCTGCGCTCGTCCCGCGCATTGCCGGCCCTGACGTTCGGGCCCCGTCGCTTCGCTCGGCCCGCGCGTTACCACTCGGACGCGCGACTAGTCAGCTCTTGGAGCGATCTGTCTCCACGCCAACCACCGCGCCGTGGACAGGTCGCGAGAATGGGGCCTGCACGGCTCCAGTACGTCTACGAGAAGAACCTCCGGCGACTTTGTCGACACCCCGCAGATGGCGGTGCACCCGCACGTCAGGAATACCATCATGCCTGGTGTCGGCCCGTCGCTCGGCGCCGGGTGTTGCTGACCCTGCTCCATTGATACGTCGTGCCTCGCAAGGGCGAATATTGAGACTCGAATCGCCGACGGCTTGTCGTCGGTGACTCCAGTAAGGTCGAGCTGCGAGTCTGACGCACCGCCAGAACGCCGTGGATGTCATATGACATTCGCCGCGACTCTCGACAGGCCCCACCTGCCCGTGTCAAAAGACATAAACAGAGACGCGCGAGTTGAGTACTTTCTGCCGGAGCCTGCCATCGCCGACCGATGACCACAGCGGATCCGTGCCCTGCACCGATCGCTCGCCAGAGAGACCGCTCGGGGTGACCAAGTGCAGCCAATGTCCGCTTCGGAGCGTCGAGCTCTTTCACCCACGCGCGGCCGACGATGTGGCGGTGCTTGCGCAGTTGAAACAGCGCGAGATTCGCGTGCCGGCGGGCAGCCTGCTGATTCATGAAGGACAGGCGTCCACCCGCGTCTACACCATGCTCGATGGCTGGGCCTACCGGTTCCGGACGCTCGCCAACGGCCGGAGACAGATCCTCGACTTCGTGCTTGCCGGAGATTTCGTCGGCGCACAACACGCACTGATTGGAAACGCCTGGCACGGTGTGCGGACGTTGACCGACGCCACGTTCTGCGTCTTCGGTCGCGAACTGCTGACTGATGCCTCGCGCCTCTCGAGCACACTGAGCAACGACGCGTGCGTACTGATTGCTCACGAGTGCTCGGCTCTCGAGGAACAACTCCTGAGCCTTGGACAGCGCACCGCCCTGGAGCGTGTGGCGGCGCTCCTGCTCATTACCTTTCGCCGCGCCGCCGCGCTGCAGGTGGACCGCGGTGCATCGGGCGTGTTCTTTCCGGCGACCCAGCAGGACATCGCCGACACGCTGGGCCTGTCGCTGGTTCACACGAACAAGACCATGCGTCGTCTCGAACGGCTGACGCGATGTTCACTTCGGCGAAGCCGGCTGACGATCGAAGACATCGGGGCGCTCTCGCGCGTCGCCAATCTCTACAGCGACGGTCGCCCGATCACGAGGCCTCTGCTCTAGCCACCATGCACACACATCACGCCGCAATCCGGCCCGCACGCGTCGCGGGACGAGATGCCGAGCCGACGAGGACAGCACCGTGACGTCTGAGGAACTTGCCGCCCGGATGGGCATCACGAGCTCGACGGTCGCCGTCAGGCTGGCATCGGCAGGGCTCAGCCCTGACGCCCGGCGTCGGCTCCGTGACGCGGCTGGCCTTGCCGAACGCGCCGCCGACAACATCCTCGATCGCCTGTACGCCAGACTGCGGGAGTACCCGGAAACGGGGGCGTTGCTGTCGAACGACAGACAGGTCAGCTATCTGAAGGCGCAACAGCACAACTACCTTCAGGAGCTGTTCACCTCCGACATCGACTGGGACTACACCCTCCGTCGCCTGACGATCGGTGTGAGCCACCACCGCGTGAAGCTTCAGCCGCAGTGGTATCTCACAACCTACGCGCACCTGCTGTGCGAGCACGTCGACCTGTTCTTCCAGGCCGTGCCGCATCGAACGGCGCTCGAGTGGACCATCGCACTCACTCGCAGCATGTTCTTCGACGCCGCACTCGCACTGGATGCGTACGGCCGCAACCAGGAAGCCGACCTCGTCAGAGAGTCGCAATCCGAGCCGCAACCGACCCAGACCACGTCGAGCGAACGAACCGCTGAAGCTGCGGGACGGGCGCAGTCGAAAGGGCGCTACACGAGGATCCAGCTCACGAGGGAGAGCACGTCTCAGCGACGCGACTACCTGGGGCTGAGTGAGGAAGACGTTGTCCATCTGCGCGCCCTTCGACCCGTCATCCGGGAGCGAAGTGAGACCGTCATTTCGGAGTTCTACGCCCACGTCGCGACCGTGCCTGACCTTGCCGCGCTCGTGCCAGAGAGCGTGAGCGCGCGCCTGCACCAGGTCGCAGTCGACTACTGGACGGAGCTGGTCGACGGCGGATTCGATCGTCCCTACGCCGCGTCGCGCATGCGCATCGGCGTCGTCCACGAACAGATTGGTCTGACGACCGACTGGTATCTCATCGGGATGGCGCGACAGATGGGTGGATTTCTCGAAGGGATCGACCCGGAGCATCCCGATGCGTCGGCCCAGGTGCGGGCGTTCATCAAAGCCGTGTTCTTCGACCTGTCGTTTGTGATCGATGCCTACATGGACGCGCGGGCGGCCACGCTGCTGCGAACCGAAGGCTATGCGAACCAGCTGATCGCGGGCCTCAGTGCCGGTGTGGCAGTGGTCGACTCCACGAATCGGCTCGTGGCTGCCAACCGCACGCTCGTGTCGATGGCTGGTGGCGATGCGGCCGTCCTCTATCTGATGCCGCTCGAACGCGCACTGCCGTTTCGCGAGGCGTCCACGCTCGTGCAGGCACTTCGACAACACCCTTCGGACACACGAGCGCCTGAGACCACCATCGAACAGCTTGGCGACCGTCGCCTTCGCATGACCGCCATGGCCCTTGGGGACGCGAAGGCGGGAGACGGCACGATTGCGCTCGTCATCGATGACATCACCGACCTTGTCCGTATCGGCGATGACCTGGACCAGTACAGCGATCAGTTCCAGCATCTTGCTGACGGACTCGGCATGGTGCTCTGGGAACTCGATCTGCTGTCGTGGACCATTACCGCCGTCAACGAGGCGGTGAGCGATCTCACGGGCTACCGTGACGTCTTCTTTCTTGGTCGACCGTCAGCGTGGATCGATCGCATCGTCGAAGCCGACCGCGTCAAGGTGGTCTCCCGCGCATCGGCGCTACGACCCGGTGAACGCTGCGATGTCGAGTATCGACTGCGTCGTGCCGACGGTGTCGAAATCTGGGTACGCTCGCGTCTCAGCAAGTCGCCGCGCTCACCCGAGGGCATCCTCATGGCGGCGACAGTCGATGTCACGGCACTGAAGCGGAGCGACGACCTGCGGTTCGAGGCCATTGCGACGCTCGCTGGCGGTGTGGCGCACGTCGTCAACAACTGCCTCACCGGTGTGGTTGGCGGCATCCAGATGCACGTTCGACAGAGTGGGATCAGAACTCCTGCACCACTGCTTCTGGCAGCCGTCGAAGCCTCGGGCCGGGCCGCGGCCACCGTCTCGCAACTCCTGACATTCGCCGGTCAGCGGCCGCTGCAGAACGTCGCGCTGTCGCTCTCGGACGTCTCGAGAAGCGCCCTGCCGACCCTTCGCAGCCTGCTTGGCGAGTCGATGACGATTCAGCTGGAGCTTGCCGACGATCTCTGGGAGTGCCGCGCTGATCCCCATCTGCTGAATCGCACGCTCGAGTGCATCGCCGACAACAGCCGACGGGCAATGGGATGGACGGGAGTCTTCCGCATCAGCACGCGCAATCGCCGAAGCTCCGACATCCGTGGCCTGTCATCGACGGGCTCGCGTGCGGAGTGGGTGGAATGGGAAATCGCTGATTCCGGAGCAGGCATGAACGAAGATGTGCTCGCGAAGGCGATGTATCCCTTCTTCACGACACAGTCGCTGGCCGACGCTGACGGTCTTGGGCTGAGCATGGTCCAGGGATTTATCAAGCAGTGCGGCGGGCATGTCGAGATCGCAAGCGTGCCAGGGAAGGGCACGACGGTGACGATTCGCCTGCCTCGAGATCCGGAGTCGCTCTCGCATTCGCCTGAGGAACAGGCGCCCCTGGTCCTTCTGGTGGAGGACCAGGCCGAGATCCGGACGGTCACTGCCGTGATGATCGATTCGATTGGCTACCGTGTGGTCGACACCGGATCGGTCGATGAAGCACGACACCTCGCGGAGACGCTGCGTCCGAGCATCCTGGTGGCGGATGTCGTACTCGGTCAGGGCACAGACGGCGTGTCACTGGCGACGCAGCTGTCGAAGTTCGATCCACATCTGGCAGTGATCCTGGTTAGCGGGTACTCCAGGCGACACCTCAACCTCGATTCACTTCCCGCACACATCCAGTTCCTGCCGAAGCCGTTCACGATGGAGGAGCTCGAAGCCTGTCTGCGGGCTACGCCGTACGCACCAGACTGAGCGCGCCACGCGCTCGACAACCCGTTCCGCCCTGCAGGTGGAACGAGGCGAACCGTCAGCCCTGCAGGCCCGCGTACAGGGTGTCGATGCTGGCCAGTTCCTGATCCATGGAGAGCACGTTGGTTCGCTGCGAGGCGAGATGGTCTGCCAGGTGCGGGTCCTGTCGCAGCGCGGTGAGCTGCGTCGCGAGATCCTGAGTGTCCCCAGGGTTGAACAGCAGGCCCGTGCGTCCGTGATCGATCAACTCCGCCATGCCCCCGAGCCTGGAAGCCACGACGGGAAGTCCCGCGCTCTGCGCCTCGAGAATCGTCAGCGGACGGTTCTCGTACCAGACCGACGGCACCACCAGCACATCGAGCTCCGCGAACACGCGCGCTTGCTGGTCGCCGGGAAACGCGCCCTTGAACTGAATGCGCGAGTCGCCAGCCGCCATCGCCTGGAGACGCGACACGTAGCGTGCGTCAACAGTTGTGGGTCCGTGAATCGCCAGCGTCCAGTTGTCGAACGGCAGTGCACGCACCGCGTCGATCAGCACGTGCACGCCCTTGGGCTCGACGATACGCCCGGCGTAGCCGATGTTGAATGCATCGTTTGTCGCACGTCGCCGCACCCATTGCGGTTGTGGCGCGATGCCGGTGACCTGCACACGAATCCGCTCGGCGGGAAAACCGGCGTCGAGCATCAACGACCGCAGGAACTGCGACGGCGACAGCACGATGTCGGTCGCCATGAGGATGGACCGCAGGTGGTCGTTGCGCTGCTGCACCTGTTCGACTGCTGACCGGCTCACAAGTGAAGCATTGACCAGCGCTCGCCCGACGCGGCCCGCTGTGCCGGCGGTGACACGGTCTGCCCACAGATAGCGGCGCTGCTCGCTCTGCAGGCACCAGGTGCACTTCGCGGCTTCTGGTCCGGAACACGACGAACCATCGGGTTGAAGCAGCGTGAGCCGCGGACAGATGAACCAGTAGTCGTGCAGCGTCAAGACTGTCGGCACCGACAGGTGCTGGGCGGCAGCGAGCGCCGGAGCCCCCGTCAGATAGCCGCTGTGCACGTGCAGAACATCTGTGGAACGCTCATGGATGAGCGCCTCGAACCAGGCGCGCAACGCGTCGTGGGCGTGCAGCAATCTGAAGTTGCTGGAGCCGACACCAAGCGTCAGCCGATGGACCATGTAGCCAGCGTCGCTGCTCCGAACCGCCGTGACGCTATCGCCATCAGCGAGCTGCTCGACGCACACCACATCGACGCGGTGACCCGCACGATGCATCCACTCCGCGTAGTACTGCGCGATGTTCTCGACTCCACCAACATGCGACGGCGGAAAGTGCGGTACGACGATGAGCAGATTCATGACCGCGCCGATCGGGATGCGATGGACACGCAGCCGACCGCCATGACACGCGAGACGCCCTCGTCAGCGTGACAGCCCGGCATCACGCGGAGCGCCCAGGCATGACGCTGGGGGCATGACGATTGTCGCGATGACACTGCTCGATCGTATATGCACGGACCGACCGATTGATCGGATTCGCGCCGTCGTGTCTGGCCGACGCACGACACCATCGCACACGACTGCTGGCATTGTCGTCGCCTTGCTCGCCGTCGCGAGGTCGATGCGGCCGTCAGGGCTCGCTGAACCGCAACGGAACCGAGCCTGTCGCGTCATGACCGCCTTCAGCCTGACCGCCGCCGACCTTGCTGCGGTGCTGCAGGCCCCGAGCGTGCGCGAACACCGCCGAGCCGGCAGGTTTCGCGGACACATCCGAAGAACGCTCCGTGCCGTAGATGGACGCGGAGGTCAACGACATGGCTGCAGCAACAACGACACCCCTGCAAACGATTCAGTCCATCTACGACGCGTTTTCACGGGGCGACATTCCCCACATCATCGGACTCGTCGAACCAGCCGCGAAGTGGCACCAGCCGTCATCGCTGCCGTGGGGCGGCAGCTACACCGGTCCGGACGGCGCGATGCAGTTCTTCCAGAATCTCCATGCCGCAAGCGAGACGACGGGGTTTGTGGTGCGTGAGAACGTCGAGGTCGGAAACGAAGTGTTCTCCTTCGGCCGGCACGACTGCGTACTGCGGGCAACCGGGAAGCCGGCCGCCATCGAGTTCATGTTCCGGTGGCGGGTCGAGAACGGACGCATCGCATCCTACGACTCCTATGTCGACTCCGGCGCCGTCGTCACCGCACTGGCCTGACCGCACGCGCGTGACGTAACGGCGATGCATGCCTGAACGTCTGACAGGGCGCCGCATCAGAGTGCGACGCCCTGAATGCCCGCTCGTCGCCGCTCGTTCAGGATGTCCGCCAGGGCGCTATCGCGCGGACGTGCTCGTCACGCGTTACGGACGGCGGTCTTCGGCGGGCGCTACGGACAATGGTCTGGTGCGGACGCTATGGACGATGGTCTGCGACGGATGTGTTGCTGAGGAGAGCGTCCAGAGCAAGGCGGATGGGCGGCTGCTCCGCGTTCATTCGCAGAGACGTCGTGTAGGCGTTGACGGCGAGTGTCGTGTCGCCACGACTCGCGCGATACGCACCCCAGGTGTTCAGTTCGTCCACCATCTCGGGCTGCGCGCTGAACAGATCGGCTGCGTACACGATGTCTCCGGTCCAGACCGCCGCGAGACCAAGTGCCTTCTTCACACCCGGTCGGTCCGGCCAGACACGGAACGCAGCGTCGAGCTGCGCACGAGCCTCCGCGAAGTGGTCCTGGTTCATCAACAGCAGTCCCAGGCGGTAGTGCGCGCTCGCGTGTTCGGGTGCAGACTTCAGTGCCGACTCAAACTCGGCACGTCCGGCCGCCGATGGCTCCTGAGGCGATTGAGTCTGGCGTTGTCGTAACTGGTAGTCGGCGGCAGCCTGCCGAGCGGCTCCGACGCCCGTTCGCGCCGCTGCCAGCGGAGCGCCGGTCCATGCGCTCACGGCAACGACTACTATCACCGCCGCCGCGAGCCCCGACCATCGCACTGCGACCTCACCCACCGTCGGCGTGTCGGGGTGCTGCGCATCTGTGGACGAGTGGTCGGACGCCTTCTGAATCACTGCGAGTCCGCGGCTGGCACCGAGCAGCACGAACAGCGGCCATCCACACCACGGGTCGATGAACAGTCGGGCATCGGTCGTTCCGTGCAGCAGCAAGGTCAGCACGCCCAGGTTGCATCCCGTTCTCCACCAGCTGACGGACCGGCGGTAACTTCCGTGGCCGCTCATGAGCGACGCCACTGTCGTCGCCGCAATCCAGACGAGTGCGACGAGTCCTGGCAGACCGAGTTGCAGCCAGGCGTCGAGATACAGGCTGTGCGCGTACGCCAGGAACGGCACCTGAATCAGCAGCACATACCGCGAGAGCGAGAATTCGAAGCCGCGGAGTCCAATCCCCACGAACGGACTGTCAGCGGCGAGTGCCAGCGCCCACTGGTGCACTGGCCCTCTCGCCGTCGGGGCGAGGACGAGCGCGAGTCCAACCGCTGCGACGATCGTCAGGACCCGGGCAGGTTTCCAGCGCCACGTTGCCAGCACACCCAGCGCCGATGCGACCGCGACCCAGGCGCCGCGCGACTCGGTCAACAGCACTGCAAACGCGATGAATGCCGCGGCCAGCGACCAACTCCAGCGCCCAACGCGCGAGTGCGCCGCAATGGCGCAGGTCACCGCGAGAGCCACCGCGCCTTCGAGCACCGTCGCCACGCTCGCCGGGAATGGCGACCAGCCGCCGGAGGTGGCCGCGACGGCGCCAATCGCCAGGCGCAGGCGTGTCACGACACTCACCTTGTCTGGATACGCACTGTGCGATGCCGACAGGAGGAACGCGAGCGCCGTGATTGCCGCCACCACCACGACACCACCGACAACGAGTTGTGCGAGGGGACGGAACCGACAGACGACGGCCGTGACCACGTAGATGGCAAGTCCGCCGAGAATGGCGATGAAGAGTGGCCAGGCCGCGTCGGCATCGGGCGCGATGCGCGCGCCGATGATGCCGCCGAGAACGAGCAGAAGAACGGGAAGGTCGAGTGTCAGCACCGATCGTGCGGCCGTGTGCTCGAGAGTGTAGCGCGAGAGGGGTCTCACGTCGCGCCGATGACCCGAGGTGTCTCAGGGCAATCGGCGCGACATGTGTTCGACGACCGGTATGTGCGTGCGAGTGGGGCTAGGTTCTCGCCCACCCGAGATGCTGGAGTCCGACGTTGACGGCGGACCGCAGCGTCGAGACATCGGACAGGACCATCTTGAGATACGTCATCATGGGACCCGGCCGCATGGCCCACTCGCGGAACGCGCGCTTCTGCCAGTACTCGAGTTGTTCGGCCGACAGGTTGGGATAGTCGAGGACTGTGGATTCGTCCATGTCGACGTCTTCCCAGCGGACGCCCTTGCGGAACCAGTTGTTCTTCGCCACTTCGAAGAAGAACGGCGTGCCCGGGTAGGGCGCTGCCAGATGGAACAGCGCGATGTCGAGCGGCAGTTCCTTCGAGAAGGCGATGGTGTTCTTGATGGTGTCGACGGTTTCGCCTGGCAGACCGATGATGAAGTAGCCCCAGTTCTTGATGCCGACGCGGCGCGCGGAGGTCAGCGAGATACGCGCACGTTTGGCATCCACGCCCTTGCGCGCGTGGCTGAGGATTTCCTTGCTGCTCGACTCGAGTCCCCACGAGATCAGATGGCACCCCGACTTTGCCATCAACTGCAGCATTTCATCGTCCACGAAATCGACGCGGCTGTTGCAGGTCCACGTGATCTTCAGCCCCGCATCGAGGATGCCGTGGCAGAGCGCCATGACCTGTTCACGGTTGACCGTAAACAGATCGGCGTACATGTGGATGTTGTGGATGCCAAGCGATCCGAGCAGCTTGATCTCCTCGACCAGCTTTGCCGCCGACCGCATGCGCATGGTCGGTCCGTAGCTCACGTGCTTGATGCAATACGTGCAGCCGGCCGGGCAACCGCGGCTCGTCACGATGAAGGTGAACGGCCCCTTGATGAGCGGCATCCGGTACCGCTCGAACGGCAGCAGGTGATGCAGCGGCATCGGCAGATCGTCCAGGTCGGCGATATAGGGCCGATCGGGATTCACCACGATCTCGCCAATACGACGCCACACGAGACCCTTGATGACCGACAGGTCGGGATCGCCGTTGACGAGCGTTGGCAGCGTGACGGGCTGATAGGTGGCGTCGTGCTTCCGGAACAGCGTCTCGATGGACTCCGGACGGTCGAACTGGTGACCTTCGAGATGGTCGATGACGTCGCGCAGCGTGAGATCGGGCTCGCCGCGCAGCACGAAGTCGAGCGACGGATACGGGCGCATCGTCTCGCGCGGCATTGGCGTGACGTGCGTGCCGAAGGCCATCGTGCGCGCCCCCGCCGCCTTGGCCAGGAACGTCCCGTACAGATCGTTCTGCAGCGTCGGTGCGGTGAGCTGCGTGATGTAGTACTTCGGCCGTTCGCGATTGACGATCTCCGCGAACGCCTGCCACGTCATGCGCTCGGCGACGGCGTCGACAACTTTGACCGTGTAGCGGTCGCTCAGCAGAGCGGCCAGCTGCACGAGCGAGACCTGCGGCCACACCATGTTCTCGCGCGACCGACGCCCGACGCGGTGCTGCGACCGAATCCAGATCGCGCCGTCAGGCGTTGGTGGATTGACGAGCAGCACGTCGACATTACTCGGCAGCTCGCGTGCAGCCGCCGCTTCTTTCGCGGTCCGATCGGCGTCTGGAAATTTTGGCTGAACGACGATCAATCGAGTCTTGGTGCCGACGTTCTTCGGCCCGCCACCCGGCGTTCCTGCTTCAGGCACGCACCCGCTCCCGTCCACGCTGACGCTGGTTCAATTCCGACAGTACTTCCATCACCAACCACCACGAGGCGAGCTGAATCGAAGTCAGCACGAGCATGGCACTGGCGGCGAAGTACAACCACAAACGCTCGATTGGCCATCCCTGCACGGACAGCATCAGGCTGCCCGCGGCAATCCCGAGTCCTGCAATAAGTGAGACAGCCGCCGCTGGCAAGTACCACCGCTCGATGGGTGTCTTGAAGACCGGCGTACGAAACAGACCTTGCCGGATCGGTTGCTCGTAAAACAGGCTGACGAGGTAGTTGAACGACGCGCCGAGTGCGAAGATGCTGACGCCAGCGACGCCGCAGACCAGCGCTGCGAACACCGCGAGCACGCCCATCGGGCCGAGGCTCGTCACACCCTGCAGGCGCATGGCCGTCAGCCCGAGGCCGACCGCCAGGGCCACCGCCATGCCAGCCAGGCCGAGCATGCCGAGCAGTCGTACCGGATTGTAGGTGAGCGCCGTCCACACCATCGTCTGCAGGAAGCGGACGCCGTCGCGCGTGATGCTCAGATGCGAGCGACCCACGCGGTCGTGATACGGGATGGGCAACTCGACGACGTTGATGCGCTCGTGGGCGGCGCGCGTGCTCATCACGGGCGTCAGGTTCAGCCCGTCTGGCAGCGGCGACAACAGCGACAGCACCTCGCGCTTGAAGACGCGCATGCCGCTCGCCGAATCGGAAATGCGCTCGCGAGCCACGAAGGTGAGGAGGCGGGCGAAGAACAGATTGCCCAGCCGACGGACGAAGGGCATCGAACTCGCCGCGCCGGCCATGCGCGACCCGATGACCAGATCAGCGCCGCCGATCGCCGCCGCACACAACTGCGGCAGGTGCTCTGGCGGATAGGTCGCGTCAGCGTCGATGAACCCAATCAGGTCGTACTGGGCGGCGGCAAAGCCCGTCTTGAGCGCGGCGCCGTAGCCGCGATTCCTCTCGTGTTCGATGAGCCGCACACCGGGAAAGGCGCGAATCTTCGCGGCCGTGCTGTCCTTCGAGCCATCGTTGACCGCGATGATCTCGTAGCTGGTGACGCCGCCTTTGGCCAATTCGTCGCGAATCGACAGACAGCGTTCGAGCGTGCGCCCGATGGCCTCTTCTTCGTTGTACACGGGGATGCACACGGACAAACCGTGGACACCGGTCGGCGACATGACATTCGTTAACGACATCGTTTGATCTTTCGGTCGGATGACACGATGACAAAGCAAGACGGGTACCCGCCGCCTTCGAGCATCCTTCTGTCGTTGTCGTCAAGGAAAGCGGCACTTACTGTTTTGTAACCAGCAAGTTAGTCTCGGCCGCGATGCCTATTGTCTTACAAACCTCTCGATTGCCTCCTGCATTTGAACGCCGACCGCCTGAAGGCTGAACCGCCGTTCGACAACCGTACGACCGGTGTCGCCAAGACGCTGCGCACGTTTGCCGTCGTTCAGCAAGCCCACGACCGCCTCGGCGAACGCCGCCCCTGTGTCGGCAATCATGAGGTCCTCACCGTGGCGCACGCCGATGCCTTCGCAGCCGACCGTGGTACTCACGACAGGTAACGCGTGCGCCAGGGCGTCGAGAATCTTCACACGCAGGCCACTACCCGACAGAATTGGCGCGACGACGATCGGGCGGCCCTGATAGAAGCGCTCGAGGTCGTCTACGTATCCGGCGAACGTGACGCTAGGTTGTCCGTCACGCAGACGCGCCAGCGGTGCGTCACGGCGACCGATGACGGTAAACGTCGCCTCAGGACAGGCGCGCCGCACCGCCGGCCACACTTCGTCGAGGAAAAACGTGACAGCCTCCACGTTTGGCGGCCAGTGCAGGCCGCCGACAAACAGCACGTCGCGGCCCGCCGCCGGCGTCGTGACTGGCTGAATTGCGTCGGTGTCCACGGCGATGCCCGCCACTGCGAGGCGCGCATCAGGGGACATCAGCCGAATCGCCGCCGCATCTTCGTCGCTCACGGCAAAGACCAGTCGCGCCGCGCCGTACACGCGGCTTTCGTAGGCCTTGACCGCCCGCCACTCGCGTTCTGCAGCGAGTCGAATCGGTGAGAGTCGACCGAGACGCGCCGCATATCGGCGAAGGATCTGATACTCGACGTTGTGCGCGTCGATGATGGTCGGCACACCGAGCCGCCGACCGTATTCGACCATGCTCAGATGATCGCAGTAGAGCGCGTCACACCGCAGGCGCTCGTACTCGTCCTTCAGGTGCGCGAGCACGGCGGCGTCGAAGTGCCGCCGAACGGTATATGGCGCTCCGGAGACGAGTGCGGCGCACGCGTAGCCCGCTTCGCGCGCAACGGAGCGCGGCAGCATGTGCAGCGTGACCCCGCGTGACACGGCGCGCAGTGCCGCTTCGTGCGAACGCTGCCGTTCGTCACGGATGAACGCGTGACAGTACACCTCGTGGTGCGCGCCAAGCATGCGCAAGGTGTTGTAGGTCTTGATGCGACCACCGGAGTCGAGCGGATACGGGATGGACTCGGTGAGGAGCAGAATGCGCATGTCGCGTCGCTACACGTTTCGGTTGTGGACCGTCGCCTCACCAATCACCCGACGATTGTGTCACTCTCGTCGGCACGCGAGCGCGGGTGCGTCCGCTGATGACAGGACTGCACCTCTTGTCGCGGCGTCTCGCTGGCACGGGCAAGACGTGCGAACGCCTATAGTAGAGTAGCTTTTTCCGAAACTCGCTGATGCGGCGCACACACACCGACGAACCTTCGTCATCCAAGCGCGGCGTGGCGGGCGTGCTCATCACGAACACGTTCTGGAATTACGTCAGCTTCGCTGTCAGTCTCTCCAGCAACCTTCTCCTCTTTCCGTTCGCCGTTGCGCGACTGGGTAATACCTCCGCGGGCATCTGGCTGCTGGTGGGCAGTGTCAGCGGCTACATGGGCCTGCTGCAGCTCGGACTGGCGCCGGCGCTGGTGCAGCTGGCGGCGGCGAGCATCGCGCGAAAAGAGGGCGATGCGGTGAACCGCTCGGCGTCAACCGCGCTGGTCCTGGTGACGACGCTCGGTCTCGCCGCGCTCTTCGCGCTGCCGACCATTCCCTCACTGCTGTCGCTCTTTCACGTGACGCCAGACATGGCGTCCGCCGCCACCACCGCCTTCATCCTCGGCATCGTCGGTGTGCCCCTGCAGATGCCGGGACACGTGTTCAACTCGCTGCTGTCCGCGGCGCAGCGGCAGGACCTCTGCAGCCGCGCCTGGATCTTCTCGCTCTTCGGGCGGTTCTGCGGCATCTTCGCGCTGCTCGCGATGGGGTTCGGTCTGCGCGCGCTGATGTATCTCGACACGGTGATGATCATCCTGTCGGGATCGTTCCTCGGGTGGCTCGCGTTCCGCACACTGCCAGACCTGCGTCTGTCGCCAGCGTTCGTCAACCGCGTGGATGCGCAGAAACTCTGGTCGCTCGGCGGCTGGTTCTTCGTCGCGAGCCTGTGCACGCTGCTCATCGAACAGACCGATCGCATCGTCGTCGGCGCCTGGCTGTCGGTGGATGACGTGACGCACTATTCCGCGGGCTTCAAGCTGTACATGCTCGTGTTCGGCGTGGCGACGACACTGCTGCAGGCGGTGGGCCCGCTGGCGGCGACGCTCGTCGCCCGGCACGACCACGAAGCGCTGCGCAAGCTGTTCATACGGATGTCGAGATACGGCGCCGCCATCGCCATTCCGCTCGCGTGTGCCGTGGCGCTTGGCGCGGGTCTCGTGCTTCGCGTGTGGATGGGCGCCGGGTTCGCGAACGACTACACGATCGTCCAGGTGCTTCTCGGCACCTTCGCGGTGACGGCCTATAACCAGGTCGCGCACTCGATTCTTGCGGCCATGCATCGCGTTCGGCAGGTGGTCTGGCGCTACAGCCTGCCGCAGGCGATCCTCAACGCGGTACTCAGCGTCATGCTGGTCACCCGTCTCGGTGTCATCGGCGTTGCACTGGGAACCATGCTGCCCGCCTGGCTGCTGCAGTATTCCTTCACGTCGTACACGCTGAAGGCCATCGACATGTCGTGGAAGACGATGTTCCGCGAGATTGTGTGGCCGACGTTCACGCCGGCCATCGCGGCGTTTCTGCCGGCGCTCGCCGTCTACGGCTCGCTCGGACCTCACTCGTGGTGGCTCGTGCCGGCGATCGCGCTGGGCGGGGTCGCCTACGTCGCGTTGTTCTGGCAGATGCTTGATGTCGCGGAACGGACGGAACTGCGCGGCCATGTCACCAGCTATCTGGCGAGGCGCGTCGAGGCCGCATGACGCCGCGCTGCCGCCGCGTTGGTATCGACATCCGGTATCTGTCGCATGGTCTGTTCGGCGGCGTCCACACCTACGTTCGTCGCCTGGTGCCGGCACTGCTCGAGGCCGCTCCGCATCTGCAGTTCGTGCTGTACGCAGATCGCAAGGCGCCGCTCGACTGGGAGCCACCAGCCGGCACGACGATGCGCTGGCTACCGTGGAGCAATGCGGTGTCCAGCCTCGTCAACGACTTCACGCTGGCGCGGCGCATGGCGTCGGACCGCATCGATGTCGCACATCACCTGGCGAATTACGGCTTTGCCCCGAGAGGCGGCTGTTCGGTCGTCACGGTCCATGACGTGTTGAACCTGCAGCCTGTCAGCGAGGCCCTTCGCGGCTTCGGCAATGTATCCGGCCTGCGGACGACAGCGATGGTGTCGTACCTGTCGATGATGTCGCGTGCCGCGGTCCGTCGCGCGACCTGGCTCATCACGATTTCCGAAGACGCACGTCGGCAGATTGCCGCGGCGGCGAAGTGGCCGCTCGATCGGCTGACGCCCATTCCGCATGGTGCGCCATTCACAGCAGCCGATCTTCCGGACGATGCCTCGTGCGCGGAGATCCTGCGGACCCTCGACATCACGCCAGGATTCATCCTCGGCGATGCCATCAAGAACCCGGCAGTCATCGTTGCGGCGTGGCGCCGCCTCACGCCCGATCTGCGTCGCGCACACCCACTCGTGTTTTTCTCGCGACGTGCTGAACTCATCGCGGAACTGGCAGAAGCCGTCCAGAGCGGTGAAGCGCGTGTCATCGTCAGACCAGAGACGACGACTGTGCGTGCGCTGTATCGGCGCGCCGCCGTGTTTGCGTTTCCATCCTGGATTGAAGGATTCGGCCTGCCACTGCTCGAAGCCATGACGGCGGGGACGCCAGTCATCGCCTCGAACCGCGGCGCCATTCCCGAAGTGGCTGGCGACGCGGCCATTCTGTGTGACGCCGAAGACGTGGACGCCTTCGCCGCCGGCCTGAACCGCCTTCTGCAGAACGACGTCGAGCGTCAGCGTCTGGTGGCTCGCGGTTCAGCGCGCGTCACGCTCTACACCTGGGAGCGCGCAGCGTCCGAGACCATCGCCGTGTACGAACAGGCATTTGCGCGATATGCGACCGCGCGTGGAGCGGCGTGATGAGCGACACCCCTGTCGACGTCTCCGTCGCCATCGTCAACTGGAACACGTCTGCGCTGACGCGTGCGTGTCTCGACGCGCTGCCAGCCGCCGTTGGTTCACTGCGGGCCGATACGTGGGTGGTCGACAACGCATCGTCTGACGATTCGGTGGAGATGATCAGGCGTGAGCATCCGACTGTGCACGTCGTCACGAACACGAAGAACGTCGGGTACGGCAGTGGCATGAACCAGGCGATTGCGGCGAGCCGTGGTCGATATGTGCTCGTGCTGAACAGCGACACGAGCCCGCATCCGGGATCCATCGAACGCATGGTGCGCTACATGGACGCGCACCCGAAGACCGGTGCGGTGGGACCAATGCTGCTCAATCCCGACGGCAGCTTCCAGGCCGGCTTCTCCGACTTCCCGACGCTGCTGACCGAGACGCTGTGCGTTACCGGCATCGGCGCACGACTGTGGTTCAAGAACTATCCGAGCTATGCACCAGAGCGCAGTCGCACCGAGCGCTCCGTCGACTGCATCGCTGGCGCCTGCATGCTGGTGCGCCGCACCGTCGTCGACGCCATTGGTGCCTTCGACGAATCCTTCTTCATGTACTCGGAGGAAGTCGACTGGTGCTTCCGCATCCACAATGCCGGGTGGGACATCGTCTACCTGCCTGACGCCGTCATCATTCACTACGGCGGACAGAGCACGCGGCAAGTGCGCGAGCCGATGTATCGCGCGCTGTATCGGCACAAGGTGCGCTTCTTCCAGAAGCACTACGGGCGGGCCGCATCACTGGCGCTCGCGACGGTATTCGTCACAGCGACGAGATCG
>Ga0209023_10000759_pt1 | contig 46232 bp, 44 predicted proteins | sample LakOneMetagenome_FD_187468 | JGI IMG/M metagenome (GOLD analysis project Ga0209023, IMG submission 187468) | Freshwater and sediment microbial communities from Lake Erie, Canada (SPAdes) (version 2) | ecosystem: Environmental > Aquatic > Freshwater > Lentic | place: Lake Erie, Canada...
AGCGTGGTCGCGACGGCGCGGCCATCGCGACGGACCACGAAATACACCAGGAACACCGCGGGCGTCAGCTTGAGTGCGATGGCCAGGCCGAGCAGCAGCCCGCGCGGCAGGGACCGTATCGGCGGGTGCCTTGGCACCGTATCGGCCAGCACCAACGTCATCAGCACGGCGTTGATCTGGCCGAAGTCGAAGTTGGACCGCACCGGCTCGAGGTAGATCACCGCCGGCGCGACCAGTGCGATCGCGACGAAGAACCGGCGGACCCAGGCGGGTTCGCGGGTGACGGCGGACCAGCCCGGACCGCCGCAGACGTCGAGCCGGGTGAGCACGATGTGGGTGGAGACCACCAGCAGCACCAGGGTGATGGCGGTGATGGTGGCGCTGGCCGCGGGCAGGGACAGCAGTGCGAACGGGGCGAACACGATGGCCGACAGCGGCGGATAGGTGAACGGCAGATCCGCGCCCGCCTGGGTGTGGAACGACGTCTCACCGGAGTACAACGGCCGGCCGTCGAGCCAGCACCGGCCACCCATCCGGTACACGTCGATGTCGATCCGGTAGGGGGTATGGCCCAGTAGCCGCCAGCCGGCATACCCGAGAGCGACGATCGCGCAGAGCTGGAACACCCGCCAGGCAAAGATTTTCATGACCCGGACAGCCTATCGGTGCACTGGTGTGTCGGCGGTCACCTCGACCCCCGAGTTCACCGCGTGCCTCGCCGGATCGGCCCCGGGGCCAACTCGGATCGCAAGATTCACGTGGCCGGTGTGCTCGCTCGATAGGGTGTCCGGCGTGCGGTTCTTCTACGACACCGAGTTCATCGACAACGGCCGGACGATCGAGCTCATCTCGATCGGCGTGGCCGCCGAGGACGGCCGCGAATACTACGCTGTGTCAACGGAATTCCCGGGCGAGCAAGCCGGAAATTGGGTCAAGACCCACGTGCTGCCCAAACTCCCGCCGCCGTCGTCGCAGTTATGGCGCTCCCGTCGGCGCATCCGGGAGGACCTGGAGGAGTTCTTCGGTATCGACGGTGACGAGCCGATCGAGCTCTGGGCGTGGGTGGCCGCCTACGACCATGTGGCTCTGTGCCAGCTGTGGGGGCCGATGACGCACCTGCCGCCGCAGATCCCGAGGTTCACCCGAGAGCTGCGCCAGTACTGGGAGGACCGCGGGTCACCGCGCATGCCGCCGCGGCCCCGCGACACCCACGACGCCCTCGTCGACGCCCGCCACAACCTGCGCCGATTCGAGGTGATGGTCGAGCTGGACGCGAGTGCGGCCGGCTGGGGAACGGCCCTGGGAAGGGGCTGAGCTGCAGGTCTACCCGCTCAGCGGTGGTAAATCCACCCGTTCTACCCGGTTACCATGGACGGGTGAACTGGACCGTCGACGTACCCATCGAGCAGCTGCCGGCCCTGCCGCCGCTGCCTGACGACCTGCGCCAGCGGCTGGACGACGCCCTGGCCAGGCCGGCCGCTCAACAGCCGAGCTGGGACCCCGATCAGGCCGCGGCGATGCGCACCGTGCTGGAGAGCGTCCCGCCGGTGACGGTTCCGTCGGAGATCGAGAAGCTGCAGGGCCAGCTGGCCGCCGTCGCCCGTGGCGAGGCTTTCCTGCTGCAGGGCGGCGACTGCGCCGAGACCTTCGCCGACAACACCGAGCCGCACATCCGCGCCAACATCCGCACGCTGCTGCAGATGGCCGTCGTGCTGACCTACGGCTCGAGCATGCCCGTCATCAAGCTGGCCCGCATCGCCGGGCAGTACGCCAAGCCCCGCTCGTCGGACATCGACTCCCTGGGCCTGAAGTCCTACCGCGGCGACATGGTCAACGGGTTCGCGCCCGACGCCGCCGTGCGTGATCACGATCCGTCGCGACTGGTGCGCGCCTACGCCAATGCCAGCGCCGCGATGAACCTGGTTCGTGCCCTGACGTCGTCGGGCATGGCGTCGCTGCACCTGGTGCACGAGTGGAACCGGGAGTTCGTCCGGACCTCGGCTGCTGGGGCGCGCTACGAGGCGCTGGCCGGTGAGATCGACCGGGGGCTGCGGTTCATGAGTGCATGCGGGGTCAACGACCGTAACCTGGACACCGCCGAGATCTTCGCCAGTCATGAGGCGCTGGTGCTCGACTACGAGCGCGCCATGCTGCGGCTGGCGGATTCGTTGGAGAGCCCCGGCGCGGAGGCGAAGCTCTACGACCTGTCGGCGCACTACGTGTGGATCGGTGAGCGCACCCGTCAGCTCGACGGCGCGCACATCGCGTTCGCCGAGGTGATTGCCAACCCGATCGGGGTCAAGATCGGCCCCAGTACGTCGCCCGAGCTGGCCGTGGAGTACGTCGAGCGGCTCGACCCGCACAACAAGCCGGGCCGCCTGACCCTGGTCAGCCGCATGGGCAACGGCAAGATCCGCGACGTGCTGCCGCCCATCATCGAGAAGGTGCAGGCATCCGGGCATCAGGTGATCTGGCAGTGCGACCCGATGCATGGCAACACCCACGAGTCCTCGACCGGGTACAAGACCCGCCACTTCGACCGCATCGTCGACGAGGTGCAGGGCTTCTTCGAGGTGCACCGCGCGCTGGGCACCCATCCGGGCGGTATCCACGTCGAGATCACCGGTGAGAACGTCACCGAGTGTCTCGGTGGGGCACAGGATATTTCGGACGACGACCTGGCCGGCCGCTACGAGACGGCTTGCGATCCGCGACTCAACACCCAGCAGTCACTGGAGCTGGCGTTCCTGGTCGCGGAGATGCTGCGCGACTGAAGGCCGCCACGTCGAGTCGGCACTCAGATCCAGTTTCCGGCTGAATCTTCGCGCTGAGTACCATCTCGACGCAGCGGTGGGCCGAGTACTAACCGATCAGTCCGTCGATGTTGGTGCCGAGCTGCCAGGCCCCGGCGGCCACCCCGACGGTCAGCAATACGACGACCAGCAGCCAGATGACCGTCCGGCGCCGGGCCCGCTGCCGCGCCCAGGCCAGCTCGTCCATCGAAACACCGGCGAAATGACTTGCGCCGGAATCCGTTTCGCTCTCGTCGCTGACGTCGGTGGGGGTCCAGTCGTCCGGTCCGCGGGTCATCGCCAGGGTGGGCCGGCGCGCGGCGACGGGTTTTTGCCGACCGCCTGCGACGGTGACCGCCGCCGGCGGGGTTTCGGGTTGTCGCCGGCGCTCGTCGACCCGGCCGGTCGGCAGTGCCGCCGACGGCTGCGGGACGGTCCGGCGCGGCGCGGGCACCCGGAACGGCGGCAGGCCCAGCTCGGTGGTGACTGCGTCGACCGCAGCGGCCATCTCCGTGGCGTCGGCGTATCGGGCGGCGGCGTCGCGGGCGGCGGCGCGGGCCACCAGCTGGTCGAACTGCGGGGGCACCCCGTCGATGGCGGCGCTCGGCGGCGGGACGTCCTGATCCAGCCGCATGTAGGCCACCGCCAGCGGGTTGTCGCCGGAAAAAGGTGTTGTGCCGGTGAGTAATTCGTATGTCAGGACGCCGAGCGAATACACGTCGCTGCGTGGGGTCGCGTCCCCGGTGCTGACCTGCTCGGGGGACAGGTAGGCCGCGGTTCCCAGGATGACGCTGGTCGACGTGATGCCGGCCTGCGCGACCGCGCGCACCAGGCCGAAGTCGGCCAGTTTGACCTCACCGCGCTCGGAGATCAGGACGTTCTCGGGTTTGAGGTCGCGGTGCACCAGGCCGCCGCGGTGCGCGACCGCCAGCCCCCGCAGTACCGGACGCAGTACCGCCACCACGGCGTGTGGCGGCATCGGACCACGTTCGCGAAGAAGTTCGCGCAGCGTGCCGCCCTCGACCAATTCCATCACCAGATACGGATGGCGGGCGTCCATGCCCTGGTCGAACACGGCCACCAGGCCGGGGTCCGACAGCCGGGCCGCCGCGCGTGCCTCCAACTTGAACCGTGTCAGGAACTGCTCGTCCCCGGCGTATCGGGCGTCCATCACCTTGATCGCCACCGGCCGGTCCAGCCGGGTGTCCAGGCCGCGGTAGACCGTGGACATCCCGCCGGTGGCAATGGGGGCCTGCAGCAGGTAGCGGCCATCAAGGAGGATTCCCTCCAACGCTCCGTCCCCCTGGCTGACGCTCATCGGAGCCATCGTAGGACCGACTTGCCCACGGGGGTTCGAACTGTCTCGGGAATACTGAGTGATAGTGAGCGTATGAACGTCCGAGTGAGTGTGCTCGCCGTGTGAGTCTGACGGAGTGGGCGCGCTCGGGGTGTTCATCCGCAGACGGCGTATCGGTGGTTTCGGGAGGGGACGCTGCCGGTTCCGGCGGCTGCTGGCCGATCCGAAGGTGACCGTCGTTGTGGTGGAGCACCGGGATCGGTTGGCGGATGAACACCGAACTGGTGGAAGCAGCGCTGTCTGCGCATGGCCGGCGGCTGGTGGTGCTCGATGACGGCGAGGTTGACGACGATCTGGTTCGGGACATGGTGGAGGTGCTGACTTCGTTCTGCGCACGCCTATACGGTCGCCGCAGCGCTCGAAATCGTGCACTCAAGGCGGTTGGCTGCGCGCAGCGCGATATAGGCCCGAAAGCGGTTGTCGGTGGCCGGAGGAATGATGGGGGTCATGGCTGAGCTGCGGGTGTCGTCTCCCTCCTGGCCGCGGGAAACTCTGGAACGCCGAGCGATCGCGCACGTCGATGATGTGGCTTTGACGCGTGGCTACGTCCCGGGCGACGGGCCGACGGACCGCTTGGTGGTCAACATGTTGCGGCACGAATTCACCAGCTACGACGCAACGCAGACCGCGGCGGCCCGGACGGCCTGTGAAGCGATTGCCGCCCGGTTTGACTGGTTGCGTGTCGAGTGTGAGCGCCAGATCCAGCAGTGTGCGTGGGCGGAACGCGACGAGTGTTCGGCGCTGGTGGCAGCCGAGACTCAGGAGGCAGCGGCCAGCAAGTGGCGACAAGATCGGGTGGCTGAGTCCTGTGCGGCCATTGCCGCATTGGCAGTCGGTTTGGCCGTGCAGGCCACAGTGAAGGGGCATTCCCGGAAAGCGACGATCACCCAGGTGGGACGGTCGCGGGTGACCGTTGCATTCCGCTTGAAGTCCGGTGTTGAACGAACCGCACAGGTGTACGCCAGGGATGTGCATCCAGCATGAGTCGAAAACAGTTGCGGCGCGTCGGTGATCCGGTGGTCGCTGCTGGCCCGTCGGGGATGCGAATCCGCACCCGGCTGCACGTCACCGATGCCGAAGCGGCGGCATTGAGCGAGGTGGGTACGTTTCTGGGTTCGGTGTATCGGTCCGAGCTCTCAGGGCGAATCGCGTCGGGTTGTATGGATCGTCAGCAGCACAGCGTGTGGCGTGCCGAGCGCAAACGCGCGGTGACAGCGGTGGCGTCGTCGCGGTGGGCGGGCGCGATAACCCGCACCGTCGAGGACCAGTACCAGCTCGGGATGCGTGCGTTGACTACCGAAGTGGCCGATCTGCGCGCCGCGATCGCGGTGCTGGAGACCCGGTGCGCGTTGCGTCCCGGCGAGACCGCAGCTCCACATCCGGATGTGCCCGGTGGGCCACGTCGGCGTGCCCGACGCCCCGTGTGCGGGTATCGGTCTGCGGCGCAGCGGTTCTCCAAGACCCGGCGGCTGGCAGTACTGCGAGACCGCCTGGCTGTCGCCGAGGAAGCCCTGACCGCGGGCAGGCCGTCGATCACCATGGGTGGCAACCGGTTGTGGCGGACCCTCCAACATCTCGGCACCGCCGAAATCAGTGAACAACAGTGGCGGCAACGCTGGGATGCCGCCCGCATGTTCTTGACCGCCGATGGGGAGGCGGGAAAATCCGGCGGCAACGAAACCATCCAGGTCGACAGCCGAGGACACCTGCGGGTGAAAGTCCCTGCCGCCCTGGCTGATCGGCTCGGCACCCATCTGCACATCGCCGTGCCGGTGATGTTCAGCCATCGCGGCGGCGAGTGGACCGATCGGGTGGCTGGCCGGCGGGCGGTGCGTTACGACATCCACCTCGATCCCGGTAAGGGCCGCTGGTATCTAGACGCCTCCTGGACCACAACGCCCGAATCGGCACCCACCCTCGACCAGTTGCGCGGCGGCCGTGTCCTCGGTGTGGATCTCAACGCCGATCACCTCGCCGTCTGCGTCCTGGACTGTTCGGGCAATCCGGTCGGCGAACCCGTCACGATCGACATCGAGACCGCAGGCCTGCGGGCGACACGCCGTGATGGCCGTGTCCGCGCGGCGATCACCACCCTGCTCGACCTCGTCGAGTATCAGCGGTGCTCGGCGGTCGTGGTGGAGAACTTGAACTTCGCCGATGCGCGCAGGGCAGGGCGGGAAACGATGGGCCGCGGAGCCCGTGGGAAACGGTTCCGGCGCACCGTGGCCGGCCTCCCGACCCGAAAGTTTCGCGAGCGGTTGACCGCGATGGCCACCCGCCGCGGAATCGCGGTGATCGGTGTCGACCCGGCCTACACCAGCATCTGGGGCCGTGAGCATTGGTGGAAACCCTTGCAACAACAGACTTCCGACCCTGCGGCGGTGACCGTGCATCACGGAGCCGCCGTGGCGATCGGTAGACGTGGACTCGGCACGCCGATCAGGCGTCGGCCGGCAGGACCCCGCACCCAACAGCGGATGCGTGCGGGCACTCCACCGGACAGACCTGACCAGCCACCGAGAACCACACGATGGTGCGAAAGTTCTGGCCCACCGGCACGCCCACAACGACGACGAGGCATGCCGGTCCACCAGAGAACACCCACCACCGCGGCCAGCACCGTTCGGGCCGCACCACTGCGCAAGACCCAGTTTCGCTCAGTGCTTAGGAACGGTCGTGCCGTGTCCGCATCGGAATTAAACTGACGCGGTGAGCAGCATCCCGACCGGAGACGACGTACTCGAGGCCGCCGAACCGGTATTGGCCCTACCCGATGTTGCCGTCAAGCTGCGGATCCCGATCACCAAGGTGCATCAGCAGTTGCGCGACGGCCACCTGATTGCGTTGCGCCGGGACGGCACGGTGGTGGTGCCGACGGCGTTCTTCACCGAATCCGGTGCGCTGATCAAGTCGTTGCCCGGCCTGCTGGCGGTGCTGCGCGACGGGGGATACGGGGACACCGAGATCCTGCGCTGGCTGTTCACCCCGGATCCGTCGCTGACCCTGACGTTCGACGGCTCCCGCGAATCCACCGCCAATGCCCGACCCGTAGATGCGCTGAAGTCCCATCAGGCCCGCGAGATCGTGCGCCGCGCCCAGGCCCTGGGGTACTAGTTCCCTAGGTTTCGCCGAACTCCCGCCCTGGCGCGAACCGCTTGGGAAAGCGGTCCGGGCGCAACAGCGCGTACCACGCCGCCGCCGCGCACGCGGTCGCCAGCGCGACGTGAATCAGCGAGTACATGCCGTGCGACCCATCCGGCTTGAAGATCACCATGATCCAGGTGGAGAAGCCGGCGATGGCGGCGATCCAGGCCCGCGACTGTGTCAGTGCGGACATCACCGCCAGCGGCCAGGTGTAGTACCAGGGCAGCGCGGCCGGCACGAACAACACCACCACCGCCATCGCCCAGGCGATCCCGACCAGTGCCTCCCGATCGGTGTGCCGGAAGCGCCACCACAGCAGCGGCAGGCTCACGGCGATCACCCCGACGCCGATCATCCGCGTGACGTCGAGCACCGCGTAGAAGTTCACCGGGAACAGCAGTCCGCCAACGGCATTGGTCATGTTGGCCACCGCGGTCGGGATGGTCAGCCAGTTGACGATCTTGACCGAACCGGCCAATGCGGTGAGCCAGCCCAGACCCACATCGGCCAGCCAGGACAGCACGGCGAACACCGCGATGAAGATCGCCACGGACGCCACGCCGGCGGTCAGGAACGCCGGGACGGTCCGCATGGGCCGGCGCGACGAATCGCGCAACTGCCGCATCCATACCCAGACGAGGAACGGAAGTGCAAGTCCCGCTGTCGCTTTGACCGCGACGGCCGTGGCCACCAGCGCGATACCGGGCACCGCATGCCGGTACAGGGTCAGTGCGATCCCGGCCATCATGAGGCCCACCATGAGCATCTCGTTGTGCACGCCGCCCATGAGATGAATGATCACCAGCGGGTTGAGCGCGCAGATCCACAGCGCGGTGGCACCGTTGGCGCCGACCTTTCGGGCGATCCGCGGTGCGGCCCACAACAGCAGCACCAGGCCGGGCAGCATGCACAGTCGCAGCAGCATCGTCCCGGCGATGACGTTGTTGCCCACCAGCATGGTCACGAACCGGGCCACCAGGATGAACGCCGGGCCGTACGGTGCGGTGGTGGTGGTCCAGATCGGACTCACGTTGTCCAGCAAGATGTTCGGGTTCTGGACCGGACCGACGACGTACGGGTCGAGGCCGTCGCGCAGGAGGGCCCCCTGCGCGAGGTAGGAGTAGGTGTCGCGGCTGAATACCGGCACCGACAGCAGCAGGGGAGCCAGCCAGAACCAGGTGGTGATCACCATCGTGCGTTCGTCGGCCTGACCGTCGGCGACGCGCCGGCCCAGCCAGAGCCAGGCGAACAGCATGACCGCGACCCCGCCCCACAGCAGCAGCGACGAGAAGACCAGGCCGTGGCCGAACCGCAGCCACGACAGGTGCAGTGATTCCAGTAGTGGGTCGTGAATCCGGGTACTGCCGGCGCCCAGTCCGCCCGCGGTGATGAGCAGTGCCCCGAGCAGCCCCAGCAGTGCCGGGCGGGCTGCGTCCGTGCCGGTGAACGTGGCCAGCCGGGCCAGCGATCGTGGTCGGTGCGGTGGGATCTGCGGAATCTGGGTCGACATCGGTTCAGGAGCTCCGGTTGCCCGCCAGGCGCGCCATTTCGGCCAGGCCACGGGCCGCGGTGGGGTCGATCGGCGCCGCGGCGAGCGCGTTCAGTGCGCGTTCGGTCAGCGTTGCGATTCGTGTTTCGACGGCAGCCAGCGCACCGACCGATTCGATGACCCCGGACAGTTCGGCAACCTGGGCGTCGTCGAGTTCGGTGCCCACCGATCGGCGCAACAGCTCGGCGGCCGCCGGGTCGGACCGGTCGGCCCGTTCGATGGCTTCGGCCAGCAGCACGGTGCGTTTGCCGGAGCGCAGGTCGTCACCCGACGGTTTGCCCGTCACGGCGGGGTCGCCGAATACCCCCAGGACGTCGTCGCGCAATTGGAAGGCGATCCCCAGATCGGTGCCGACCTCGCCGAACACCGCGTGGATATCGGGCCGGTCGGCGGCGGCCGCGGCACCCAGCTGCAAGGGTCGGGTCACGGTGTAGGAGGCCGTCTTGAAGGTGTTCACCCGCATCGCCGATTCGATGGTGTCGGCGGCGCTGGATTCGGCGACGATGTCGAGGTACTGCCCGCCGAGCACCTCCGTGCGGATGTCGGACCACACCTGGCGGACCCGCATCCGCGCCTGGTCGGGCAGCGCGGCCGTGGCGACGATGTCGTCGGCCCACACCAGCGCAAGGTCGCCGAGCAGGATCGCTGCAGAGATGCCGAACTGGGCGGGGGAGCCGCGCCAGGCCCGGCTGCGGTGCATGTCCTCGAAACGGACGTGCACGGTCGGCATGCCGCGCCGCGTGCTCGAGGCGTCGATCACGTCGTCGTGCACCAGGGCGCAGGCCTGCAGCAGTTCCAGCGCCGAGAACAGCCGCATCGCCTCGGGCGGAACGCTTTCGGGTCCGGGTACGGCGGCCACCGACCGCCAACCCCAGTACGCGAACGCGGGCCGCACGCGCTTGCCGCCACGCAGGACGAAGTCCTCGAGAACCGTCAGAAGCGCCTCGTGGTCCGCGCCGATGTATGCCGATCCGGCGCGGCGTTCGGCCAGATATTCGCGCAGTTGATCGGTGACTGCCGCGGCCAGTTCGGCGGCCGACGGTACCGCTGTGTCGACGCTCAGCGCCGCGCCCCTTTCTGTTCGGTCGTCAACTCTGGTCAGCGGTCTCGGTCGAGCGGTCCCGAGCCAGCCATGCCAGCGCTGCGACGATGACCGACACGATGAGCGACGCGATCCCGACGACCCACGCGCCGCTGACGAAGGACCGGGTACTGGGGTCGGTGTAGCGAGCCTGGGCAGTCATGGTGTTGACGATCCCGGGCTTGAGCGCCCACTGGACGGAGTCGGTGCTGACGCGCTCGCCGTTGGTGGAGGTGACCTCGCCCGGGAAGTTCACCGTGAGGTCCACCTGGGCGTCGGGGTCGGTGACCAGGGTCAGATCCACCCTGCCCTCGAGCAGCACCAGGTTCCCGGCCCGACGTAGCGTCAGGTCCACACCGGCCGCGTCGGGGTTCATGTTGGCCAGTTGCGGCACTTCCGCGAACGTCAGGTCCGAGAACACCGCCTGCGACCCGACGAAGCCCTCCTCGCTATATCGCGACACCGCGACCTTCTGCGCGAACGGCAGATTCGTGTCGAGCTGGGGGCCCTTGTCGTCGTCGGTGCGCGGTTTGGCCGCCGTGATTATCTGACCGGACACGGTGTCGTCGGGCGAGACCGTGATCGACGCGCGGACGCGCAGGCACCCCGCCAGCACGGGAGCGACGACCAGCATCAACACCAGCAGGGCTACCGCGCGCAGGCGCCGGGGGCGGTTGGACACTCGGTCATCGTGCCAGATCAACGCCGGAAACCGGGACCGATAGCGGTAGTGCCCGGCCGAGCACCGCGAACGGTCGCGGGTCGCCGGCGAAGTGGTAGTCACGGATGACGTCGCCGAAGCCGAGTCGGCGGTACAGCCGCCAGGCCCGGTTGCCCTCGCCGTTGACCTCAGGTGTCGACAGCAGCACATGGGCTTCGGCCCGGTCGTCGAGCAATCGGCGGGTCAGTGCTTCGCCCAGGCCGTGGCCCTGCGCGTCGGGACGGATGTGCAGTTCGGTCAGTTCGAAATAGCTCGATGTCAGGCGATGAATCTCGACATCCGGCAGGCCGGCCCGGTGCAGACCCTGGACCACCTGCTGCTGCCACCACTGGTCGGGTGCCCCGCAGTAGCCGTAGGCCACGCCGAGCAGGGGGGCATCCGCCAGCGCGTCGGGGTCGGCGCCGTCGGCGGCAACACCCGGGGACACCGCCGCGACGGCCTTCCAGCCGCTTCGCTTGGTGTGTTCGAGCCACATCGACGCACGGTTGTCCTCGGTGCCGCGCGGGTAACGCATCGCGTCGACGTACACCGAGAGCGCCTCGCCGAGGCGTCGACGCATGTCCTGCGGGGACAGGTCGATGAGGTACGTCGCCAATGCAGGTTCCCTCCCTCTGGTTCCCGGCCCATTATCGCTGCCGGCAGCGGCGGTGTGGGCAGGCCACCCACGGCGGGGGGAGCGGTCCGGCCGGACCACCCCCTGGACGCCGACGGAGATCGCCGAAGGCCGTAGAATCGGCTGTCGAACTAGGTGGTACGGCATACGTTCTGCTCGTATCATCGTGTTATTCGCCCGTATGCTCGGGCGTATCAGTGCTTTCGCAGGCCCGTAACCCGGCCCGGAACCCGGCAAGGAGGGACGAATGCCACTCTCCGAGCACGAGCAGCGCATGCTCGACCAGATCGAGAGCGCGCTGTACGCAGAAGACCCCAAGTTCGCCTCCAGCGTGCGCGGCGGGTCTTTCCGGGCTCCCTCGGCCCGGCGGCGCCTCAAGGGTGCCGGGCTGTTCGTGGCGGGGTTGGCGATGCTGATCGCTGGGGTTCCGTTCTACTCCCAGAACCATCTCTTCCTGATCCTGAGCGTGCTCGGGTTCATCGCGATGTTCGCCGGCGCCTTCATCGCGGTGACCGGCCCGCGGGCGTCGGCCAACGGGAAGAACGCACCGCTGCCGGGCGGCGCACGGTCGCGCAAGCCTCGTTCCGGCGGCTCGTTCACCAGCCGCATGGAGGACAGGTTCCGTCGGCGGTTCGACGACTAACACCAGTTCGTAGGTAGAAAGGGACAGCTTCGGCTGTCCCTTTTTTGTTGGTGCGCCGCGGCTGGTCCCGGCACTGCCGACCGTTGACCGAATCCTCCCCACTTCGCCCCACCAGGGTGGCCGCACCCCCAGTTGATGCTGTTGAGCTGCGCCTTTGTCGGAGGCCCCGCTCGCTTCACCGCCCGCAATTCCGGAGCCGAACCATGCCTGGCGGCGCTGGTGGGGCAGACACACAGTTCTGTGGTGTGAATTGGAGCAAAGTGGGGGATTGTGGGGTATGGTGGCAGCTAACGGAACGACCGAGGTTCCGGGGCACCAAACGGGGATGGCGTAAGAGCTAGGAGATGTGCACAGCATGTTTCTCGGCACTTACACACCCAAGCTCGACGACAAGGGCCGGCTCACACTGCCGGCCAAGTTCCGTGAAGCACTCGCAGGGGGGCTGATGGTGGCAAAGAGCCAGGACCACAGCCTCGCGGTCTACCCACGGGCCGAGTTCGAGGAGCGGGCGCGCCGCGCGGTCGAGAAGGCGAAGTCGAACCAGGACGCCCGGGCCGAACTGCGCGTCTTCGCCGCGGGCGCCGACGAGCAGCTTCCCGACGCGCAGGGCCGCATCACGTTGCCGGCCGACCTGCGCCGCTACGCCGACCTGTCGCGCGAATGCGTGGTGATCGGCGCCGTCGACTACCTCGAAATCTGGAACGCCGAGTCCTGGCAGTCCTACCAACAGACCCATGAGGAGCATTTCTCCGCAGCCGGCGACGAAGCACTCGGCGACAGTGCTTGACACGGCGGTCGGCCCGAAGGCGGAACTGGAATCCGTGCCGTCCCGTGCATCGTGGCCTCTGTCCGAACCGACCCTGACGTACTTCCCCGACGTCAGGTTCGCCTCGGACAGGGACCTCGGTGCCACGGGCACCCGGCACGGCACGCGATGGACCGGCGCGCAATGGAGAGGCGAAACCGTGGCAGACGATTTCGGCCATGTGCCCGTCCTGCTCGACCGATGCGTCGAACTGCTGCTCCCGGCCCTGACCCGGATTGATCCCGACGGCTCGGGGGCAGTGCTGGTCGACGCGACGCTGGGGGCCGGCGGACACTCCGAGCGCTTCCTGACCGACCTGCCCGGACTCCGGGTGATCGGTCTGGACCGCGACCCGAGTGCACTGCAGATCGCCCGGGAGCGGCTGGCCCCCTTCGGCAGCCGATTCACCGCCGTCCGCACCCGCTACGACGGAATCGTCGATGCGCTCGCCGACTGCGGTTATGCCGCTTCGGGATCCATCGACGGCGTGCTCTTCGACCTGGGGGTGTCGTCGATGCAGCTGGACCGGACCGAGCGGGGATTCTCCTACGCCGCCGACGCGCCGCTGGACATGCGGATGGATCCCGACCTGCCGTTGACGGCGGCCGACATCTTGAACACCTTCGACGCCCGCGACATCGCGAAGGTCCTCCGGGACTTCGGCGACGAGCGCTACGCGCCCCGCATCGCGGCCCAGATCGTCCGGCGGCGCGAACAGCAGCCGTTCGCCCGGACCGGCGAGTTGGTCGAGTTGCTGTACGACGCAATCCCGGCGCCGGCCCGCCGCACCGGCGGTCATCCCGCCAAGCGCACCTTCCAGGCACTGCGGGTCGCGGTCAACGCCGAGCTCGACTCGCTGCGGGCCGCGCTTCCGGCCGCCCTGGACACTCTGGCCGCCGGCGGGCGCACTGTCGTGATGGCCTATCAGTCGCTCGAGGACAAGATCGTCAAGGCGGTGTTCGCGGAGGTCACTGCGAGCCGTTCGCCGGCCGGGCTGCCGGTGGAACTGCCGGGCTACGAACCGGAATTCGCCGCGGTGACCCGGGGCGCCGAGCGCGCCGACGCCGATGAGATCGAACGTAATCCGCGAAGTGCAGCAGTGCGGTTGCGAGCCGTAGAGCGAGTCCAGGGGAAGGGTCGCCCATGAGCAAGCCGTCCAAGACGCCCAGGGGTGGGTCGCGTGGCGAGGAGGTGCCGGCACGCCGGCGTGGCCGCGGTCCGGTACTCGAGGACGGCCCCCGCCGGAACGACCGCCGCGGCGAGCGTCGGCCTGTGGACGCTCCGGCGCGCGACCGTCGACCGAAGAACAGCCGCACCGCCGGCCCGGCACGCGATCAGCGCGCGCTGCGCCCCGCGGGGCCGCTCACCGCGCCCATGCCCCGGGTCGCCCCCGCCAAGAGCGCGAGCCAGGCCAGGGCGCGAGCCAAGGCACGTAAGGCCAAGGCGCCCAAAGTTATTCGAGTTCCACTGCGGGAGCGGTTGAACGCCCGGCTGGTCGGGCTGGCGCAGATCGACCTGAGCCCGCGCACCCTGCTGGCCCGCGTGCCGTTCGTCGTTCTGGTGATCGGTGCCCTCGGCCTGGGGCTGGGCGTGACGCTCTGGCTGTCGACGGATGCCGCCGAACGCTCGTACCAGCTGGGTCGGGCGCGGGTGGTCAATCAGGCTCTGCAGCAACAGAAGGAAGCGCTCGAGCGTCAGGTGCTCGAGGCGCAGGCGGCACCGGCGCTGGCGGAGTCGGCCCGCAGCCTGGGCATGATCCCGTCCCGCGACACCGCCCACCTCGTCCAGGATCCCGGCGGGAACTGGATCGTCGTCGGGAATCCGAAACCCGCACAGGGAGTTCCGCCCGCGCCGTTGAACGTCAAGCTGCCCGACGAGGCCCCGCCGGCCCCCACGCCGCCGGCCCGCGTGGCCGAGCGCCCGGTCGTCGTCGCACCGGCCCCGTCGGCACCCGCCCCGGCCCAGCCGCTGGCCGCACCCGCCCCGGTTCCGTCCGCGCCAGCTCCGGCTGCCGCGCCGGAAGTTCCGGTACCACTGGATCATTCGCCCGCCGGCCCGCCCGCTGCCTCGCCCACGGGTCCGGCGACCGGGCCCGCACCCGGACCGGCCGATGCCGCGCCGGGCCTGGTGCTCGTCCCCGTCCCGGCCGCTCCCGCACCGGCAACCGCCCCCGGGCCTGCACCCGCGCCGGCCGGGGCGCCCGCATGAGAGGGCGGGAACCGGGACCCGACCGCGAAGCCGGCCCGGCCCCGAAGGCCGCCGAACGCGCGGCCGAAGGTCACGGCCGCCCCGCGCGTGCCACCCGCACCCGCCCGCCGACCGAAACCGGTTCGCGGACATCCTCATTCGAGTTCCGCCAGCGCGGCGGCATCATCGTCATCTTCGTGGCGCTGGCGATAGCGGGCGCGCAGCTGTTCTATCTGCAGGTCCCGCGCGCGGCCGGGCTGCGCGCCGAGGCGGCCGGCCAGCTGAAGGTCACGGACGTGGAGCGGGCGGTCCGAGGGAGCATCGTCGACCGCAACCTCAACAAGCTGGCGTACACCATCGAGGCGCGCGCGCTGACGTTCCAGCCGCTGCGCATCCGCAAGCAACTCACGGAGGCCCGCGCGCAGTCGCCGAAGGCTCCCGACCCGCAGCAGCGCCTGCAGGAGATCGCCCGCGAGGTGTCGACCCGGCTGGATGGCCACCCCGACTCCGCAACACTGCTGAAGAAGCTCACCAGCAACGACACCTTCGTCTACCTGGCCCGCTCGGTTGATCCCGCCATCGCCGGGGCCATCACCGACAAGTTCCCGGAGGTCGGCGCCGAACGTCAGGACATCCGGCAATATCCCGGTGGTTCACTGGCCGCGAACGTGGTGGGCGGCATCGACTGGGACGGCCACGGTCTGCTCGGCCTGGAGGACTCGATGGACTCCGTGCTGGCCGGCACCGACGGGTCGGTCACCTACGACCGCGGCTCCGACGGCGTGGTCATCCCGGGCAGCTACCGCAACCGCCACGACGCGGTGGACGGGTCGACCGTGCAGCTGACCATCGACGACGACATCCAGTACTACGTGCAGCAGCAGGTGCAGCAGGCCAAGGACGCCTCCGGCGCCAAGAACGTCTCGGCCGTCGTGCTGGACGCCAAGACCGGTGAAGTGCTGGCGATGTCCAACGACAACACGTTCGACCCGAGCCAGGACATTGGCCGTCAGGCGGACCGGCAGATGGGCAACCTCGCGGTGTCCTCACCGTTCGAACCTGGGTCGGTCAACAAGATCGTGGCCATCTCCACGGCCATCGAGAACGGGCTCACCACTCCCGACGAGGTGTTGCAGGTCCCGGGCTCGATCGACATGGGCGGGGTCACCGTCAGCGACGCCTGGAAGCACGGGGTCATGCCCTACACCACCACCGGCGTGCTGGGGAAGTCGTCCAACGTCGGCACGCTGATGCTCAGCCAGCGGATCGGCCCGGAGAAGTATTTCGACATGCTGGAGAAGTTCGGGCTGGGTCAGCGCACCGATGTCGGCCTGCCCGGGGAGAGCGATGGGCTGGTGCCGCCGATGGCCCAGTGGTCGGGCAGCACATTCTCCAATCTTCCGATCGGGCAGGGTCTTTCGATGACTCTGCTGCAGATGGCCGGGATGTACCAGACCGTCGCCAACGACGGCGTGCGGATCCCGCCGCGCATCATCAAGGCGACCATCGCACCGGACGGCAGCCGCAAGGAGGGGTCGCGGCCCGAGGGCGTCCGGGTGATGTCCGCGCAGACCGCGCAGACGGTTCGCAACATGCTGCGCGCCGTGGTCCAGCGTGATCCGATGGGTTATCAGCAGGGCACCGGCCCGGCCGGTGCCGTCGAGGGTTATCAGATGGCGGGCAAGACCGGAACGGCCCAGCAGATCAACCCGGCCTGCGGCTGCTACTACAGCGACGTCTACTGGATCACCTTCGCGGGCCTGGCCACCGCCGACAACCCGCGGTACGTGATCGGGATCATGTCCGACGCCCCGCATCGCGCGGCCGACGGTTCGCCCGGTTCGTCGGCGGCGCCGTTGTTCCACAACATCGCGGCCTGGCTGATGCAGCGCGAGAACGTGCCGCTGTCGCCGGATCCCGGACCGCCGCTGGTGCTGCAGGCCGACTGACGGCCCTGCGCGGATTTCGCTCGGTAGGGTATTGCCGATGTCCCCACCATCCGTGTCGCTGTCCGCATTGGCGGAGCGGGTGGGGGCGTCACCGGCAGCCGGGGACCTTCCCGACGTCCTCGTCACCGGCGTCACGCTGCGCGGCCAGGACGCCCGGCCCGGCGACCTGTTCGCTGCCCTGGCGGGCGCGTCGGCGCACGGCGCGGCCTTCGCTGCCGATGCGATCCAGCATGGCGCCGTCGCGGTTCTGACCGATTCCGCGGGCGCCGAACTGCTCGGCCCGGCCGTGAAAGTACCGGTACTGGTGCACCCCGATCCACGCGGGGCACTCGGCGCGGTGGCCGCGGAGGTGTACGGCCGGCCCTCGGAGGCGCTGACGGTCATCGGGGTCACCGGAACGTCGGGCAAGACCACCACCACCTACCTGATCGAGGCCGGCCTGCGGGCTGCCGGTCGCACCGCCGGGTTGATCGGCACCGTCGGGGTCCGCATCGACGGCACGGATCTGCCCAGCGCGCTGACCACCCCGGAGGCGCCCGCGCTGCAGGCGCTGCTGGCCCTGATGCGTGACCGTGGCGTGGACACCACCGTCATGGAGGTGTCCAGCCACGCGCTGTCGCTGGGCCGCGTCGACGGCGTGCGCTTCGCGGCAGGCGGATTCACCAACCTCTCGCGCGACCACCTCGATTTCCATCCGACGATGGCCGACTACTTCGAGGCCAAGGCCCGGTTGTTCGACCCGGCCGCACCGACCTGCGCCGCCGACGCGGTGGTGTGCGTCGACGACGAGGCCGGCCGGGCCATGGCGCAGCGTGCGAATTCGGCGATCACCGTCAGCGTGTCGGGGCCGGCCGACTGGACCGTCGAGAACGTGACCGACCTGCCCGACGGTTCGCAGGAATTCTTCGCGGTCGACCCGGCCGGGGTGCACCACCACGTCGGCATCCGGCTGCCGGGCCGCTACAACATCGCCAATTGCCTTGTGGCACTGGCACTTCTCGACGCCGTCGGCGTGGCGCCCGAACAGGCCGCGCCGGGCCTGCGCGATGCCCGGGTGCCGGGGCGGCTGGAACCCGTCGAGCGCGGGCAGGACTTCCTGGCCCTGGTCGACTATGCCCACAAGCCGGGTGCGCTGCGCGCGGTGCTCGAGACCCTGCGCCGCGCGCCCAACACCCGGCGCATCGCGGTGGTGTTCGGCGCGGGCGGCAACCGCGATGCGGGCAAACGGGTGCCGATGGGCGCCGTGGCCGCCGAACTGGCCGATCTGGTGGTCGTCACCGACGACAACCCCCGCGACGAGGATCCCGCGGCCATCCGGGCGGCCGTGCTCAGCGGTGCGGCGGGCGGTCCGGCGCAGTCCGTCGAGATCGGCGACCGCCGGGCCGCGATCGACCACGCGGTCGGCTGGGCCGGCCCCGGTGATGTGGTGCTGATCGCTGGTAAGGGCCACGAGTCCGGTCAGACCGCGGCCGGGCAGACCCGGCCGTTCGACGACCGCGACGAACTGGTCCAGGCTCTGGAGGCCCGGGGGGCCCGGGCGTGATCGAACTGACCGTCGCCGAGGTGGCCGACATCGTCGGCGGCACCCTGGCCGATATCGGCCCGGCCGAGGCTGCCCGCACCGTCATCACCGGCACCGTCGAATTCGATTCGCGCGCAGTCGCTTCCGGTGCCCTGTTCCTCGCACTGCCGGGGGCCCGCAGCGACGGTCACGACCATGCGGTAGCGGCCGTCGCCGCGGGTGCGGTGGCGGTGCTGGCGGCCCGGCCGGTCGGGGTGCCCGCCATCGTGGTGCGGCCGCAGCCGGGCGACGTGAGTGCCAGTGTTCTCGAGCACGACCGGGACGGTTCGGGCGCCGCGGTGCTGGCGGCACTGGGCAGGCTGGCCGCGGCCGTTGCCGCACGCCTGGTTGCGAACGGGTTGACGATCATCGGCGTCACGGGTTCCTCGGGCAAGACGTCCACCAAGGACCTGCTGGCGGCGGTGCTGGCGCCGCTGGGCGAGGTGATCGCCCCGCCCGGGTCGTTCAACAACGAACTCGGTCACCCTTGGACGGTGCTGCGGGCCACCGAGGACACCGACTTCCTGGTGCTCGAGATGTCGGCCCGGCATCCGGGCAATATCGCCGCCCTGGCCGCCATCGCGCCGCCCGGGATCGCAGTGGTGCTCAACGTCGGCACCGCGCATCTGGGCGAGTTCGGTTCCCGAGAGATCATCGCGCAGACCAAATCCGAACTGCCGCAGGCTGTTCCGTCGTCGGGCGTGGTGGTGCTCAACGTCGACGACACCGCGGTGGCGGCGATGGCGAACAAGACTGCGGCGCGGGTGGTCCGGGTGAGCAGGACGCGAGGCGTCCAGGTGCCCGACGTGTGGGCGACGGACGTCGTCCTCGACGATCTGGCCCGGGCGCGGTTCACCCTGCACCACGGCGATGCGGAGCCGGTGCCGGTGCAGCTCGGCGTCTTCGGCGACCATCAGGTGTCCAACGCGCTGTGCGCGGCCGCGGTTGCCTTCGAGTGCGGGGCCACCGGCGAGCAGGTCGCCAGCGTGCTGGCCGCGGCGGGCCCGACCTCGCCCAGCAGGATGGACGTGGTGACCCGCGCCGACGGGGTCACCGTCATCAACGACGCCTACAACGCCAATCCGGATTCGATGCGGGCCGGTCTGCAGGCCCTGGCCTGGATGGCACGACCCGAATCCGGGGGCCGGCGGCGACGCAGCTGGGCCGTGCTGGGGGAAATGGCGGAGCTCGGTGACGACACGATTTCCGAGCACGATCGCATCGGCAGGCTGGTCGTGCGCTTAGATGTGTCTCGACTCATCGTCGTCGGAACCGGGAGGGCATTGGGCGCCATGCATCAGGGGGCGGTCATGGAAGGCTCGTGGGGAGCCGAGGCCACGCGGGTCGACGACGCCGACGCCGCGCTGGCCCTGCTGCGCGCCGAGCTGTCCCCCGGCGACGTGGTGCTGGTGAAGGCCTCGAACTCCGCGGGCCTGGCCGCCCTGGCCAGGTCGCTGGTCGATCCGGCGGACGGAGCCGCGCCCCGATGAGACTGATCCTGATCGCCGTCGGCCTGTCGCTGATGGTGTCCATCCTGCTCACACCGCTGTTGATCCGGCTGTTCGCCCGGCAGGGCCTGGGGCACGAGATCCGCGCCGACGGCCCGCCCAGTCACCAGACCAAGCGCGGCACCCCGTCAATGGGTGGGGTGGCGATCCTGGCCGGGATCTGGGTGGCCTACCTGGGCACCCACCTGATCGGTGCGGCGCTCGACGGGATCGGTCCGTCGGCCTCGGGGTTGCTGGTGCTGTTCCTGGCGACCGCGCTCGGCTTCGTCGGATTCCTCGACGACATCATCAAGCTCCGCAAGTCGCGCAACCTGGGACTGAACAAGACGGCCAAGACGGTCGGGCAGATCGCGGCCGCGGTCCTGTTCGGGATCCTGGTGCTCGCGTTCCGCAACAACGACGGCCTGACGCCGGGCAGCCCCGAGTTGTCCTACGTCCGCGAGATCGCCACGGTGACGTTGACCCCGGTGATCTTCGTGCTGTTCGTCGTGGTGCTGGTGTCGGCGTGGTCCAACGCGGTGAACTTCACCGACGGGCTCGACGGCCTGGCAGCCGGCAGCATGGGGATGGTCACCGCGGCCTATGTGCTGATCACCTTCTGGCAGTACCGCAACGCCTGCGCGACGGCGCCCGGCGTGGGCTGTTACAACGTGCGCGACCCGCTGGATCTGGCGATCATCGCGGCGGCCACCGCCGGCGCGTGCATCGGCTTCCTGTGGTGGAACGCCGCACCCGCCAAGATCTTCATGGGCGACACCGGCTCGCTGGCGCTGGGCGGCATCATCGCCGGGCTGTCGGTGACCAGCCGGACCGAGATCCTCGCGGTGGTCCTCGGCGCGCTGTTCGTCGCCGAGATCGTCTCGGTGGTGGTGCAGATCCTGGCGTTCCGCACCACCGGCCGCCGGGTGTTCCGGATGGCGCCGTTCCACCACCATTTCGAACTGGTGGGCTGGGCCGAGACCACGGTGATCATCCGGTTCTGGTTGCTCACGGCGATCGCCTGCGGGCTGGGCGTGGCGCTGTTCTACGGCGAGTGGCTCAGTGCCATCGGCGCCTAGCGGCTCGGTGCCTTCGGCGCCCAGCGGCTCAGTGCCATCGGTGCCTGGCCGATGAGTGCCGAGCTCGGGCCGCTGACTGCCGCGGCCCGGGTGCTCGTGGCCGGCGCCGGGCTCACCGGCCGCTCGGTGCTGGCCGTGCTGGCGCCGCTGGACGTGCGGGCCGAGCTCACCGATGACAACGCCGCGGTGTTGGCGCAACGTGCCGCCGAGGGTGTGGCGACCGTCCCGGCCGCGACGGCCGCGGCGCGGGTGGCCGACTACGCCGTCGTCATCACCAGCCCGGGGCTGCCGCCGTCGTCGCCGCTGCTGCTGGCCGCCGCGGCGGCGAGGGTGCCGGTGTGGGGTGACGTCGAGCTGGCCTGGCGGCTGGACCGGTCCGGCCGGTTCGGCGCGCCCCGACGCTGGCTGGTGGTGACGGGCACCAACGGGAAGACCACGACGACGTCGATGCTGCACGAGATGCTGCTGGCTGGCGGCCGCGCCAGCCTGCTGTGCGGCAACATCGGCACACCGGTCATCGATGTGCTGGCGCAGCCGGGCGACCATCTGGCGGTCGAGCTGTCCAGCTTCCAGCTGCACTGGTCGGAGTCGCTGCGCCCGGAGGCCGGCGTGGTGCTCAACGTGGCCGAGGACCACCTGGACTGGCACGGCTCGTTGCCGGCCTACGCCGCGGACAAGGCGCGGGCACTGACCGGTCGGGTGGCCGTTGCCGGGGTCGACGACCCGATTGCCGCCGGCCTGCTGGCCGCCGCGCCGGCGTCCACCCGGGTGGGATTCCGGCTCGGTGAACCCGGCCCCGGTGAACTCGGCGTGCGCGACGGCATGCTGGTCGACCGGGCGTTCGGCCCGGACGACAACGGGGGCGTGCCGCTCGCGCCGGTTTCGTCGATCCCGGTGGCCGGGCCGGTCGGCGTGCTCGACGCGCTGGCCGCCGCGGCCCTGGTCCGGGCGGTCGGGGTGGCGCCCGAGGCGATCGCGGCGGCGCTGGCCGGGTTCAGGGTGGGGCCGCACCGCGCGGAGGTGGTCGCCGTCGTCGACGGGGTGTCCTACGTCGACGATTCGAAGGCCACCAATCCGCACGCGGCCGAGGCGTCGGTGCGTGCGCACCCGCGGGTGGTGTGGCTGGCCGGCGGGTTGCTCAAGGGGGCGTCGGTGGAGGAGATGCTGGCGCGGGTCGGCGATCGGCTCAGCGGTGCGGTGCTGTTCGGCCGGGACCGCCGCGCGATTGCTGAGGCGTTATCGCGACACGCCCCTGATGTCCCCATCGTCGAGGTTGTGACGGGGGAGGATGCTGGGGTGGATGGGACTGGTGTTACTCGAGTGACTATCGCCGGGGGTGAACCGGTCGGGTCGGCGGTCATGGTTGCTGCCGTCGCCGCGGCCCGGAACCTGGCCACACCTGGCGACACCGTTCTGCTCGCCCCGGCCGGGGCGTCCTTCGACCAATTCAGCGGGTACGGCGACCGGGGTGATCGGTTCGCCGCCGCCGTCCGCGCACTCGACGCCTCCACTGCGCAGGGGGGCGGGTAGCCGTGACGAACCTGCTGAGCCGGCTGCGCCGGTCCCGAACCGCTGAGCCGCCGCAGGCCGGCGCCACCGAGCCGTTCGCGCTGTCGCGCACCCGATTCGGCGCCTGGCTGGGCAAGCCGATGACCTCGTTCCACCTCATCGTCGCGGTGGCGGCCCTCCTGGTGACGCTCGGGCTGATCATGGTGCTGTCCGCGTCGGGCGTGCACTCCTACGACGAGGATGGCTCGCCATGGGCCATCTTCGGCAAGCAGGTGGTCTGGACACTCGTCGGGCTGGGTGCGTTCTACATCGCCATGCGCACCCCGGTGAACCTGATGCGTCGGCTGGCGTTCCCCGCGTTCGCCGTCACCATCGTGCTGCTCGTTCTGGTGCTGGTGCCCGGTATCGGCACCGAGTCCAACGGCACACGCGGCTGGTTCGTCGTCGCCGGACTGTCCATGCAGCCCTCCGAGCTGACCAAGATCGCCTTCGCCATCTGGGGCGCCCACCTGCTGGCCGCGCGCCGGATGGAACGGGCCTCGCTCAAGGAAATGCTCGTTCCGCTGGTCCCGGCCGCGCTGATCGCCCTGATGCTCATCGTGATCCAGCCCGACCTGGGGCAGACGGTGTCGATGGGCATCATCCTGCTGGCCCTGCTCTGGTATGCGGGCCTGCCGCTCAAGGTGTTCCTGAGTTCGCTGTTGTCGGTCATGGTGGCCGGCGCCGTCCTGGCCGTCTCAGAGGGGTACCGCTCCGATCGGGTGCGGTCCTGGCTGGACCCCAGCGCCGACGCGCAGGGCGCGGGCTACCAGGCCCGGCAGGCCAAGTTCGCGCTGGCCAACGGCGGCGTCTTCGGCGAGGGGCTGGGGCAGGGCACCGCGAAGTGGAACTACCTGCCCAACGCGCACAACGACTTCATCTTCGCGATCATCGGCGAGGAACTCGGGCTGGTCGGCGCCATCGGACTGCTGGCCCTGTTCGGCCTGTTCGCCTACACGGGCATGCGAATCGCGCGCCGCTCGGCGGACCCGTTCCTGCGGCTGCTGTCGGCGACGGCCACCCTGTGGGTGATCGGTCAGTCGTTCATCAACGTCGGCTACGTCATCGGCCTGCTGCCCGTCACCGGCATCCAACTTCCCCTGATATCGGCGGGTGGAACATCAACGGCCACAACACTTTTCATGATCGGCGTGATCGCGAATGCGGCCCGGCACGAGCCCGACGCGGTGGCTGCGCTGCGCGCCGGCCGCGAGGACCGGATGAACCGGTGGCTGCGCCTTCCGCTGCCCGAACCGTACGTCCCCACCCGGGTCGAAGCCCTGCGCGACCGGATGCGCACGCCGCGGGCAGCGGCGGGCCAGTCCCGGGAGAAGGCCCGCAGGAAAGCCGCCACGCAGGCGCCGACGCAGCCCGCCAAGAAGGCCGCGACCAAGGCCGGCAAACGCGGCAAGCCCGCCAAGGCCGCCAAGGTGGCCGATGCCGGGGAGCGGCGGCGCCGGGAGTCGGTGCATCATGTAAACGGCCGGCGCGAGGCACGCGGCGGACGGCCCCAGGCATCTCGACCGCGCGCGTTGGAAGGTCATCGTTAGGGGTGAGTGACTCGGTCACACCGCCGGCCCGCGGCGGACCAGACCAGAAGGTGATCTCGGTGGTTCTGGCCGGCGGTGGCACGGCCGGCCACGTGGAGCCGGCGATGGCGGTCGCCGATGCGCTGCGCGCGCTGGTGCCGGGATCGCGCATCACCGCGCTGGGCACCGCCCGCGGCCTGGAGACCCGGTTGGTCCCCGAACGTGGCTACGACCTGCGGCTGATCACCCCCGTTCCGCTGCCCCGCAAGATCACCGGTGACCTGTTCCGGCTGCCGATGCGGCTGCGCCGCGCGATCCGGGAGACCAGGGCCGTCCTGGAGGACGTCGACGCCGACGTGGTGGTCGGATTCGGCGGCTACGTCGCGGTACCGGCCTATCTGGCCGCGCGCAAGCGCGTGCCGATCGTCATCCACGAGGCCAACGCCCGGGCCGGGATCGCCAACAAGCTCGGTGCGCGGTACGCCCGCCGTGTGCTGGCGGCGGTGCCCGATTCCGGCCTGGCCGCCGAGGTGGTGGGAATGCCGGTGCGCGCGACGATCGCCAACCTGGATCGCGCGGCGCTGCGCGCCACGTCGCGGGCGCAGTTCGGCTTCGCCGACGACGCCGTGGTGCTGCTGGTCTTCGGCGGATCCCAGGGCGCGCAGTCGCTGAACCGCGCGGTGTCGGCGGCGGCGCCCGCACTGGCGGCCCGCGGGGTGTCGGTGCTGCACGCGCACGGCCCCAAGAACACCCTCGACCTGCCCGCGCCCGGTGCCGCCGCGCCGCCCTATGTGGCCGTGCCCTACCTGAGCCGGATGGATCTGGCCTATGCCGCGGCCGATCTGGCCGTGTGCCGCTCGGGTGCGATGACGGTGGCCGAGGTGTCGGCCGTGGGCCTGCCGGCGGTGTACGTTCCGCTGCCGATCGGCAACGGTGAGCAGCGCCTCAACGCGCTGCCCGTGGTGCAGGCCGGCGGTGGCCTGCTCGTCGACGACGCGGATCTGACCCCGCAGTTCGTCGCCGACACCATCGGCGGACTGCTCACCGACGCACCGCGACTGGCCGCGATGACGGCCGCCGCCGCCGGCGTCGGGCACCGCGACGCCGCTGAACGGGTGGCCCGGGTCACTCTGGAAGTTGCTGGCGCCCAACGGGATACGGAGGTGAGCTCGTGACCCCGGACGTCGCGTCGCTGCCCGACGAGCTGACCCGGGTGCACATGGTCGGCATCGGCGGAGCCGGCATGTCCGGCATCGCCCGCATCCTGCTCGACCGCGGTGCGCTGGTATCGGGATCGGACGCCAAGGAGTCCCGCGGGGTGCTGGCCCTGCGCGCCCGCGGCGCGCTGATCAATATCGGGCACGACGCGTCGGCGCTGGACCTGTTGCCCGGCGGGCCGACCGCGGTCATCACCACGCATGCCGCGATACCCAAGACCAACCCCGAACTCGTCGAGGCCGGCCGGCGCGCCATCCCGATAGTGCTGCGCCCGGTGGTGCTGGCGCGGCTGATGGCCGGGCACACCACGGCCCTGGTCACCGGCACCCACGGAAAGACCACCACCACCTCGATGCTGATCGTTGCCCTGCAGCATGCGGGGCTGGACCCGTCGTTCGCCGTGGGCGGCGAACTGGGGGAGGCCGGCACCAACGCGCATCACGGCAGCGGCTCCTCGTTCGTGGCCGAGGCCGACGAGAGCGACGGCTCGCTGCTCGAGTACACGGCGGATGTCGCCGTCGTCACCAACATCGAGGCCGACCATCTGGACTTCTTCGGCAGCACCGAGGCCTACACCGAGGTGTTCGACGCGTTCGTGGACCGCATCGCGCCGGGTGGAGCGTTGGTGGTGTGCACCGACGACCCCGGCGCGGCGGGTCTGGCCGCCCGCGCGCACGCGCAGGGTGTTCGGGTGCTGGCGTACGGCGCCGGCCCGGCGGCCGCGGGCCCGCTCCCACTGGCGGTGCGGCTGGTGCACTGGCAGCAGCAGGGCACCGGCGCGGTCGCCGAGATCCAGCTGGCGGGCGAGGCCCAACCGCGGGCGATGCGGTTGTCGGTGCCCGGCCAGCACATGGCCCTCAACGCGCTGGCCGCCTTGCTGGCAGCGGTGGAGGTGGGCGCCCCGGTCGGCGAGATCCTGGACGGGCTGGCCGGTTTCGAGGGCGTGCGCCGGCGGTTCGAACTGGTGGGCGTGGCCAACGGTGTGCGGGTCTTCGACGACTATGCGCACCATCCGACCGAGGTGCGCGCGGCGCTCGGGGCGCTGCGCACCGTTGCCGAGCAGGGCGGCGGGGGACGTACCCTGGCCGTGTTCCAGCCGCACTTGTATTCGCGCACAAAGGCTTTCGCTGCGGAGTTCGGCTCCGCGCTGGACGCGGCCGACCGCGTCTTCGTGCTGGATGTGTATGCGGCGCGGGAGCAGCCGATCACCGGCGTCAGCGGGGCGACCGTCGCCGGCCACGTCGGTACCCAGGTGAGTTATGAACCCGATGTGTCGGCGGTGGCCGCCCGGGTCGCCGAGGTGGCCCGGCCCGGTGATGTGGTGGTCACGATGGGTGCCGGCGACGTCACGATGCTGGGGCTGCAGATCCTGACGGAGATCCAGGCGGCGGCCAACCGGCACGTGCCGGGCCGGCGGCACTGAGATGACCGGCCCGCAGTCGCAGCCGGAGTCGGAGTCGGCCGAACCTGAGAGCGCACCGGTCACCGATGCCATGACCGTGCCGCTGGAGGTCCCCACCGACCCGGATGCGGACGCGCGCGCCGACCCGGAGACCGATTCCGAGGGGGCGGCGGCGGGGGAGGCGGAGTCGGAGTTCGAGGGTCCACGCCGGCGGGAACGGCGTGAACGGGCCGAGCGACGCGAGGCACAGGCCCGCGCCCGGGCCATCGAGGAGGCCCGCCTGGAGGCCAAGCGAAAGGTCCGCAACCCCGGCGGCGCCGCGCCGGCGCGCGGTTCGGTGCGCGGCCTCGGGTTGGTGCTGCTGGGGCTGCTCGCGCTGGTGGTGACGGTCGGCCTCGGCCTCGTCATGTACTTCACCCCGCTGATGTCGGTGCGCAATGTGGTGGTCGTCGGCACCGGAACGGTCACCGAGGAACAGGTGTTGCACGCGGCCGCGGTCCCGGTCGGCAGGCCGCTGCTGCAGGTCGACACCGATGCGGTCGCCGACCGGGTCGCGACCATCCGGCAGGTGGCCACCGCGCGGGTACAGCGCGAGTATCCGTCGACGTTGCGGATCACCATCGCCGAGCGGGTTCCGGTGGCAATCAAGGACTTTCCGGATGGTCCGCGCCTGTACGACCGCGACGGCGTGGACTTCACCGGGCCGCCGCCGCCCGCGCTGCCGTACCTCGATGTCGACAACCCCGGGCCGGCGGATCTGCCGACCAAGGCCGCCCTCGAGGTGCTGACCTCGCTGCGCCCCGATGTGGCCGGCCAGGTGGGCCGGGTCGCGGCGCCGTCGGTGGCCTCGATCACGCTCACCCTGACCGACGGCCGGGTGGTGGTGTGGGGGACCAATGACCGGACCGAGGAGAAGGCCGAGAAACTGGCCGCGCTGCTGACCCAGCCGGGTCATACCTACGACGTGTCCAGTCCGGATCTTCCGACGGTCAAATAGCCCGTACCACGCTGCCGCGGGGTCCGCGGCCGCGTCGGGACGGAAATTTCCCGCGACACGCGGCGCGCCTGCAGCCAACCTCCGCACGCAGGCCGTACGTTCCTGTTACGCGGAACTACTTGACATAACTCTAAACCTATGGTTCAGGTTGAGGGTTTAGGGACACGGTCAGGAATTCCGGTATCAGGCAGCCACCAGGCAAGGAAGGTCCTACCGATGACCCCACCGCACAACTACCTCGCCGTCATCAAGGTGGTCGGGATCGGCGGTGGCGGTGTCAACGCCGTCAACCGCATGATCGAGCAGGGCCTCAAGGGCGTCGAGTTCATCGCCATCAACACCGACGCGCAGGCACTGCTGATGAGCGACGCCGACGTCAAGCTGGACGTCGGCCGTGACTCCACCCGTGGCCTCGGCGCCGGCGCGGACCCCGAAGTCGGCCGCAAGGCCGCCGAGGACGCCAAGGACGAGATCGAGGAGCTGCTGCGCGGCGCCGACATGGTGTTCGTCACCGCCGGCGAGGGCGGCGGCACCGGCACCGGCGGCGCACCCGTGGTGGCGACCATCGCGCGCAAGCTCGGCGCCCTGACCGTCGGCGTGGTCACCCGGCCGTTCTCCTTCGAGGGCAAGCGGCGCAGCCAGCAGGCCGAGAACGGCATCACCTCCCTGCGGGAGAGCTGCGACACCCTGATCGTCATCCCCAACGACCGGCTGCTGCAGATGGGCGATGCCGCGGTATCGCTGATGGACGCCTTCCGCAGCGCGGACGAAGTGCTGCTCAACGGCGTGCAGGGCATCACCGACCTGATCACCACACCGGGCCTGATCAATGTCGACTTCGCCGACGTCAAGGGCATCATGAGCGGCGCCGGGACGGCCCTGATGGGCATCGGTGCCGCGCGCGGCGACGGCCGGGCGCTCAAGGCTGCGGAGATCGCCATCAACTCCCCGCTGTTGGAGGCCTCGATGGAGGGCGCCCAGGGCGTGCTGATGTCCATCGCGGGCGGCAGCGACCTGGGCCTGTTCGAGATCAACGAGGCGGCATCGCTGGTGCAGGACTCCGCGCATCCGGAGGCCAACATCATCTTCGGCACGGTGATCGACGATTCGCTGGGCGACGAGGTCCGCGTCACGGTCATCGCCGCCGGCTTCGAAGCGGGCGCCTCCAACCGCAAGTCGGCCCCGGCGGTCTCCGGCGCGGCGGCCGCCATCGCCTCGGCGCGGGCCGGCGCCGTCAACCCGGTCACGTCCTCGGTGTTCGAGCCGGACGCTGCGGTGAGCGTGCCCCATACCAACGGCGCCACGGTTCGGGTCGGCGGCGGGGGTGACGACGGCGGGATCTCTGACGACGACGTCGACGTGCCGCCCTTCATGCGGCACTGACGGGCGTCCGAGAATATTCGAGAATTCACGTGGCCGCCCGCGTCCGCCGAGTGACCACGACTCGTGCCGGTGGTGTGTCTGCGCCGCCATTCGACACCTTCAATCTGGGTGACCACGTGGGTGATGACCCCGCGGCGGTGGCCGCCAACCGGCGCCGGCTGGCGACGGCCATCGGCGTCGGCGAGGGACGGCTGGTGTGGATGAACCAGGTCCACGGTGATCGCGTCGAACTGGTCGAGGGTCCCCGCGACACCGCGGTCGACGACACCGATGCCCTGGTGACCGCGGTGCCGCGACTGGCGCTGGCGGTCGTCACCGCCGACTGCGTTCCCGTGCTGCTGGCCGACGCCCGCGTCGGCGTGATCGGCGCCGTGCACGCCGGCCGGGTCGGGGCGGCCAAGGGCGTGGTGGTCCGCACGCTGGAGATCATGGCGGCTGCGGGCGCGCACGCCGAGGACACGTCGGCATACCTCGGGCCGGCGGTCAGCGGCCCGAACTATGAGGTCCCCGCCGCGATGGCCGACGAGGTGGAGGCCGTGCTGCCGGGCAGTCGTACGGTGACCGCAGCCGGCACCGCGGCCCTGGACCTGCGGGCCGGGATCGCCCGTCAGTTGCGCGAACTCGGGGTCGGGGCCGTCGACGTCGATCCGCGGTGCACGGTCGACGACCCCACGTTGTTCAGTCACCGGCGCGACGCGCCGACCGGCCGGCTGGCCTCGGTGGTGTGGATCGAATGAGTGAGCCGGACCGGAGCGAACCGGCGCGCGAGATCGAGTTGATGACCGCACTGGCCCGGTTGCGGCAGCGGCTGGCGGACGCCGCCGACGCCGTGGGCCGCCGCCCCGCGGAGGTGGAGCTGCTGGCGGTCACCAAGTTCTTCCCGGCCAGTGACGTCGCGATGCTGTACCGGCTGGGTCAGCGCGCGTTCGGCGAGGCCCGCGAACAGGAGGCCGCCCGCAAGGTGGCCGAGGTGCACGAACTGACCGCAGCGCAGGCGCCGGCCACGGGGGAGCGGCCCATCACCTGGCACATGATCGGGCAGATTCAGCGCAACAAGGCCAAATCGATTGCGGCATGGGCGGATACGGTGCACGCGGTGTGCAGCGAGCGGGTCGTCACCGCGCTGGACCGGGCCCGGGCGGCGGTACTCGACAAGGGCGTGCGCACCGCGCCGCTGGGGGTCTACGTGCAGGTGAGTCTGGACGGCGACACCGAGCGCGGCGGCGTGGACGTCGACGATCCGGCGGCCATCGACGCGTTGTGTGATCAGGTGGCCGCCGCGCCGGCGCTGCGACTGCTGGGTGTCATGGGTGTCCCGCCGCTGCACGCGGATCCGGATGCAGCGTTCGCGCGACTGGCGGCCGAACACCGCCGGGTGGTGCGGGATCATCCGGAGGCCACCGGGCTGTCGGCGGGGATGTCCAGCGACCTGGAGATCGCCGTCAAACACGGATCGACTTGTGTGCGTGTCGGTACCGCGCTTCTGGGCCGACGACCGCTAACGTCACCGTGAGTAGTCACTCCAGTCACATATTCATCACAAGTACCGCCGAACTCGAACCTCTAGACATCCCAAGAGAACTCAGCTCCATCGAGCAGGCAAAGCGAAGGGTCAAGCGATGAGCACACTGCACAAGGTCAAGGCCTACTTCGGGATGGCTCCGTTGGAGGAATACGACGACGAGTACTTCGATGACGACCGCGGTCCCGCGCGCGGCCGTGGCGGCGAGCGATTCGCCGACGACCGCTACGACCGGTATCCCGAGCGCCGCGACTACGCCGACGACGACGAGTACGCACCGGGTTACCGCGGCTACGACGATCGCGACTCCCGTTTCCGGGGGCGTGACTTCGATCGGCCCACCCAGCGGCTCACCCCGCTGAGCACCGGCGCCGCCACCCGCGGCGCTCTGGCGATGGCGCCCCGCCGCCAGCAGGTCCTCTTCGACGAGGGCAGCGCGCTGTCGAAGATCACCACGTTGCGGCCCAAGGATTACAGCGAGGCCCGCACCATCGGCGAGCGGTTCCGTGACGGCACCCCGGTGATCATGGACCTGGTGTCGATGGACAACGCCGACGCCAAGCGGCTCGTCGACTTCGCCGCCGGCCTGGCGTTCGCGTTGCGCGGTTCGTTCGACAAGGTCGCCACCAAGGTGTTCCTGCTGTCGCCGGCCGATGTCGAGGTCACCCCCGAAGAGCGTCGCCGGATGGCCGAGGCCGGGTTCTACGCGCAGTAGCGACCGGTCGGTAGGCTGGCTGCGCGGTGCCGATCGGCGCCAGGACTCCTCAGGTCAGTTAGGTCGGTCAGGCGTTTTGACGTACTTCTTCGGAATCCTTGGTTTCGCGCTGTTCGTGTTCTGGTTGCTGCTGATCGCCCGCGTCGTGGTCGAGTTCGTCCGCTCGTTCAGCCGTGACTGGCATCCGCGGGGCGCGACGGTGGTGATCCTGGAGCTGATCATGACGATCACCGATCCGCCGGTGAAGCTCTTGCGCCGGTTGATTCCGCAGCTGAACCTCGGTTCGGTCCGGATCGATCTGTCGATCATGGTGTTACTACTGGTGGTTTTCATCGGCTGGAACATGGCGTTCGGGGCTTCGGTCTGATCGCTCTGGGCGCGAGCCCAAGATCATCGGGAGCCGCCGGGAGTCGCCGGGAGTCTTGAAAAACTGTCTTATTCTGACGCCAACCCGCAACCGTAGGGTCTGGTGTGACAGGATGGACGCCAGTTACCGTTGGATCGAACCGTTCCAGACCTGAGGGGGCACCCGATGCCGCTTACTCCCGCCGACGTCCACAATGTGGCGTTCAGCAAGCCGCCGATCGGTAAGCGCGGTTACAACGAGGACGAAGTTGACGCCTTCCTCGATCTGGTGGAGAACGAGCTGTCGCGTCTGATCGAGGAGAACGCGGACCTGCGCCAGCGGGTCAGTGAACTGGACGCCGAGCTGGCCGGCGCGCGCGCCGGCGGGATCCAGGCCACCCAGGCCATCCCGCTGTATCAGCCCGAGCCGGAGCCCGAACCCGAACCGGAACCCGTTGCCGAGGTCGTGCAGGAGGCCCCGGCCCCCGCGCCCGCTCCGGCGGCTCCCGTCACCGGCGACGTCCATGTCAAGGCTGCCCGCGTGCTGGCACTCGCGCAGGACACCGCGGACCGTCTGACCAGCAGCGCGCAGGCCGAGTCGGACAAATTGCTCTCCGATGCGCGGGCCAACGCCGACGCACTGGTCAGCGAGGCGCGGCGCACCGCGGAGAGCACCGTCGCCGACGCCCGGGCGCGTGCGGACGCGATGCTCGCCGACGCGCAGACCCGGTCGGAAGCGCAGCTGCGCCAGGCCCAGGAGAAGGCGGATGCGCTGCAGGCCGATGCCGAGCGCAAGCACACCGAGATCATGGGCAACATCAATCAGCAGCGGACCGTGCTGGAGGGTCGCCTCGAGCAGTTGCGCACCTTCGAGCGCGAATACCGGACCCGGCTCAAGACCTACTTGGAGTCCCAGCTCGAGGAGCTCGGCCAGCGTGGCTCGGCGGCTCCGGTCGACAGTTCCGGCGAGGCCGGGTACACCCAGTTCAACCGGGGCAACGGCTAGTCACTAGTCTGACCGGGACGTGCCGCTTGCAGGAATGTCCACGGTACGGTCCGGTATCGCCTCGAGAAGGATGGTCGATCGATGTTGATCGTTGCATTGGTGCTGGCGGTGATCGGGCTGGCCAGCCTGGTGACCGCGGTGGTCACCGGTAATGAACTGATCGCCTGGGTGTGCATCGGGGCCAGCGTGCTCGGTGTCATCCTGCTGATCGTCGATGCGATCCGGGAGCGGCAGACCCGCAGCGTCGTTGCCGACCAGGATGTCGCCACGGCATCGGACGACGCGGTTGCCGCGGCCCCCGCGACCGTGGACAGCACCTACGAGAACTTCGACGCCGAGTACCCCGACGAGGCAGCGGCGCCGGCCGCCGAGACCGCCGATGCGGTGGTCGACGAGCACGCCGCCGAAACACCCATTTCGCCGGTCGACGAGCTCGACGTGGCCGACGAGGACGCCGATTCGCCGACGAAGGTCGAGTACGTCGGCGAGGACGAGTCCGACACGACCGTCGAGCGCGTCACCGAGGCTGATCCGGTCGAGAAGCTCGAGGACAAGTAGCGTCCGACCGCCGTAGCACCGCCAGCAACTCGTCGTCGTCGACCTGGGGGAAGTGGCGGTAGAACATCCCGACCGCACCGAATGGTTCCGGTGTGTACGGGCACACGAAATCATCTGATACACCGGCGAATTCGCGCGCGGCACTGCGCGGTGCGGTGGGCACCGCGACGATCACCGCCGCGGCCCCGCGGGCCTGCATGTCGCGAACCGCCACCCGCATGGTGGCCCCGGTGGCCAGTCCGTCGTCGACCAGGATCACCGTTCGGCCCGTCACCTCGGCGGCGCGCCTGCCGACGCGGTAGGCCGCCGAGCGCCGTCGCAACTCCTGGCGTTCCCGGTCGATCACGGCGTCCAGTGCCGCCGCCGACACGCCCTGCGAGCGCAGCAACGCGTCATTGACCGTCATGTGCAGGTCGCTGATCGCACCGAGGGCCAGTTCCTCGTGCCCCGGAACCCCGAGCTTGCGGACCACCGCCACATCCAGCGGAGCGTTCAGCGCGGCGGCGACCTCGGCCGCGACGGGCACCCCGCCGCGCGCCAGTCCGATCACCAACAGCCCCGGGTGACCGCGGTAGCGGCTCAGCGCACCGGCGAGCGCCCGGCCCGCGTCGGACCGGTCGTGATAGCCGTGCCGGCGGATCCCGGCTACCGTGCGACCCTCCCGGGGGCCAGATCGCCCAGGTGCGTGAGGAACCCGGTCACGAGCGTCGTCAGGCGGGCCGCCGCGGCATCGTGTTCGGCACCGGTGCGGGCGCGCAGGGCGTCGACATCGACGCCCAACCGGGCGGCGTCGCCGTCGCTGTCCTCGGCCAGCCACAACTCCAGCAGCGGGGGATCCAACTCGGGGTGGAACTGCAGGGCCAGCGCGCTGCCGGAGACGAAGGCCTGCGATGCGTTGTCGTTGCGGGCGATCTCGACGGCGTCGGCGGGCAGGGTCCAGCGATCCGAATGCCATTGGAACCACGGGCCGGCACTGAGGAATGGCACCTGACTCTCGACGGTGTACCAGCCCAGTTCGGGTGACGGGGACCGGCCGACGGCACCGCCGAGCGCCTGGGCCACCAACTGTCCGCCGAAGCAGACGCCCAGCACCCCGACGCCGGCCTCGACCGCTCGGCGCACCAGTGCCATCTGGGGATCCACCCATGCGCGGTGCGCGGGATCGTGCGCGCCGAACCGGGAACCCAGGGGCACCACGACGTCATAGGCGAGCGGGTCCGGGTAGGCCGGAGCCTCGGCCGGACCCGTGCAGGTGTCGATGTCAAAGCCCTGGTCGGCGAAGGTCGTCCCCAGCATCGCCTCGGGGGCGGTGGGGTCGTTATGGATGAACAGAACACGCCGGGCCACCCCGGCGACTCTACTGAATCCGGTCAGGCCGCGGCGAACTCGATCGGCAGGCTCACCGGCCCGGTGATCCCGGTCAGCGGCTTCCACGGGGCGCTGCCGGCCAGTCGCGGCGGGGTCGGAATTCGCTGCGTGATGATCGAAAGTGCCTCGGCCAGTTCGGTTCTGGCCAGGTGTGAGCCCAGGCAGTAGTGCATTCCGCCGCCGAAGGTGAGCATCGAGTGCGCGTCGGCGCGGGTGATGTCGAGACGGTCGGGGTCGTCGTGCGCCGCGGGATCCCGGTTGGCCGCGGCGGTGTTGGCGATCACCAGGGTGCCGGCGGCGATCGGCACGCCGGCCAGTTCGACATCCTCGACGGCGAGCCGGACGGCACCGAACACGATCGGATTGTGCCGCATGAGTTCCTCGACCGCGTTCGGGGCCAGTTCGGGGTGTGCCGCCAGCAGCTCCCACTGATCGGGGTGCGCGATCAGGTCCTCGATCGCCGCGGCCAGCTGATTGCGGGTGGTGTCGGTGCCGGCCATCAACAGGCCACCGGCCAGCATCAGCAGCTCGTCGTGCGCCAGCCGATCGCCGTCCTCCTCGGCACGGATCAGATCGGACAGCAGATCATCGGTCAGGCTGTCGCTGCGCTCGGCGACCATGCGGTCGACATACCCGTCGAGTTCGTCCCAGGAGCGCAGGATGTCGTTCTCGGTGCCGGCGATGTTCCAGCTGAACAGTCGCAGTACGTCGTCGGCCCAGGCCGAGAAGCGCTGCCAGTCCTGCGGCGGCGCGCCCAGCAGGGCGCAGATGATCGGCACCGGGTACGGGCGGGAGATGTCGGCTACCACGTCGCAGGATCCGGTGCCGGCACATGCATCCAGCAGCCCGGAGATCACCTGCACGCAGGCCGCACGCATCCGGGCCGCCGACCGGGGGGTGAACGCCTTGGCAATCAGCCGGCGCAGTCGGTGGTGCTCGCCGCCCTCGAGGCACAGCAGGCTGCGGGTCGCCCGATCCCACAGCGGGCCGGAGGTGATGCCCTGCGGAGCCAGGGCGAACCCGGGTGGGACGACGAACCGGTCGTCGCGCAGGAGGGCGCGGACCAGGTCGTGGCTCAGGATCTCCGGGCCATGCGCGCCCATCGCGATGGGCGCCGAAGCGCGGGCGCGGGCGATGCGGCGGTGTGCCTCGCCCGCGTCATCGAGGTTCTCGTAGTCGAGTGCGGGCAGAGCGATGGCAGTGGTCATGTCCCTCATGCTCGGCCGGCCGACCCGGCGCGGGCGCGAGTAATCGGCTACCTGTCTGCCCGAGGGGTCAGCCGTCGATGTGCGTCAGTGGATCGGCGAAGTTGTCACCGGGGGCGTACTGCTGACCGGGTCCCATCTGATTGCATTGCTTGACGGGTTGCAGGTGGGAACTGAAGCCGTTGGGCACGTATTGGTAAACGCCGACGCAGCGTTGCCAGGTGCCGTCGGGCTGGACGGGTCCGTCGCACTTGCTGATGACCGGGCCGCCGTACTGGCAGCCGGCGCTGGCCGGTGGTGCCGCGCTGAGAAGTCCGGCGGCCATCAGCCCGCTCGACATGAGCAGGACAGCCGGTCCACCGATGCCGAGCTTCATGGGTTTCTCCCGTCACCTCGTCGCTGGACGCCCGATCGAGTGCAAAGGCTGACGCTACCCGGTGCGCAACGGGACCGGAGATGCGGCCCATCCGCCGCTGCTGCCGATCCCCGGGCAGGGGGAATCCTGGTGGGGCTCCGAGCCGTGATGCCGTTGCTGGGCAAGCACTTTCACGTGCACGCCGTGGACCTGCGCGGCCAGGGCCGGTCCGGCCGAACCCCCGGCCGGTACACCCTGGACAACATGGGCAACGATCTGGTGCGTTCCTGCGCGGGGTGATCGGCCGGCCCGCGGTGGTCAGCGGACTGTCCTCGGGCGGGGTGTCAGTCGATCACGCACCAGAGCCACCCGGCGATGGGTCACTCGATGCACGGTCAGGAGCCCGAATTGTTCACCGCGATCCTGACCCGATGGGCTCAGGGGTTGCCCGGCTGAGCGCCGCCTGCCCAATGGTGAACACCGCCGTGACCGACAGGGCCGCGAAGATCAGGCAGGCCGCGGTGTACCAAAGACTGCCCACCGGATCGCCGTTGGCGGTGACACCGTCGACGGCGCCGACGTAGTCGGGCAGTGCAGTGGCCCAGAGGAACGCCATCACCGCGAGATACACCGCGCCATAGCCCGGCATCAGGCGGTTGGCATATCCGGGCGGGGTCCCGGCGCGCAGCCGACGCCACTGAGCAACCAGCACGGTCACCGCGACCGCGGCGAGGATCACCAGGATCACGGCGTAGACCACGCCCCCCACGGCCGTGCTCCCGGAGACCGCAGTGGCCAACGTGGCAGGCAGCGGCAGCACGAAGGTGCCGATCGAGGCCAGCACGCCGGCGGCGACGGTCCGCCAGAGCACCTGACCGCCGGAGAGGTCGCGGCCCTCATCGACGTGCCGGCCGACCAGCAGCTGCACGAAGAACGCCAACGAGGTCGGCCACAGCGCGGCAAACACTACGACGCTGGGAAGCGGGACCGAGTCGAAGAACGGTTTGTTCATCTCATTGCCCAGAGTCCATTCCCACCAACGTAATTGCGGCCCGAGGTGGTCGAAGATCTCATAGAAGCAGTGATGTACGAATCCGACCGCCACTGCCCCGATCGCGGTGCCGTAGCGCCGGAACACCCCGAGGTTACGGACGATCTCGAACGCGATGGTGGCCATCATCGGGTAGATGGCGACGATGTAGAGCGGCAGGCGTCCCCAGAGGAACTGCACGCTGAACACGTTGTGCGCGAACATGGTGTCGACCTGACTGCTGATCCCGAATGCAGCGGGGAAGTACAGCGGCGGTTCGATGATCAGCAGGTAGGCGATCGCGCCGAACCACAGCACCAGATTGGTCGGATCGTTGTGCCGGCGCCAGCGCCGGATCGCGTACACCAGGGCGAGGACCGCCCCGACGATCACGGTGATCTCGAGGACCGGCAGCGTCCAGTTCTCCAGTGCCAGCGGGTTGCGGAACGCCACCAGCCCGCTGGCGGTGTCGCACGAGAACCCCAGGCGCTGCGCCAATCCGGCGAACGTGGGGGAGCACAGATCAGACATGGGCGGCCGCTTTCGTGTACCAGAGGGTGCAGTCGGCACCGTCGTTGTAGCGATCGAACCATTTGTCGGCCAGCACCGGCAGGTTTTCCTGCGTCGGATCGTGGCCGGGGATCTGGCTGCGGACCACACCGGAGAGTGCAGTGAGCATCTCCCGCTTGGGCAGGTGGCCGAACGCGTTGGCGAACGGTCCGTCGTCGGGCGCGTTGGTGAACGGAAGCCGTTGCAGCAGAGCTTTTTTGCGGGCCTGCATGCCGAACATCGAAACGGCGTCGATCTTGCGCTCCGCGAGCGGGACGTGAGTGTTGAAACCGTCGCAGGCGGTCTGCAGCACGCCCCACACGTGTTTGAAGATCGATGGCACCATGCGCATCCGGTACCACGGATCGTCGACGATCGCGTCGTAGATGATGAGTGCCGAACTGCGGTGTTCGACCTCCTCGACGAAGTGCCAGAGGAACAGCGACGCCACCCGGTCGTCGCCCGGGGCGAAGAGGGTGTCGTCGTGGTCGAGCATCAGCTTGAACACCGGCGTGAAGGTGGCCTCGAGATCGGCAGTGTAGGCCAGCCGGTACTTCAGCGGGGTGGCGGCGGTCATGTGGTCGAAGGCGCCGATGACCTCGTCCAGTGTTTCCTTCAGACCCGGATAGCTCTTGATCAGGCCCTTGGCGTGCTGTCGGTGGGCCATCGAGTGCTGGCCCTCCTGGCGGACGAACGCGTCGGCCTCCTCGCGCACGGCGGGATCGGTGATCAACGGCATGGCCTCGGCGATCATCGCGCCGATCATCTTCTCGAAGGCAATTGCCAAGAAGGACACTGCATTTGCCATCGACGAGAACGCCGGGTTGTCCTCGTTCCACAGGAACGGAACCGGATGGTCGGCGAACGCGAAGCGCATCTTGCGGATCTGCAGATCGGTCACGGTGGGCCACCTCGAAGTAATCATACAACAATGAGTTAGAATGTATGATTACAGGATCGTGGCCGGCCCGTCAACGACGGACACGCGTGTTACGGTCGGCGGCAATGGCACGTAGACGGCGAGGATGGGGCGGCGACCCACCGGCCGGTGACGAAGAGGCCGCCGAGCGGATCGTGGCGGCGGCCGTCGAACTGATCGCCCGAACCGGCTCCGCGATCACCATCGCCGACGTCGCCGAATCCCTCGGGATCATCCGGCAGACGGTCTACCGCTACTTCGCGACGGCTGACGACCTGATGCGTGCGGCGGGCATCGCCTCGGTGGACGGCTTCCTCGACGAACTGACCGAATGTGTACGCGGCATCCACGATCCGGCCGACGCGATGACCGAGGGTGTGCTGTTCACCCTCGACGCCGTGCAGCGGATCCCGCACCTGGCGGTGCTGCTGGCCCAGCCCAATTCCGGGACGCACACCGTGGAGGTGGCCGGCGGCCTGGCCCAGGACGTCGGAATGAAGATGATCGACCGCTTCGACGTAGATTGGGCTGCGTTCGGCTACGACGATGCGGCGTTGCGGGATCTGGTCGAGTTCACGTTGCGGACCATGCTGTCGTTCTTCGTGGCCCCCAGCGATCCCGCGCGCAGCCCGGCCGAACTGCGCAGTTTCATCCGGCGCTGGCTGGGTGCGGCGATCCTGGCCCAGTAGGGCGAGAACTGCAGCGGTCGGACGTCACGACGATGTCGGCCGGACGGCCGTCGGGTTGGAAGATCTGCCACGAACTGGCCGCCCCGGCCGAGAACGGCCCTGGCGCGCCCTGCGATTGGTAATAGCCGCGGGGATCCCACGTTTTCGCCGCCGGGTACGGCCATGGGCAGGCGACGCTGGACGCTGCACCGGTGGCACGCACCAACCAGAATGCCGAGCTGAACGTGATCATGGCGACGTTCAGAACGATCGCCATCAACAGGAAGTTGGCCAGGTTCGGGCGACGGGCATGTAGCCGCAGGCGCTGGGCCAACTTGTCGGCCTGCGACCTTCCGGTGTCGTCACGATAGAGCAGGACCGATGCCGGGATCATGATGATCGTGATGAGTCCGCTGGCCATCAGCAGCGGGAATTGGCTGGTCTTGCCCACGTCGAGCGAGCCGAATTCGATGACGTGGCTATAGGTGAGGAATTGCGCGCGGGTCAGCAGGATTTCCTGAGCGGCATCCCAGATGACCCCGACCACGAACGTCAGCAGCCCGATCGCGATCAGCGGGTGGCGCCACACGAAGGCTTGTGGCCCGCTGCGTCGTTGCAGGGCGCGCAGGGCAGGCGATGCCAGGAAGAAGGGGAGCAGCACGTAGGGCGCGTAGATGAACGAGGTCAGCGGCTCGATGACCGGAGATATGTTGAGCCACGGCCAATTCCGGGGAAAGTGCCAGAGATTCGGGTTGTAGACCAGGCCGATCGCCCAGTTGTTGATCGGATCCCACCAGAACAGCGTGCTGGAGGCCAATGTCATGAGGATCACCGGATGTCCGGGGTGGCGCCGCCAGACCAGGACCGACGTGATGATGGTGACCACGAGCAAGAGGGCACCCGCGATCTGTCCCCAGAACACCCAGTCGAACGGGTACCACAGTGGCTCGACCGGGGGCGGCGTTGTGGCGCCGCCCGGATTCGCGTTCTCGGGCGACGCCGGTCCGTGCTTCTGCGCGGTCACCAGGATGACGGCCGCCAGTGTGGCGGCGACCAGCCAGCAGATCGCTGCCCGCCACCGTGCCCTGACTCGCGGGCGCCGCCCGCCGGCGACAGCCGTGGGCGCGTCGGTACGAATTGATGGCTTCATGACACTCCGCACTTCCGGTGAACCCGTGATGACGCGTGGGGCGAAATCTCGCCCTGGGTGCACAGTAACCCAAATAATTCAGAAAATGAACTAGATGGCCGCGTCGATGCGGTGAGCCGCTACGCAAGGACGGGGCGGTATCTTTGCTGTCGTGAGCGACGCCATTGGGGCAGCCGACGATGCCGACATCGTCGATTTTCTCGGCGCGGTGATGGACGTACAACGGTTCATTTCGATGCTCACCATGCCCGTAGCTCGTGATCATTCGATCTCGGAACGTGCGCTGGGCATCATCTTCCTGGTGCATGCCGGGGTCGACCGTCCCGGCGCACTGAGTGAATATCTCGATGTGCTGCCGAGCACCATCACCTCGGATATCGACAAGCTGGTGGCCGCTGGCTTGCTGCGGCGGACAGCGACGACGGCCGATCGGCGGGTCACCCGGATCGAGGTAACGCCGAAAGGGGCTGCGGTGCAACAGAAGTCGCTGCAGCAGCTGCAGGAGTTCTTCCGCGCCAAGGTGGCCGGCGTTGCGCTCGACGAGCTGCACGCCTGCATCGCGACACTCCGGAAACTCAGCGGTGTTCCCCAGTCGCCCGTTCCCAATCCGCTGCGTCGGGGCCGCGCCGGCGGATCTACTGGACCCCGCTGACGATCAGTTCGGCCGCCCGCTCGCCGATCATCATCGACGCCGCATTCGTGTTGCCGCCGACAATGTTCGGCATGATCGACGCGTCGGCCACGCGCAGTCCCGCCACGCCCCGCACGCGCAGCGTGGGATCGACCACCGCGCGTTCGTCGGTGCCCATCCGGCATGTCCCCACCGGGTGGTACACGCCGGATGCATTGCGGCGGACGAACTCTGCGAGGTCGGGGCCGTGGCGCTCGGAACCCGGCAATATCTCCCGACCGACATGCGATGCGATCGCTGGATGGGCCATCGTCGCTCTGACCAGCTCGATGCCGGCCACCAGGGTGGCCAGATCGCGGGGTTCGGCAAGGTAGTTGGGATCGATCAGCGGCGCGGCCAACGGATCTGTCGAGGCCAGGCGGACGGTTCCGCGGCTCTGCGGATAGATCATCGTCGGCAGCAGTGAGAGCGACGGTGACGATTCAACGGCCAGGTGCAGACCCGGCTCATCCTGATTCTCGGGGTAGCCGATCGGCAGGATGAACATCTGCAGGTCCGGAATCCCGGCCCTAGTGCGCACCCCGCTGTCGACGAAAGCGACTGCCTCGAACAAGGTGTGCGCCAGGTAGGTCGAACGCGGGCGCAGGCATTCGCGGGCCGCAGCTGTGGCGAAACTCAGCGGCGATGCCCGGCGCCCGTCGGGTGCCTGATAGGAGATCGGCACGAATAGATGGTCGTGCAGGTTATCGCCGACCGGTAGGTCGGCGTGCACCGTTATCCCATGCTGGCGCAGGTGGTCTGCGTGCCCGATCCCGGAGAGCATGAGAAGTCGTGGGGTGCCGAGTGATCCAGTGCTGACGATCACCTCAGATCGGGCGCGTGCTGGGCTGATCGGCCGGCGGTCGCGTCCCGCAATCAATTCCACACCCGTCGCGCGGCCGTTCTCCATCATGATGCGGGTCGCCGTGGCGCCGGTCAGCACACGCAGATTCGGCGGCGCGTCCCAGAGGTACCCGCGGTCGGTGCCCACCCGTCGGCCGGCATGGGCGCTCTGCTGAATCGGCCCGACGCCGTCCTGCTGCACCCCGTTGTAGTCATCGTTGCGCCGAACTCCGGCGGTCGCGGCCAGCGCGGTCATGAAGTTCTCGGTGACACTGGCCAGACCGGTGGCCCGTTCCACGGCGATCGGTCCGGCGCCGCCGCGCAGCTCGTTGGCGCCGTCCTCGAAGCTTTCGAGTCGTCGGAAGGACGGTAGTACGTCCGCGAATCCCCAGCCCGTCGCCCCGTCGTCCGCCCAATCGTCATAGTTCTGCCGATTGCCGCGCACGAATGCCAGGCCGTTGATCACGCTCCCTCCGCCGAGGATCCGGCCGTGCGACTGGGGAAGTGTGCGGCCGTACATATTTCGCTGTGGCACGGTGTAGGCCGGCCAGGTGACCATTCGCTGCAGCGCGTTGATCGCGTGGATGGCGCCGCTCATCCCGGGAATCGTGATCAGCGGGCCACGGCGCTGACGCCCCGATTCGATCAGGGTGACCGAGGCACCGGTGTCGGCCAACCGGCGGGCGACGATCGCGCCTGCGCTACCGGCCCCCACGACGACGTAGTCCGACAGCAGTGGCCCCGCATCGTCGGTGATCGCCCGTGCACGCTTCATCCCACGACCGCCTTCATGCTCATTAACTTCAGTATCTGAAATATATGGCGAACGCTAACACTGATCCGGCGGGAATGGCTCGGGAGCAGCCATCTGGTTTGACCAATATCAACTACTTGTTATTGGCGGATCGGGGCGATACGGTCGCAGTGGGTCGCCGACCGCCCCGGTGGCCGCGACGCGGTGTTGCCTGCGTCATGTCGACATCGCAGTGAGGAGTCCGCCGATGCCTCGTTTTCCCAAGCCGGCCGAGGGTAGTTGGACCCAGCACTATCCGCAGTTGGGTACCGGCCCGGTGTCGTACGAGGATTCGATCAGTCCGGAGATCTACGAACTGGAGCGCAAGGCGATCTTCAAGCGTGCCTGGCTCAATGTCGGCCGCGTCGAACAACTTCCACGCAAGGGCAGCTATTTCACGAAAGAAATGAAGGCGGCCAACACGTCGATCATCGTCTGCCGCACCACGGCGGGCGAGGTCAAGGCGTATCACAACGTCTGCCGGCACCGTGGCAACAAGCTGGTGTGGGACGACGTCCCGGCCGACGAGACCAGCGGCACCTGCCGGCAATTCACCTGCAAGTACCACGCCTGGCGCTACGACCTGGACGGCAATTTGACGTTCGTTCAGCAGGAGGAGGAGTTCTTCGACCTCGACAAGAGCCGCTACGGGCTGGTGGGCGTGCACTGCGAGGTCTGGGAGGGGTTTATCTTCGTGAACTTCGCTGCAGAGCCCGAGCAGTCATTGCGTGAGTTCCTCGGGCCGATGATCACCGATCTGGAGGGCTACCCGTTCGAGAGGATGACCTCCCGGTGGGTGTATCGCTCAGAGGTCAAGGCGAACTGGAAGCTCTACATGGATGCGTTCCAGGAGTTCTACCACGCGCCGATACTGCACGCGAACCAATCGCCGACGGCGTATTCGAAGGCCGCCGCCCAGGCCGGATTCGAGGCGCCGCACTATCGATTGGAGGGCCCGCACCGGTTGGTCAGCACCTCCGGGGTGCGGGCGTGGGAGATGGCCGCGGAAATGCGCAAGCCGATCGAGGACATCCTGCAGAGCGGGCTGTTCGGGCCGTGGGAGAAACCGGATCTGGGGCCGATGCCCGCCGGCCTCAATCCCGCGAAATGTGATCCGTGGGGCCTGGATTCGTTCCAGCTCTTCCCCAACTTCACCATCCTGTTCTGGGGGCAGGGTTGGTATCTGACCTATCATTACTGGCCGACCTCGTTCAATAGCCACATCTTCGAGGGCACGCTGTACTTCCCAGAGCCCAGGACGCCGCGCGATCGCGTCGCCCAGGAGTTGGCCGCGGCATCGTTCAAGGAATACGGGTTGCAGGACGCCAATACGCTGGAAGCCACCCAGACGATGCTGGAAACCCGGTCGGTCGACGGATTCCTGTTGTGCGATCAGGAGATCCTGATCCGCCACCTGCACGTCGAATCCGCCGCCTGGATCGACGACTACCAGACCAAGACCGCCGGAGTGTGAACCCGACCATGACCGCGCTCTTTCCCAGCGAGTTCGCCGACCTCGAACCGTTCGCCGACTGGTGTCTGCCCACCGAGGCCCAGCGGTACGCCAAGCGGTTGGGCAGCACCATGGATCAGATGCAGGCGTTCTACGACGCGATCACCCCGCGGACGGAGGAGGCCTTGGCGTACTGCGACAAGTTCGCCCTCGATGCCCTGCCCGACGATGTGCTGAATCTGATGCATCTGCTGTATTCCCTTGTGACGGTCTCGTTCCCGGTCGAGTGCTGGAAGCAGCCCCGGGTGCCCGACACCGGTGCCACCAGCCTGGACTGCGTCGTCGAGCCGGTTCCGTGACCGAGACCGTCATCCTGCGGGCGGCCCGCTGGGCTGACGTCGAGTCCGGTGTCGTGCGCAGCCCCGCCGTCCTGGTGGTCGAGGGCAATCGCATTACTGCCGTCAATCCGGAAGCGCCACAACCAGATTCGGCAACGGTGATCGACCTCGGCGACCTGACGCTGCTGCCGGGCCTGATGGACATGGAGCTCAACCTGCTGATCGGCGGTCCGGGCGGGCCCGAAGGTCTGCCATCGCCCATGCATGGGGTACAGGACGACCCGGCGTATCGGACGCTGCGTGGAGCGGTCAATGCCCGCACCACCCTGGAAGCCGGCTTCACCACCGTGCGCAATCTCGGCCTGATGGTCAAGACCGGGGGATATCTGCTGGACGTCGCGCTGCAGCGCGCGATCGACCAGGGCTGGCACGTCGGGCCACGGATCTGGCCGGCCGGTCACGCGGTCACCCCGTACGGCGGCCACCTGGACCCCACGGTGTTCCAGCGGCTGGCACCGGGCATCATGCCGCTGTCGGTGGCCGAGGGCATTGCCAACGGAGTGCCCGATGTGATCGCGTGTGTCCGCTACCAGGTACGGCACGGTGCCAAGCTGATCAAGGTATCGGCCTCCGGTGGAGTGATGTCCCATTCCACCGCGCCCGGGGCCCAGCAGTACTCCGACGCCGAGTTCGCCGCCATCGCCGACGAGGCCCACCGCGCCGGGGTGCGGGTGGCCGCGCATGCGGTGGGGGACACCGCGATCCGAGCCTGTATCCGGGCCGGCATCGACTGCATCGAACACGGCTTCCTGGCCTCCGACGAGACGATCCAGATGATGGTCGACCACGGCACCTTCCTGGTGTCGACGACGTATCTGACCGATGCGATGGCCATCGACCGCATCGCTCCGGAACTGCGCAAGAAGGCCCTCGATGTCTTCCCGAAAGCAAAGGCTATGCTGCCCAAGGCAATTGCTGCCGGGGTTCGGATCGCGTGCGGCACCGACGCCCCAGCGGTGCCGCACGGGCAGAATGCCAAGGAGCTGTGCGCGCTGGTCGAGCGGGGGATGACGCCGATGCAGGCACTGCGGGCGGCCACCCTCACCAGCGCCGACCTGATCGACGCCGCCGACGATCTCGGCCGCCTGGCTCCGGGGTATCTGGCTGACATCATTGCGGTGCCGGGGGATCCCTCCATCGACATCTCGACCACGCTCGATGTCCGTTTCGTGATGAAGGACGGGCAAGTGGTCAAGCAATGCTGAGCGCGATGGTGCGTTACCGTCGAGACAACCATGGCGGGTTTGCAGGTGAAAGAAGGCCGAGATGGAGTTGGGTGAGAACACCCTCTGGCTGCTCAAGCAGGCGTTCTACTTCTCGCTGACCACCGTCAACGATGCCGTCAAGGAACACGGCGTCAGCATCGCCCAGATCGGTGTGCTGCGTCAGCTCGCAAACCAGCCGGGCCTGTCGGCGGCCGAACTCGCGCGCCGGCTGCTGATCACCCCGCAGGGCGTTCAATTGGCTCTCACCGCGTTGGAGAAGCGCGGATTCGTCGAGCGTAGAAAAGATCCCCAGCACGGGCGGATCCTGCAGGTCTTCCTGACCGAAGAGGGCAGTGCCGTGGCGGCCGCCGTGGTCGGTGAGGCCATTGCCGCGCACGACAAGGTGTTCGGCGTGCTCAACGCCAAGGAGCAGGA
>Ga0209023_10000760_pt1 | contig 46185 bp, 33 predicted proteins | sample LakOneMetagenome_FD_187468 | JGI IMG/M metagenome (GOLD analysis project Ga0209023, IMG submission 187468) | Freshwater and sediment microbial communities from Lake Erie, Canada (SPAdes) (version 2) | ecosystem: Environmental > Aquatic > Freshwater > Lentic | place: Lake Erie, Canada...
GGAACGGCGCGCGAGGGGATGCGCCCGGCGGGCGGGGCGTGAGGGATGCCGCGGCGCGGCGGGTGGACGGGCATGCGTTATTCGGTGGCGCGGTGCCAGTCGCCGGACTTGCCGCCGGTCTTGGCGAGGAGGCGCACGTTTTCGATCGTGACGGACTTGTCGAGGCCTTTGACCATGTCGACCACGGCGAGGGCCGCCACGGTGACCGCGGTCAGCGCCTCCATCTCCACTCCTGTGCGGTCGGCGGTGCGCACGGTCGCCGTGACGCTCACACCGGTCTCGCCCACGACCAGGTCCACCGCGGCGCCGTGCACGCCGATCACGTGTGCGAGCGGTAACAGGTCCGCGGTTTTCTTGGCGCCCTGGATTCCGGCGATGCGGGCCACGGCGAGCACATCGCCCTTGGGCGCGGTGCCGTCGCGGAGCGCGGCGATGACCACCGGGCCGCAACGCACGAAACCGGCGGCGGTGGCGCTGCGCACGGTGGGCTGTTTCTCGGTCACGTCGACCATCCGAGCCTGGCCGGCGGAATCAAGGTGGGTGAAGGGCTGGACGGCCGCGGAAGCGGAGATGTCGGCGGCAGGGTTCATGTTGTCAGCATGACAGTGACGAGGTCGCCCACGTTAATCTGAGTGGTGTCTTCGGGGGCCAGGGCCAGGCCGTTCGACTGGCCCAGGCCGGCCACCAAGTGCGAGCCGGAGCCGCCGGCCGCGGCCGGTCGAACGACCTGGCGTTCGCCATCGAGCTCGACGATGACGGGCATGAACTGCGCGCGTCCCGTCGGGGAACGCCAGCCGGCGGTGACGGTGGCCGTGACCGTGGGGCGCTGCAGCTGTCGGTGACCCATCATCTGGCGCAAGGCCGGGCGGACGAACACTTCGAAGGACACATAAGCACTCACCGGGTTTCCCGGCAGTGCGAAAATGACCGGGCCGAGCGGGTTCTCCGCCGTCGGTTCCTCGGACGCAACACTCAGCGCCGCCGGCGGCAGGTCGGCCGACGCCGGGAATTCAGTTATATCGCTGCCCTCGTCGGGAACCGGGCTGGGCCAGCGGCCGAATCCCTGTGGTTTGCCTGGCTGCATTTTCACCGGACCGAATCGCACCGTGCCCAGCGGGGCCAGCACCGCCTTGACCACATCGTAAGCGCCCACGCTGACACCGCCGGAGAGCACGATGGCGTCAACGGTTTCGGCGAGGGAGGCCAGCAGCTCCCGGAGGGTACGTTCATCGTCGGGGACCGCGCCCACTCGAATGGGAATACAGCCGGCCTCGGCGACGGCGGCCGCCAGCAGAAAGGAGTTGGAGTCGGGGATCTGCCCGCGGCGGGTGGCATCGCCGGGCGCGACGAGCTCGCTGCCGGTCGAGACCACGGCCACCCGGGGCGCCGGATATGCCAGCACGGAGGACCGCCCGGCGCTGGCGGAGGCAGCCACCCGGGTGGGCCACAGCACCGCGCCGGTGCGCAGCACGATGTCGCCGGCGCGGGCATCCTCGCCGGCCCGGCGAATGTGGGCATGCACGGCCGGCGGACGGAAAATGGTGACCTGCTCGGTTCCCTGGTCGGTGTCCTCGATCGGCACGATCGCATCCGCTCCGTCGGGGATGGGCGCTCCCGTCATGATGCGGGCCGACTGTCCCGGCTCGAGCCGCGGGTTCTGGGCAGTGCCGGCGGCGAGGTCGGCCACCACCGGCAGGGTGATCGGTTGTGACGCGCTTGCGGAGAGCAGATCACCGCGCTGCACGGCATAGCCGTCCATCGCGGAGTTGTCGAAGGGGGGAGTGTCTGTGGCGGTGGTCACGTCTTCGGCAAGCACCAGCCCGCGGGCGGCATCGAGAGGGATCTGCACGGGGCGCAGCGCCCGGCACGTGTCGAGGACAGCCGCCAGCTGCTCGGAAACCGTGCGGGCCGCTGCGGGTGGGGCGCAGGCGTCACCGTCGGCAGCGTGGGCGTGGGCGTGGGCGTGCTCGTGCTCGTGTGCATGGCCGGGGGACTCAGCCGTGTTCGATTCGCTGATCGGGAATGCAGCGTGACGCGACTCCGGGAAGCCTTGATTTTCACTCATGCGTCACTTCCGCCCCATCGAGGCGCCGGTCGGCGGCAGGCTTGCCCAGCGGTTGCCGAGCCCCGGAACTTCGCCCGCGGCGACGGCGGCATCCCACGCCACGATTCCGCCGGTGAGAACGGACACGTCGCTGAATCCGGCCTCGCGCAGGGCGGCTGCGGCGCGGTTGGCCCGGGTGCCGGTGTGGCAGTGCACGACCAGTGGCCGGTCGCGGGGCAGTGTGGCCTGTCCCTCAGTTGTAAGCAGCTCGCCGAGGGGGAGAAGCCGGGAATCGGGAATCGAGGTTTCGGCGTGCTCGCTCGGTTCGCGCACATCCACCACCAGCAGGTCGTCCTGGCCGGCGGCGCGCGCGGCCAGCCGGGCCACCAGCTCCCGCGGGCTCAGCTCGAACGCGGGGACGGACGCCGCGGCGGCAGCAGCAGTCGCCTCGCCCGGGCCGGGAGCCGCCGCAATGCCGGTGCCCACCAGTGGGACTTCGCTGAACCGACCGGAGAGAGCGTCGATCACGAGCACTCGTCCGATCAGCGGGGTGCCGATGCCGGTGATGAGCTTGATGGTCTCGGTGGCCATCAGTGAACCGACCTGGCCGCAGAGTGCGCCGAGCACGCCGGCGTCGGCGCAGTTGGGCACCTCGCCCTCCGCCGGGGGAGTCGGGAACAAGTCGCGCAGGTGCACGCCGGTCACGCCGCTACCGGCAGGTGGGGTGGCCCAGAAGACGGTGAGCTGGGCGTCAAAGCGCAGAACGGATGCCCAGACCAGGGGAATTCCCAAGGCCGCGCAGGTGTCGTTCACCAGGAACCGGGTGGGGAAGTTGTCGGTGCCGTCGATGACCACGTCGTAGCCGCCCAGCATCGCGGCGGCGTTGGCGGCGACGAGGCGCTCGCTGTGCTGGATGATCGTGGCTTCGGGGGCGATACCGGCGATCGCCTCGGCGGCGCTGGCCACTTTGGGACGGCCGATGTCCGTGACGCCGTGCACGATCTGGCGCTGAAGGTTGCTCGGTTCCACGTCGTCATCGTCGACGATTCCGATGGTGCCCACGCCGGCGGCGGCCAGATACAGCAGGGCGGGAGAGCCGAGTCCACCGGCACCGAGCACCAGGACCCGGGCGTTCGCGAGGCGACGCTGGCCGAGCTCGTTCAGCTGGGGCAGGCGGCGCTGGCGCGCGGTACGGACGGATTCGGCGGTGCTGAGCTGCTCAACGGGTTCGACGAGAGGGGAAATAGCCATGTTGTTAAGGCTAAGCGTTCCCGCGCTGCCGCGCGACCTGCCCGCTGGGATCCTGATCCTCCTGGTCATCAACGCATGTGCGGTGATAATGTTCAAAACATGACGCAATATCGGATCAGTGAGGCCGCCGAGTTGCTCGGCGTCAGTGACGACACCGTGCGACGCTGGGTGGAATCGGGTCGAATGGATGCCCAGGCCGATTCCGCCGGCCGGCAGGTGATCGAGGGCCCGCAGTTGGCCGCCTTCGCGCTGGAGCAGGCGAACACACCCGCTGACCCCTCCGGCGTCGGCCGCAGCGCCCGAAACCGGTTCGTGGGAATCGTCACCGGGATCACAATGGACACCGTGATGGCGCAGGTTGAGCTGCAGTGCGGCCCGCACCGAGTGGTTTCCCTGATGTCGAGCGAAGCGGTGCGCGAACTCGGACTTGAAGTGGGCGCACTCAGCGTGGCCGTCATCAAGGCCACCAACGTGATCGTGGAAACCCCCGGGCGTCCGGCATGATCGCCCGCCGGAACCTGTCCCCGGAGCGCCTGGTGGCCGCCGTCGTGGCCGCCGCCCTCCTGCTCGGCCTCTCCGCCTGCGCGCCAGCGGCCCCGGCTGAAGGAACGGCGATCACCGTCTTCGCGGCCGCATCCCTGAAGGCCCCCTTCACCGAGCTGGCTGCCCGCTACGAGGCCGATCACCCGGGCGACACCATCACCGTGAATTTCGCCGGTTCTTCCGACCTCGCCACCCAGATCACCGAGGGCGCCCCCGCCGACGTTTTCGCCTCCGCCGACACGAAGAACATGACCAAGCTCACCGCCGTCGACCTCGCCGAGCAGCCCGTCGACTTCGCCACGAACACCCTCACCATCGCCGTGCCACCGGACAACCCCGCCGGCATCGGCTCCTTCGCCGACTTGGCCCGCGTCGGAGTGCGCACCGTTGTCTGTGCGCCCCAGGTTCCGTGCGGCGCCGCCACCGTCACCCTGGAAACCGCGACCGGGGTCACGCTGACTCCGGTGAGCGAGGAATCGTCGGTCACCGACGTGCTCGGCAAGGTGACCTCCGGGGAGGCGGACGCCGGTCTGGTCTACGTCACGGATGTCCAGGCCGCTGGAACCCGGGTGCAGGGTGTCGCCTTCCCGGAGTCGTCCGGGGCCGTGAACACGTACCCCATCGCCGTGCTGGCGCACTCGACGAGTCCGGAACTGGCCAACGCGTTCGCGGCCTGGGTCGCCGGTGCGACGGCGCAACAGATTCTCAAGGACGCCGGATTTGGCCCGCCGTAGCAGCCGGCAGGCCGCCGGGCACTTCGCTGCCGTGCCGCGTTGGGCGATGGGGATCGCTGCCCTCGGCGGTGCGTTCGTCCTGCTGCCCCTGGTGGCCATGGTCGGCCGCGTCAACTGGCCCAGCTTCATCGAGCTCGTCACGAGCGAAGCCTCCCTGGCCGCGTTGATGCTGAGCCTGCGCACCTCGAGCATCGCGACCGTGCTCTGCGTGGTGGTGGGCGTGCCGATGGCCCTCGTACTCGCCCGAACCCGGTTCGCCGGGCAACGGCTGCTGCGTCCGCTCGTGCTGCTGCCGCTGGTGCTGCCGCCGGTAGTGGGCGGCATCGCCCTGCTCTACACGTTCGGGCGCCGCGGACTGCTCGGTGAGACCTTCGACGTGCTCGGCGTGCAGATCGCCTTCTCCACCACCGCCGTGGTGATCGCCCAAACCTTCGTGGCCCTGCCGTACCTGGTGCTGAGCCTCGAAGGCGGGCTGCGTGCTGTGGGCACCCGGTACGAAGCGGTGGCGGCCACGCTCGGGGCTGCTCCCACCACGGTGCTGCGCCGGGTGACGCTCCCGCTGGTGCTGCCCGCCCTGGTGTCGGGAGCGGTGCTCTCCTTCGCCCGGGCACTCGGCGAATTCGGTGCCACCCTCACCTTCGCCGGCAGCCTGCAGGGCGTCACCCGCACCCTCCCGCTCGAAATCTACTTGCAGCGCGAAACCGATCCGGATGCCGCCGTCGCGCTCTCGCTCGTGCTCGTCGTGGTGGCCGTCGTCGTGGTCGGCTTCGCCCATCGCAGCGCCAACCCGGCAACCGGCTTCCTGCGGAAGGCCGTGTGATGCTGAACCTGAATGCCCAGATGCCCGACCGCGGTTTCGACGTGCAGCTGCACGTCGCCCCAGGGGAAACGGTCGCGATCCTCGGCCCGAACGGCGCCGGGAAATCAACCCTGCTCGGCATCCTCGCGGGCCTGGTCCGCCCCGAGTCCGGACACGCTGCTCTCGGCGATCGCGTGCTCTTCGACCTGCCAATCGCCATCGGGCGCTCCGCCGGCGGCCCCGCGGTCTGGCTGCCGCCGCACGCGCGGGGCGTGGCGCTGCTGGCTCAGGACGCCCTGCTCTTTCCACACCTGAGTGCCGTCACCAACGTGGCGTTCGGTCCGAGAAGCGCGGGCGCGAGCCGGCAGCAGTCGCACTCCCGAGCGCTGCATTGGCTCGACGAGGTGGAGGCCGGTGATCTCATCGCTCGGCGGCCGGCACAGCTGTCCGGCGGCCAGGCACAGCGGGTCGCGGTGGCCCGGGCGCTCGCCGCTGACCCGCAGTTGTTGCTGCTCGATGAGCCGTTGTCCGCACTCGACATCGCGGCCGCCCCGGTGCTCCGGCGGATGCTGCGCCGGGTGCTGGCCGATCGCACGGTGCTGCTGGTCACCCATGACGTGCTCGACGCCCTGACGCTCGCCGACCGCGTGGTCGTCATGAAGGCGGGCCGCATCATCGAACAGGGTCCCACCCGCGACGTGCTCGAGCGCCCGCGCAACCGCTTCACGGCCGACCTCGCCGCGCTCAACCTGATCACCGGCACCCTGACCGACGACGGCATGACAACGGATGCCGGTGGCCGCATCATCGCCCCGGACACCGACATCCCCGCGGGTACTCGTGTCGGCGTCGCCGTGCGTCCGTCGAACGTGGCGGTCTCGCTGGACGAGCCGAGGGGACGCGACCGGATCGTGTTCGCGGCGCGGGTGCACGACGTCGAACCCCGAGGCGATCTGGTGCGCGTGCGCTCCGAGGCGTTGTTCTCCGACCTGACGCCGCAGGCCGTGGCGGACCTGGACCTTGAGCCGGGAACTGCGGTGTACGTGTCCGTCGCCCTGGCCGACACCGTGCTGTACCCGCTGTGATGTGACCGCTCGAGTAGCCGAGCTCCCGTGGGGGCGTTAATGTAGCCGTATGCCCAATCTCAGTGCCACCGACGCCGCCAGCGGTCGTTGGTTCAGTTTTTCCGGACGCACGAGGCGTGCGCCGTTCTGGACCTGGACCCTCGTACTCGTCGTACTCGTCGCGCTCAGCCTGGCCCTCCAGCTGATTCCGTCAGACGGCGACGGCATGATGTGGGCCCGCGCCGGCGGGGCTCTGGTGGCGATCATCGCGATCGTCACATGCGTTCCCAGCGTGCGGTTTGCGGTGCGGCGGCTGCACGACGCCAATCTGTCGGGCTGGTTCGTGCTGATCGGCGGGATTCCCCTGATCGGCATTCCGTTGCTGCTCACCATAACCCTCCTGCCGAGCAACCCGCGCGGCGCCCGCTTCGACGTGCGCCGGGGTGCCGCCTCGAGGGGCGCACAGCCCGCAGCCACCCGGGCAGCCGCGGGCACCGCCCGGCCGCGCGCCGGCATCCCTTCGACACCGCGGGATCGCAGCCGGCACTAGGCAGGCCAGCCGTGACGACACCGAGGGCCGTCGTTTGCTCGGTCCTGGACCGGTGCGCCGTCTTCTCCGGCCGCGCCTGCGGCTGAGGTGCGTGTCAGTCGACCGGCGGGGAGGGGACCAGCACCGGCCGGCCAGCCGGCCGTTCGTGCCCGGCGGCCCGGGCAGTGAGCCAGGCTTCCAGCTCGGCGGCGGGCACCGGCCTCGACATGTAGAAGCCCTGGGCCTGGTCGCAACCCAGGCGGACGAGTTCGTCGTAGGCGGCGGTGGTCTCGACGCCCTCGGCGACCATTCGCAGGCCGAGGCCACGCGCCAGTGAGACGACAGAGGCGACGAGGGCTCCGGCGCGGGCGTCGTCGACCATCGGGAGGATGAAGGAACGGTCCAGTTTGAGCTCGTCGATGGGCAGTTCGCGCAGATAAGACAATGAGCTGTACCCCGTGCCGAAGTCGTCGATGGAGATCTGCACACCGTGTCGGCGAAGACGGGTCAGGATATCGCGGGCGCGGTCGCGGTCCGCCATCAGGAATTCTTCCGTGATCTCGAGCTTCAGCAGACTCGCGTCAAGGTTCCGGAGGCCCAGCATGGCAGCGACCTCGTCGGGCAGGTCGCTGTCGATCATGGAGCTGGCTGACAGGTTGACGGCAACCGTGAGGTTTCGGCCTTCGGCGCTCCAGGCAGCGGCCTGGTCCAGGGCTATCCGAAGCACCACTCGAGTGAGGGCGCGCATCAGTCCGGCTTCGTCGACGAGCTTCACGAATGCGTCTGGATGGAGCAGGCCGCGGGTGGGGTGGTTCCACCGCACCAGGGCCTCCACATCGTTCACCTCGCCGTCGAGCAGATTGATCTTCGGCTGGTAGTGCAAGACGAATTGGTCACTGCTGAGGGCGGCTCGCAGCTCATCGACAGTGCGCAGCTGAGTGGTGACGTCGCTTGCATCGTTGTCGCCGTAGGCGTGATATCCCTCGCCGGAAGCTTTCGCCTTGTACATGGCCACGTCGGCCTTGCGCAGCAGGGTGTCAAGGTCATGGCCGTCGGAGGGGAACAGGGCGAAGCCGATGCTCACCGCGCTGTGCACGGCGATGTCCTCCAATGCGAACGGCTCCGACAACGCCGCACACAGCTTGCGGGCAACGGCGGCGGCTTGCTCGGCGCAGGCGTCGTCGAGCAGCAGCGCGAACTCATCACCGCCCAGGCGCACCAGCAGGTCTCCTTCGCGCAGGTTCTCGCTCAGCCGGGAGCCCACCTGGATCAGCAGCTTGTCCCCGACCTGATGGCCCAGGCTGTCGTTGACCTCCTTGAACCTGTCCAGGTCCATCAACAGCAAGGCCTGGCGCCGATGAACGGTGTCGGCCAGTCGTGGCCCCGCTTGTGCGTAGAGCGCGCGGCGGTTGGGCAGTCCGGTCAGATAATCCGTGGTCGCTTGGCGGCGCAGGTCCGCCATCCGCGCAAGCTGCCGAAAGGCCACCTGGGTGCGAGCTGCAGCCGCCAAAACAGTGGCGCCCGCCAAGAAGACGGCCACCGAGGAGACCTGCGTGCGGGTGCCCACGACCAACACCCCGAGCCCGGCGATGACGGCGAGTCCGGACATGACCAGGACCGCGGCATGCGTCGCGGGGAGCAGCTTCGAGACCGTGGGCATGCTCGAGCGCGTCGTGGCGTGCACATACAGCGCGATCAGGGCGATTCCCACGGCCCAGAAAGCCTCCAGCGGGGTTCCGAGCACGTAGGTGTCCGCTACCGCCTGCAGCGCGTACACGATGTCCGCCAGCGTGTAGACCGCCAGTCCCAGGATCAGCAGCACCAGGCGATCCCCCCTGCGCATGCCGCGCACGATCACCAGTCCGGTGACCGCAGCGATGAGCAACAGGTCCAGCAACGGGTAGGCAAGGGCCACGACCGTGCCCACGGACACGGAGCTGGCCACGGCCGGTTGGATCACCGGATTGAGCGCGACCGCCAAAACGGCAGCCGCGCCGAGCGATCCCACCGCACAGTCCAGCCACACGGATCGGGACTGCCCACTGACGTCCCGGCGCACCAGCACCACCAGCATGGTGAGCATCAGCAGGTAGAACAGCAGGTACCCGAGGTCGCCGAGGTTGGGGAACGATGGTGACCAGGTGCTGGTCAGGGGCGCATAGTAGGTGTCACCGGCAGCGGCGAAGGTCATCGCCAACGCGGTCAGGAGGATCTCGCCGCGTCGAAACCCGACTCGCGCGACGGCGCGCCAACACACGACCGCGGGCAACCACGACGTCAACAGCGACAACCAGAGGTCGACGACCGGGTTGGCCACGCTGTCCCGCACGAGCAGGCCTGTCAGCAAGGCGGCGACCGCCACGCCCATCAGCCCGACCAGTGCGGTGTCGAAGCGTGTACGCATCAGTGCGGTACCGCTGCAGGCGCCACAGCGCCCGGAGCACAAAGAATTACGGCCACGGATAATCCCCCTGTAAAGGTATCAGTCTATAGACGTGTCGAGCCGGATTCCCCTCGTAGTGGTGTCCTCGATGCCCGTGTCCCCGAATGGGGTCAGTATCAGGTCGACTTCACCCCGGTGCACAACAAAAAAGACCCTCATACGAGGGTCTTTTCGGTGGCGGAGAATGGGGGATTCGAACCCCCGAGGGCTTTCACCCAACACGCTTTCCAAGCGTGCGCCATAGGCCACTAGGCGAATTCTCCAGTCGGCCATTCCCCGAAGGTGACGGCACCCAAGAATCCTACCTGTTTATTGCGGCCTCCGTTGCCGCCCGCGGCTCCGGGTGCGTTTGTCCGAGGGTTGCAGAGACTGCCCGGCCAACACCACGACGTTGCCGACGAGCACGTGCACCGTCGCAAATCGCTACCCGGGCCCGGGCGCGAGTTTGCGCAGGGGCCCGACGGATGTCCGTGGTGCGTCCCGATCTCGCCTAAGCTGGAGGCGGCTCCTCGCGTGGCGCCATCCAGGCCAAATCCCCCAGGACGGAAACGTAGCAAGGGTAACCGGGCTCTGGCGGGTGCGCGAGGGGTCCTTTTTCGCTCAGGGGCATTCTCCCCGCCGGTCACACGCTCTCCTTAGGATGGGTTCATTCATCCCCGAGCGTTTGGAGACGACGTGCCCGACCTGACGACCACCGCCTGGCCCTCCCATGATCCGGCCCCGCTCCGTGCCGAGGCGCTCGCGAGCATCGATGCCTGGTGGCGGGCTGCGAACTACCTCTCGATCGGGCAGATCTACCTGCTCGGCAACGCCCTGCTGCGCGAGCCGCTCACCCGCGACCACATCAAACCGCGGCTGCTCGGGCACTGGGGCACGACGCCCGGGCTGAACTTCCTCTACGCCCACCTGAACCGCGCCATCCGTGAACGCTCGCAGAGCACACTGTACGTGACCGGTCCCGGCCACGGCGGCCCCGGCATGGTGGCGAACGCCTGGCTCGACGGCACCTACTCCGAGGTTTACCCCGACATCGAGCAGACCGAGGCCGGGGTGCAGAAACTGTTCAGGCAGTTCTCGTTCCCGGGCGGAATTCCCAGCCACGCGTCGCCGGAGACCCCCGGATCCATTCATGAGGGCGGCGAACTCGGCTACGCGCTGAGTCACGCCTACGGTGCCGCCTTCGACAATCCCGATCTGCTCGTGGCTGCCGTGGTGGGCGACGGCGAGGCTGAAACCGGGCCGCTCGCCACGAGCTGGCATTCGAACAAGTTCATCGACCCGGTACAGGACGGCGTCGTGCTGCCCATTTTGCACCTCAACGGCTACAAGATCGCCAACCCCACGGTGCTCGCGCGCATCCCCGAAGACGAGCTTCTCGACCTCATGCGCGGCTACGGGCACACGCCGCACATCGTGTCGGGTGGGTTCGATGGCGAAGACCCGCTGTTGGTGCACGCCCGCATGGCCGAGACCCTCGACGTGGTGCTCAACGAGATCGCGGCGATCAAGCGCGCGGCAGCGGATGCCCTGGCCGCCGGAGAGGATTTCGCCCGGCCACGGTGGCCGATGATCATCCTCCGCACGCCGAAGGGCTGGACCTGCCCCGCCGAGATCGACGGCCTGCCGGTGGAGGGAACCTGGCGGGCGCACCAGGTTCCCCTCGGCAACGCCCGCGACACCGCGGCGCACACGCAGCTGCTGGAGCAGTGGATGCGCTCCTACCGACCCGAGGAACTCTTCGACGCGCAGGGGGCCCCGGTCGGTCTCATCACCGGCCTCGCTCCGGCCGGAAACCTGCGCATGAGCGCGAACCCGGTGGCGAACGGCGGGCTGCTGCGCCGAGAACTGCAGCTGCCGGACTTTCGCGAGTACGCGGTGGACGTGCCGGCGCCGGGGGCGACGCTGGCCGAGGCCACGCGGGTGCTCGGCGGCTACCTGGCCGAGGTCATCCGCTTGAACCCGGATAACTTTCGCATCTTCGGGCCCGACGAGACGGCATCGAACCGGCTGGCGCCCGCGGTGTACGAGGCCACCGACAAGCAGTGGAACGCTGAGATGCGGCCGAATGACCTGAACCTCGCCCGGGCCGGCCGGGTGATGGAGATGCTCAGCGAGCACCAGTGCCAGGGCTGGCTCGAGGGCTATCTGCTCACCGGGCGGCACGGTCTGTTCAACTGCTACGAAGCTTTCATCCACATCGTGGATTCGATGTTCAACCAGCACGCCAAGTGGCTGAAGGTGACCGCCGACATCGCCTGGCGGCAGCCGATTTCAAGCCTCAACTACCTGCTGAGTTCCCACGTGTGGCGGCAGGACCACAACGGGTTCTCCCACCAGGACCCCGGCTTCATCGACCACGTGGTGAACAAGAGCGCCGACGTGGTGCGGGTGTACCTGCCGTTCGACGCGAACACTCTGCTCTCCACCTATGACCACTGCCTGCGCAGCGTGAACTACGTGAACGTGGTGGTGGCCGGCAAGCAGCCCGCGCCGAACCTGCTCAGCATGGACGAAGCCGTGGCGCACTGCACGCGTGGCCTCGGCATCTTCGACTGGGCCGGTACCGAGACTCCCGGGGTGTCGCCGGACGTGGTGCTGGCCGCAGCCGGTGACGTGCCTACCCTCGAGGTGCTCGCCGCCGCCGCGATCCTGCGCGAACACCTGCCCGAACTGGCCGTGCGCGTGGTGAACGTGGTCGACCTGATGCGCCTGCAATCGTCAGACGACCACCCGCACGGACTCACCGACAGCGAGTTCGACTCGGTGTTCACGCCTGACAAGCCGATCGTGTTCGCGTACCACGGCTACCCGTGGCTCATTCATCGGCTCACCTACAAGCGCACCGGGCACGACAACCTGCACGCCCGCGGTTACAAGGAAATCGGCACCACCACCACGCCCTTCGACATGGTGATGCTCAACGACCTCGACCGCTACCACCTGGTGATGGACGTCATCGATCGCGTTCCCGGCCTCGGCGCCCGCGCCGGCTTGCTCCGCCAGCAGATGCAGGACGCCCGCCTGCACGCCCGCCAGTACACTCGCGACCACGGCGAGGACGTACCCGAGATCACGGACTGGGCCTGGACGCCGTGACGGGGCTCGGTTTGCGGGCCCGCGACCCGGCTGCGAATGCGTCACCCGAACGGGGTGCCTGACCCCGGGTGTCAACCGGGAGGTGCATACTAGGCAGGTCGACCCCGCATTCTGTGCGGCAATCCGCTCCCGTCATGGCCGCCGAGATTCGCTGCGGGAACTGCCTGCCGACACGTTCAAGGGTGTGTGTTCCACTGGAGGGGCGCCGCCAGTATTGTTTTGCGATTCGGTCGAAGCTGCCCGTTCCACGGGCAGCAGGAAACCGCGTCGAGGACTCTCCCATGTTCAACCAGATTGAATGGACACCGTGGCGCGAAGCATCTATATCACCTCGGCCGAAGGTAACACCGGCAAGTCCACCATCGCTCTGGGCGTTCTCGACACCCTCACCCATTCGGTGCAGCGCGTCGGGGTCTTCCGCCCGGTGGCCCGCTCCAGTGACGAGCCCGATTACGTGCTCGAGTTGCTGCTGCGGCACCTGCAAGCCGGCGAGCCGGTGGGCGCGGCCTCCCCGCAGAGCTACGAGCAGAGCATCGGCGTCACCTACGACGCGGTCAACACCGACCCCGACGCCGCGCTCGCCACCATCGTGCAGCGCTACAAGGCGGTTGAGGCGCTGTGCGACACCGTCGTCATCATCGGCAGCGACTACACCGACGTGGGCAGCCCCACCGAGCTCGCCTTCAACGCGCGGATCGCCGCCAACCTCGGCGCCCCGGTGCTGCTGGTGCTCGGCGGCCGCGTCGGCCAGGGGCAGGGCGAGTGGCTCGGCCAGAGCGACCCCCGTTCCACCAGCGACATCGGCCAGCAGACGGATGTGGCGCTGGCTGAATTGCGCGACGAACACGCCTCCGTTCTCGCCATCGTGGTGAACCGGGCCGACGCCTCGCAGCTTGACGAGGTCGTCGCCGCGGTTCGCGCCGCCGTCGATGCCCCGGGCAATCGAATGGACTCCGCCACGGGCATCCCGGTGTGGGCTGTTCCCGAAGACCCCTACTTGGTGGCCCCGAGCATGAAGAGCATCATGCAGGCGGTGAACGGGGTGCTGATCAAGGGCGACCCGGAGCTGCTCGCCCGCGAGGCGCTCGGGGTGGTCGTGGCCGCCATGTCGATGGTCAACGTGCTGCCGCGCCTGATCGAAGGCTCCGTCGTGGTGGTGCCCGGTGACCGTGAAGACGTGCTGCTCGCCGTGCTGATGGCCAACTCGGCCGCCACCTTCCCCTCGGTCGCGGGCATCGTGCTCAACGGCGGCTTCGAGCTGCCGGAGCCTATCCAGCGGCTGATGGAGGGGCTGACCCCGTCGCTGCCGATCATCAGCACCCAGTTGGGTTCTTACGAGACGGCGCTGCGGGTCACCCACACTCGCGGGCGCCTCGCCGCCGATTCCCAACGCAAGCACGACACCGCCCTGGCCCTGTTCGAGAAGCACATCGACGCATCCGCGCTGCTCGAACGCCTCGAGGTGAGCCGCGCCGACGTGGTCACCCCGCTGATGTTCGAGTACGCCCTGCTGGAGCGGGCCCGCAGCAAACGCCGCCACATCGTGCTGCCCGAGGGCGATGACGACCGCGTGCTGCGCGCCGCGGCAACCTTGCTCGCCCGGGACGTGGCCGAGCTCACCATTCTCGGCGAGGAGTTCGAGGTGCGCTCGCGCGCGATCGGCCTCGGCCTTGACATCTCCAAGGCACACGTGCTGAGTCCCTTCGACGATGTGCTGCGGCTGCGGTTCGCCGAGGAATATGTGAAGCTGCGCGCCCACAAGGGCGTCACGATCGATCAAGCGCGCGACACGGTGACCGACCTGTCGTTTTTCGGAACGATGATGGTGCAGCTCGGCATCGCCGATGGCATGGTCTCCGGCGCCACCCACACCACGGCGCACACGATTCGACCGAGCTTCCAGATCATCAAGACCCGACCCGGCGTGGGTGTGGTGTCCAGCGTGTTCCTGATGGCGCTGGCCGATCGCGTGCTCGTCTACGGTGACTGCGCCGTCATCCCCGACCCCAGTGCCGAGGAACTCGCCGACATCGCCATCTCCGCTTCGGAGACGGCGGTGCAGTTCGGCATCGAGCCGCGCATCGCGATGCTGTCGTACTCCACCGGCGAGTCCGGCGAAGGCGCCGACGTCGACAAGGTGCGCGCCGCGACCGCCCTCGTGCGCACGCGTCGCCCCGACCTGCTGGTCGAGGGGCCGATTCAGTACGACGCCGCCGCGGATGCCGCAGTGGCGGCCACCAAGATGCCCGGCTCGCAGGTGGCCGGCCGGGCCACGGTGTTCATCTTCCCGGATCTGAACACCGGCAACAACACCTACAAGGCAGTGCAGCGCTCGGCCAATGCCGTGGCGATCGGACCGATCCTGCAGGGCCTGCGCAAACCCATCAACGACCTCTCACGCGGAGCCCTCGTTCAGGACATCGTGAACACCGTCGCCATCACCGCGATCCAGGCGGCATCGCTTGACGAGGCCCTGGCCGCTCCGGCCCTCACCTCAGCAGCAGCAGCGGCGGTGGCGGGCGCATGACGGCCGTGCTCGTGGTCAACTCAGGCTCGTCATCGTTCAAGTACCAGTTGATCGAGATGGATTCGGAGACCACCCTGGCCAGCGGCCTCGTCGAGCGCATCGGGGAACTGATGGGGCAGGCTTCGCACACGGTTGCGGCGACTGCAGCTGTTGCGGAGACGTCGACGGGTCTGGAGTTGCCCATCATCGACCACACCGCAGGGTTCGCGGTGATGCTCGACGCCTTCCGGGAGCATGGTCCGTCGCTGGTCGAGCACGTCCCGGTCGCTGTCGGACACCGGGTGGTGCACGGCGGGGCCCGGTTTCACCAGCCCACCGTGATCACCGAATCGGTCGAGCGCGACATCGACGAGCTCTCCGCGCTCGCCCCGCTGCACAACCCCGGCGCCCTGCAGGGCATCGAAGCGGCCATCGACGGCTTCCCGAGCGTGCCGCACGTGGCCGTCTTCGACACCGCGTTCCACCAGACGCTCCCGCCGGAAGCGTTCACCTACGCGATCAACGCCGACCTGGCGGAGCGCTTTCGGGTGCGGCGCTACGGATTCCACGGCACCTCTCACGGCTTCGTGGCGCGGGCCGGCGCCGAGTTCCTGGACCGGCCCGTGACCGAGCTCAACCAGATCGTGCTGCACCTCGGAAACGGCGGTTCGGTCTGCGCCGTGCGCGATGGACGCTCGGTGGAGACGAGCATGGGCATGACTCCGCTCGAAGGACTCGTGATGGGCACCCGCTCCGGTGACATCGACCCGGGCGTGCTGTTCCACCTACACCGCCGGGCCGGACTCGACATCGACGATCTCGACGCCCTGCTCAACCGGGGCAGCGGCCTGCTCGGGCTCACCGGGCACGGAGACCTGCGCGACGTGATCGTGGCCGCTGATGCCGGGGACGGTCCCTCACAGCTCGCCATCGACGTGTACGTGCACCGGCTCAAGGGCTACGTGGGTGCCTACTATGCCCAGCTCGGCCGGGTTGACGTCATCGCTTTCACGGCCGGTGTCGGCGAGAACAGCGCCCTGGTGCGGGCGCGAGCGCTCGAGGGCCTGGAGACGCTCGGCATCCGGATCGATCCGGAGCGCAATAGCGCCAAGCAGCGCGGGCCGCGGCGAATCTCGGCTGACGACTCCGCCGTCACAGTGCTCGTGGTCCCCACCAATGAAGAGCTGGAGATCGCCCGGCAGACCCTGTCTACGCTCGCATAGCGCAGCGCCCGAGCACGCCCGCTCTGACCCCGGACAACACACGACGACGCCCGCCCCGGTTTCCCCGGGCGGGCGTCGTTGTGTGTTGCTCGGTTGGCTGAGGCGCTAGACGGAGACCTTCTCGGGAGCCACGTAGTCGGCTCGGGCCTGGTCCGCGGCGGCGTCGAACTCGGCGTCGATCTCCGCGGAGGGCTTGTACGTGGCCAGGGAGACCACCACGGCCACGATCATGCTGACGATGAAGCCCGGCACGATCTCGTAGAGCACGTCGGCGAGCGGGGAATTGCCCCACACGAACACGACGACGGCGCCGGTGATCATGGAGGCGAGTGTTCCCCAGGTGGAGAGCTTCTTCCAGTACAGGGCGAGGATCACCACCGGCCCGAAGGCGGCGCCGAAGCCGGCCCAGGCGAAGCCGACCAGGGCGAGGATGGTGGTGTCGCGGTTCAACGCGATCAGCCCGGCCACGATCGCAACCAGCAACACACCGGCGCGACCGAGCACAACGAGCTGCTTGGCCGAGGCATCCTTCTTGCCGACGATCTTGTAGAGGTCTTCCACAAGAGCCGAGGACGAGACGATGAGCTGGGACGAGATGGTGCTCATGATGGCGGCCAGCACGGCAGCCAGCACGAGTCCGGCGATGAACGGGTGGAACAGCGTTTGCGAGAGCGCCAGGAACACTGTTTCGGGGTCTGTCAGGGACAGGTCCGGGTTCTGCTGGAAGTAGGCGATGCCGATCAGGGCGGTGGCAACGGCGCCGAGGGCGGTGACGATCATCCAGCTGATGCCGATGCGGCGTCCCGCTGTGGCGTCCTGAGGGCTGCGCATGGCCATGAAACGCACGATGATGTGCGGCTGGCCCATGTAGCCGATGCCCCAGGCTGCGGCGGAGATGATTCCGAGCAGGGATCCGCCGGCAACCAGGGAGAGCCGGTTCGGGTCCACCTCGCGGATGGATTCGAGCGTTGCCGTCAGGCCACCGGTTGCGCCGAGCCCGACGAGGGGAACGGCGACCAGCGCCACGAGCATCAGGAGACCCTGGGCCACGTCGGTGAGGGTGGCGCCGAGGAAACCGCCGAAAAGGGTGTACAGCAGTGTGACACCGGCGACGATGAGCATGCCCGTGAGGAAGGTGGAACCGAAGGAGCTCTCGAAGAACACGCCGCCGGCGACCATGCCGGACGAGACGTAGAACGTGAAGAACACCAAAATGATGACGCCCGAGACCACACGGAGCAACCGCGAAGAGTCTTTGAGGCGGTTCTCGAAGAAGCTGGGGATGGTGATCGAATTCTTCGACAAAAAAGTATAGGAGCGCAGCCGCGGGGCCACGAACTTCCAGTTGAGCCAGGCGCCGATGGTGAGGCCGATGGCCATCCAAGCCTCAACCAGACCGCCCACATACACGGCGCCGGGAAGGCCGAGCAGCAGCCAGCCGGACATATCGGACGCCCCGGCGCTGAGCGCTGCGGTCCCGGGCTTCAGGCCGCGGCCGGCAAGCATATAGTCGTCGAAATCGTTGGTTTTGCGGAAGGCAAACCACCCGATCAAGACCATGGCAGCGAGATACAAGACGATCGCTGTTAGTTGGAAAAACTGATCCGTCATAGAGGTTCCTTTACTCGGATTCTGCATGTACAGGCGATTTCAGTCCCTCAGTCTCGCAGAAAATCGAGTTTTCTGTGAATTAGCACATAAACAGACCTGTCGGTGCGCCGTCTCTGGTGCGGTCAATCGGTGGCCCACCGGCCGGCTCGGGCTGCACTGTCAGCGGGGCCAAGTACCATTGATCTGTGGTTACCGCACTGTATCGCCGCTACCGGCCAGAGACCTTTGCCGAGATGATCGGTCAGTCCCAAGTGACTGAACCGCTGATGACAGCGCTGCGCACGAACCGAGTGAACCATGCCTATCTGTTCAGCGGACCGCGAGGCTGTGGCAAGACCACGTCGGCACGTATCCTGGCCCGCTGCCTGAACTGCGCGGAAGGCCCCACGGACACCCCGTGCGGCGTGTGCCCGAGCTGCGTCGAACTCGCCCGCGACGGTGGCGGATCGCTCGATGTCGTCGAAATCGACGCGGCGAGCCACAACGGTGTCGACGATGCCCGAGACATTCGCGAACGGGCCATTTTCGCCCCGGCCCGGGATCGCTACAAGATCTTCATCCTCGATGAGGCGCACATGGTGACGCCGCAGGGCTTCAACGCCCTGCTCAAGATCGTGGAGGAGCCGCCGGAGCACGTGAAGTTCATCTTCGCCACCACCGAACCCGAGAAGGTCATCGGCACCATCCGCTCGCGCACCCACCACTACCCGTTCCGGCTCGTGCCGCCGGCTCCCATGCTCGAGTACGTCCAGCAGATGTGCGAAACCGAGAAGATGCAGGTGGCGCCCGGAGTACTGCCCCTCGTGGTGCGCGCCGGCGGCGGATCGCCTCGCGACACCCTGTCGCTGCTCGACCAACTGATGGCCGGTTCCGACGGACACACGGTGGAGTACGAACGCGCCGTGGCCCTGCTGGGTTACACCAGCGCCACCCTGCTCGATGACGCCGTCGATGCCCTCGGCGCCCGCGATGCCGGCGCTGCCTTCGACGCAGCCGACCGGGTGATCCAGACCGGGCAGGACCCGCGCCGTTTCGTGGAAGACCTGCTCGAACGGATGCGCGACCTCATCGTGGTGGCCGCGACGTCCGCCGCCGGCGCCGCGGCGGTGTTGCGCGGCGTGCCGCAGGACGAGATCGACCGGATGGCCGCGCAGGCCGCCCAGTTCGGTCCGGCCGAGCTCAGCCGCACCGCCGATATCCTCAACGCCGCCCTCACCGAGATGTCGGGGGCCACCTCGCCGCGGCTGCACCTTGAACTGATGATCGCCCGTGCCCTCATTCCCGCAACAGATGATTCCACTCGCGGGGCGCTGGCTCGCGTGGAACGACTGGAGCGGCGCGTCGGCGTGGCCGACGGTGAGGGCGTCGCGGCTGGAACCGTCGCCGTCGCCCCGGTTGCCCCCATCGCGGCCGCGCCCGTTGCTGCTCCGCCTGTTGCTGCTCCGCCCGTTGCTGCCACCCCGGTCGCCGCTGCACCCACGGTGACTGCTCCCGACCTGGCCACCGCGGTGCGTACGATGCCGCTCGGACCGGTCACGTTCGCGCAGCTGCAGGATTCCTGGCCGGAGATCCTCGAGGCGGTCCGAACCGCAAAGGTGAGTGCCTGGCTCGTGGTCTATACCGCGCACCTGATCGAGTTGCGCGGCGATGACATCGTGGTGCTCTCGTTCCCCAGCGAAGCCGATGTGGCCAGCTTCAAGCATTCTCCGGCTCCGGGTATGGGAGTCAGCGACTTCCTGCGCACGGCGATCGTTGCGGTGCTCGGCCTCAAGGTGAAGTTCATCGCCCGGGAAGAGCCGCGTCCTCCGCGGTCATCCGGGTCAGAACCGCCGATGGCTCCTGTGTCCTCGCCGCCCGCGCCGCGCGCGGATGCACCGGTCGATGATGCCCCCGCGGAGGACGAACCCTGGGCCGCCCAGATGTCGAGCAGTCCGTCAGAGACCGTTCAGACAGTTCAGACAGTTCAGCCAGTGCAGCCAGTGCAGACCGTCGCCGTCCCCGAATCGGCCTCGGCCGCCTCCACGAGCGGCTGGACCACCGTGGCTATTCCCGGTTCTGTCGTCGCGGCCGCCGCGCCGACAGTGCCCCGAGAAACTGTCCCGCCGAATGCCGATCCGCACTCGCGGCGCCCGGAATCGGAACCACCGTTCGATGAAGAGCCTCCGCCTTTCGACGATGACGTTCCCCCGGAACGGGACGGCCCCCGCGAGGAACGCCCTCCCTCGCTCCCCGCTGCAGGACGCGTCGACCAGGCAGAGGCCGAGGCAGTCGCATCCGTCGTCACCGCGCCGACGCCCAATCGCCAGGAACGCGCGCCCGCGAAGGCCCGCACCGGCACGGCGCCGAGCTTCGCCGAGAAGCAGCGCTACGGAGAAGCGGTCGTGCGCGAAGTGCTCGGCGCGACCTTCATCGAAGAACAGCCGTACTTTGCGGCTGCACCGCGTCCGAGAGGCGACTAGTTCATGTACGAGGGCATTGTTCAGGAACTGATCGACGAGCTGGGCCAGCTTCCCGGGATCGGGCCGAAGTCCGCGCAGCGTATTGCGTTCCACATTCTTCAGACCGAGAAGTTCGACGTGACCCGGCTGGCCAATGTGCTGCTCGAGGTGCGTGACAAAGTGCGCTTCTGTGAGATTTGTGGAAATGTCTCCGAGCAGCCCACGTGCATGATCTGTCGCGATCCACGTCGCAACCCCGCGTCGATTTGCGTGGTCGAAGAGGCCAAAGATGTGGTGGCGATCGAGCGCACGCGCGAGTTCAAGGGGCTCTACCATGTGCTGGGTGGGGCGATCAGCCCGATCGACGGCGTGGGACCCGACGACTTGCGAATCCGCCAGTTGATGCAGCGACTGGCCGACAATACCGTGCAGGAAGTCATCATCGCCACCGACCCGAACCTCGAGGGGGAGGCAACCGCCACCTACCTGTCCCGGCTGCTCACCACCCTTGAAATCAAGGTGACCCGGCTGGCGTCGGGCCTTCCGGTCGGCGGTGACCTGGAGTACGCCGACGAGGTCACCCTCGGGCGTGCTTTCGAAGGTCGTCGCGAGGTCAGCCGCTAGGCACGTCGCAGCACAACGTCATATTGCGGGCGACCACGGGACGCGACATTTATACTTATTGCTGGGCATTGCCCGCATACCCCCATCTCAGGAGTGCTACGTGGCTTTGATCGTGCAGAAGTTCGGTGGATCATCCGTCGCCGACGCCGAAAGCATCAAGCGGGTTGCCCGGCGCATCGTCGACACCCGCAAGGCGGGTAACGAGGTTGTGGTGGCGGTGTCGGCGATGGGGGATTCCACCGACGAACTTCTCGACCTCGCCCACCAAGTCACCCCGCTTCCGGCCCCGCGTGAGCTGGACATGCTCCTCACTGCCGGCGAGCGCATCTCCATGGCGCTGCTGGCGATGGCCATCAAGAGCATGGGCTACGACGCCCGATCGTTCACCGGCAGCCAGGCCGGCATGATCACGGATGCCAGCCACGGCTCCGCGCGCATCGTTGACGTGACACCCGGGCGGATCCGCGATGCCCTCGACGAAGGCGCCGTCGCCATTGTCGCCGGCTTCCAGGGGTTCAATCGCGACACCAAAGACATCACCACCCTCGGCCGCGGCGGCTCCGACACCACGGCGGTGGCCCTTGCCGCCGCTCTCGATGCGGACATCTGTGAGATCTACACGGATGTCGACGGCGTCTTCACCGCCGACCCGCGCGTCGTGCCCAACGCCCGCAAGCTTGACCGGGTGTCCAGCGAAGAAATGCTCGAACTTGCCGCTGCCGGGGCGAAAGTCCTGTATATACGCGCGGTGGAATATGCCCGTCGTCACGGGGTCACCCTGCATGTGCGATCGTCTTTTAATAACAACATCGGCACCATCGTCTTCAATGCCGAGACTGCCCGCGCGAATGGAGAGACAGTGGAAGAGCCAATCATCGCCGGAATTGCCGCCGACCTGAGTGAAGCCAAGGTCACCGTCGTGGGTGTGCCGGACATTCCCGGCAAGGCTGCCCTGATCTTCAAGATCGTGGCGAAGACCAACGCCAATGTCGACATGATCGTTCAGAACGTCTCGGCCGCGGCGACGGGCTTGACCGACATCTCGTTCACGCTGCCCAAATCGGAGGGCGAGCAGGTTCTCACGGCGCTCACCAACGAACAAGCGAATGTGGGCTTTGCCAGCCTGCAATACGACGATCAGATCGGCAAGCTCGCCCTCGTGGGGGGTGGCATGCGAACCAACACCGGCGTGTCGGCCAAACTGTTCGAGGCGCTGTATGAGGCCGGAATCAACATCGAGATGATTTCCACCAGTGAGATCCGCATCTCGGTCGTGACGCGTGCCAGTACCGTCAACGAGGCGATGCGCGTGGTGCACACCGCATTCGGACTCGACGGCGATGCGCCGGCTGCCGTGCACGGCGGCACCGGCCGCTGACCAGACTCCCGCCGTTCTCCGCACACAGCGGCGTGACGGTGCTCGCATCACCCCGCTCTACGTTAGGAACCCACGTGACCACCAGCACCGCAGGAATCAGCATCGGCGTCGTCGGAGCCACCGGGCAGGTGGGCGCGGTTGTGCGCAAGCTGCTGGCTGAGCGCAATTTCCCCGTGAAGAGCATCCGCTTCTTCGCCTCGGCGCGGTCCGCCGGCAACACGTTGTCCTGGAAGGGCGCCGATATCGTGATCGAGGACGCCAGCACCGCCGACCCCACTGGCCTTGATGTGGCCATTTTCTCGGCCGGCGCGTCGCTGTCGCGGGCGCAGGCGCCGCGTTTCGCCGAAGCCGGCGTCACGGTGATCGACAACTCATCCGGGTGGCGCTCCGATCCCGACGTGCCCCTCGTGGTCAGCGAGGTCAATCCGGAGGCGATCAAGGATGCTGTTAAGGGGATCATCGCCAACCCGAACTGCACGACGATGGCGGCAATGCCCGTGCTCAAGGTCTTGCATGACGAGGCTGTGCTGCAGCGACTGATCGTCAGCACCTACCAGGCGGTTTCCGGCAGCGGCCTCGCCGGCGCCTTCGAACTCGCCTCGCAGGTGCGCGTCGCTGTGCAGGACGAGAACCTGCTGGGCCTCGTTCACGACGGCGGCGCCGTCGCCCTGCCCACCCCCACCATCTACGCACGTCCCATCGCGTTCGACGTGATCCCGTTCGCTGGATCGCTCATGGACGACGGCAGCTTCGAGACCGATGAAGAGCAGAAGCTGCGTAATGAAAGCCGCAAGATCCTGCAGCTGCCGGAGCTGCTCGTCTCGGGAACGTGTGTTCGTGTTCCGGTGTTCACCGGTCACTCTCTGTCGATCAACGTCGAGTTCGCCCAGCCGCTCACGGTCGCCCGTGCCCGGGAGCTGCTGGGCAACGCAGCCGGCGTCACCCTGACGGACATTCCGACCCCGCTTGAAGCAGCGGGACAGGACGCGAGCTTCGTCGGGCGTATCCGCCAAGACCCGGGCGTGCCGGACAACCGCGGCCTGGCCCTGTTCATCAGCAATGACAACCTGCGCAAGGGCGCCGCCCTCAATGCGGTTCAGATCGCTGAACTCGTCGCTGCGGAGCTTGTCGCGGCCTGATCGGATGCGCAGGGCCGCGCTCGCGACGCGGCTGAGGGCATGGCATCGAGCGGCTGCGGCCCAGCCGCTTGGATTGTGGCCCCCGAAGAGGGCGGACGCTCGACTAAACTTGCCGATGTGAGTCACAATTGGGCGTGGAACGGGGTTCGCCGCACGGGCTTCGGCGTGTTTGCGGTCGTGGGCCTCGTGGCGGTGGTCGGCGCTTTAGCGCGCCTGCAGGGCGCCAGCGGTATGCACCTGGCCCTGGCTGCGGTCGCTCTCGGCTCTGTGCTGGCTATCGAATCCAACCGATTCGCGGTCGGATGGGCGCCGTATCGCACCATGTCTTTCACCCTCTCGATCATGACGTTGCCGGTGCTGTCCCCGGTGCTCGGGCCACAGATCGCGGTCGGCATCCTGGCTCTGGGCACTCTGCTGAGATCGCTCACGATCACGAAACGGCTTCCGGTGGCGCTGTACGCAGCGGGACTTGCGGGCAGTGGCGGCACCGTGTTCCTTCTCATCTTTTCGCAGCTGGGCGCGGCCGGGTGGCCGATCCTGCCCTCAGTGCTTCTTTCTGCCCTGTGCTGCCTTGTCGCCCTGCTCGCGGTGGAGTGGCTCCGGCGAACCAGCATCGGAACTCCCTGGAAACTCGGCCATTTTGCCGGCGTCTCCTCGGTGCGTGCGGTAGTCGTGCTCTCCGGAGCCGTGGTGGTGACGGTGCTGACGGCATTCTGGAACCATCCGGACCTGCCCTTCTTTCAGGAAGCGGAGCTGGAGCGAAACGCGGCCGCCGTGCTGCTGATGATCACCGTCATCGGCGTGGCGACGAGGTTGTCCACGCGGGTGGAGCACATGCAGCGACGCTTCAACGGCCTGATCGAGGGCACGGCCGCCCTGAACGCTCAATCGTTCGGGCATGCCACGAACTCAGAATCGTTCGCCGAGCTGGTCTGCGCGGCGGTGACGGCGACCATCGGGGCACAAGCCGTCGCCATTCGCGAGAGTCCCGGGTCATCGCGGGAGATCAGCGCTGAGGTCACCCTGGTTCAAGGGCAACTGCTCTTCATCGTGGCCCAGCGCGATCCGATGGATCACGCATTCACCTGCGACGACCAGACCGCACTCACCGCCCTGGCGAGGGCGACGGACGTTGTGGTTCGCGCCCGCCATGACATCGGTGGCCTCACCGTGCGAGCCAATACCGATCCGCTCACCGGGCTGCCCAACTACGGTGCCTTCCAGGCTGCGCTGAGCAATATCAACGATCACCGCAACTATTCTGAGGCCTTGGCCGTGCTCTTCCTTGACCTTGACGACTTCAAACGCTTGAACGACCGTCTCGGTCATGAGGCCGGCGATGATGTGCTGCGGTCATTGGGCAGCCGACTGCGGCGTAACGTGCGTCCGTTCGACGTGGTCGCCCGCGTCGGCGGTGACGAATTCGTCATCATCCTCACCCGGCTGTCCTCCCTCGCCGAAGCGAAGCTGATCGCCGACGGTATCTTGGCCGCCACGAGTGCGCCGCTCATCCTCGGACAGAACACGGTACGGCCTCTGCTCAGCATCGGGCTCGCCTTCTCCGCCCACCGTGAAACGGATGTCGCGCAGCTCGTTCGCGATGCCGATGAGAGCATGTTGGCGATCAAGGAATCCCGCCGGCGCGGCGGACCTGCCCACGAGAGCAGCATCAATATCTCCAGTCACAATTCCCCGCAGGTCAATGACCGTATCGCCGAGGCGATCACCGAGGGGCTGCTCGAGCTCGCCTATCAACCGATTGTCAGCCTGGTCACCAATCAGATCTGGGCGTTTGAGGCGCTCGTCCGCTTCACCGACGAGGAACTCGGTGCCATGTCGCCGCCCTCGCTGGTGGAGAAGGCCAAGAGCCTCGGCATGCTCGATGATCTGACCCGCCAGGTGGCGGAGAAGGCGATGGCCGCCGCCGAACGACTTCGGCTGGTGGAACCGGGCATCGTGTGCATGACGGTGAACGTGGAGGCGGTCCAGGTGCTCCCCGAGCGACTGGGGTTGTTCGTGGAAGACCTTGCCAGTCGGTACCCGGGCGTCTCGCTGTGCCTGGAACTGAACGAACGCTCGGTGGCGCGGGTGTCACCCGCTCTTCGGCTGCAGGTGGAACACCTCCGTGACATCGGTGTGCTGATCGCCCTTGACGACTACGGCTCCGAGGATTCTTCGGTGGACTCGCTCGTTCGGGTGCCGATGGACATCCTCAAGATCGACAAGAGCCTGATCGACGACCTTGACGATATCCGCCAGCGTGAGGTTCTGACAGCACTGCAGGGGTTCGGTGACAATCTGGAATATTCGATGGTTGTTGAGGGCGTGGAAAACGAGATCATGGCGAGGCACCTGAGCAGCCTCGGCATCCGCAGTGCCCAAGGATTCCACTACGGCATGCCGGCGGGACTGACACAGACCCTGGCCCGGCTCACACAGTTCGGTATTGCCGCCATCGTGCCCGAGCTTCTTTCCACAGCGGACACGGTCCACGCCGGCCCGGCGCGGCCCTGAGGACCGCACCCGATGCACCTGCGCCAGGTCACGAGGTCGCCGTCGAATCGATTGAGGATCAACCGTTCGGTTAGGCTGACCCAGCTGCTGCTGGCCGCGGCGACGTTGCTGCTCGTGCTGGTGTCGCATACAGTCTTTCCCGATCTGCTCGGCAATGCGTTTTTCCTCGTCGGAATCCTGGCGATTGTCCTGGTGACCGCGCTGGCGGTCGCCGTGCCGTGGAACCGGCTCGACAAGCGGTGGATCATGGTGCTGCCCATCCTGGACATCGTCGGGATTCTGCTGGCCCGTGAGGGCGCCCCGGTTCTCGGAATCACTTTTTTGCTCATTTTCCCGGTGATATGGCTGGCGACGCACTTCGGGTCGCGGGGTGCCGCCGGCAGCGTTCTGTTCGTGAGCGCCTTGCTCCTGCTGACGGTCCTGGTCAGGGGGCCGGCAGTGCATCCCGAGGAAATCCCCCGATTCGCCACCGTCTCGGTGATCCTCGCCTTCCTCGCGGCCACCACGCACGCCAGCACCAAGCGGGCGGCTGCGCAGCGGGTGCTACTCACAGCGCAGTCAACGCTCTTCGAGGAGGCTTTCCAACGTTCGGCGCGTCAGGAACGCATCCTTGATGCGCTGTTCAACGCGGTGGATTTCGGCGTGGTCGGATTCGACCGCGCAGGCCACACCACCTTCATCAACCGGGCGCAGCGGGAACTGTTCGAGCGATTCGACGCCGACGCGGATGGTCAGCTCACCCGAGCCGTGGTCTTCCACGAAGATGCCGTCACGCCGTATCCGTTCGACGACACACCGTACCAACGGGCTATCCGGGGAGAGACGGTCGATCGGGTCACCATCTGGCTCGGAGAGCCGGGCACCGTTCAGTTGGCCTATCTGATTTCGGCACGGTCGATGCTCGACGGCGAAGGGCAGCCCGACGGCGGAATCATGGTGGCCCGGGAAGTGACCGCAGAGATCCAAGCGATTCGGGCTCGCGACGACCTGGTCGCATCGGTCTCCCACGAGCTGCGTACCCCGCTCACCTCGATTCTGGGATACCTCGAGCTCTCGCTCGACGACGACACCCTGCACTCGTCCACGCGACGGATGCTGGAGGTCGCGTCCAAGAATTCAGACCGGCTGCTCGCCCTGGTGGCCGATCTGCTCACCGCCGCGAGCACGGCGAGGAACGAAGTCACCATTGTTCGAGCGCCGTGCCAACTCTGCGTCATCGTGACCGACGCGATCGAGTCCCTGTTGCCGTTCGCGGCCGAGCACGGCATCCGTTTCGAGGTGGGCCGGTTGTCGGCCGTCATGCTCTCCGTTGACGCCTTCCGATTGCGTCAGGTCGTGGACAACCTGCTCTCGAACGCCATCAAGTACAACTCGGACGCCGGCAGCATCACCGTGACGCTGGGTACAACGGATTCCGTGGCCGAACTGCGGGTCATCGATACCGGCAGAGGCATGACCGAGGCCGAGCAGCGGGACCTGTTTCGCCGGTTCTATCGCACCGACTCGGTCCGCGGATCAAGCGTGCACGGCACGGGTCTGGGACTGAACATCAGCCGCGAGATCATGCGGCGGCACGGCGGTGACCTGCGCCTGGAATCGGTGGGTGGGGTGGGTACAACGGCCATCGCCACGGTCCCCCTGTCCGAGGGTGGAGAACCCTGATCTGACGGGCGCCGGGACGGCTGCGGCTATCTTGATCAACTCTTGTGGATACCCTGACGAAGCCCGGTGGGAGTTCAACAGACGCGAATGACACAGTCGAAATGTGAGCAACAACATCCGCTACCTGCAACGCCCCAGTGGCTCGATTCTGCCGGGTTCACGGCAGAACAGGCTTCGCCCACGCTTCACCTCAACGAGCTTCGGATTGCTGGCGGGGTCGAAAATATCGGCGCGGTCAGTTTGGAAAGCACAGACTCCGACAAGCCGCGAACGCCTCCGTGGTCGGCATTGAGTGCACACATCGACGAGGAGGTGCTCCGGCGACTCGGCCGTGACCTCGGCGGCGACGAAGATGTTGTACGGGAGTTTGCGCAATCGTTTGTAAGGCAGTGGGACGGCCGCGCTCGTCGATTGGCGGCGGCCCTTGCCGAGTCGAACCGTGCGGATACCGAGGTCGTGCTGCTGAGCATCCGCAGCTCCAGCACCATGCTCGGCGCGCGCGCCCTCGAGTTCGAATCAGCGCTGATGCTCGGTGCCCTCGCCGAGCCGGACCTCTCGGATTGCCGACGCCACTTGCCGGGGCTCACCGGGGTCGGCACCCGGACCTGCGCGGAGCTGATGGAGATCCTCGCCCGCTGATCCGCTGATCCGCTGGCCCGCTGATCCGCTGGCGCGAATGGCCGAGGCGCTCAGGCATGTCGACGAGGCTAGGGTTTTTTCTGGTCGGCCAGACGGTAGCCCACCCCGCGCACAGTTTCCAGCCAGCGTGGCGCCGTGATGCTGTCACCGAGTTTGCGACGCAGGTTGCCCATGTGCACCTCGACGGTCCGTCGATCGGCCTCGCTCACGTAGTGGGCGTCGGACTGGTTCTCACTGCGCAGCAGCAGGGCGAGGTCCGCTTTGCTGCGCACTCGACGCTTCGATTCCAACAGCGTCGCGAGCAGGTCGAATTCGGTGCGAGTGAGATCGACCGGATGCCCGTCGCGGCTCACTAGTCGCTCGGACCGATTGAGGCGCAGGCCGTTGTGGACCATCCAATCCTCGGCCTGCTCCCCGGGTGCCGCATCGCTGTCGACCGGGCGGGTCGGCTCAACGGCAGGACCGGCGCCGGACGCCGATTCCGCGGTCTCGAGATCGCGGCGCGGTCGGCGCAGCATCGCGTCGATGCGGGCACGCAACTCCCGAGGGCGAAACGGCTTGGTGATGTAGTCATCAGCGCCGGATTCAAGTCCCTGAAGGGTGTCGATCTCCTCGTTGCGTGCACTGAGCATCACCAGATAGGTGGAGCTGACCGCCCGAATACGCCGCGCGGTCTCGAAACCGTCGATTCCCGGCATGCTCACGTCGAGTGTTGTCACCATCGGTTTGTGCTCCCGAACGGCCTCGACCCCGTCGAGGCCGTTGCCGGTGGCGATGGCTTCAAATCCCGCCTGCGTGAGGACGGCCGTGAGCAAGTCACGGATGTCTGCATCATCCTCGATGATGACGGCGACGCGCTTGTCGTCCGGGTCAGTGCGCATAGGTCCAGTATCCACCACTTCGGGGGGTAGGGATCCATGAATTGTGATTGGCGCCGCCGCGGCACGTGACCGGGGAGGGGGCGGTACGGTGACGGTACCGGCGGGAGGAACTCGTGGGCGGCGGTACACTCGGAAGCGTGAATTCAACGGAACCCGTAGACGTCGTTCTCATCGGCGGCGGCATCATGAGTGCCACCCTCGGCATGCTCCTCAAGGAGTTGCAGCCGTCCTGGCGAATCGAAGTCTATGAGCGACTGGGCGAGCTCGCCCAGGAAAGCTCGAACCCGTGGAACAACGCGGGAACAGGCCACGCGGCGCTCTGCGAGCTCAACTACATGCCCGAAGCGCCTGCCGGTGAAAAGCTCACCGCTGACAAAGCCGTCAGCATCAACGAGCAGTTCCAGATCAGCCGTCAGCTCTGGGCGCACCTGGTGCAGACCGGTGCACTGCCGGAGCCCGGCCGGTTCATCAACTCCACGCCGCACATGACCTTCGTGGAGGGCACGGCGAACGTGGCCTATCTCCGTGAGCGTCACGAGGTGCTGAAGAACCAGCCGCTCTTCAAGGGCATGGAATTCAGCGATGACCCCGATGTGATCGGTGGCTGGACCCCGCTGCTGACCAAGAAGCGACCGGCTGGACAGAAGATCGCGGCCACTCGCAGCGACCTCGGCACCGATGTGGACTTCGGCGCCCTCACCAGCTTCATGTTCGATGACCTGGCCCGGCACGGCGTGGCCGTGCACATGAACCAGCAGGTGACCGACCTCAGGCAGAACGCGGACGGGTCGTGGCGCATCAAGATGGTGCGCCAGGTCGGTCAGACGCGCAGCACCGTGAACGCGAAGTTCGTCTTCGTCGGAGCCGGGGGTGGCGGGCTTGCCCTGCTCCAGAAGAGCGGCATCCCCGAAATCAAGGGTTTCGGCGGTTTCCCGATCAGCGGGCAGTTCCTGCGCACCACCAATCCTGAGCTCGTGGCCCAGCACCAGGCCAAGGTGTACGGCAAGGCCGGCGTCGGTGCACCGCCGATGTCGGTGCCGCACCTGGATACCCGAGTGGTGGACGGAGAAATGTCCCTGCTCTTCGGCCCCTATGCCGGGTTCAGTCCCAAGTTCCTCAAGACCAGCACTTGGCTTGACCTGCCGTTCTCCATTCGCGCGCACAACCTCGGGCCGATGCTCGCGGTCGCTCGTCACAATTTCGACCTGATGAAGTATCTGATCGGCGAGGTGTTCGCGTCGCGCAACGCCAAGCTCAAGGCGCTGCAGGCTTTCGTGCCCACCGCCAAGATGGGGGACTGGGAGCTCATCACAGCCGGCCAGCGCGTTCAGGTGATGAAGAAGGATGAGGCCCAGGGCGGCGTGCTGCAGATGGGAACCGAGGTCATCACCTCGGCCGACGGTACGATCGCCGGATTGCTCGGGGCTTCCCCGGGCGCCTCCACTGCGGCGCCGATCATGGTCGATTTGCTGGCGCGTTGCTTCCCTGACCTGATCGCCGGTTGGGAACCGAAGCTGCGCACCATGATTCCCAGCTACGGAACGAAGCTCTCCGATGACCCCGCCGCCGCCGCGGCCTCGCTTGCCGCCACCGCGCAGACGCTGAACCTCGTCGCCTGACCCTGCCCGCCTGACCCTGCCCCGCCGTGGCCCGACGGTGAAAACGGGCACCCCCGGCAGGCCGATACGATGAGCCGCATGGACTCTGTCGACTTCAGACCGGAACGCAACCAGTACGCCTACACCTTCGGAGGCGCCGACCCGGTGAAACGGGTGCGGCCCGGCACCCTGCTCAACCTCTGGTCGGAGGACGCGTTCAACAATGCCATCACCTCGGTGAACGATGTGGCCAGCCGGGTGATCGACTTCCGTTACCTCAACCCCCAGACCGGCCCGTTCTATGTGGAGGGGGCCGAGCCGGGGGACACCCTGGCCATTCACGTAGTGGATCTGGTGCCGGCACGCAGCTGGGGCGCATCCGCTGCGATCCCCTTCTTCGGCGGCATGACCAGCACGGATCGCACCGCCCTGCTGCATCCGGCGCTGCCGGAGGCCACCTGGATCTATGAGGTGGACACCGCGGCGCGAACCGTGGGCTTCCAGGCTCGCTTCGGGGACTTCGACGTGGCGCTGCCGCTCGAGCCGATGCTCGGCACCGTGGGTGTGGCTCCGTCCGGCAACGAGGTGCGCTCCTCCCTCGTGCCCGAACGCTTCGGCGGCAACATGGACACACCGGAGATCAAGCCGGGAACAACCGTGTTCCTCGGTGTGAACGTGGAGGGAGCGCTGTTCTCGATCGGAGACGGCCACTACCGCCAGGGCGAAGGTGAGGCCTGCGGCACCGCCGTGGAGGGCGCTATGAACTCCACCATCCTCGTGGACCTGATCAAGGGCCGGGCGCCGCTCTGGCCTCGACTTGAAACCGACGACTACTGGATGGTCGTGGGCTCGTCCCGCCCGATGGAAGACTCCTGGCGCATCGCGCAGCTCGAGATGATTCGCTGGTTCGGCGAGCTGTTCGACCTGCATGAGATGGATGCATACCAGCTGCTCAGCCAGGTGACCGAGGCGCCCATCGCCAACGTGGTCGACCCGAACTACAGCGTGGTCGTGAAGGTGCGTAAGTCGCTCTTCCCGACCGCCCATGCCTTCGACGGCATGCACCGCGACCTTCGCGCGACCGCCGCGAATCGCTGATCGTAACGACCCTTCCCACCTCAACCGAAGGAATCACCATGGACCTGCGAATTGCCGATATGACCGCCCTCGTCACCGGTGGCACCAAGGGCATCGGACGCGCGATCGTCGAGGCCTTCGCGGCCGAGGGTGCCAACGTGGCGTTCTGCGCCCGCGACGCCGACGAAGTCGCTGCCACTGAGGCCGCATTCGCGTCCGAGCCGGTCACCGTGGTGGGCACGGTGCTCGACGTGCGCGACGCGGCCGCCCTCACTGCCTGGGTGAACGCCACAGCGGAGCGTTTCGGCGGCCTCGACATGATCGTGAGCAACGTGAGTGCCCTGGCCATTGCCGACACAGCGCAGAATTGGGCTGACTCCATCCAGGTCGACCTGATGGGCACCGTCAACCTCGTGAAGGCGAGTCTGCCGTTTCTCGAGCAGAGCAATGCGCCCTCGATCATCGCACTCTCGAGCGTGTCGGGGCGGGAGGTCGACTTCGCTTCCGGCCCCTACGGCACGGTGAAGACGGCGATCATCGGATACATCGCCGGGCTCGCGTTCCAGCTCGCCGAGAAGGGGATCCGTGCCAACACGGTTTCTCCCGGCAACACGTATCACGCAGGAGGCGTCTGGGAGAGCCTTGAGGCGAACGATCGTGAGTTCTTCGACGCCGCGGTGGCGCTGAACCCCACTGGTCGGCTCGGCACTCCGCAGGAAATCGCCGCGAGCGTGGTGTTCCTCTCCAGCCCTGCCTCCAGCCGCACCACCGGGGCCAACCTCCTCATCGACGGCGCGCTGACCCGCGGCATCCAGTTCTAGCACCCTGGGCGCGCCAGCTGTCAGCTCGCGCGCCCCACCGGGAACGGGCCTAATTCCACAACGCAACACTGGTCGGATAACGAAATGCGCAAGCCCCCGTCGGGGCAGACTCGGTGTCTCAGGTGGCATACTCAAACTGAGGGGGATTCCCATGACTCTTGGATTACCTGGCCATCTGGTGCAGTCCGCGCTGAGTCATGCCCTCGCCCGAGCCACGCACTGGTTCGGGCTGATCTGCCTTTTCGGCGCGCTCGCCTCAGTGGCCATCCTGAGTGCCACCCGTTCCGCGTCGGGACTCTACGTCACCGTGATCGTCATCCTGCTGATGGCCGGTTTCCTGTTCCTGCTGTTTCGTCGGCCGACCGTGGCGTTCTCTGTCATCTATTTGCTCGTCGGATCGGCGTGTATCTATCTGTATACCGACACGATCCTGAGCGTTCCCGAGGTGTTCTCCGCCTCCACGCTCTTCCTGATCGCCCTGCCGAAGATGGCCCTGGTGATGGTGGGCGCCGCCGGCGCCGGCCTGGTCATGGGCGTGGTCTGGAGTGCGGCGGGACTACTGCTGGGCGAGGCGGCCATGCTGTTGGCCAGCGCGCACGCCGGCGTGGCCGTGGAGAAGGACTTCTTCACCCTGTCGGCTTTCGTGCTGCTCGTCGTCGTGCTGCTGCTGGCGGGACTGGCTCGCCGGCGCGGAGCGCTCGCCCAGCCGGCCCTGCTCCGCGCCGCCGAAGACGATGCCGACAGCCATCTGCGCCATTCCCTGGACAACCGTTCGATCACCCTGCTCAATGACACCGTGGTGAACCAGCTGGTGGCCCTGTCCCTTGCCCAGCCGGGAGAGCTCAACGCTCACCTGAGCGCCGGGTTGCGCGACACCCTTCAGCGCCTTCGGACGACGGACTGGCTGGCAGAGAGTGACCCCCACGCCCCGGGAGCCGGGGAGACGGCCGTGAGCGCTCTGGACTCCGCCGTCGATCGCAGCCGGTCCGGCGGCCTGACCGTTGAGGTGACCGGTGACAGCAGCGCCCTTGACCGGCTCAATTCCGCCGTTGATCGCGAGCTGGCGCTGGCGGTGGAGCACTGCCTCGGCAACGTGATGCTGCATGCCGGGGTCACCGTGGCCGAGGTGTGCGTGGAATCAGACGATGAGAGCGTGTCGGTGATCGTGACGGATGCCGGTCGCGGCTTCACCCTGTCAGGGTCGAGTCGTGGTCGCCTCGGCTTGCGCCAGTCCGTCAGGCGCCGCGTCGACCGAGTGGGCGGTTCGGTCACCATCTGGACGCGTCCGGGCGCCGGTACGACCGTTCGACTGACCGTGCCCTTCACCGCGCCCCTCGGTCACACCCGCACCAGCCCGGTCCCGTCCGTCGCGAATGGCGTCGGCCGGCCCACGAGCGCGTTGCGGGGACGGCGATGAGCGCACCGGACGCCACCCAGCAGCGCCTTGATCCGATCGGTGGACTCGCGGCCTGGCCACTGGCACCGGTCACCGCCCTCATCGTGGTGGGCTACGCGATCTTCTCCACGATCACCCAGGCCGATGAAGTGCAGATCCCGTTCCTGACGGCCGCCGCGCTGGTCGCCGTCGCCGCGGCAGCCGGTGTGCTGGTGTGGGCCTCGCTTCCTGAGAGCGCCCCATTCCGGCGTCGGTCCACGATGGTGATCGTTGGCCTGGCCCTGCTGGGGTACCTGTTGGAGCAGAGCGGCATGTGGGGCCACAACGCGTCCGTGCACAACGATTTCGGCCAGATCGCCCTGGGCCTGCTGCTGATGGCCCTCGCCCCGTTCCGCCCGTGGCGCGAGATCGCGCTCGTGGCATTCGGCGCCGCTGTGGTCGTAGCTGTCGGTGCGTTCGCACAGGCTGCGTTCTTCGGTGACAGCGTCTTTTCGGTCATCTATGCCATTCTCGCCGCAGTCCAGCTGCTCGCTCCCGCGCTCGCCGGCGCGGCATATTGCCGCCATGTGGTGAAGTCCATCCGCGTCTGGCAAACAGATGCCCAACGATCTATTCGTCTCACGACCGAGCACAGCCGGGCCGCCATGGCAGAATCCATCGTTCAGCAGCGGAGGGCAGGCCTCGAGGCGACAGTCCTGCCGTTCCTCGATGCGGTGTTGCAGCGCGGCACCGTGACGGTCGACGATATCGAACGGGCCGGGATTCTCGCCGACGAGGTTCGGCGTGATCTCGTTGCTGAAACGGACCACACCTGGCTCGACGACCTGATGTCCCGGGAAAGCGTCGGCACTGCGGGCGCCTCCACTGCCGGCAAGGCTTCGATCGGGCTGCCGGGGGTCATCGACGTCGAGCGCCGCGCCGCGCGGTTCACGGACCGTCAGCGTGCCGCGCTCGGCGCCCTGCTCGTGCTGCTCGTCCGCGACCCCCGCCGAGAGCCGGGCAGTCTCACCGTGGCGCTGACCGGCGCGACGACGGAAGAGCGAAAAGGCGGCGAGCCGCACGGCGACGTGACCGTTGTCGCCCTCGAGGCATCTGTTGCGCTGGGCGACCGGCAGCTGCGCGCGCTGGTGCATCCGTTCGTGGCCGTGTTGCGCGTGGAGTTCACCCGCGTGCGCGTCGCCGTAACCGGGCAACGCCTGTCCGTGCACGTGGAGAGCCCGAGCGGCAGGACCTGGCCGACCGTCACGGCGGCCTCAAGCAGAAACGAATATTAATGGCGAAGCTCTACTTCCGATACGGCGCGATGAACAGCGGCAAGAGCACCTCCATGTTGCAAGCGGCTTATAACTATGAGGAGCGCGGGCATCAGGTCCTGCTCGCCAAGCCGTCGGTGGACACCAAGGGTGACCGCGGAATTCTCTCGCGCCTCGGAGTGACCCGCGCGGTCGACTACCTGCTCACACCGCAGACAGATGCCCTCGCGACATTCCAGCAGCACCGTGAGCAGGTGCTTTCGCGCACCGGACTCGATGTGAGTGCCCTGCTGCTCGATGAAGCCCAGTTCCTCACCGAGACCCAGGTCGACGACCTGCTGCGCATTGCGATCCTGGAGAACGTGCCGGTTTTGGCCTATGGAATCCGCACCGACTTCCAGACCGTGGCCTTTCCGGGGAGTCGGCGCCTGCTCGAGGTATCGCACAGCCTCGAGGAACTCAAGACGATCTGCCGCTGTGGTCGCAAAGCGGTGTTCAATGGCCGCAAAATCGACGGTGTGTACGTGTTCGACGGCGACCAGGTGGCGATCGACGGCGCCGAGGTGACCTACGAGTCGCTCTGCGGCTCCTGTTATCTGGAAGAAAGCCACGGCGTTCTCAATTCACGAAGCCGGAGCTGACCTGATCCGGGGCAGAAAAAGGTGAGACGCCCATGCGCTTCCTTGGTAGGAAGTCACGAGCGTCCCAACACCCCCGGTCCCCCCGTTGTGTTCCCCAGGGTCTACTCTAAGTACACCCCAAAGTAATCGGTAGCCGTCAGTTCTATGGGCCCCCAAATCCGGTCTTTTCCTGCTTTTTCGGCGCTTTTCATTCTGATAATCCATACTTTGCTCGGAATTACTCAGATATCGCACGCTTTTTGCAGCTAAACACACATACCGGTCTGTGCCACGATTATGGTGAAATTATGTATCGATACAGAGTTGCCCTCATTGACGATCATGAGATCGTCGCGCGGGGATTCGCCGAACTCTTCTCCACAATCCGCAACATCTACGTGGTGGGTACCGTGGCGACGGTGTCCGAGCTTCTGGAGACCACCTCTCCCGATGAGAAGATCGACCTGGTCATCCTGGACCTGCGTCTCGCGGACGGTTCAAGCGTCACGAGCAACGTGAACCGCTTGCGCGCGCGCGGCGCCGATGTGCTCGCTTTCACCGGTGGGGATGACGCTCAGCTCATGCGGGCAGCCGCGCGCTCCGGAGTGCTCGGAGTGGTGCGCAAATCAGAGCCCACCGATGTGCTCCTGGATGCCGTGGCGCGCGCGGCCGTGGGTGAGACCATCGCCAGCACGGACTGGGCCGCCGCGCTTGATGGCGACCCCGATTTGTCCGACGCGGCGCTGAGCCCCCGAGAACGCCAGGTGCTCTCGCTGTACGCCGCCGGCGCCAAGGCGCCGCTTGTGGCATCTCGAACCGGACTGTCTGAATCCACCGTGATCGACTATATTCGCCGGGTTCGATCCAAGTATGAACGTGTGGGCCGACCGGCCAACACCAAGATCGACCTCTACAAGCGCGCACTCGAAGACGGCATTCTGCCCATTCCCGGGCACCCGTGACCGCTCGGCCGGCGCCGGACCCGGCCATCGATGGCACGCGCGTGCGCCTGTCCCGGTTGCTTTACTTCGCCGTCGGCAGCGGTGCGGTCATTTTCGGCGCCTTGTCGGTACCGACTTTCCTCGCCCAAGCTCATCAGCCCACGCTCGGCCTGTCCTGGACTGCGTGGGCGTTGGTGTTCGGCATGCCGGTGCTTTCCGCAGCCCTGTCCAGCCGGGCTGCGCTTCCGGTGCTGCGGGGCCTCGCCATCGCGCACGGCACCGTCTTTCTGCTTGTCCTCAGCGGCTGGCTGGTGATCGGGGCCCAGGCCCTGCCGCAAGACCTCGGTATCCCGTGGGTGCTGACCTTCACCGGGCTGCCCTGCGTGGGCGTGGCCATCGCGGAACGAGGCTGGATTTCCTGGATGTTCCTGCTGGTGGCCTGCACGCTCAGCGGGTGCGTGCGGGCCGTCACATCCTCTGAGGCCAACGCGATAGTCGTCGGTGTGGAAGACGGGCTCTATTCGCTGTTACTGATCAGCGTCCTGATGGGACTCACGCTCGCCCTGCGAGGCAGCGCGGCCCGAGTGGAGGTCGCGGTCCGGCTGTCGCGGGCAGCGGATGCGCGCACCGCCGCCCGTGCCGCCCGCAGCCAGGAACGCCAGGTCATCAACGCCCTCGTGCACGACAGCGTCATTTCGACCCTGTTGGTGGCTGGGCTCGGACGCGCGGACCCGACCCTGGTATCGAATCAGGCAACGGTGACGCTCGAGAAGCTCGATGCGCTCGGTCTGCCGAGTCAGGCCGAGGTGATGCTGAGGTCCCGGGTCTGTACGACGTTGGCTGAGCTGACCAAAGAAATCGCTCCGAAAGCTGTGTTGCGCTCCGAGCTGCACCTGGAGCGCAGCATCCCGGTGCAGGTGGGCGATGCGGTGCTGGGGGCCGTGGGGGAGGCCCTGCGCAATTCCGTGGCGTCGGCGGGCATCGGGCATCGGGGAACCGTCACCCGCCAGGTCACGGTTCGGCCGGCTGGCGGCGGAATTCAGGTTCTTGTCGCCGATGACGGTGCGGGGTTCAACCCGGAACTGGTGCCGGCCGGTCGCCTCGGCATCTCTCACAGCATCGTCGGCCGCATGCACGGAGTTCCCGGCGGAACGGGCGTGGTGCGCTCCAGTCCAGGCCACGGCACCGAAGTGCTGATCACCTGGATTCCGCCGGCCGAGGTCAGCGGTGCGCCGGCCCCGGCGCCGAGCCGCGAAACCGCAGCCGAACTCCTGGTGATCGCCGAAAAGGACGCGGCCATCGATGCGCGGCTGGCGGCGCTGCCCCGCGAGCAACTCGGGCGTCCGCTCTCCCTGTCGAGTACTCTCGACCTGTCATCTCCGATGGCCCACATTCTGCTCGCGCTCTTCATCGCGGTGCATGTCCTGCTCGCCTTCGCCGACACCCACTCGGTCGGTGCCGGGGCGCGGGAGATCCCGCTGGATGTGCTGGCGCTGCTGGGAGTTTCGGCCGCCGCACTCTGGATCACCCTTCCAGCGGCGGATCCCTTCCCGCAGCTGCGCACGGTGGGGATCTTGGTCCTGTGCAGCCTGACGGCCGGCCTGATGTACTACCAAATCTCTCCGCTGGACGGGCGGCCCTTCGCGCACTGGCATCTCGGAGCGGTCACCATGGTTCTGGTCGTCCTGGTGGCGCGGGGACGCATCGGCTGGGCGTGGGTGGGTTACGCCCTGATGGCCCTCTGCACGGTGGCCTGGGCCCACGGCAACGGACTGACCGTCGGTCACGGCGTGGGCCTCGTCGTGCGCCATGCGGGCACCCTGCTTGTCGGCACCCTCTTCGCGGTGGGGCTGCGTCGGTCGGGGCGCACCCTGCGCACGCTCCTGCGGTCCCGTGGGGAGCGCGCCGCATTCGAGGCGACCAATGGCGCCGTGTTCGAGGAACGGGAGGTGCAGCTTGCGCGAGTGAACGCGCTCGCCCGCCCCACCCTGGTCAGGCTGGCCTGCTCCCACGAGTTGGGCGCGGAGGAGCGCGCCGAGTGCCTCCTGGTGGAGGCCAGCCTGCGGGATGCCATCCGGGCTCGCAGCCTCTTCGTCGAACCCATCATCACGGCCGCCCGCTCGGCGCGGGCCCGCGGCGTGCAAGTCACGCTGCTCGATGACAGCGGCGACCAGCAGCCCACCGACGTCACCCTGTTCGCCAGGCTGGTGGCCGATGAGCTCGACGGGCTGCGCTTCGGCCGGTTCACCGTACGCATCCTCCCCGCGAGCCGGGCGGAACTGGCCACGATCGTGGTGGATTCCACCGAGCACCGCATGCTCTTGGTAGACGTGGACGGTACTGCCCGCGACGCTTGAGCCCGGGGCTCAACCCCAGAACTGGGGAATGGACCGGCCCGGTCGAGGGCCAGAGACTGAGATTCTGGTTTGCGCGCCGCAGGTCGGCCGCCGACCGTCACGCTGCCGTGAACGAGAGGGCCGAATGCTCACAGATGCGGGGCCCGGATCGCCGATCCAGGTGGTCTTCGGTTCGGCAACGGATGTCGGTCGGCGCCGGCCCATCAATGAGGACGCGATGCGGGCGGGCGGCTCACTGTTCCTCGTGGCGGACGGCATCGGCGGGCATCCGGGCGGGGAGATCGCCAGCGCCACCGTGATCGCCGCCTTCGCTTCCCTCGCCGAGCGCGACCGTGTGACGCTCGAGGAGTTGCAGCAGGCTTTCGCACTCGCGGTGGCCGCGGTGGCAGCCCTTCCGCAGGGGGCCGGCGCGGGGTCCGGGACCACACTCACCGGAGTGGCCCTGGCGGAGGTGGCGGGTGATGCGCACTGGCTGGTGCTCAATGTCGGTGACTCCCGCACGTACATCATGCGATCGGGGGTGCTCCAACAGATCAGCGTCGACCACTCCGTGGTGCAGGAACTCATGGACAGCGGGCAGATCAGCGCCAAGCAAGCGCGCACGGATCCCCGCCGAAACATCGTGACGCGCTCAATCGGCGTGGGCGGACGCGCTGAAGCCGATTACTGGTTCGTCGAGGCCGAACCGGGCGACCGGATGCTGGTGTGCTCGGACGGGCTCACCAACGAGCTCAGCGCCGGTCATGTCCGGCTGGTACTCAGCGCCGGCCTGAGCGCTCAGGCCACGAGTGATCGGCTGGTGAGCCAAGCGCTGCTGCACGGCGGCCGTGACAATGTCACCGTCGTGGTAATCGATGTCCTCAGCCCGGGTAGCGCCCGCACACCTGCTCCAGGCCGCGTCCTCGACCTTGGAGACGCAGTTCAGGTGAGCGTCGTGGGTCAGGATGCGACGTAGGCTGCGAGATGCTCGCCGGTGACGGTCGAGCGGGCGGCCACGAGGTCAGCGGGGATGCCTTCGAAGACGATTCGACCGCCGTCATGACCCGCGCCGGGTCCGAGGTCGATGATCCAGTCGGCGTGCGCCATCACCGCCTGGTGGTGCTCGACGACGATGACCGAGATGCCGGAATCCACGAGCCGGTCGAGCACGGCGAGCAGCCGTTCCACGTCGGCCAGGTGCAGGCCGGCGGTCGGCTCGTCCAGAACGAATATGCCACCCCTCTCGACGAGGTGGGTGGCCAGCTTGAGCCGCTGCCGTTCACCGCCGGAGAGCGTCGGCAGCGGTTGGCCGAGGGGGAGATAACCGAGCCTCACCTCGACCAGCCGGGCGAGGACGGCCTGCGCCGCCGGGGTGTGGGCCTCGCCCGGGCCGAAAAACGAAGAGGCAGCGGACACGGACATGGCCAAGACCTGGCTGATGTCCCGCCCATCGAGCCGGTACTCCAACACGGATGCCTGGAACCGCTTCCCCTCGCACTCCTCACAGATGGTGGCGACTCCGGCCATCATGGCGAGGTCGGTGTAGATGACACCGGCGCCGGCGCAGGCCGGGCAGGCGCCGTCGGAGTTGGCACTGAACAATGCCGGCTTCACGCCGTTGGCCTTCGCGAAGGCCTTGCGGATCGGGTCGAGCAGTCCGGTGTAGGTGGCCGGGTTGCTGCGCCGGGAGCCATGGATCGCACCCTGGTCGATGGACACCACGCCGTGGCCCGCCGGGATCGATCAGTGCACGAGCGAGCTCTTGCCGGAACCGGCGACGCCGGTGACGACCACGAGCACGCCGAGCGGCACATCCACGTCTATATCAGCCAGGTTGTTCGTCGTCGCGCCCCGGATCGCCAGGGTGCCGACGGGAACGCGCACCGTTTCCTTGAGCACGGACCGGTCGTCGAAATGCCGGCCGGTGAGGGTGCCGCTCGTTCGGAGGCCCTCGACCGTGCCCTCGAAGCAGATCTCGCCGCCGGCCGCACCGGCGCCAGGGCCGAGGTCCACGACGTGGTCGGCGATCATGATCATCTCCGGCTTGTGTTCCACCACCAAGACGGTGTTGCCCTTGTCCCTCAGCCGGAGCAGCAGCCCGTTCATTCGCTGGATGTCATGGGGATGCAGGCCGATGGTGGGTTCGTCGAAGACATAGGTGACGTCGGTGAGGGCGGAACTGAGGTGACGGATCATCTTCACCCGCTGGGACTCGCCGCCGGACAGCGTGCCGGTCGGTCGGTCGAGGGCGATATAGCCGAGCCCGATCTCTACGAATGAGCGAAGATTCTGCTGCAGCGCCTCCAGCAACGGACCCACCGAGGGCTCGTCGAGGTCGCGCACCCAGTCGGCCAGGTCGTTGATCTGCATGGCGCAGGCGTCGGCGATGTTCAGGCCGCGAATTTTCGAGGAACGGGCGCCGTCGTTGAGCCGGGTACCGCCGCAGTCGGGGCAGGTCGTGAAGGTAACGGCTCGGTCCACGAAGGCACGGATGTGCGGCTGCATCGACTCGGTGTCCTTGGAGAGCATCGATTTCTGAATTTTCGGGATCAGGCCCTCGTAGGTGAGGTTGATGTTGTCGACCTTGATCTTGGTCGGCTCCTTGTACAACAGGTCGTGCAGTTCGCTGCTGCTGAACTCGCGGATCGGCTTGTCCGGGTCGAAGAAACCGGCGCCGCTGAAGATACGGCCGAACCAGCCGTCCATGCTGTAGCCGGGAATGGTGAGCGCTCCGCCGGTGAGGGACTTCGTATCATCGTAGAGCGCTGTCAGGTCGATGTCCGTGACGGTGCCCCGGCCCTCGCAGCGGGAACACATTCCACCGGTGACGCTGAAACTCCGGCGTTCCTTCACCGTGCGCCCACCGCGCTCGATGGAAACGGCTCCCGCCCCGCTGACGGAGGCGACATTGAACGAGAACGCCTTCGGCGAGCCGATGTACGGCTGCCCGATCCTGCTGAAGACGATGCGCAGCATCGCGTTGGCGTCGGTGACGGTGCCGACCGTCGATCGGGGATTGGCGCCCATCCGCTCCTGGTCGATGATGATCGCGGTGCTGAGGCCCTCCAGCACATCCACGTCGGGCCGGGCGAGCGTGGGCAGGAAGCCCTGCACGAAGGCGCTGTAGGTTTCGTTGATCAGGCGCTGAGATTCAGCGGCGATGGTGCTGAAGACCAGCGAACTTTTGCCCGAGCCGGACACGCCGGTGAACACCGTCAGGCGACGTTTGGGGATCTCCAGGGTGATGTCCTTGAGATTGTTCTCTCGAGCACCGCGCACACGGATGCGATCGTGGCTGTCGGCTGCGTGCCGTTCTGGCGGCTGCCGGTCCGTGCCGGTGTTCGTGATCACCGGGCCTCCTGCCGTTCAGGTGTGCGCCGCGAGTTCTCCCCCGGCCGGTACCGTGCTCCAGACGAGCTGCCCCGAGCATACGTCGAAAATGCCGGCCTCGGCACGTGTGTCCGGAACCCAGCCCAGCGGCGTTCACGCCTTTAGAAGGCTGCTACCGGAACCCCGCCCGCCCGATCTGCATCGCCGGCCAGGCCGGCCGGCTGTCGCACGCCGGCCGCCGCGGATACCGGCTCCAGCACAACCTGCAGCCCGGTCGATGAATTCGACGACAGGGACAGTGCCTCAAGCCACTCACGGTTGAGTGCGGGGATCCGGCTGCCGAAGTATTTGAACGTCAGTGAGATGCCCGGTTGCAGCCAGATGGTGCTGCGCCCACCGCCGGCCAAGGGATCGTCCCGCCAGGAGAAGTAGAAGCTTTCGCCACGCCGCAGCTTCGCGCCGATCACGACTTGGAGATGGGCCAGTAGTCGATCGTCAAAGTCTGCCGACAACGTTGAGTCGTAGGTCAGCTTTCCCATTTTCCACCTCCACCATTTCGGAAGGGCTGCACTCTTGGGAAAAGAACCGCATAGCGCTCAGAACGCACAACCCAGTGCCGCGATTGCGGTGAAAACACCGCTTCGGGGCACTTTCAGCATAGTAAATCCACCCGGCGCGTCGCTGGCTGAAAAGGCTTCTGATCAGCCCCAAAGTAGGGGTGATTCATGCTGGTAACGCTGCGGTAACGCCCCCGGAGCTAGCCTTCCCCACGGTTGCAGAGTGGTGACGGGAGGGCCGGCGCATGCAACAACGCAAACGCTTGACACAAGCACGGTCGGTGATGCTCGGCGGCGGCAGCGTGGTTCTGCTGGGGCTGCTGGCTGCGTACAACCGGGTGGTCGCGCCTTCCGGCATGTTCCCCGGACTGCCGTCGTTTCGATCACCGCAAGATTTCGCTGCATCCTGGTCCGGGTACATGTCCACCTGGATCCAGCCCCTGCAGGACAGCGCCACCAGTGTGGTCGGGCTGCTGGTCGGGTTCACGGTGCTGGCGCGGCTGCTCTCGCTGCTGCCGCTCTGGAACGGAGGTCCCTCGAGCGATAGCTTCGGGCTCCGCACTGCGCTCAGCCTGGGTATTGCGTTCATCCTGCTCTCAGCCCTCGCCTTGATTTCCCTCACGCCGTACTGGCACCTTGCCGTCATCACGGGCCTGACCGGGTCGACGCTGCTGGCCGCCTACCTGGCGCGGCGTATGGCGCTGCGCCTCGAGGTGAAATCCAAGGACGGTCAAGCGGATGTCAGCGGTACCGGACAGCTCGCCGCCTATGTCGCCGAGTTGGGAAAGGAGTCCCCGCAGGGCCGCTTGATGCCGCGCGGCTCGGATGCCACCGGACTGAAAGACTCGGATTTCGTGGGTATCCCCAGCAACCCGTTCTTTGCCGCAATCCTCGCACTCCTGCAGGGCCTGGTGGGAACGGCGCCGTGGCGGGCTGTGGTGTGCGTGGCTGCGGATGGGGCGCTTGAGGTGGAGGTGACACGTAACGGGCAGAGCGTTGAATCCGTCAGTATCGACCGGGCCATCCTGAGGCTTCCCGCATCGGCCGGCGCCGGCAGCGGGGTGGCGTCGGACCTGTACCGGATGGCGGCCGCGGTGATCCTGATCGAAGTGTCCAAGAGATACGCCGGCTTCGACGGACTCTACGGAGCCACCGACTGGCGCAGCGTCGGTCGGCACTTCATCGCCACCACGGAAGCGGCAGATGACCGAGGTCGGGCGATTGAGCTCCTCGAGTATGCCGTCTACGACGACCCGAAGGACCGGCTGGCCTCGCTGACGCTGAAGTGGCAGCGACACCGCTACGCCACTGACGGCGACGAAATTCAGGCTTACGCCACGTGGTTGCTCGGACAGCTGGACGCGATTGTCGGCGAGCCGGCGGGATTCGACGCCCTCCGCAGACGCTTTCTGATCAACTACGTCACAGCGGCGTGCACCCTGCGCAGCGTGCCGGGGCATGCCCAGGCTGAGCCGGAGGCAGCAGACCGGGCCCTCAGCCTGCTGAGAATGCTGCATGACGATACGTCCGACCTTGCGCTTGGTTTGCGACACCATGCCGCGCTCGCCGTATGGCGTCTTTCGCCCGCGTCGGCCGGGGCGGGGCTCTCCGGGGACTTCCCGTGGCGTCCGGATGAGTGGATGGGTGATGACTGGTTGGAGCGAGCGAACCGCGACGCCGACCCGCGGGTGAAGTATGCCCTGGCCTGTTACTACGCACAGCAGCAGATTCCGCAGGTCGAGCACAGCGTGAGCCTTCTCGAAGACGCCCTGGTGCTGCCCGAGCTGCGACGCTGGGCGGCCGATGACCCCTCCTTGCTGCCCGTTCGCCGGAACACGACGTTCGCCCTTTTGGTGCAGCGGGTGCCGCGCACGACATGGCTCGATGTGCTGCCGTTCGCGCCGCATCGAGCCCGGCTGGAGGCGGTGGGCCTCGTGCGGCTGTCCCAGCTCACGACGGATCCGGCGACACCCGGTGCGGAGCCGTCTTCCGCAGTCGACCTGGCGGAGTACCTGGGCGTGGGAGCCCTTGAGCTGAGCGTCCTACTGCGTGCGGCGGCCTTCTGCGTGGCTGTCGAAGCGCACAGTGCAGATTTCAGGGAGTTTCGGGTGGAGGTGATGGCCGAACTTCTGGCCCACGGCGTCACCGACATTCAGCAGGTGGTCGCGATGAACGCATCCGCTCGGCAAGCGCTGGCTGATGACATGTCGGCGGCGATCGGTGGGCGCTGTGTGGGCGGTCCCGACAGGGTCACTGTTGCGCACTGGCTCGGCCGGTTCTCCCTCGATATTCTGTGACGACATGCGGTGCCCGGCGGCTGCAGAATCAGGAGCGCCGGATGCCTTCTGCGCACGTGGCTCTGCGGTAGCGCCGTGGACGATGTCCGCGTGCGCATACGGCAGGATGAATCCATGAGTCACCCAGAACAACCGCCCACGCTGAACGACATCGATTCCCTGGCCAACCGTGCTCTCGCTCTGCTCACGCCGGGCTCCCGTGTCATCCTCGGCATCGCCGGCTGCCCCGGGGCCGGCAAGACCACCCTCGCCCGGAATCTGGCCGAGCGCATTACCGAGATCGCTCCTGAGACCCCGGCCGTGCACCTTCCCCTGGACGGCTTCCACCTCGCCAACGCCACCCTCGATCGCTTGGGTCGCCATGATCGCAAGGGCGCCATCGACACCTTTGACGGCTGGGGCTTCGTCGCCCTGTTGCGCAGGCTGCTTGCCGAAAAGGACCACACCGTTTATGCGCCGAACTTCGAGCGAACCGTCGACGAGGGCGTTGCCGGAGCCGTTGCCGTGCTTCCTGCCGCCCGCATCGTGATCGCCGAGGGGAACTATTTGCTGGTCGATGAGCAACCCTGGCAACAGGTGGGTGAGATCGCTGCCGAGGTCTGGTTCTGCGAAACGTCGGAGTCCGAGCGGATGCTGCGCTTGATCGACCGCCACGTGCGCCACGGACGCAGCCCGGCTGAGGCCCGTCGCTGGGCCCAGACGGTTGACGGCGCGAATGCACGGCTGGTGGAACGGTCCCGGGACCGAGCCACCCTCCTGGTCTAGCGACCCCGACCGATCACCGAGTGCCGGCGGGCCCGTTAAACGACCGAAACGCGAGCCCGGAAACCGGTAGCACCGC
>Ga0209023_10000762_pt1 | contig 46101 bp, 41 predicted proteins | sample LakOneMetagenome_FD_187468 | JGI IMG/M metagenome (GOLD analysis project Ga0209023, IMG submission 187468) | Freshwater and sediment microbial communities from Lake Erie, Canada (SPAdes) (version 2) | ecosystem: Environmental > Aquatic > Freshwater > Lentic | place: Lake Erie, Canada...
GCGGCAACTCGTGCAAAGCATGTCTCGCAGGGGTAACTGCCTCGACAACGCAGCGATGGAGAGCTTCTTTGCCGTGCTCAAGTCCGAATTCTTCTACCTGCAGAAATTCGGCAACGTGGATGAATTAAACAATGGCTTGGCCGACTACATCCACTATTACAATCACGACCGTATCAAGCTCAAACTGAAAGGCCTGAGTCCTGTTCAGTACAGGACTCAGGCCTTGGCTGCCTAGCGAACTTAACTGTCCAACTTTATGGGTTCAGTTCAGCGGGCTGGCTTTTTTACTGGCTAAAACGCTTACCAGAAGATGACGCGGTCTTGCGGCGCCAGGTACATCTTGTCGCCCGGCTTCACATCGAAGGCTTCGTAATAACCCGGGTGGTTGCGCAGGCTGCCGTTGACGCGGAACTCGGCCGGCGAGTGCGGGTCCGACTTCACTTGCGCGACCAGGGCGGCGTCGCGCGCCTTGCCGCGGCGTGCCTGGGCCAGGCCCATGAAGATGCGCTGCTCGGCGGTGTAGCCGTCGATGACCGGCGCCGGCTTGCCCTTCAGCGAGATCCTGTAGGCGCGGCTGGCCATGATGGCGCCGGCGTTGTCGGCGATGTTCTCGCCCAGCGTCAGCTCGCCGTTCAGGTTGTAGCCCTGCACCGGGCTGTAGGCGCCGTACTGGGACACCAGCACCTTGGCCTTGGCGCGGAATTTCTCGTTGTCTTCCGCGGTCCACCAGTTGCGCAGGTTGCCGTCGCCGTCGTACTGCGCGCCCGAATCGTCGAAGGCATGGCTCATCTCATGGCCGATCGAGATGCCGACCGCGCCGTAGTTGATCGCCGGTTCGGCATCCGCATCGTACAGCGGCGCCTGCAGGCGCGCGGCCGGGAACACGATCTCGTTCATCGTCGGGCTGTAATAGGCGTTCACGGTCTGCGGCGTCATGCCCCACTCGCTGCGGTCGACCGGCTTGCCCAGCTTTTCCACGCCGCGCTGGTGCTCGAACTCGCGGGTCCGCATCACGTTGCCAACCAGGTCGTTGCGCTTGATGGTCAGGGACGAGTAATCGCGCCACTTGTCCGGATAGCCGATCTTCACCGAGATCTTGGCCAGCTTGGCCTGCGCCTGCTTCTTGGTCGCGTCGCTCATCCAGTCCAGGGTGTCGATGCGCTCTTGATAAGCCAGCACGAAGTTGTGGACCATTTCCTCGACCTGCTTCTTGCGTTCGGCCGGGAAGTAGTGCTTCACGTAGACCTTGCCCACCACTTCGCCCAGATCGCGGTTGACCTGCGCGATCGCGCGCTTCTCCAGCGGACGGTTCTCCTTGGTGCCGGCCAGCACGCCACCGCGGAAGGCGAAGGCTTCGTCTTCGAAGTCCTGCGACAGGTAGGAGGCATAGGCGCTGATCAGGCGGAAGGCGAAATAGGACTTCCAGGTCTCGACCGGGGTCGCGTCGATGAGCTTGTCGAAGCCCTGCAGGTAGGACGGCTGGCTGACGATGACTTCGCTCGCCTTGGCCACGCCGGTATCCTTCAGGTAGGTGGTCCAGTCGAAGGTCGGCGCCAGGGCCTTCAGTTCGGCGATCTTCAGCTTGTTGTAGCGCTTGACCGGATCGCGGTTCTCGACGGCGCTCCACTGCACTTTGGCGATCTCGGTTTCCAGCGCGACGATGGCCTTGGCTTCCGCCGCGGCATCCTTGTGGTCGGCCAGGCTCAGCATCTTCTCGACGTGCGCGAGGTACTTGGCGCGGGTGTCCTTCAGACGCGCTTCGTCCTGCAGGTAGAAGTCGCGGTTCGGCATGCCGAGGCCCGACTGCGAGATGCCGACCACGTAGCGGGTCGACTCGCGCGCGTCCTGGCGCACGCCCATGCCGACCGGCGCGCCGGCGCCGATGCGCTCGAAATGCGCGGCCAGCTTCGCCAGGTCTTTCTTGTTCTTCAGCGCGGCAACGCGGGCCAGTTCGGGCTTCAGGGGCGCCAGGCCGAGCTGGTTGCGGCGCTGCTGGTCCACGTAGCTGGCGTAGAAATCGCCCATCTTCTGGGTATCCGAACCGGCTTTCGCATTCTTGTCGTTGGCAGCCTGCTCGATCAGCGTGCGGATCTGGGTCTCGACGTTGTCGGCGGCGATGTTGAAGGCGCCCCAGCTGGAGCGGTCGTTCGGAATGTCGACGTCCTTCAGCCACTTGCCTTGCGAGTAGCGGAAGAAATCGTCCTGCGGACGTACCGCGGCGTCCATTGCGCCGGTGTCGACACCGGAACGGGCGCTGCTGGCAGTTGCGCTCGGGGCGGCGGAAGCGGTGTCCGCGGCCGGGTGGGCGGCAGGTGCGCCGGCGTGGGCAAAGCCGGCGAACAGGCCCGCGATCAGGGCGCTGCACAGGGTACGCTTCATTGTGTTGTCTCCATGGATGAATCTGGTAAATCGGATCGCTGATCCTAATTTAAACTTTGCCCGATGCCAAGGCTTCATCATGGTTTTCGCATATGCATGTGTTGCGCCGCCGCTTGATTTCCGGGCTGCCGGCCCCATGTTCCAGCCAGCACGCTTCCGCACACCCACCATCTATTCCATGTCCGTCACTTCCCGACTGCTGGCCGTTGCGCTCGCTTGCGCCGCCGTGGCCGCGCCGCCTGCTTTTGCTCGCGGCGCCGATGAACTTGCCGACTTGATCAACGTCTACCGCACTGCACCCGGCAGCTGCGGCGGCCAGCCGGCCCTGCCCGCCGAACCGCTGACCAGCGAGCGGGTCCTGTCCAGCGTGCGCATCCGCGCCGGCGCCTTCCTGGAATCGGCCTTGAAAAAGGCCGGCTACCGGTCCGACCTGGCGGAGATGATCTCGGTGACCGGCCCGGAGAACGCGCAGGCGGCGATGGCGGCAATCCGCGACAAGTATTGCGGCCGGCTCCTGAGCGGCGAATTCTCGGCGGTCGGCACGGCGCGTTTCGGCAACGAGTGGCAGATCATCCTCGCCCATCCGCTGATCTTTCCGACCCTGCCCGAACCGGCCCAGCTGAACCAGGAGCTGGTGGCCCTGGTCAACCAGGCGCGCGCGACGCCGCGCAGCTGCGGCAATCAAGACTTCGGCGCGGCGCCGCCCATCGTCTGGAACGAGACCCTGGCCCACGCCGCGCTCGGCCACAGCCAGGACATGGCGACCAAGCGCTACTTCAGCCACAAGGAACCGGGCGGCAGCGACCCGGCCGCGCGCGCCACCCGCGCCGGCTACCGCTGGACCCGGATCAGCGAAAATATCGCCGCCGGCCAGCATTCGGTGACCCAGGCGGTGGCCGACTGGCTGGACAGCCCCGGCCACTGCGCCAACATCATGAACCCGGCCTTTACGGAGATGGGCGCGGCGTGGGCGGTGAACCCAGCGAACGAAAACCGGACGCCTTACTGGACCCAGATGTTCGGCCGGCCATAAAGATTTGTCATTGTTTCATCCTATCGACCCGATTGGATCAATTGAATAGCGCGCTATTTAATTTCGCGCTATGATTCATCCCATCGAAGCACAAACCACTCAATGAAAGGGTAACGCGATGACCACCAAGCTCGACAAAGTCCTGTACACCGCAAAAGCGCACACCACCGGCGGCCGCGACGGCCGTTCCACTACCGACGATAATCTGCTGGACGTGCGCCTGGCGCCGCCGAAGGAAATGGGCGGCAAGGGTGATGCGACCAACCCGGAACAGCTGTTCGCCGCCGGTTACTCGGCCTGCTTCATGGGCGCCATGAAATTTGTCGCCGGCCAGAAGAAAATCGCAGTGCCGGCCGATGCGGCCATCGACGCCAGCGTCTCGATCGGCCCGATCCCGGCCGGTTTCGGCCTGGCCGTGGAACTGGCAGTCAGCCTGCCGGGCATGGACCGCGCGCAAGCACAGGAACTGGTCGAAGCCGCCCACGGCGTCTGCCCGTACTCGAACGCGACCCGCGGTAACATCGACGTCACCCTGACCGTGCTGTAAGTCAGACCAGAGGCACTCGCTCCACCGCCCGCACCAGGGCGTCGTAACAGTCCGGATCGAGTGCCGTTCCCACCGTTTTCTGCATCATTTCCAACGCCTGCGGAATCGGGATCGCGCCGCGGTAAGGGCGCGAGGCCGTGATCGCGTCGAAGATGTCGGCCGTCGTGATGATGCGCGTCTCGATCCTGATCTCTTCCGCCGCCAGACCACGCGGATAGCCGCTGCCGTCCAGGCGTTCGTGATGAGCGCCGGCGATCGCCGCCAGTTCGCGGAAGGCGCCGATGCGCCCGAGGATCGTCTCCGTGAATTCGGCATGCAGCTTGACGGCGTCCCATTCGGCGCGGTCGAGCGCGCCCGCCTTGTCCAGCACGCTGTTGCTGACGCCCAGCTTGCCGACGTCGTGCAGCAGCGCGCCGCGCTTGAGCCAGCGCCGCCGCTCCATCGACAGTCCCAGCGATTCGCCGATCATGTCGGTGTACAGCGCCACCCGCGCGCTGTGGCCGCTGGTGTAGGGGCTTTTGGCGTCGACCACCTGGCCGAAGGCGGCGGCGATGTCGTCGAGGTAATCGTCGTCCAGCGCGTGCTGCTGCCCTGCCCCGGCCGGCAACAGGCCTGCCACGGCATCGTCGATGCGCTCCATGCCCAGCGTGCCCCAGAACGCATCGGACTGCGCCACCGTTTCGAAAGCCTGCACCAGCATCGGATCGAACCACTGTCCGGCGCGCGCCCGCACCTCTTTCAGCGCACCCACACGTCCGCTCTCGGTATGGAATACGTCGATCACCTGGGCCAGCAGGGCGATGCGCGCGTACAGCGGAATCGCCTCGCCCGCCAGCCGGTCCGGCTTGCCGTTGCCGTTGAAGTGCTCGTCCAGCGAATAAATCCCCTCCGCCACCCCTTCCGGAAAGCGCAGCAGGCGGGCGATGTCGGCGCCGCGCTGGCAGCGCGTGGCGACCAGCTCGCGTGCGATTTCCGGACCGTCGCGCAGGATCGTCATCACGCTGCGGAAGCGCTCGGCCAGGCCCGCCTTCAGGCCGGTGTGCTTGAGCACGAAGCCCAGCACCTGCGGCAGGCTGTCGCCGACCGTTTTGTAGTCGCGCTTGAAATCGAGATCGTCGGTCAGGTAGAGCTCGCAGATGCGGGCGGCATTGCTGCTGCAGCCGAGGTCTTTCAGCAGCAAAGTGTAGTAAAGCTCCCACAAACGCTCGTCGTGCAGGCCCAGCTGGCGCCCGATGTGCATGCCGATCCAGCAGGCGCGCACGCAATGGCCGGGCGGCTGGCCCTCGGTGATATCGAGGGCGTAGCTGAGAGAAGCGATCAATTCCGACAGTTTGAGCTCGGCGGCGGGGAGGATTTCGGCTTTCATATGCGCTCCGGGTTGATCCGGGAGAAAAATTTGATGATTTATGGCAATAGCGTACTGCGATTGCAGCGCCAGCTCAACATTAATTTTTCCTATGGAAGAGATATAAATAGATAGTTTGCACAAATGATCAGCCGGGCTTACCATGCCTTCGAACAAAACAAACCTATCGATTCTTTGAAATCGATAGCCTGAAACTTCGAAAGCGAGCAGCCATGACCGACCTCACCACCGCCTCCGGCATCCCCGTCACCGACAACCAGAACTCGATCACCGCCGGTCCGCGCGGTCCGGTCCTGCTGCAGGATTTCCACCTGATCGAAAAGCTCCAGCACTTCAACCGCGAGCGCATCCCCGAGCGCGTGGTCCATGCCAAGGGCTCGGGCGCCTATGGCACCTTCACCGTCACGCACGACATCAGCAAGTACACGAAAGCGAAACTGTTCGGCGCGATCGGCAAGCAGACCGAGACCTTCCTGCGCTTCTCGACCGTCGGCGGCGAAAAGGGCTCGGCCGACACCGAGCGCGATCCGCGCGGCTTCGCCCTGCGCTTCTATACGGAAGAAGGCAACTGGGACCTGGTCGGCAACAACACGCCGACTTTCTTCCTCAAGGACGGCATCAAGTTCCCCGACTTCATCCACACCCAGAAGCGCGATCCGCAAACCAACCTGAAATCGGCGCAGATGATGTGGGACTTCTGGAGCCGCGCCCCGGAAAGCCTGCACCAGGTGACGATCCTGTTCTCGGACCGCGGCACCCCGGACGGCTACCGGCACATGGACGGCTTCGGCAGCCACACCTACAGCCTGATCAATGAACAGGGAGAGCGCGTGTGGGTCAAGTGGCACTTCAAGACCCTGCAGGGCATCAAGAACCTGCCCGCAGCGGAGGCAGTGCGCCTGGCGGGCGCCGACCCGGACTACGCCCAGCGCGACCTGTTCAATGCGGTTGCCGCCGGCGACTTCCCGCGCTGGAGCGTCGAGATCCAGGTGATGGACGACGAGCAGCGTGCCGCCTGGGAAGCCCGCACCGGCTGGGATGCGTTCGACCTGACCAAGGTGTGGCCGCAGGGCGAGTTCCCGCGCATGAAGGTCGGCATCCTGGAACTGAACCGCAATCCGGACAACTACCACCAGGATGTCGAGCAGGCCGCGCTGTCGCCCTCGAACATCGTGCCGGGCATGGGCTACAGCCCCGACAAGATGCTGCAGGCGCGCCTGTTCGCCTACCACGATGCGCAGCTCTACCGCGTCGGCACCAACCACCAGCACCTGCCGGTGAACCGTCCGCGCTGCCCCTTCCACAACCAGCAGCGCGACGGCGCGATGGCGATCGCGAATGGCGGCGCGGCTCGCAACTATGACCCGGTGCGCGAAGGCGTCCCGGCAGCGGGCGGCTTCGGCCACGGCGACGCCGGCTGGCAGCTTGAAGGTTCGGCAGGCCGCTACGACACCCGCGCCACGGACGACCATTACACCCAGGCTGGCAACCTGTTCCGCCTGCTCAGCGCGGACGGCAAGCGCAACCTGATCGCCAACATCGCGGGCGCCCTGAGCCAGGCCGATGCCGCCACCCAGGACCGCCAGATCGGGCACTTCCTGCGTGCCGATCCGGCCTACGGTCACGGCGTGGCGGAGGCGCTTTACGCGCTGGCCGGCAAGGCCTGACAGCGCGCCAGCCAGGGCACGACGATTCCGGCCAGGCGCTGCGGCGCCTCGATCGGGATCATGTGCCCGGTGTCCTCGACGACTTCGAGCGTGGCGCCGGGGATCCCGGCCTGCAGCTCGCGCGCTTCCTCGATGCTGCGCAGCTGGTCCTGCGCGGCCGCCACCACCAGGGTCGGGCAGCGGATCTCGTTCAGGCGATCCAGGTCGCCGGGGCGCTCCAGCATCGACTGGCGCCGGAACACCTCGCCGCCCAGGCGCATGCCCATCGCCCGCACCCTTTCGATCAGCGCCTCGTTGTTGCGGTCCTTCGGATGCAGCGAAGACGCGACTGCGATGCGGCTCAGGCCACTGAAGGCGATCGACGGCGCCGCATTGCCGATCGCACCCTTGCGCTGCCTGAGCGCCGGCGTGTCGGGACGGGTCGAGGTGGCGATCAGCACCAGCGCGCGCACCCGTTCGGGCGCCAGGCGCGCAATCTCGCGCGCGACGTAGCCGCCCATCGAAAAGCCCACCAGTAAAAAGGCAGACGGCGCCGCGTCCAGCGCACGCCGCGCCATCGCCTCGATCGAGCCGTCGTGGCGCAGGTCGGCGTAATACAGGGGCGCGAACGGCGCCAGCGGCGCCTCCAGATCGGCCCACAGGGTTTCATCGGCCATGAAGCCGGGAACGAGCAGAAGTGACATGCACGCATCCTAGCAGAATAAATTCTGGACAAATATTGACAGTCAGTACATATTATTCATTTTAGGTAACGTTTCCATTCTGCATGTGTCCTGCGCCAGCTCATGGCCTTCGCGTGGACGGCATTCTTAAATTGATTGTTCCCCTCATTACAAGGAAATGAAGTGCTGACCTCCCTCACTGCCAGCGTACGCAACCAGCTCCGGCTTGCCTTCGCCATCGTGATCCTCCTGTCCTTCACCTCGACCGCGGTCGCGATCTGGCGCCTGCAGGTCCTGTCGAACGACACCAACGAGCTTACCCACCGGCCGCTGGCGAAGGAGCGTCTTGTGTCGAGCTGGCTGCTGAACATTTCGATGTCCTCGAAGCGCACCGCCGCGATCGCGCGCGAATCAAGCGGCGAACTGGCGAAGGTGTTCGCCGACGAGACCCTGGCGCAGTCGAAACGCACCAGCGAACTGCAGAAGCAGGTGGGCGAGATGCTCGACACGGCCGCGGAAAAGGACCTGTTCGCGCAGATCGCCACGGCGCGCCAGCAGTACATCGAATCGCGCGACCGCGTGATGGCGCTGAAGGCCGAGGGCAAGGTGGACGAGGCGCGCGAACTCTACGAGCGCTCCTTCGCCGGCATCATGGACGGCTACATCGACAAGGTGAAGGCACTGCAGGCGCTGGAACAGAAGGCAATCGACACGCACACCAACGAAGTGCTGGACAGCGCGCGGCGCAGCCGGATGGAGCAGATCTGCATGTGCCTGGCCACCCTGATCTTCAGCATCTGGGCCGCCCACCGGTTCGCGCGCGCCCTGTTCCGCCGCCTCGGCGGCGAACCTGCGCTGGCGGCCGCGGTGGCCGGCGAGATCGCGGCCGGCAACCTGCGCGTCGAGGTCAAGGTGGCGGACGGCGACGAGACCAGCCTGATGGCCGGTCTGAAGCGCATGCGCGGCAGCCTGGCAGGCATCGTCAGCCAGGTCCGCCACGGCACCGCGTCCATCGGCGAATCGATCGGCGCGATGTCGAGCGAAGCCCAGGAGCTGTCGCGCCGCACCGAAAGCCAGGCCGCCTCGCTCGAGGAAACCGCCTCCTCGATCGAAGAGCTGACACAGGGCATCCAGCACAGCGCGGACAACGCCGAGCAGGCCAACACGCTGGCGGCGCAGGCGTCCCGCGTCGCCCAGCAGGGCGGGGCCATGGTCGGCCAGCTGGTCGACACCATGGGCGCGATCAACGAATCCTCGGCGCGCATCGTCGACATCATCGGCGTCATCGACGGCATCGCCTTCCAGACCAATATCCTGGCGCTGAACGCCGCGGTCGAAGCGGCGCGCGCCGGCGAACAGGGCCGCGGCTTTGCGGTGGTGGCGGGCGAGGTGCGCGCGCTGGCCCAGCGTTCGGCCTCGGCGGCCAAGGAAATCAAGGTCCTGATCGACGATTCGACCGGCCGCGTGACCGAAGGCTCGACGCTGGCCGGCCGCGCCGGCGAGACCATGCAGGACATCGTCGCCAGCATCGACCGCGTCAGCACCATCATGAGCGACATCGTCGCCTCCAGCCGCGAACAGGCCAGCGGCATTGCCCAGGTCAACCAGGCGATCACGCAGATGGACGGCGCCACCCAGCAGAACGCGGCGCTGGTCGAGGAATCGGCCGCGGCCACCGTCTCGATGCAGGAGCAGGCGCACAGGCTGCAGCAGCTGGTGTCGGTGTTCCAGGTCGATGCCGCCGTCAAGGCGCCGGCCGCGCGCCCTGCCCTGTCCGCCGGCCCGTCCACTGCGGCTGCCGGCAAACCGGCGGCAGCCGCACCGGCGCGCGCGCGGGCGAAGCCTGCAGCCGCAGGCAAGCCCGCACCGCAGCCGTCGGCCAGGACCGGCAAGCCGGCCAAACCGGCCAAACCCGCTGCCGTCGCCGACGACTGGGAAGAGTTCTAGGCCCGATTTGCCTCGCTGTGGTTTCCGTGTCAGCATGCGATGTCATGCACAAGGAGACCACATGCGAATGAGGCACATACCGCTGCTGTTGATTGGCCTGCTCGGCGCTGCCGCACACGCCCAGGCGCCGTCGGCGGAAGTCCGCAAGTTCATCAAAGTCGATGCGCCGCTGCTGGCGCTGACCCACGTGCGCGTGATCGACGGTACCGGCGCGCCCGCGCGTGAAGACCGCACCGTGATCCTGCGCGGCGGCCGCATCGACGCCATTCTCGATGGCGCCGCCACGCCCCCCGGCGGCGCTCAGGTGCTCGACCTGCAGGGCCGCACCCTGATGCCGGGCCTGGTCGGCATGCACAACCACCTGATGTACACGGCTTCGATCAACCTCGACGAAGACGACAAGATCCCGCCGCCTGGCTTCTTCGTCACCGAGATCGCCTTCTCGGCGCCGCGCATATACCTGGCCGCCGGCGTGACCACGATGCGCACCACCGGCAGCATCGAACCCTATACGGACCTGAACATCCGCCGCCTGGTCGACGCCAAGCAGATCCCGGGGCCGCACATCGACGTGACCGGCCCCTACCTCGAAGGCAAGGCCAGCAGCTTCCCGCAGATGACGGCGATGGAAGAACGCGAGCAGGCGCGCCGCACCATGGCCTTCTGGGCCGGCGAAGGCGCGACCTCGTTCAAGGCCTACATGAACATCCCGGCCGACGTGCTGGCCACCGCCGTTACCGAGGCCCACAAGCACGGCACCAGGATCACGGGCCATCTGTGCTCGGTCGATTACCGCCAGGCGGCAAAGCTCGGCATCGACAACCTCGAGCATGGGCCCATCTTCACGGACAGCGAATTCGTCCCCGACAGGAAGAAGGACGTCTGCCCGTCCAGCGCCGAGATCGCGGCTTCGTGGGAAAAGCTGGACGTGACCAGCCCGCAAGTCCAGGACCTGATCCGCGAGCTGGTGGCACGCAAGGTGGCGATCACCTCGACCCTGCCGGTGTTCGAATCCTTCGTGGCCACGCGTCCGCTGCTCTCAAAAAAACAGATGGCGATGATGTCGGCCGAATCGCTGCGCAGCCACCTGGCGGCGCGCGCGGCCGCCGCCGCCAACCCTGCGCGTGCCGCCAAGCAGGAAGCGGCGCTGAAGAAGGAGATGGCCTTCGAGCTGGCTTTTGTCCGCGCCGGCGGCCTGCTGCTGGCCGGCCCCGACCCGACCGGCAATGGCGGCGTGCTGCCCGGCTTCGGCGACCACCGCGAAGTCGAGCTGCTGGTCGAAGCGGGCTTTACGCCGGTCGAAGCGATCCAGGTCGCCACCGCCAACGGGGCACGCTATCTCGGCAAGCTGGATCGCATCGGCACCATCGAAGCGGGCAAGAATGCCGACCTGTTCGTCGTGGGCGGCGACCCGAGCCGCCGCATCCAGGACATCGAAAACGTGGAGATCGTCTTCAAGGATGGCGTGGGCTATGATCCGGTCAAATTGAATGCATCGGTGCGCGGCATGGTCGGCACCCGCTGATGATTGAGGAGCATCCATGAACCTGCCCAACCACCAGCTCAGCATGACCGTGCTGATGACCCCGGACACCGCCAATTTTTCCGGCAACGTCCACGGCGGCCACATCCTGAAACTGCTCGACCAGGTCGCCTACGCCTGTGCCAGCCGCTACGCCGGCGCCTACGTGGTGACGATGAGCGTCGACCAGGTCACCTTCCGCCAGCCGATCCACGTGGGCGAGCTGGTGACCTTCCTGGCGGCCGTCAACTACACCGGCCGCAGCTCGATGGAAATCGGCATCAAGGTGCTGGCCGAAAGCATCCGCACCCAGGAAGTGCGCCACGTGAACAGCTGCTTCTTCACGATGGTGGCGGTCGGCGACGACAAGAAGCCGGTGGCGGTGAAGCCGCTGCAGCCGTCCACGCCGGAAGAACTGCGCCGCCTGGAAGAAGCGAAATACCGCAAGGAGCTGCGCCTGTCGCTGGACCGGCAGCACGCCAAGCGCTGAAGAAGCGCTGACTGAACGGTGGGGCTATTGTCATGCTGCGCGGATGTGCTACAATGCGCCGCCTTGGCCTGGTAGCTCAGTTGGTAGAGCAGAGGATTGAAAATCCTTGTGTCGGTGGTTCGATTCCGCCCCGGGCCACCAAGATTCAAAGCGAAAACGCCACCTCCGGGTGGCGTTTTTGTTTCTGTCTCCTTTACTTTTTCTTTTCCCTGAATTCGCCGTCGATCACATTGTCGTCGGTGCTTTGAGACGGGTTCTGGCGGGCTTTGAATATCATTTTCCTGAGCCAGGGATAGGTGAGCAAAAAAGCCGTAGCGAAACCTGTAAATAGTGCCGGCACGTATTCAGCCTGCGACAAAAAGCTCAGCAGGGTGAATGCGAACAAGCTCACGATGAAGGGCCGGCGAACAGCTTTTGGTAACAGGCCGACAATCCGTAGCTTGCCTCGTCTTATCCAGGGAAATCTTGCAAGGATACCGGCAAGAAGCAGTCCTGCCATTGTCCGATTCGTGCCGAGATGATCAGCCAACACCCCAACGGCAAGGAAACCGGCGTAGGTCATCGTGCCGGCCAACGCTGCGAGCACACATAGAGCGACAGCGATCGCCAGCTTTGGCTTACGTATCGCCGTCCGGATCAGGAAACCTGGAATGTGTGGACTCCCGCTCAAGCGACCGGACGCAACTGGTCCTGCAGCGAACGCGTCTTGTCCGTGTCGACGTCTCCGGTATGCAAGGTCGTCTTTTTCTCGATCAGCATGATCAGGCACTCCTCCTCCGCCACCGGGTTGTGACGAACGCCTTTCGGCACCACGTAGCTCTCGCCTTCGCCAAGCTCTACCGTCCCTGCCTCCATTTCGATGCGCAGGCTTCCCTGCAGGATGAAGAACAACTCGTCCTCGGTATCGTGGCTGTGCCAGGCCAGCATGCCCTTGACCTTGGCAACCTTGACGTAGGAATCGTCGAGTTCCGCTACGACCCGCGGCGACCAGAACTCGTCGAGCGATGCGGCAATCTTTTTGGGAGAAACGGCAGCAGGCATGGGGGAATCCTAAGAATGGGAGTGGTCTGGCGGCAGCCGCTTCACCGGAAGCCCGCGGACCCTCTACTTTACCATCTTGCAGGAAGGACAAGGCGGGACAGGCGTCGCCCGTGCCAGCGCGCACATGACGAAACTGTCATCCACACGTCATCCGGACGACAGAGCGCGCCCCGTAAGATGCCTGCACCGACAAACCCGACAAGGACCGATAGACGATGCGATTCCTATCCCTTTGCCTGCTTGCCTGCGGCATGACGCTGAACGCGCAGTCGCAGGCTGTGCAATTGCAGGCCGCTCCTGCTGCACCCGTGATGCAGCCCGATATGTCGCTGGAAGCCGCCAACCGCCTGCTCGGCGCCGCCATGCAGGCCTGCCACGCCATGGGCAAGACCCTGGCCGCCGCCGTGGTCGACCGCGGCGGCAACCTGCTGGCGCTGCAGCGCGATGAGCGTGTCGGCCCGCACAATACGCTCGCAGCGCAACGCAAGGCGTTCACGGCGCTGTCGACCAGGACACCGACGCGCCAACTGGCCGACAATGCCCGAGCCAATCCCCAGGCGCAGAACCTGAACACGGTCGGCGAACTGCTGCTGCTCGGCGGCGGCCTGCCCATCGCGCTTGGTCCGGATGTGATCGGGGCCATCGGCGTGGCGGGTGCGGGCGGCGCGGATGGCGACGAGGCCTGCGCCGCGGCCGCCATCGCGCAAGTGTTTCCTGCCCCTGCTGACGGCTCCTGAATTGCTAGGGTCCCGGATGCGGATTGTCCGGCAGCGACGGGATCGCGCGCAGGTATTCGTAGATCGCCGCCAGGTCGAGGTCGGTCTTCTTGCCGAAGGCCGGCCAGGGCATGACCTGCAGGATTTCGCCCGGCGGATCGTGCGGGTTGTGCCCGGTGCGCAGGGTCTGGATGAATTCCCGGCGGGTCAGGCCGGCCGGCTTGCCGGCGTAATCCGGCGTGATGTTGCTGGCGGTGATGGGTCCGAACTGGCGCCCGCCGGACAGGTACTCGTTCGCATTCACCACCTCGGGCTGGCCGAGGAAGGGGTCGCCGCCCGGCGCATAGGTCGGATGGCTGTGGCAGTCGATGCAGCCGCTGGTGTTGACGATATAGCTGCCGAGATAGACCAGCGCCCGGCTCTTCCCCTGCAGATTGAGTTTGACGCCGGGCGGGACGATCTCGTAACCACGCCTGATCTGGCCTTCGACATAGCCGTAACGCCCGCCCTCCCTGTCGTCCCCATCCCCCGCCGATACGGCCGGCACGCTGGCCGCGCCGATGGCGAGCAGCAGGCAAAGACCGCCCGCATACCTGATCGTGTTTTTCATCTTGTTCCCCTCGAACGACGATTCCCAAACCAGTCTAGCCGCCGGCAACCGGTCCGTTGGGGCGTACTTACCCGTTTTGAGTACGCTCAAACGGACACGTATCCAGCTCAGACGTTTTCGGCATACCCTTGTTTCATAATCGTCGTTTGAGCCGCCGCCGCGCGCGCATATAGTTGAGCCAGCACGTCACCTGTACTGGAGACCAGCATGCCGCCGGAGATACTCGACCTCACCCTCGATCCCATCCTCGAACGCGCCCGCGCCGACGCCCAGGCGCAGGCCCTGCCCTACGCCGGCACGGTCAGCCCGCAAGACGCCTGGACCCTGGCGTCAAACGGCCAGGCCGTGCTGGTCGACGTGCGCAGTCCCGAAGAACGGACCTTCGTCGGCCACATCCCCGGCAGCGTGCACGTGCCCTGGGCCAGCGGCACGGCGCTGACGCGCAACCCGCGCTTCGTGCGCGAACTGGAAGCGAAGCTCGGCGGCAAGGACAAGCCTGCCCTGCTCCTGTGCCGCAGCGGCAAGCGCTCGGCGCTGGCGGCGGAAGCGGCGGTGAAAGCGGGCTTGACGCTCGTCTTCAGCGTGCAGGAAGGCTTCGAAGGCGAGCTCGACGACAAAGGGCAGCGCGGCCACCTGAACGGCTGGCGTCGGCATGGTCTGCCCTGGGCACAAGACTGACGTCATCCTGACGCTGTCGCATCTGCGCTGTCATTGCCGTTACAAAATTGACCACGCTCAATTTGAGGCTGCTTAAGCGTTGAAGGGGAAAACACATTCCGGGACACTGCTCGACTGAGCTTTCTCAATGGAAGCCATTTCCCGGATGTTTTCTTCCCCTTTCAACGGAGGCAAGATGTTGGCAACAGTCGAAGAACCGACCACCCTTGGCGACCACGCTGCACGGCAATTAGCCAATTCCACCAAGACCACGCCCCAGCTCGAAACCATCAGCCCGCGCTGGCTGACGCAGCTGTTGCCGTGGACGCCAGTGGAGGCCGGTGTGTACCGCCTCAACAAGGTCAGGAATCCGGAAGCGATCCGCGTCACCTGTACCCAGCGCGAGAGCGAGAACCAGTTGCCGCGCACGTATGTCGACTATGAACACCAGCCGCGCGAGTACGTGCTCAACGCCGTCTCGACCATCCTGGACGTGCACACCCGCGTGGCCGACCTGTACAGCAGCCCGCACGACCAGATCAAGGAGCAGTTGCGCCTGACGATCGAGACCATCAAGGAAAACCAGGAAAGCGAACTGATCAACAATCCGGACTACGGCCTGCTGGCCCAGGTGGCCGATTCCCAGCGCATCTTCCCGCTGAGCGGCGCGCCGACCCCGGACGACATGGACGAGCTGCTGACCAAGGTGTGGAAGGAGCCGGCCTTTTTCCTGACCCATCCGCTGACGATCGCCGCCTTCGGCCGCGAAGCCACCCGGCGCGGCACCCCGCCGCCGACCATCAGCCTGTTCGGCTCGCAGTTCATCACCTGGCGCGGGATTCCGCTGATCCCCTCGAACAAGGTGCCGGTGGCCGATGGCAAAAGCAAGATCCTCCTGATGCGCGTCGGCGAAAAGCGCCAGGGCGTGATCGGCCTGTTCCAGCCCGGCCTGCCCGGCGAGCAGAGCCCCGGCCTGTCGGTGCGCTTTATGGGCATCAACAGCCACGCGATCTCGTCCTACCTGATCTCGCTGTACTGCTCGATGGCGGTGCTGTCGACCGACGCGCTGGCGGTGCTCGACAAGGTCGAGATCGGCAAGTACCACGACTACCGCGACACCTATAAATAAGGCGGCGCCGTGAGCTTCCATCCTTCTTCCGCCCTGCCGGCCGAGCCGGCGATGCCGCAGCCGCTCTCGCCGCTGGACCCGGCCTGGCTAGCGCAGATGGCCAGCGCGATGTACGGCGCCATGTCGGCGGCGCCGGCCGGCAGCCAAGCGCCGCTCAGGCCGATGCCCGTCCAGGCGCTGGCGCCAACCCCTGCGCCCGCCATCGCTCCCGCCCTGCCCGCCGGCCTCGGCGTGCCCGCCAATCTGCTGGGCCCGATGCCTGCCTTTGAGCCGCGCCTGGCCGGGGCCATGCCCGCTGCGCCGCAGTTCTACTTCATCGACGAGCTGCCCATGCGCGGCGGGCCCGCGGCCGCACCTGCTCTCGCAGCGGCGCCCGCCTTCGACGTCCACGCCGTGCGGCGCGACTTTCCGACCCTGCGCGAGCGTGTCAACGGCCACCAGCTGGTCTGGCTCGACAACGCTGCCACCACGCACAAGCCGCAGACCGTGATCGACCGCATCACGCAGTTCTACGCGCGCGAGAATTCGAACATCCACCGCGGCGCGCATGCGATGGCGGCGCGCGCCACGGACGCCTACGAAGCCGCGCGCGAATCGGTGCGCCGTTTCCTCAATTCGCCCGAGGTCGAGGAAGTGGTGTTCGTGCGCGGCGCCACGGAGGCGATCAACCTGGTGGCCTGCAGCTGGGGCGCGCAGCACATCCGCGAAGGCGACGAGATCGTCGTCTCGCACCTCGAGCACCACGCCAACATCGTGCCCTGGCAGCAGCTGGCGAAGGCCAGGGGCGCGAAGCTGCGCGTGATCCCGGTGGACGACAGCGGCCAGCTGCTGCTGGACGAATTCGGCAAGCTGCTGAACGAGCGCACGAAGCTGGTGGCCCTGACGCAGGTGTCGAACGCGCTCGGCACCGTCACCCCGGTCAAGGAGGTGGTCGCGATGGCCAAGCGGGCCGGGGCCTGCGTGCTGGTCGACGGTGCGCAGGCGGTCTCGCACATGCGCGTCGACGTGCGGGACTTGGGCGCCGACTTCTACGTGTTCTCCGGCCACAAGGTGTTCGGGCCGACCGGCATCGGCGTCCTGTGGGGCAGGCGCCCGGTGCTCGAGAACATGCCGCCATGGCAGGGCGGCGGCAACATGATCGCCGACGTCACCTTCGAGCACACCGAGTACCAGGCCATCCCCAACAAGTTCGAGGCCGGCACCGGCAACATCGCCGACGCCGTGGGATTGGGCGCCGCCCTCGACTACGTCAGCCGGCTGGGGATGGACACCATCGCCTGCTATGAGCATGCGCGCGCTGGGCGGCATCGAAGGCGTGCGCATGATCGGCACGGCGGCGCACAAGGCCAGCGTCATGTCCTTCGTGCTGGACGGGCACACCACGAACGAAGTCGGCGCCGCGCTCAACGAGCAGGGCATCGCGGTGCGTACCGGGCACCACTGCGCCCAGCCCATCCTTCGCCGCTTCGGGGTCGAGGCCAGCGTGCGGCCCTCGCTGGCCTTCTACAACACCTTCGACGAGATCGACCGCATGGTGGCGGTGGTGCGCCGCCTGGCCGGCAGCCGGCGCTGATCCGGACTGCGGATCAGATTTTCTTGAGGGCCGAAGGCTTGTGCGCAGCTTCGGCCCCGGTCTCGTCGCTCACGACGAGATACTCCGGATTGTCCTCCGACGCCGCCACGTGATGTCCCTTGATGTCGGTCGGCGCCGTCAGCTTCTTCTTGACCGTGCCGCGCACGGCGCCCTGCGCCGCATGCCATTCCACCTTGTCGCCTGCCTTGAAAGTCTGGGTCATGGTGCCTCCTTTTGTCACACCATACCTTACCCGCCGGATACGTGACGCCAGCCATTTGCAAGCTTGGCTATACTGAATTCAAACCATGATCGGCGGGCAAGCCGGGCATGCCCTGCGCCTGCCGATCCATCCTTCACGCACCATAGACTGACAGGGAGGTAACATGCAGACGACCTGGATTGTGTCGGCCAACGCGGGCCGAGCGAGGATTTTTTCGGAAGCCGATCCGGCAGAACCGCTGGAAGAAATCGAGGACATGGTCAGCGCCGCCGCGCGCATGCGCACGTCGGACATCAATACCGACGAGGTCGGACGGACGTCCGCCGGCAGCAGCAGCCACAACATCGGCGGCAACGAGGCGGCGGGCTTTGCCCACAATGCTAAGGCCGGCGCACCGAACAAGGCTTACCAGCCGGCCGTGACGCCGCAGGAGCACGAAGCGGAACTGTTCGCCAAGGACATCTCGAAATACCTGATGGAAGCGCATCAGGAAGGCCGCTTCCAGCAGCTGGTGATCTCCGCGTCGCCACAGTTCCTCGGCGCCCTGCGCACGCAGCTCGCCCCCCAGATCAAGCCGCTGATCAAGCTCGAGGTCAACAAGGACTACACGCACTCGAACGCCCAGCAGTTGCGCGAGCAGATCCACGAACAGCTGCAAGCCCAGCGAGCCAGCAAACTGCAGTAAGTCTTTACTTACAGCGCAGCACCGACGCCAGCCTGACAAGGTTGGCGTTTTTTCATGTGGCGTTTACGCACGCCTGTTCGGTTTTCTACCCAAAAAGCATATTCACTTGCGCATCGCGCTGGTATCCTTGCGGTCTTTCCAGGTGGCAACACATATTGTCACTGCGACATTACCGTAGCGGAGCCAACGTGATTCGAGCAGTCAGCGCCAGCGTGCGTCATCAACTCAGACTAGCCTTTGCGATCGTCATCGCAATTTCCTTCCTGTCGACCGGCCTGGCGATCTGGCGCCTGCAGGCCCTGTCCCGGGATACCCAGGCCTTGACCGAACAGCCGCTCGCCAAGGAGCGGATCATTTCGAAATGGCTGTTGAACACCTCGGTGGGCGCGAAACGCACGGCGGTGGTAGCGCGCTCTTCCGATTCGGAACTGGCCGGCGTGTTTGCCGCGGAAGCGAAAGCGTCCACCGCCAACGCTTCCGAACTGCAGAAGAAAGTCGGCGAGCTGCTCGCCACACCGGAAGAAAAGGCCCTGTTCGACGAGATCGCCCAGGTGCGCACGCCGTACACCAGCAGCCGCGACCGGGTTTCCAAACTCAAGGCCGAGGGCAAGCACGAAGAAGCCATGGCCGTGTTCGACAACGAGTTCAAGCCGAATACCGAGCGCTACATCGGCAAAGTCCAAGAGCTGCTGTCGCTGCAGCAGAAAGCCATCGACGAGCAGACCCGCACCGTGCTGGCCGGCGCCGAGCGCAGCCAGTCGGTGCTGATCGCCTTGAGCCTCGCAACCCTCATCGCCAGCATCGCAGCCAGCCTGCTGTTCTCGCGCGCCCTGTTCCGCCGCCTCGGCGGCGAGCCGGGCGAAGCCATGCACGTCGCCACCGAGATCGCCGCCGGCAACTTGCGCGTGCAGGTGAACGTGACGCCGGGCGACGATCGCAGCCTGATGGCGGCGATGCAGCGCATGCGCGACAGCCTGGCCGCAATGGTGGCCCAGGTCCGCGAAAGCACGCACTCGATCGCCGAATCGGCCGAGGTGATTTCGAGCGAAGCCCAAGACCTGTCGAGCCGCACCGAGCGCCAGGCCGCGGCGCTGGAAGAAACCGCGTCGTCGATGGAAGAGCTGACCCAGACCGTCGGCCACAACAGCGCCAACGCCCGCCACGCCAGCGAACTCGCGGCGCAGGCGAGCGACGTCGCGCGCCAGGGCGGCGCCATGGTCGGCCAGCTGGTCGAGACCATGGGCCAGATCGACGAATCGTCCAAGCGCGTCACCGACATCATCGGCGTCATCGACGGCATCGCCTTCCAGACCAATATCCTGGCCCTGAATGCGGCGGTGGAAGCGGCGCGTGCCGGCGAACAGGGCCGCGGCTTTGCCGTGGTCGCCAGCGAAGTGCGTGCGCTGGCCCAGCGTTCGGCCGCCGCCGCCAAGGAGATCAAGAGCCTGATCGACGACTCGACCCGCCGCGTGGAAGGCGGCGCGAAACTCGTGCAGCAGGCCGGCGCCACCATGAGCGGCATCGTCGACGGCATCGAGCGCGTCAGCGGCATCATGAGCGGGATCGTCGAGTCCAGCAGCGAGCAGGCCACCGGCATCGCCCAGGTCAGCCAGACCGTGTCGGAGATGGACCAGACCACGCAGCAGAACGCCACGCTGGTCGAGGAAGCCGCCGCGGCCACCACCGCCCTGCGCGAGCAGGCGGCGGCGCTGGAAGAGATGATGGCGGTGTTCCAGATCGGCGGCGCGCCGGCCGGGAACGCACGCCGTCCGGCGCTCGCCCGGGCCGGCCTGCCGCAGCTGCGCGCTGCCTGATACAAGTTCACCCAACACGCACGCTTCTAAGTCTGCCTCAACCCTGCCTGCCTCCTCGATGTGTGCGCAAACGCCCGGGCACACAATGACGGTACATCGAGTCGTCCGAGGAGGCAGCCATGCAGACCGACCATGTGCGGACCGTGCTGGTCATCCTGTTCCTGGTATCGCTGTTCCTGGGTTCGCTAGCGGGCTGTAGCGGGCAGCCCTGGCCATGAACCTGCTAGGATGGCGTTTCGATGCGCAACCCGACGAACGCCATGCCCCTTCCCGTTTCCCGCCTTGCCCTCATCGCCCTCGGCCTGCTCGGCGCCACCCTCACCATGGTGGCTGCCGCGCGCGAACGCCACGGCGCCCCGGAACTCGAGACCATCCCCTCGCTCGACGTGCCGCGCTACCTCGGCGCCTGGTACGAGATCGCCAAATACCCGAACCGCTTCCAGAAGCAGTGCGACAGCAATACCACCGCACATTACAGCCAGCTGCCCGACGGCAGCCTGCAGGTACTGAACCGCTGCCGCCGCGCCGACGGCCGCTACGACGAAGCGGTCGGCCAGGCGCGCCAGATCGGCCCGGCCGACTCGCCCAGACTGGAGGTGCGCTTCGCGCCGGGCTGGCTGTCCTTCCTGCCGATGGTGTGGGGCGATTACTGGGTGATCGACCTCGATCCCGATTACCAGCTGGCGGCGGTCAGCGAACCGAAACGCGAATACCTGTGGATCCTGTCGCGCACGCCCACCGTGCCGCGCCAGACCCTGGCCGCCCTGCTCGACCGGCTCGATCGCCAGGGCTTCGACACCGGCAAGCTGGAGATGACGAAGCAGACACGTTGACAACACTTTAAGGATGCATACACGGCGAATGCTTGCCAAATAAGGTTTATTTAGGAATAGTGTTATTTCATATTTGTAATTATTCCTTGAACAAGCCCGGATGAAGCCGCCCTCGCGCGTATCGCGCCTGTACGAAGTGATGGACCTGATGCTGGATTCGGTCGGCGATCCGCTTGCGCTGAAAAGCCTGGCGGCGTCGGCCAGCTATTCGTCCTTCCACTTCGACCGCATCTTCCGCGAGCTGACCGGCTTCTCCGCCGTCGAATACCAGAGAAAACGCCGCCTGCGCCGCGCCGCCCACCTGCTGCGCCACGAGCCGGACGTCGCCATCGTGCGCATCGCCCAGGACTGCGGCTTTCCGTCCAACGCGGCCTTCGCCAAAGCTTTCAAGCAGCAGTTCTCGATGTCGGCCAAGGCCTGGCGCGAAGGCGGCTGGCGCGACTACATGGACCAGCAGGTCGGGCGCGAAAGCGACGTCAGCTTCTTCGTGGCCGAGCCGGACAACCTGGAAGTGCTGCTGGCGCCCTACTGCCCGCCGGCGCCGGGCACGATCGCCGTGCGCATCGCGGTGCGCATGCTGCCGGCCGTCACCTTGCGCTACCAGCGCTTCTTCGGCCAGTCCGGCGCCGCGCTGTCGATGGCCTGCAACGATGTGATCTGCGAGCGCGAACGGCTCGATGCCGCCGCCGGCATCGCAGCCGTGCGGCCCTGGTACGGGGTGTTCGACGAGGATCCCGGCTTTACGGGCGAGAGCGAATACTGCTACGACTTCGGTTACGCCGACGATGGCGGCATGGACCTGAGCATGGGACTGCGCGTGCTGCCGGCCGGCTGTTACGCCTGCCTGGAGTTCGACGGCGAATGGCCGCGCTTCCGCTCGATGTACGAGGACTGGCTCGATAAACAGTCGCTGTGGCGGCTGGACAGCACGCGGCCGCACATCCAGATGGTCGAGCGCAGCCGTGACGCCCGCTGGCGCGGCTGGCTGGCGCTGCCGATCAAGCGGCGCTGATCACCACGTAAAATCGTCGGGAATCTTGAAGTCCGCATACGGATCGTCTTCCTCGACCGCCTGCGGCGCGGCTTTCGTCACGCGCACCACGATCTCCGGCGCGCGCTCGGCGATCTTCTCGGCGATCACGCGCGGCACCAGCTCGAAGCCGCCCCCGTGGGCGACGATCGCCAGACGTCCCGCCACCAGGTGGTCGCGCACCTTGTCCGAGACGTGGATGCGCTCGATCCTGGTGCCGATCGTGAAGTTGTAGGGGTTGTCGCCATTGCCCTTGGGCTGGCGGTTGGTCGTGACCATCTGCGCGATCTGGGCCGCGACGGCCTTCTGCGCCGCGGCGGCGTCGCGCTGGGCGTTCAGCTCGCGCGCACGCTCGGCCTGCTTGCGCTGCATTTCCTGCGCCGCCAGACGGGCCTCGTTTTCCTTCTCTACGCCCGTGCGCAGCTCGATCTTGTGCTGCTTGCTCTTTTCCTGGTTGGCCAGCTTGACCTTCTTCTTGTCGACCAGGCCGGCCTTGAGCAGCTGCTCTTGCAGGGAAACCATCTTGAGACTCCATGTGTGTGAAGCCGCAAGGATAGCAAATCACTGCTGAAGGAAGAAGCGCAACATCTCGCTGGATGCGTTCGGGCCGGCCGATGTTGCGTAGGAGCCGGCCGTGCTGCCGCCCGACCAGGCATGGCCGGCGCCGTGCAGGTTCCAGTGCTCGGCCACTACGCGCCCGTTTGCGTCGCGCGCCACGGTCCGGGTGTGCCCGGGGCCGCGCTCTTCGGTTTCCTTGGTCCCGTGCGTGAACTGGCGGTAGACCGCATCGCCGTTCGACGGGTGGACGGTGGCATCGCGGTCGCCGTGGAAGACGATGGTGCGCACCGGCCGCGCGCCGGAGGACGCCGGCTTCTTGCGGGCGCCTTTCATCGCGTTCAGCGCCGACATCAGATCGTGCGCGGCACCGACCGGCAGGCCGGAGTGCACGCCGGCGGCCGCATACAGCTCCGGATAGCTCGCCGCCATCACGGCCGCCATGGCGCCGCCGGCCGACAAGCCCGCCACATAGACCCGATCGGCGTCGCCGTCGTGCTCGCGCAGCACCTGGCGCGTCATGCCGGCGATCAGCGAAGGCTCGCCCTGGCCGCGCTGCTGGTGCGCGCCCTCGAACCAGTTCCAGCACTGCGAGTGGTTCGCGCTGGCGGCCTGCTCCGGGTAGAGCACCAGGCAGCCGCTTTCTTCGGCCAGCAGGTTCATCGTGGTGCCGGCGGCAAAGTCCACGGGATTCTGTTTGCATCCGTGCAGCATCACGATCAGCGGACGCGGTCCGGCTGCCGGCCTGGTCGGTACGTACAGGCGGTAGTTGCGGGTGCCGGCCTCATTGCTGTAGCTGCCTTCGAGGAACTGGCCGGGGCCGTGGGTGGCGGGATCGACGGCCTTGCTGCCGCCTGCGCCGTGCCCCGGCAGATTCGCGGTGAAGCGCGCGACCCAGTCGGGCATCGCGGACCCGGCGTTGGCGCCGGTGCCAGTGTTGGTGCTGGTGCCGGTGCTGTCCGGCTGCGCAGCCTGCTGGCGGAATTTTGTCGCCCACGCCGGCGGCGGATTCAGGTCGACGAAGGGTGCTGCTTTCTCCTGCGCCGGGTTGGAAGCAGGCGCTGCGCCACCCATCAGGCCAGCGGCCGACAAGGCTTCCTGGATGATCGCGGTGGCGGCAGCCGGGTTTTGCCCCTGGCTGGAACGGACTGCGCCGAGAATGTTCTCGACAAATTTTTCATAAGGTTTCATGACCGGTTCTCCTTCAGGATTCGATGCGGTCTGCCAGCGCCGCCTTGACGGCGTTCGAGGCTAAAAAGGCGCCCAGCACATGGATCGAGACGATCGCCTCGCGTGCCAGTTCGGGGGTGACGTCGTCGTCGATGGAAGCGAGGCCGAGCACGTGGATCTCCAGCCGTTCGCCGCGGGCGACCGTCTTTTCCAGCTCGGCTTTCGAGTAGCGCTGCATACCCATCACGTAGCGCTTGCGGGTCACGGTCTGACGGATTGCCTCGCCATGCAGCTCCAGCTGCTTGCGGATCGCCATGCGCACGAAGTCGGTGCGGTTGGTATAGAAACCCTCTTCGACCAACAGGTCCATCTGCGCGAGATCGACCAGGCCGAGGTTGATGGTGACCTTTTCGGTGTCGGGGAATTTGGGTTTGGCTTCGACAATCTTCATAGAAATACTCTCCTTATACTCCAGGTGGAGTATAAGGAGAGTATTTCAAGCCCTGAAGTCTTATTTTTCCGGTTCAAGCCGAACGAAGCGCGTCAGCAACAGTACCGGCAGCGCCGACAGCACCACCCACAGGAAAAAGTGCTGGTAACCCAGGGCCTGCTGGATGTCGCCGCTGACCACCTTCGAGAGCACGAAGCCCAGCTGCATGAAACCCGAGCCCAGCGCATAGTGGGCAGTCTGATAAGGTCCGGATGCGATGACCTGCATGATGAACAGGATCATGCCGACGAAGCCGAAGCCGTAGCCGAACATCTCGGCCGCCAGCGCGGCGGTGACCACGCCCAGCGATTCGGGCTGGGCCATGCTGAGGTAATAGAACACCAGGTTGGGCACGTTCATCGCCAGGATCAGGAAGATCATCGCGCGCTTCAGGCCCAGCCAGGACGTGAAGTAGCCGCCCAGGATGCTGCCGACCAAAAAGGCGGCGGTGCCGGCGGTGCCGTAGATCGCGCCCACTTCCTGGGTCGACAGGCCCATGCCGCCGATCGCGCGCGCATCGCGCAGGAACAGCGGGCCGATGGTCTGCACCTGGCCTTCGGCGGTGCGGAACAGCAGGATGAACAGGATGCCGAGCCAGATGCCCGGCTTGGCGAAGAAGGCGCGGATCACGTCGACCAATACGTCGACGGTACCGCGTACGGTGGCGGATTGCGAAGACGCCGCCGATGCGGCGATGGACGGCGGCCCGGGCAGCGCCCACAGGTGATACAGCCCGAGCCCCGCCATCAGTGCGCCCAGCAGGCCGAACACGGTGGACCATGCCATCTGCGCGCCGACGCGCTGCTCCAGGTGCCCGGCCAGGATCACCAGCCCGCCCAGCGACAGGAACTTGGCGCCGTTGAAGAAGGCGCCCTGCCAGCCGGCGTAGGCGGCCTGCTGCTTCGCCGACAGGCTGGCGATGTACAGGCCATCCGCGGCGATGTCGTGGGTGCTGGAGGCCAGCGACACCACGCCCAGCAGCGCGATCGCCAGCGCGAACCAGGCCGGCAGCTGCAGGCCCAGCGCCAGTGCCCCGAGCGCGATCCCGCCCGTGATCTGCAATACCACCACGATGCGCTTCTTGCTGCGGAAGAGTTCGAGGAAAGGACTCCACAAGGCCTTGAAGACCCAGGCCAGGCCGAGCAGGCCGGTCCAGCGCGCGATCTGCTCGTTAGGCACGCCCATGCTCTTGAACATCAGGCCGGCCACCAGCGCCACGCTGTAGAACGGCAGGCCCTGCGCCAGATAGAGGCTGGGCACCCAGGCCAGCGGGTGGCGCACCCTGTCGGGCTCAGGCCGATGCGGCGCCAGATGATGCGGTTCTGCCTTGTCCATATTATGCGTGCTGCTCCAGGGCTATGGTGACGATGCGGCTGCTGCGCCCGCGGGTATCGAAGCTGGCCACCCTGCACGCCGCGGCCGCCGGGGGCGCGTCGACAGGCGCCGTGTAGCGCGGACTGGCGATGGTCGGCGCGCTGCCGTCCAGAGTGTAATGCAGCGCCAGGCCCGGCAGGGCGACATTCGCGTAGATGGTCCGGCCTTCGCGCAGTACGCCCGGCGGCGGCAGGCGGTAGCCGTAGGCCAGCGGCGCGCGGTCCAGGCGCGGCAGCTCGCGCTGGCCGAGACGGTTGGCGAACTCGTTCCAGTCGGCTTCGATCGCCTGCATGCGTGCGGCAGGATCGTCGATCGCGCACCAGGCCGGGTCCGGCGCCCAGGCACGCTCCGCCAGCGCCACCATGCGCGGTGCCGCCAGGTACTCGACGCGGGCCCGCGTGCGTGCGTTCTCGCCCCAGAGCTGGCCCTGCAGGCCGAGGATGCGCGTGCGCCCTTCCTTCGACAGGCGCGTCATCGCCGCCAGCAGCTCGGGGGCAATCGCGCGTCCCATCGGATCGTTGGCCGCGCTGGCGATCATGTCCAGCGGGCAGAACACGAAGGCATGGCGGGTCTCGACGAAGCCTGCCCAGTAATAGCCAGGCTCCTGCGGGTCCTTGGCATAGGCCAGGTCGAAGTACAGGTTGGCGGCATTCGCCAGCACCACGTCGTAGCCGGCGTTCGCCAGACGGTAGGCCACGTCTTCCTTGCCCGAGCCCCAGGCATTGTTCCAGGCATAGACCTGGAAGCCGGGACCGTCGAAGGCGGGCCGGGGCAGCGGCAGCGGCGCACCCTCCACCTTCTGCGTGTTCTCGTGCTGGGCCGGTGCGCAGCCCTCGCCGCCGGCGGCGCCGTGCTTCAGCGCCGTCTCTTCCCAGCCGGCGAAGGCCAGGCCGTGCCGCGCCAGGATCGCGCGGCAGCGTTCGACGAAATCCGTATGCAGCTGGCCGACATCAGACCAGTCGCGCTCGCGCATCAGCGCACGGCAGATCGGCGAGCCGAGCCAGGCGCCCAGCGGCACCTCGTCGCCGCCGGTGTGCACGGCGCGCAGCGGCACGCCGGCTTCGCGGTACAGCGCCGCCACGTGCGCGACCACGGTGTCGAAGAAGCGGTCGACCGAAGGCAGCGCGATGCACATCACGTTGTCGCGCCACATCTGCACCGACTCGTAGACCGAAGCATCGTCCGGGTCGCTCAGCAGGTAGCGCTGCGCGCCCTCGATGTCGCCCTGCGCGCGCAGGCGGTCGTGACGCGCGCGCATCGCCAGCACGGCGGCGCGCGCATGGCCCGGCATGTTGAATTCCGGGACCACCTCAATGTGGCGCGCGTGTGCATAACGCAGGATCGCGATGAAATCAAAGGCGTCGTAGTAGCCGGTGCCGGCCGAGCTGTCGACGTCGGCGCCGGAACCGAAGGACGCGGGCAAGGTCGCGCCGTCGCCGGCAACACCGCGCCTGGAACCGATCGCCGTCAGCTCGGGCAGCGCATCGATCTGCAGGCGCCAGCCTTCGTCGTCGGTCAGGTGCAGGTGCAGCCGGTTCAGCTTGTAGCAAGCCATGCAGTCGAGCAGGCGCAGCACCGTCTCCTTGGTCGAGAAGTGGCGCGCCACATCCAGCATCATGCCGCGGTAGCCGAAGCGCGGCGCGTCAAGCACGCGCCCGCAAGGCAGGGAACCGTCGGGCTCCATCAGCTGCGCCAGGGTCTGGATGCCGTTGAAGACGCCGTGCGCGCTGGCGCCGCGCAGGCGCACGATGCCCTGGCCGATATCGAGCAGGTAGGCTTCGGGACCGGGTGCGTCGACGGCGCCGATGTTCAGTTCGATGCGTGCGCCGGCGCCCCGGTACAGGCCTTGCAGGCGTTCGCGCAGGAAGGCGGCTTCGCGCGCGAGCGCAGGACCGGCGGCGAGTTCGCTGTCCGCCGCCAGCAGGCAGCGCCCGGCGCCGAAGCAGGCTTCCAGCGGCCGCGGCGTGATGCGCCCGACCTCCTCTTTCGGCAGCAGGCGCACGGCGGCGTTCTCGAGATAGCGCCGCGCCGCGTCGAAGGGCGGCAGCAGGTCGCACGCGTGGCGGTGCAGCTGTTCCGGGCGCGCGAAGGGCAGGATCTCGGGGTCGCCGAGGTCGGTGACACGGCCGTCCGCCTCGACCAGGTAGAAACCGAGCGGCGCATCGGTCACGCTGATGGCCCAGAACTGGGCCACGTAGCGGATCTCGAGCGCCTCGCCGGGCAGCCAGTCCGCATCGCTCGTTGAGCGCAGGCGGAACAGGTCGCCGTTCAGGTGGTCGATGCAAAAGCCCGCATCGACGGTGTCGGCCAGCACGCGGCGGCAGGTGTTGAAGTACAGCTCCCAGCCCGCCGCGACCGGCTTGCCGGAGAGGTTGCGCAAGGCCAGCCTGGCGGAGAATGCCTCCTCCCCGACCAGGTTGGACAGGCATTCCCAGGTGATACCGACAGCTGCCATGGGATTACAGCTTGCCGCGCAGGCCGAGGTAGAAGGTGCGGCCGTTCGAGTAGAAGGCGCGCGGGCGGTCCTTGTTCTCCGCGTACATCTTGATGGTCTCGTTGGTCAGGTTCAGCGCATCGAAGGTCAGCGTCAGGTGCTCGGTCAGCTTGACGTTCACCGATGCCGCCAGCGAGGGCATGCTGTCCACGTGCTGGCTGGCGCCGCGGTCCACGCCCGCCTTGTACGACGAGCGGTAGCTGTAGGCCAGGCGCGCGCTGAAGCGTTCGTTCTCGTAGAAGCCGGTCAGGTTGTAGGTGTTCTTCGAGGAGTTCAGCAGCTCGCCGCCGTCATCCAGTTCGCCGTCCGCGTAGGTGTAATTGGCGAGGAAGCCGAAGTTGTTCATCAAGGGCTGCTGCCAGCTCAACTCGACGCCCTTGTTCTTGGCGCCGGTGTTGTACGGCGAGGTGATCTGGTAGTCGGTGAAGGCGCCGCGCTTGTTGTTGTAGTAGCTGCCGGTGCTGGTGCCCTGGGCCACGATGGAGCTGAAGTCCATGTAGAACAGGCCGGCCGACAGCATCGCCTTCGGTGCGAAATACCATTCGGCCGAGAGGTCGAAGTTGGTCGAGCGCACCGGGTCCAGCTTGTAGTTGCCGCCGCTGCCGGACAGCGCGTCGTCGTTCAGCGATACCGAGCCGCCCAGCGCACTGTAGTCGGGACGCGCCACGGTCTTGGCGATCGCGCCGCGCACCACCAGGTCGGGGCGCACGTCGAACTTCAGGTTCACGCTCGGCAGGTAGTCGCGGTAGGTGCGCTCGATGCTGGTCGGGGTGTAGGGACCGAAGGCCGAGCCGGTGATCGGGCTGGTGCCGCCCGGCAGGTTGACCACCGTGGTCTGGCGCGTTTCGACCGCGCGCAGGCCGGCGTTGCCGCTCCAGCCGTCGCCGCCGAATTCGGCCATGCCGTACAGGGCCGCGGTCTTCTCGCCGACCTTGAATTCGTCCAGCCAGTTGTGGCGGATCGTGTAATCGAGCAGGCGGTTGCCCGGCACCGCGCCCCAGGCGCCGAGGGCCGCGCCGTCGTACTTGAAGTAGCCGTTGAAGATGCTGCCGCCCAGGTCATTGCCGAAGTCGCTCGGGTACATCTGGCCGTTCCAGGCCGGTCCGGGGTTGGTGAAGCCGTTCGGGCCCGGACGGGTTTCGAGCGGGTGCTCGGCGGTGCGCTTGTGGTCCGTGAAGCGCGCGCCGAAGCGGACCGCGGTCGCCCAGGGATTGTCGTGCAGGCGCCATTCGCCGTCGACCTGCGCATACTTTTCCTGATCCACCGACTGCGATTCGCCGCCGCCGGCCCAGGCCGTCGAGCCGGGCTTCGCCGGATTGCCGCCGGGGTAGCTGACGGTGGCCGGGCTCAGGCCGTTCAGCGCGTAGATCATGCCGCCGTCGACGTTGTTCTGGTAGAAGACGTCGTCGCGGTCGTAGCCGACGCCGTGGGTCTTGCCGATGCGGCCCGTGAAGCTCAGGTCGTCGCTGACGCGGAAGCGCCCGTTCAGGTCCAGGTACCAGGATTCGCCGCCCGCGTTCGGGCGGTAGGCGTTGTCGACCTCGCCCGAGTTGGTAGCGAAACCGGCGCCGACCAGGGTGCCGCTGCGGATCACCGGATTCTGCGGAATCAGGCCGCTGCTGTTGATCGAGTTGGCGGGTGCCGCCAGCCAGTTGGTGTTCTGGTTCGGCGCTTCCAGCTTGGAGTAGAAGCCGTTCAGATCGACGCCGAAGTCGCGCGAGGGCTTGGCTTCGATGTCGAAGGCGCCGCCTTCACGCTTCTTCTTCTGTTCGAACAGCGCGGCGCCGATGAAGGTCGGCACCACCACGCCGCGCAGGGCCGGGTTGGCGACGGCGGCGGCGCTGGTCGCGCTGATCGGCGTGTAGCCCAGCACTTCCTGGCCGTCGCGGCGCACGCTCTGCTTCTCCGAAAAGCCCTGCACCAGCACGCCGAAGTTGTTGGCCGGGTTCTTCCAGCTCACCAGGGCCGATACCTGCGGCTCGGTCTTCTTGGCGAGGTCGTTGTAGTTGGCCTGCAGCGAAGCCTCGACCGTCAGCGCCTGTTTGAAGTCGAGCGGGCGGCGCGTGATCACGTTGATGGCGCCGGAGACGCCGCCTTCGACCAGGTCCGCGGTCGCGCTCTTCTGCACGACGATGGACCCGACCAGTTCCGAGGGCAGCAGCGAGAAGGAGCTGGAGCGGCCGACGTTGCCGCCGATCTGGTTCAGCACGAACCAGTCGCCGGTGCTGATCGCGTGGCCATTGAACAGGGTCTGCTGCAGGCTGGGGCTGGTGCCGCGCAGGCTGACGCGGTCGTTCTCGCCGAAGCCGCCCTCGCCGCCCGCGGACGATTGCGTGTTCACGCCGGGCAGGCGCTGGATCGCATCGGCCACGTTCTTGTCGGGCATCTTGCCGATGTCCTCGGCGGTCACGACTTCGACCACCGAATCGGCGTTGCGTTTCTGGCGCAGCGACTGCTCGAGCGCGGCGCGCACGCCGGTCACGATCACCGTCTGCGCTTCGCCCGGACGGCTCTCCTGCTCCTGCGCCTGTGCCTGCGCCGCCATTCCCAGCACCAGTACCGATACCGCGCTTGCGATCGCGGTGCGTGCGACTACTTTGCCTGCCTTCGACTCGTTCATGTCATCTCCCGAAAATGCGTCAACAAACTGTTCTTGGTATGGGGCGCATTGTGTCGTTGATTTCTTGGCCATGTTTGTCAAATCTTGCTATCGCGAATATGGGCGTCATTTTTTTGACACGCACAAATGAAAACGCCGCCCCCGCGGAACGGGGACGGCGTTGGCAGGCGCGACGCGGATTTTAGAAAGCTTCCCAGCCGTCCATGCCTGCTGCGGCGGGCTTGATGCCGTGCGCAGCGGACGTACGCGCCGGCTTCGGCGCCGGCAAGGACTGGCGGCGCGGCGCCTGCACGGCAGCCTGGGCAGTCGCAACCGCAGCCGATGCGCGCTGTCCGCCATCGAGCTTGAACACGCTCACCGCCTGCGCGAGGGTTTGCGCCTGCTCCTGCATCGATTCGGTGGCGGCCGCCGCTTCTTCGACCAGGGCCGCGTTCTGCTGGGTCACCTGGTCCATCTGCGCGATCGCGCCGTTCACCTGTTCGATGCCGATGCTCTGCTCGCGCGAAGCGCTCGAGATCTCGCTCATCAGGTCGGTCACGCGCTGCACGCTGGCGACCACTTCCTGCATGGTGACGCCGGCTTCGCCCACCAGGCGGCTGCCGTTGCCGACCTTCGCGACCGAAGCGTCGATCAGGACCTTGATTTCCTTGGCTGCCGAGGCCGAACGCTGGGCCAGCGTACGCACCTCGCCGGCGACAACCGCGAAGCCGCGGCCCTGCTCGCCGGCACGCGCCGCTTCCACCGCTGCATTCAGGGCCAGGATATTGGTCTGGAAGGCGATACCGTCGATCACCCCGATGATGTCGACGATCTTCTTCGAGGCGTCGTTGATCTCGCCCATGGTGACGACCACCTGCTCGACCACGGCGCCGCCGCGCACGGCCACGCTGGACGCGCTGGCGGCCAGCTCGCTGCCCTGGCGGGCATTGTCGGCGTTGTTCTTGACGGTGCCGGTCAGTTGCTCCAGCGCGGAGGCGCTTTCTTCGAGTGCGCCGGCCTGCTGCTCGGTGCGGGCCGACAGGTCGATGTTGCCCGCCGCGACTTCGACAGCGGCCGTCGAGATGCTGTCGGCGCCGCTGCGCACCTGGGTCACCAGCGCATTCAGGTTGTCGTTCATGGTGTTCAGTGCGGTCATCAGTTCGCCGGTTTCGTCGGTCGAGTGCACCTCGATGCGGGTCGACAGGTCGCCCTTGGCCACGGCGTTCGCCAGGCCGACCGCCTTGCGCAGCGGGACCGTGATGCTGCGCGTCAGCCACCAGGCCAGCGCACCGCCGAGCAGGACGGCCAGCAGGCCGAAGCCGGCCAGCAGCAGGCAGCCGCTCGCCGCGATCGCTTCCACATAGTCGCCGGATTCGTCGAACATGCGCGTCTGGCGCTGGGACAGGCGGACCACGGCATCGTCGTAAGCGGCCAGCGCCGGGGTCATCTTCTCTGCGGCGAGGCGCTGCACCTGGGCGTGGTCGGCCTTGCCGCTGTCCTGCAGCGCGAATACCTCGTCGCGCGCCGCCACATAAGTCTTGCGGCGCTCGGCGATTTCGGCCAGCAGCGCCTTGCCGGCCGGGAGCACGACCAGGGTCTCGAGTTCCTTCTGGATGCGGACGATGTCGGCGCTGTTGGCCTTCATCTTGTCCGCAGTCGCCTGCAGATCGGCGGCGTCGACGGCGCGCAGGCGGGCTTCGATCAGGGCGCGATTGACGCGGCTGTCGGCCAGCCACAGGTCGGCCAGGCGCGCTTTATGGATGGCGGTGTCCATGTCGGCGCTGGCGCCGACCACCTGCTGCAGGCGCACGGCGCCGATCGCGGTCAGGACCACGGTCAGGATCAGGACGATGGAGAACGCGAGGCCGAGACGGGCCCCGATTTTCAGATTACGGATATGCATTTTCACCTCGAAGAAAATAGAGACTGCACATTGCCGGCGGCGTGGGTACGGGGAGGCCGGACTGCACAGGGACTGAGGGCGAGGATTTGGCCCGACGGAGAATCCGTGTCACACCGTTCTCATGATACGCGGAAATGTTGCTTGTGACACATATAGTTGTTACATCGCAACATCCTCCAATTCGATGGTGGAAGAGGGAGGATTAGCTTTCAGAAAATACCCGGCCCGGCGGCCCGGCGCAGCGGAACCGCGATACTGCACGTCAGCCACCAGACCAGGGCCGCGCCGAGCAGGACGGCCAGCACGCCAAAGCTGGCTAGCAGCAGGCAGCCGCTCGCCGTGATCGCTTTGAGATAGCTACCGGCATCGTTGTAAGCCTTCAGTACTGGGGTCGTCTTCTGGTCAGCGAGGCGCTGCACCTGGCGGTGATCGGCCTGGCCGGCGTCCTGCAGCGCAAACACTTCGGTCAGGATCATGACGGCAGAGAACGCGAGGCTGAGACGGGCCCCGATTTTCAGATGATGGATATGCATTTTCACCTCGAAGAAAATGGAGACTGCGCATTGCCGGCGGCGCGGATACGGAGAGGCCGGACTGCACAGGGACTGAGGGCGAGGATTTGGCCCGACGGAGAATCCGTGTCACGTGTTTAATCATACGCACAAATATTGCCGGCGACATGTAAAGTTGTTACATAACAACATTTCCCGAGCGAGAAGAATCAGGGCTTCGAGAGGCGAAAAGTTAAAATGGCACAAATCCATTGTTAATCGATTGCCGCCCAGTGATATCCCTTCCTCCGTTCCGTTTTTCTTCCTGGCTGCGCCGCAGCCTTGCCTGCCTTGCGCTATCGGGTAGCCTGGCGCATGCGGCCGCACCGCAGCCGGTGCTGCTCGGGATCGACGGCGAGTTCGGACTGGACAACAGCACCTCGGCCCAGGCGGTCGAGCTGGGCATGCGCACCGCCATCGCCGAGATCAACGCCGCCGGCGGCGTGCTCGGCGGCCGGCCGCTCGAACTGGTGATCAAGGACCACCGCTCGATTCCGGCGCGCGGCATCCGCAACATCCAGGAATTCGCGCGCATGCCGGGCCTCGTGGCGGTGTTCGGCGGCCGCTTCAGCCCCGTGATCATCGAAGAGCTGCCGACCCTGCGATCGACCAGGACCCTGTTCATGGCGCCCTGGTCTTCGGCCGACGCGATCGTCGACAACGACATGCAGCCGAACTACGTCTACCGCCTGTCGCTGCGCGATTCGCTGGCCATGCCGAAGCTGCTGCAGACCGCGCACCGGCGCCGCCTGGACCGCGTCGGGCTGCTGCTGACGAATACCTCCTGGGGCCGCAGCAATGCCGAAGCGGCGGATCGCGCGCTGCCCGCCAACCGCGGCATGCGCATCGTCGGCACCTCCTGGTACAACTGGCGCGATACCTCGCTGGTCGGCAAATACCAGCAGCTGCGCGCCGCCGGCGCCCAGGCCATCGTGCTGGTCGCGAACGACGACGAAGCGGCGGTGCTGGTGCGCGAAGTGGCGGCGCTGCCGAAAGCGGAACGCCTGCCGATCCTGAGCCACTGGGGCGTGACCGGCGGCGAATTCGTCAAGCAGGCCGGGCCCGCGCTGCAGCAGGTCGACTTCACGGTCATCCAAACCTTCAGCTTCTGGAAGGCCGATCCGGCGCGCGTGCGGCGCTTCCTGGACAGCGCCGCGAAAGTGTCGGCGGTGCGGCGCATCGAGGACATCAAGGGACCGGTCGGCGCCGCTCACGCCTACGACCTGACCCACATCCTGGCGCAGGCGATCGAGCGCGCCGGCAGCACCGACCGCAAGCAGGTGCGCGATGCGCTCGAAAAGCTGCCGGCGTACCGGGGGCTGATCAAGAACTATGCGCCGCCTTTCACCCCTGCCCGCCATGAAGCGCTGGGGCCAGGCGAGCTGCTGCTGGCGCGCTACCGCAACGACGGCGTCCTGGTGCCGGCCCAGGAGTGAGGATGGCGCCGGCATCCCCTCCTACCCGGCTGTCGCGGCGCTTCGCGATCGCGGCGGCGATCCTGACCGCGGCCGCCATGCTGCTGATCTCGATCGTGTCGCTGTGGCTGATCGACCGCCAGCGCGAGCATGCCAACGACCTGCTGCAGCAGCGCGAAGTCGCGTTCCACGCGCGTACCGTCGGTCACAACCTGGAGGCACTCAGCACCCGCCTGGCGGACGTCGCCAACAGTCCGATCCTGGCCAATGCACTGGTCGACAGCGCCGGCAAGGAAACCTACCTGACGCCCTTCCTGCACGGCATGCGCCAGATGAACGGGATTCCGGTGCAGGTGCTGTTCACCGATTTCGAAGGCAAGGCGATCGCCGACAACGGCACCGCCAGTTTCGGCCCGAAGGAAATCGCCTGGCTGCGCGAGCGCCTGGCCAGCGGCATCGAACGTCCGGCCCTGCACGACGGCGAACTGTTCGGGGTCTACCTGCTGCGCTACTCGCGCACCCAGACGCCGGAGGGCGCGCTGATGTACAAGGTGCGCCTGGCCGACCTGAAGCCGGCGCCGTGGGCGGTACTGGAGCCTGCCGGCGCGCATGGGGCGCAGCCGCACGTGATCGCTGCGCAAGTGCCGCTGCCGCCGAATCTCGCCCACCTCGACCTGGCGCTGCGCGAGGACGAGCGCAGATTGGCGTCCCCGCTCGATGCGCCGGCGCCGCAATACCTGCTGATCGTCGCGATCACGGCCGCCCTGGCGCTGCTGGTGTTCCTGCTGGCGCAGCGGCTGGCCCTGGGCCTGACGCGCGACCTGCGGCGCCTGGAAGCCTTTTCCGCCAGCCTCGGCGACGCAGGCATCAGCACCCAGCGCGCGCCGCTGGCCGGCAGCCGCGAGGTGGTCAGCCTGGCCGGCGCCATCAACCGCATGCTGGACCGCCTGTACGAGCAGCACGCACACCTGGAGGCGGAGCGGCGGCGCTTCCACCAGCTGTCGAACAACATCCCGCAGCTGGTGTGGATGGCCGAGCCGGACGGCCAGATCGTCTGGTTCAACGACCGCTGGTACGAGTTCACCGGCGCCGCGCCGGGCGCCATCTCGACCGAGGACTGGCAGAAGCTGCACGACCCGAACGTCCTGCCCGAAGTGATGCGGCGCTGGCAAGCGGCGATCGCCAGCGGCGCGCCGGACCAGATGACCTTCCCGCTGCGCGGCGCCGACGGGCACTTCCACAGCTTCTACTGCTCGATCGCGCCGCTGCGCGATGCCGGCGGACGCATCATGCAATGGTTCGGCACCGCGACCGACGTCAGCCAGCTCGAACAGGCCGAGCGCGCGGTGCGCTACAGCGAAGAGCGCCTGCAGCAGGGCCTGGTGGCGGCGCGCATGGCGGTCTGGGAACGCGATCCGGTCAGCGGTGCAGTCAGCTTCGCGGCCAACCTGCAGAGTGTGTTCGGCAAAAGCTGGGGCAAGGTCGACGAGCTGTGGGAGCTGGTGCACCCCGACGATGCGGCCACCATACGCGAGACCGTCGAGCGCGCCGTGCGCGAAGGCGGCGAGTACCGCGCCACGCCGCGCATCCATCGCGCCGACGACGGACGCCAGATCTGGATCGACATCCGCGGCCGCCTGGGCCTGGCCGAGGACGGCCGCCGCACCGTGGTGCACGCGATCGCGATCGACATCACCGAGCGCAAGCAGGCCGAGGAAGCGCTGCAGCTGGCCGACCAGCGCAAGGACGAATTCCTGGCGATGCTGGCCCACGAGCTGCGCAATCCGCTGGCGCCGATCAGCAGCGCCGCCGACATGCTGCGCATCGCCTATGCGAATGAACCGCGCGTAAAGCAGATCAGCGAGATCGTCGCAAGACAGGTCGCCCACATGCGCCATCTGGTCGACGACCTGCTGGACGTCTCGCGGGTGACGCGCGGCCTGGTGACCATCGTGCGCAAGCCGGTCGACATGCGGCGCGTGGTGAGCGAAGCGGTCGAGCAGACGCGTCCCCTGTTGGAGACGCGCCGCCACCAGCTCGAGGTGGCGCTGCCGGACCGGGCACTGACGGTCGACGGCGACCACACCCGCCTGGTGCAGGTGGCCACCAACCTGCTCAACAACGCCGCCAAGTACACGCACGAGGGCGGCCATATCCGGGTGACGCTGGATGCCCACGCAGGCCAGGCGCGCCTGACGGTGCGCGACAACGGCACCGGCATCGGCCCCGACCTGCTGCCGGTGGTGTTCGACCTCTTCACCCAGGGCTCGCGCACCCTCGACCGCGCCCAGGGCGGCCTCGGCCTCGGTCTGGCGCTGGTGCGCAAACTGGTCGAACTGCACGGCGGCCAGGTCACGGCCAACAGCCCCGGCCAGGGCCAGGGCAGCACCTTCACCGTCACCCTGCCCCTTGTTGCCTAAAACCAGTTGCCAAAAACCGGGGTCAGACACCGAATTTTGGCAACAGCTGGCAATCAATTTCCAAAAACCGGTGTCTGACCCCGGTTTTTGGAAATTGATTGCGGCGCGGAACTGGTTTGACGATGCCGGCGATTCGCGGGAACATGGCCTGCCCATCAACGATTCTGGCGCACTATGTCTCCTGAGCTCGGCCTGGTCTGTATCACGGTATCGAAGGACGTCCGCTACCGCACCGTCACGCGCAAGCGGCTGCTGGAGCATTCGGACGAAGGCCAGCGCAAGCTGCTCGACGATATCTACCGCGACAACATCCAGACCCTCGACGGCGCCCTCCAGTACTGCAAGCGCGAAGGCATCCGCCTGTACCGCATGCCGTCCTCGATCTTCCCCTTCTTCGACGAAGACGTCGGCCGCGAGGTGATGAAAGCCCTGGCGCCCAGCCTGGCCCGCACCGGCCAGCGCGCCACCGAGATGGGCCTGCGCCTGGTGATGCATCCGGACCAGTTCGTGGTGCTCAGCTCCGACTCGCCGGACGTGGTCGCCAACAGCATCAAGATCCTGCAGATGCACGCCGACATCATGGACCTGCTGCAGCAGCCGCGCTCGCCCTGGGCCGTGCTCGAGGTCCACGGCGGCAAGGCGAATCGCAGCGACGCCCTGGTCGAACGCATCCGCGAACTGCCCGATGCGATCCGCACCCGCCTCTGCCTCGAGAACGACGAGTATTCGTACGACGCCGAGCAGATCCACGATGTCTGCACGCGCGCGCAGGTGCCGATGGTGTTCGACGCCCACCACCACATCGTCAGCGAAAAGCTGTCCAGCTACGAAGACCCGAGCGTGGCCGCGATGCTGGCCAAGGCGCGCGAGACCTGGCCCGATCCGGCGCACCAGCTGGTCCACATCTCGAACGGCCGCGAAGACTTCAACGACCGCCAGCACTCGGACCTGATCACGGTGATGCCCTCGGCCTATGCGCAGGCGCCCTGGATCGAAATCGAGGCCAAGAACAAGGAAGAGGCGATCGCCGGCCTGCGCGGCTGGCTGCCCTGAGCCATTCACGATCCGCATGGCCGCCATCAGGAATCGTAATTGGGCAAGCCGGCATGCGAGGTCCAGAATGGCCGGGCTTCATTTACAGATGCCGAGATAGCACATGATCGTCCGCGACCGTCCTTCGCCCTTGCGCCTGTTCCTGGTGATGCGCGGGTCGGTCCTGCCAAGCATCTGGAAAAGCCTGCTCGGCACCGCCCTGCTGGCGGTCCTCGTCACCTGGACCCACGGCGCAGTGTGGGGCCACAAGCTCGCGATCGGCACCATTCCCTTCACGCTGATGGGCCTGCCCCTGGCGATCTTCCTGGGTTTCCGTAACAACGCCGCCTACGACCGCTACTGGGAAGGCCGCAAGCAATGGGGCGAGCTGGTCCTGCGCAGCCGCAACCTGGCGCGCCAGTGCCTGACCCTGGTCGACGAGAGCCCGCTGCGTACCCGCATGATCCGGCGCGCGATCGCCGTCCCGCATGCGCTGCGCCACCGCCTGCGCGGCACCGATGCGGCGCGCGACGTGGCGCCCTGGGTGACGCCCGAAGAATGGGAGCGCCTGCACCGCCAGCCCAACCTGCCCTACGCGCTGATGCTGGCGATGGGCGATGACCTCGCCGTGCTGCTGCGCGAAGGCCGCATCGAACCCTGCATCGTCCCGGCGGTCGACGCCAGCCTGTCGGCGATCACCGGCGTGGCCGCCGCCTGCGAGCGCATCCGCGGCACGCCGATTCCGTTTTCTTATACCCTGCTGCTGCACCGCACCGCCTACCTGTATTGCTGGCTGCTGCCCTTCGGCCTGGTCGATGCGATCGGCGACCTGACTCCGCTGGTGACCCTGCTGGTGGCCTACACCTTCTTCGGCCTGGACGCCCTCGGCGACGAGATCGAGGAGCCCTTCGGCACCTCCGACCACGACCTGCCGCTCGAAGCCATGTGCCGCACCATCGAGATCGACCTGCGCATGGCGCTCGGCGACACCGACCTTCCCCCGCCCCTGCTGCCGGTCGATTACCGGCTCAATTAGATCGCCTGGAAACAAAGCCCATGAAGACTGAATACCTGGACCGCATCCGCTGCGCGCGGCTGCGCAATCGCGTCACCGGCGCCGCGGAAGCCGCAAGCTGGATCAAGGACGGCATGACCGTCGGCATGAGCGGCTTCACCCGCGCCGGCGACGTCAAGCTGGTCCCGGCCGCGCTGGCCGAACGCGCCCGCCGCGAACCGCTCAAGATCACGCTGCTGACCGGCGCCTCGCTCGGCAACGACACCGACAAGCTGCTCACCGAAGCCGGCGCGCTGGCGCGCCGCATGCCCTTCCAGGTCGATCCGGTGCTGCGCGCCGCCATCAACCGCGGCGAGGTGATGTACATCGACCAGCACCTGTCCGAGACCGTCGAACAGCTGCGCAGCCGGCACATCAAGCCGGTCGACGTGGCGGTGGTCGAAGCGGTGGCGATCACGGAGACCGGCGCAATCGTCCCCACCACCTCGGTCGGCAACAGCGCCAGCTTCGCGATCCTGGCCGACAAGGTCATCGTCGAGATCAACCTGGCGCAGACCACCGGCCTCGAAGGCCTGCACGACATCTGGATTCCGAAAAAGCGGCCGATGCGCGAGCCGATCCCGATCATGTCGGTCGAGCAGCGCGCCGGCACGCCCTGCATCGAGATCCCGCCCGAGAAGATCGTCGCGATCGTGATCACCGACCAGCCGGACAGCACCTCCTCGGTACTGCCGCCGGACGAGGACACCGCCGCCATCGCCGGCCACCTGGTGCGCTTCTTCGAGGACGAAATCCTCAAGGGCCGCCTGACCAGCAGCCTGCTGCCGCTGCAGGCTGGCATCGGCAGCATCGCCAACGCGGTGCTGGCCGGCTTCGTGCACAGTCCCTTCCAGCACCTCACCATGTATTCCGAAGTGCTGCAGGATTCGACCTTCGACCTGTTCGACGCCGGCAAGCTCGAATTCGCGTCCGGCTCCTCGATCACGCTCTCGCCCGAGAAGAGCGTCCAGGTGTTCCGCGATTTCGAGCGCTACCGCGACCGTCTGGTGCTGCGCCCGCAGGAAGTGTCGAACCACCCGGAAGTGATCCGGCGCCTCGGCATCATCGCGATCAACACGGCGCTGGAAGCCGACATCTACGGCAACATCAATTCGACCCACGTCGGCGGCACCCACATGATGAACGGGATCGGCGGCTCGGGCGACTTCGCGCGCAACGCCTACCTGTCGGTGTTCGCGACCAAGGCCACGGCCAAGGGCGGCAAGGTATCCTCGATCGTGCCGATGGTCTCGCACGTCGACCACAGCGAGCACGATGTCGACATCGTCGTCACCGAACTGGGACTGGCCGACCTGCGCGGCCTGGCCCCGCGCGAACGCGCCGAGGCGATCATCGCCAACTGCACGGCCGAGCCCTATCAAACCATGCTGCGCGCGTACGTGGCGGAGGCGCAGCAGCGCGGCGGCCAGACTCCGCACGTGCTGGAAAAGGCGTTTTCGTGGCACCAGCGTTACCGCGAGACCGGCTCGATGCTCATCGGCGATTGACGCGGCCCCTCGGTCTGGTGTGGAATATGCACCCATGACCGCAATCCGCAAAATCCTCCTCGCCCTCGGCGGCGCCATCGTCCTCACCCTCGCCGCCGTTCCGCTGGCGCGCAACCTGGAGCAGGGTCCGCTCGACGCCTCCGCGCGGCGCCAGGCGCCCGGCCAGTTCGTGACCCTGTCGCACGGCATCGTCCACGTGCGCATCGAGGGCCCCGAACAGGGCCGCCCGGTGGTGCTGGTACACGGCTTTTCGGTGCCGAACTACGTGTTCGACAAGACCAGCGCCGACCTGGCGGCCAGCGGCTTCCGCGTCATCCGTTTCGACCTGTACGGGCGCGGCTGGAGCGACCGCCCGGACGTCGTCTACGACCGCGAGCTGTTCGCCAACCAGCTGCTGGAGCTGATGGACACGCTGCAGCTGCCGAAGGCCGACCTGCTCGGGCTGTCGATGGGCGGCGCCATCGTCGGCCGCTTCGCCGCCGAGCATCCGGAGCGGGTGCGCAGCCTGGTGCTGGTGGCGCCGCTCAACCAGCCGCGGGACATCAGCGTGATGGCCTGGCCCGGCGTGGGCGAATGGCTGCTGCGTTCCTGGTACCTGCCGAAGCTGGCGAGCAGCCAGCTCGAAGACTTCCCGCATCCCGAACGCGTGCCCGGCTGGGCCGAACGCTTCCAGCCGCAGACGCGCTACGACGGCTTCGGCCGCGCGATCCTGTCGAGCATGCGGCATGTGATCACGGCATCTTCGCTGCCGGACTTCGAAAAGGTCGGCAAGGCCGGGCTGCCGGTGCTGCTGGTCTGGGGCGAGGCCGACAAGACCGTGCCGTTTGCCCAGCATGCCGCGGTCCAGCGCGCGATCCCGCAGGCGCAGTTCTTTTCGCTGCCCGCGACCGGGCACCTGCCGGTGGTCGAGGAGCCGGGGCTGACCGATCCGCAGATTGCGGCTTTCCTTGGGCGGCACTGAGCTCGTTCAGGCGATCTTGCAGGGAACCTTGATCAGCTCATCTTCGGCAAAAAGGGCACACATGCGGTGAGAGCCGTCGGCAATGATCAAGCCTGTGCCGTCCTTCCGACGCACGAGCAGAATGGGGCCGAGCGCCTCGCCGTCGCGGATTTGCTGCTGTTGGCGGCCCCAGTCAAAGGCGGCGACTTCCGACATCGGCGTGCGCGAGGCACGCAAGATATCTTTGGCCGGGTATTCCGACATCGGTGCGGCGCGCAATTTCCGTAACAGCTTGCGGCATTTACGTGGCTTGAACAGCAAGCTCAAATACCTTTCCGCGGAAACGTAGTCGTTGTCGATGGGGGTGCTCAGCCAATTGATCTTGGGTTGTTCCATGGTCTATGTTTGTCAAAAAACGCCTGGCTGATCTACTCCATCGCTGGCCTTATGCGCGCTCCCTTGGGCTCAGGCAGTTACAGCGTCAAGCAGCACGATAGAGTGTGCTCTCGGTTGCAGTGCAACAAATTATCTCCTAACATACCCCTTAATGATGCTTTTAATGCAATTTTTTGAGGGGTATTGCTTTGCGTCCTGTTCCCTACGCGTCAGATGTCGAAACAGTTTCTGAAGACGAAGCGCGCCTTACCGGCGAGATCGTCGCACAGATGGCGGCCACCAATCGCTGCGCTTTCGAGCGTCACCGCCACGCAATCCGTGACGCCCATGCCAAGTCGAATGGACTTCTGGTTGGCGAACTGGAGGTGCATGCGGATCTGCCGCCCGAGCTGCGCCAGGGGATCTTCGCCGAGGCGCGCACTTACCACGTTGTCGCGCGCCTGTCCTCGGCGCCCGGCGACATCCACTCCGACAAGATCCCGGCGCCACGTGGCTTCGCGCTCAAGGTGATGGGCGTGGAGGGCGAGCGCCTGTCGCCCGACATCGCCGGCGCCAACCAGGATTTCCTGATGGTGAACTTCCCGGTGCTCGCCTTCGGCACCATCCCCAAGTACAAGCAGATGCTGGCACTGCTCGAAGCCAACGCACATGCGCCGGATACCTTCCAACGGCTGGTGGCCGGCACCGCGCGCGGCGCGAAAGAGCTGGTGCAGGCGCTGGGCATGGAACCGGGCGCCACGCTCGAAGGCCTGGCGCGCGACAACCACCATCCGCTCGGCGAGACTTACCACACGCAGGCGGCGATCCGCTTCGGCGACTACATTGCCAAGCTCGCGCTCGCGCCCAGCTCCGCAGAGGTGCGCGCGCTGGCCGGCCAGCCGCTGAGCGAGGTGCACGACGCCTGCATGCGCGACGCCGTCAGCGCCTTCTTTGCCGAACATGGCGCCGAATACGAACTGTCGGCGCAGCTGTGCGTTGACCTGGCGGCTATGCCGGTCGAGGACGCCGCCGTACGGTGGAGCGAGGAGCGCTCCCCGCACCGCCCCATCGCCACGCTGCGCTTCCCCCCACAGCCCACTGCGACGCCGCAGCGCCAGGTGTATGGCGACGACATCCTTTCCTTCAACCCCTGGAACGGCATCCAGGCGCACCGGCCGCTGGGCGGCATCATGCGCATCCGGCGTGCAGCCTACGAGCGTTCGAGCGCGTATCGCCATGCGATGAACGCGCGACCACGCACGGAGCCATCACAGCCTTCCGATATCCCAGACTGAGGAACCCGAACCATGACCGACAAGACCACCGACCCACGCCTGGACGACGAAACCTGGCTGCAGGAAGTCCGGCGCCGCATCGATGCGGTGGCGCACGACGCGCCGCATCTCGCCAAGATCGCACTTGAAGCGATGGTGCGCAAGCACAATCCCGACCTGAAGGGCAGCGCCAAATCGGCGGGGCGCGCGGGCAAGCAGTCCGGCAACGTGTCCGAACTGACGGCGATCGCGCCGCTCAAGCCGGGCGGCGCCGACCGTCTGCGTCGCATCTTCGATCTCACCAACGGCAATATGGATGGCGCCCAGCGTGTCTCCACCTTGCACGACATGCGCTTCGTCTTCTTCGACAACGACACCCGAATCCTGTTTGCTACCACCTATGACGGCGACTGGGACAGCTATATCAATGACTTCGCGACCAAGATTCCGGAACTGATGGACCTGCTGTTCGCGAACGTGGAAGGCTGGCCGGGCATCGCCAGCCCGCAGGTGAAAGACTTCATCGCATCGCACCAGATCGATGCCGCCGGCTGGTTTGTCGCCAACCCGCAGGTGACCGTGGTCGACGCCCGCCGCTACCAGCGTATGGAAAAGGCGCTGGACACCTTCTTCGACGCCATGGCCGCGCATCCGCCTACGGACGAGGCGACACGCAAGGCGCTGGACACGCTCAGCGCCACGATCTCGCAGCCGGAAGGAGTCGATTACTGACATGGGCCTGCTCAACGATTTGAAGGCGCGCTTCCAGCGCGAACGGGTGACGCTGGCTCTGGACGACATCCAGGCCCTGATCCTGCGTTCGCGTCCCGAACCCTATGTCGGCATCCACGCGATGCTGCATTTCGACGATGCGGAAGGAGGACGCGACCTGGTGCGCCGCCTGGCCGCCCATATCCCTTCCGCAGCCGGTTGGACCGACGACCGCGACGCCTGGACCGGTGCCGCACTCAGCTTCCAAGGCTTAAAGGCCCTGGGCCTGCCGGAGGCCTCGCTCAAGAGTTTTCCGCTGCCCTTCCAGCAAGGCATGGCGGCGCGCGCCGAACAGTTGCGCGACGTCGACGTCAATGCGCCCGAACACTGGGACGAAGCGTTCCGCCCCGGCGCCTGCCATCTAGCGCTGACGATCTATGCGCGCGACGCCGCCGCGCTCGAAACGGCGCGCACCAAGGCCATGGACGAACTGGCGCGCTCGCACGGTGTAACCTTGGTCGGCACCCACGCATTTGGCGCCGATGCCGATGCCAAAAACCCCTTCGGCTTCCGCGATTCGATTTCGCAGCCCGCGGTTGCCGGTAGCGGCGTCGATGCGCTACCGGGCCAGGAGCGCGCGATCGCGGCCGGTGAATTCATCCTCGGTGAGAACAGCGAGACCGGGGCCCCGGTGGCGATGCCGGATCCGCCCGAACTGGGACGCAACGGTTCTTTCGTGGTGCTGCGCAAGTACGCCAGCCAGGTCGGCGCGTTCAACGACTTCGTGCGCAGCCATGCCGCCAATGAATCCGATGAAGAGCTGCTAGCGGCCAAGCTGGTCGGCCGCTGGCGCAGCGGGGCGCCCCTGATCCTCGCCCCCGAGCGCGACGATCCGGAACTGGGCGCCGACCCGGCCCGCAACAACGATTTCGATTTTTCGAAGGACCCGCGCGGCTTCGTCTGCCCGCACGCGTCCCACATGCGGCGCCTGAATCCGCGCGACAGCAAGCTGACGATCCTGACCGACGTGAACATCCACCGCATCATCCGGCGCTCCTCCACCTTCGGCCCCAAATGGAGCCGCGAGGTGACGGCGGCCGACGATGCGCGCGGCGAGCGCGGCATCTTCTTCATCTTCATCAGCGCGCGCGCCTATGACACCATCGAGTTCCTTCAACAGGAGTGGGTCAACCGCGGCAATTTCATCGACCTGGGCACCGAGCGCGACGCCATCGTTGGCCTGCACGAGACGCCAGGCAGTTTCACGCTGCCGCAGTCACCAGTGCGGCGCCGGCTGGACGGCGTGACCACATTCAACCGGCTGAAGGGCGGCGAGTACCTGTTCATGCCCTCGCTGGCCGCGCTACGCTGGATCGGCGAGGCCGGCTGGACACGCTAGCAGTCAGTAGCCGAGCTCGCGCGGCAGCTAACCCAAAACACATAAAAAACACCAGCCCGCAGGCTGGTGTTTTTTATTGCGAAGACAGCGCGCGTGGCCGATCAGTAGCCGCGGCCGCCGGTGCCGCCGGCGCCACCGCTGGTGGTACTGGTGCCGGTGGTGCCGGTGCCGGTCGTGCCGGTGGCGCTGGTGCCGGTGCCGGAACCCGAGCCGGTGCCGGTCATGCCGGACGAGCTAGTGCCCGAGGAGCCGGTGCTGCCGCTCATGCCGCTGGTGCCGGTCGAGCCGGAACCCATGGAGCCGCTGCTGCCCGACGAGCCGCTCGAGCCGCTGCTACCCGAGGCGCCGGTACCCATGCTGCCGCTGGTGCCCGACGAGCCGCTGGTGCCCGACGAACCCGTGCCCGACGAACCGGTACCCATCGAGCCGCTGCTGCCCGAGGAGCCGGAACCCATGGTGCCGCTGCCCGAGGTGCCGCTCGAACCCGACGAGCCGCTGGTGCCCATGCTGCCGCTACCCGAGGTGCCGCTGGCGCCCGACGAGCTGGAGCCGGAGCCGCTGCTGCTGCCGGACGAACCGCTGGTGCCGCCCATGCTGCCGCTCGACGAGCTGCCCGAGCTGCCGGTCGAACCGCCGCTGCTCGAGCCCGAGCTGCTGCTATGTTTCTTGGATTTCTTCTTGCTCGACTTGTGGGTTGACGAATTGCCGGTGCTCTGGTCCGACTGCGAGGTGGCAGTGCTGCCGCCGGAGGTGCTGCCGCTCGTTTGTGCCTGCGCATTCATGGTACCGAACATTGCCATTGCAACGGAAGCGCCCAGCAGGCCTTTCAGCAATTTATTCATTTTCATGTCGATCTCCTAATGTATATGGGGCAAAAAACTCAACAATATCAACAAGATGCATTGAGGGTTCG